>PJUF01000113.1_pt1 | contig 82659 bp, 61 predicted proteins | sample 1512191 | NCBI WGS metagenome assembly PJUF01 (sample SAMN08177673, study PRJNA422409) | Feces metagenome, whole genome shotgun sequencing project. | isolation source: Chicken feces (3) enriched on wood chips | host: Gallus gallus | place: USA: Madison | collected 2015-01-15 | reverse complement strand
TATGTAAAAAGTCACCCAATTTGTATCAGGAGGTAGTGGTAATTCCTGTTCTTCAAAATCTATTTCGGTATAATCTGTAATATATTCTGGCTTATACTCTTCGTCAGACAAAAGCAAATGCACCAAACCTTCGGCATTCATTCTTCCCGTCCTTCCATTTCTGTGAATAAAAGATTCTTCATTTAGCGGAAGCTGATAATGGATAACATGTTGTACATCCGGAATATCTAAACCTCTGGAAGCTAAATCTGTATTAACAATAACGGCAGAAGTTCCGTTTCTGAATTTAATCAGCGCTTTTTCCCTATCCTGTTGATCTAAACCACCATGGTAAACCACAGAAACAATACCTTTATCTGTCAGCATTTCGTAAACACGTTGGGTAGCTTCTCTGAAATTACAAAAAACTAAAGTGGACTCATTTGGATATTTACACAACAGATATAATAATGCTTTTAACTTATCTTTAGATTTACATTGAATAACCTGAGTGGTAAAACTTGGTTTATGTTCTTCCTTTTTTAAAAAATTAAGATAGAAAAAATCTCTGGAGGCCAGGAAAACAGGTAATTCCTCAAACTGAGTAGCTGAAGTTAAAATTATGCCTTGCACCTTAAAAAGTTCTTCCACAATGTAAGTAACATCATCTTCGAAACCCAGTTCTAAAGATTTATCAAATTCATCCATAATCAGGTTTTCAACGGTAGAAACATCAAAATTCCCCTCTCTGATGTGAAAAGCTAATCTGCCTGGTGTTCCTATAATTAAAGTTGGGGCATCATTTAATAAACTACTGGCTTCTATTTTTACCGAATGCCCGCCATAACAGCAAGTAACTTTAAAACCCGTTTGCAACGATTTAAAAACCTGTTCAATTTGTAAAGCCAGCTCTCTGGAAGGGACCACCACAATTGCCTGAACACCTTTTTTATTTGGCTGCAATTTTAATAAAAGCGGCAATAAAAAAGCTAAAGTTTTGCCAGAGCCCGTAGGTGACAGTAACAGTAAGTTGTTTTTCTTTTCTAATGCAGCCAGCGCTTCTAACTGCATATTGTTTAATTTCTCTACACCAATTCTTTGTAAAAACGGACTTAGCTTTTCGTTCATGCTGCAAATATCAAGAAATATAATAGCATATACATCATCCAGCTCATTATCTTTGCGGCATGAGAAAACTGAAGCTGGATGAATTGAATCGTCCTTCTGTAGAAGAATTTAAAAAATCAGATAAATTGCCAGTTGTTGTTGTTCTGGACAATGTAAGAAGCTTACATAATGTAGGTTCGGCTTTTAGAACAGCAGATGGTTTTGCTGTGGATGCTATTTATTTATGTGGCATTACCGCACAACCGCCTCACCGCGAAATAGAGAAAACAGCTTTGGGCGCTACACAGTCTATTGATTGGAAATATTTTGAGAAGGTTTCTGATGCTGTTGGCGACTTAAAAGTAAAAGGCTATAAAATTATCGCTATAGAACAAGCAGAAAACAGCGTAAGCTTATTAGATTATAAGCCGAAGGTTAATGAAAAATTCGCTCTGTTTTTTGGAAACGAAGTAAATGGCGTAAGCGAAGAAGTTATGCAACAAATAGACACCTGTATAGAAATCCCTCAATTTGGTACTAAACATTCTTTTAACATTGTCATAAGTACTGGAATTGTGCTGTGGGATTTTTTCTCGAAACTGAAAAAATAACTCCACAAAAAAACCCAGAATCACTTCTGGGTTTTATAACAAATATGGGTTTGGTTGGTTAGAAATAAGCTTCCTCAAAAATATTTACACCATCTTTGCTTTCCAGATTAGAATAACCCATTAAGAATTTATCTATCTGTCTTGCTGCTTCTCTTCCTTCAGAAATAGCCCAAACTACCAGAGACTGACCTCTTCTCATATCACCTGCGGCAAAAACTTTATCAACATTGGTTCTGTAAACGCCGTCTGCTGCATTTACGTTTTTGCGAGCGTCTAAGTCAACACCTAACTGTTCTAACATTCCCTGGTATTGAGGATGTAAGAATCCCATAGCTAAAAATACTCGCTGGCAAGGAATTGTTCTGGTTGTTTCTGGCTTTTCAACAAATTTTACCGGGCGGCCTAAATGGTCTATTTCCCATTCCACATCAACAATTTTAAGTCCGGTAAGCTCACCGTTTTCATCGCCGATAAATTCTTTGGTATTAATACCCCAGAAACGTTCGCAACCTTCTTCATGGGATGTTGTTGTTTTTAACAACATCGGATAAGTGGGCCATGGCATAGCCTCTGTTCTTTCTGCCGAAGGTTTAAATAAAAGCTCAAACTGAGTGATTGATTTTGCGCCCTGGCGGTTAGAAGTGCCCACACAGTCTGACCCCGTATCTCCACCCCCAATAACCACTACGTCTTTTCCGGTAGCTAAAATTTCTTCATCGGCAATGTAACTTCCGCTTACGCGTTTGTTAGATTGCTTTAAAAACTGCATGGCAAAATAAACGCCTTTTAAATCTCTTCCGGGGATTGGTAAGTCACGCGGAATAGTTGAACCACCAGACAGTAGCACTGCATCAAATTCCTGAGTCAATTCTCTGGCATCTATATCTTTTCCTACCTCTGTATTGCATTTGAACACTATACCGCTTTCTTTCATCACTTCTATACGACGCTCAACCACTTTTTTCTCCAGTTTAAAATCCGGAATTCCGTACCGTAATAATCCACCCGGAAATTCATCCCTTTCAAAAACAGCTACATCATGCCCAGCCCTATTTAACTGAGCTGCTGCTGCCAAACCTGCCGGACCAGAACCTACAACGGCTACCCTTTTTCCGGTTTTGATATGTGATGTATTGGGTTTTACGTAACCTTTAGCATAAGCAATTTCTATGATGTGCTTTTCTATCTCCTCTATAGCTACTGCCGGTTTATTAATTCCTAAAACACAAGCAGATTCACACGGAGCCGGGCAAATTCTGCCTGTAAACTCCGGAAAATTATTGGTAGAACTTAGTATCTCATAAGCTTCTTCCCACTGCCCTTTGTAAACTGCATCATTAAATTCAGGAATCACATTTCCTAGCGGACACCCATTATGGCAAAAAGGGATACCACAATTCATACATCTTCCAGACTGTTCATTCAGCTGCTTATCGCTATACATAGCAACAAACTCATTATAATGTTTAACGCGTTCTTGTGCTGGTATTTTAGACGGGATTTCTCTTCCGTATTCTTTAAATCCTGTTGGCTTTCCCATTTCTTTCTTAGCTAATAGATTGTAATTCTTGTTTTAACGATAAAACCTTTTTGTATTCTTGCGGGAATACTTTAATGAATTTTGAAGATGCTGTTTTCCAATTCTCCAGCAGATTTTTTGCCACGCGGCTATCTGTTAACTGAGAATGCTTACGCAATAATTTCAGAATTTCCTCCTCATCTTGTGCTGTTAGCGGATCTAAATCCACCATTTCCTTATTGCACTTGCCGGCAAAATCTCCGTCTACATCATACACCCATGCAATCCCACCGCTCATCCCCGCAGCGAAGTTTCTACCTGTACGGCCTATAATCAGTGCTTTACCGCCAGTCATGTACTCGCAACCGTGATCTCCAACACCTTCTACCACTGCTGTAGCGCCCGAGTTACGAACTGCAAAACGCTCGCCCGCCATCCCTCTGATAAACAATTCTCCGGATGTTGCACCGTAAAGCACTACGTTTCCGACAATCATGTTCTCTTCTGCCACGAAAGCGCTTTCTTTAGCAGGATAAACTGCTAATTGTGCACCAGAAAGGCCTTTTCCTACATAATCGTTTCCTTCGCCCTCTAATTCAAAAGAGACTCCTTTAGCGGCAAATGCCCCAAAACTTTGTCCGGCCGAGCCTTTAAATTTATAGTTTATAGTATTATCCGGTAGTCCAGCAGAACCATATCTCTTCGCAATTTCATTGGATAGCATGGTTCCGATAGTTCTATCTGTATTTTTTACAGTAAATGTTCCGAACACCGGGATTCGCTCTTCTAAAGCTTGTTGAGCTTCTTTTATTAGTTGCCAGTCTAAAATATTATCAATTCCGTGGTCTTGCTTTTCGCTGTTATAAAGTGTCTGGCCTTTTTCATTGCCTACTGCTTGGAGAATTTTAGATAAATCTACTTTCTTAGCTTTCCAGTGATTAATATCTTCTCTCACTTTTAAGAATTGAACACGTCCAACCATTTCGTTAACCGTTCTGAAACCCAATTCGGCCATTACCTCTCTCATTTCTTCAGCTAAGAACCTGAATAAGTTTACAATATGCTCTGGTTTACCGCTAAACAGCTTTCTTAACTCCGGATCTTGAGTAGCCACACCCACCGGGCAAGTATTTAAGTGGCATTTCCTCATCATGATACAGCCGCCAGCAACCAATGCCGCGGTAGCCACACCCCATTCTTCTGCACCTAACAAAGTTGCGATGGCGATATCTCTACCCGTTTTTAGCTGCCCGTCTGTTTGTAGCACCACGCGGCTTCTCAATTTATTCTTAACCAAGGTTTGATGCGCTTCTGCCAAACCAAGCTCCCAAGGTAAACCCGCATGTTTAATAGAAGAAATTGGAGAAGCTCCTGTTCCACCATCATAACCGGCAATTAATACCACATCTGCATGTGCCTTTACCACACCTGCTGCTATAGTACCAACACCTGCTTTAGAAACCAGTTTCACGTTAATTCTAGCATCTCTGTTCGCATTTTTTAAATCAAAAATCAGCTGTGCTAAATCTTCAATAGAATAAATATCGTGGTGCGGAGGAGGAGAAATTAAACCTACACCCGGTGTGGAGTGTCTTGTTTTTGCAATCCATTCATCCACTTTATCTCCAGGTAACTGCCCCCCTTCTCCCGGCTTAGCTCCCTGAGCCATTTTAATCTGCAGCTCGTCTGCGTTTGTTAAATAATTTATGGTGACACCAAAACGACCGGACGCAATTTGCTTAATTGCAGAACGCATTGAATCTCCGTTAGGCAATTTTTGGTAACGAATTTCGTCTTCACCGCCTTCGCCGGTATTACTTTTACCCCCAATTCTGTTCATGGCGATTGCCAATGTGCTGTGTGCCTCGTGAGAGATAGAGCCAAAAGACATTGCACCTGTGGCAAAACGCTTTAAGATATTTTCTGCAGGTTCTACTTCGTTAAGCGGCACAGGAGTTCTGTGGCGAGCGAAGTCTAGCAAACCACGTAATGTATATCTTTTTTCAGACTGATTGTTAACCAGACTGGCGTATTTTTTATACGTTTCGTAATCGTTGGTGCGAGTAGCCTGTTGTAATAAATGAACTGTTTGTGGATTAAATAAATGAGCCTCCCCGCGTCTTTTCCATTGGTAAATTCCACCTTCTGGAAGCAGCTGCAACTCTTCTTTGCTTTTGAAACCGCTGATATGCTTGCTTAAAGCTTCTCTGGCAATCTCATCCAAACCTAATCCTTCAATCCGGCTGATGCCGCCTGTAAAATACTTATCAACTACTTCTTTGCTAATTCCTAATATCTCAAATATTTGTGAGCCATGATAAGACTGCAATGTTGAGATACCCATTTTAGAAAAAATCTTCAACAAGCCATCGCATACCGCTTTAACGTAATTCTTAAGCAATTTTTCTCGGGTATAGCTCGCGTCAATCTTGCTTTCTTCTTTCAATATATTTATAGATGCCAAAGCCAAATAAGGATTAACAGCAGTTGCGCCAAATGCTAGTAAACAAGCAAAATGGTGAACTTCCCAAACATCGCCGGCTTCTACTACCAAACCTACTGCACCCCGCATTCCCTTTTTAATTAGGTGGTGATGCACCGCAGATACTGCCAATAAAGACGGGATTGGCGCATGTTCAGAGTCAATAGCCCTGTCAGTCAAAATGATAACTTCAAATTTATCGTTTACCGCATCTTCGGCGTAGCGGCATAACCTCTCCAAGCCTCTTTCTAAAGCACCGGGAGATCCATCTGCATTAAAATAAGTCTGTAATGTTTTAGCATTAAAAAGACCGGTATCTATACTTCTTAATTTCTCTAACTCGTTATCTGTTAAAATTGGATGTTTTAGTGTTACACAATGGCAGTGCATTTTATCCTCATCCAGAATATTTCCGTTGTTACCAATAAACGTCGCCAAGCTCATCACCAATTTCTCGCGAATTGGATCTATTGGCGGATTGGTAACCTGTGCAAAAAATTGTTTAAAGTAACTTGATAAATGCTGTGGCTGATCTGAAAGTATAGCCAAAGGAACGTCTGTCCCCATTGACCCTACAGGCTCTTTACCATCAACAGCCATAGTTTTTACAATCGTATCAACATCTTCTCTGCTATAACCAAAAACCTTTTGATAGCGATGAACAGCTTCTCTTCCTAAACTGGTAAAAGACACTCTTGGTTCTGGCAGTTCTTCTAATTTTATAATGTAGTTATCTAACCAATCGCTGTAAGGCTGCCTGCTTGCAATCTCTTTTTTAATTTCTTCGTCTTTGATAATCTTACCCTCTTCGATATCAATCAAAAACATTTTACCCGGCTGCAGTCTACCTTTGGTAACCACGGTAGATTCGTCTATGGGCAAAACACCTGCTTCTGAAGCCACAATTACAGTATCATCAGAAGTCACTACGTATCTTAGCGGACGTAATCCGTTTCTATCTAAAATAGAACCTATTTGCTTTTTACCATCTGTAAAGGTTAACGCTGCCGGTCCGTCCCAAGGCTCCATTAAAGTAGCATGATATTTATAAAATGCTTTTTTAATTGGGTCCATATCTTCGTTTCCGTCCCAGGCTTCTGGCACCAACATCATCATTACATGCGGCAAAGAACGACCAGAATGCGTTAATATCTCAACTATATTATCTAAACAAGCTGAATCTGATTGGTTTCTTACAATTACCGGAAGCAAAATATCCATTTCTTCTTTGGTAAAGTGAGAAGATGCCAATGACCTTACTCCGGAATAAAACCAGTTTAAATTTCCGGTTAGCGTATTGATTTCTCCGTTGTGGGAAATGAAGCGGAAAGGTTGTGCCAGTTTCCAGGAAGGGAAAGTATTGGTAGAAAAACGGGAGTGAACCATACCGAAAGCTGATTCTAACTGCTCATTTTGTAAATCTTTATAATACTGGCGCACCTGAAAAGTAGTTAGCTGCCCTTTATATACAATAACTCTCGAAGAAAACGAGGTAAAATAAAAATGCTCTGATTGAGGTTTCTTTATTTCGTCGTCTACTTTTTGAGTGATTAACCTTCTTAAAACATATAATTTACGCTCAAACTCGTCATTATCTTTTACAGCCGCCGGCTCGCCAACAAATATCTGCCATACAGAAGGCTCTACGGCTTTTGCAGTTTCACCAATTACCGTATTATCTACCGGAACTTCCCTGTATCCTAACAAAGGAAAATTTAGCTGTTTAGCACATCTGTCGACAATTAGCTTAATAGCTTCTATTGTTTGTTCGTTTTTAGGTAAAAACATCATTCCAACTCCGTAATGCCCTGGTTCTTTAATATTTATTTCCTGATTACTGCACTCTTCTAAAAAGAATTCATGAGGAATCTGCACTAAAATACCCGCACCGTCACCAGAATCAGGATCGCAACCACAGGCACCCCTGTGCTCCATATTTTCCAGAATAGTTAAGGCATTCTGGATGATTTGGTGAGATTTTTTACCGTTAATGTTAGTGATGAATCCAGTCCCACACGCATCATGTTCAAACTGTGGATTGTATAAACCCTGCTGAAATTGATCGATTTTCTTCATTAATATAAAATATAGTTTCGATTTCCTTGGCAAAATACAAATTTTATATCCCTATAATTGATTATCGCCAATTTTTATAAATATCACAAAAAACCTAAAGTATCAATTTCCTGTTTTTAACAATTCATCAATAAAAAACTTTAAAATTTAATGAATTGATATTTTTAAAGAAGTTTAATTACGATAAAATCATTCCAAATAACACTTCGTTAATGCCGAAAACATCATGTTTTTATAAACCAATCTCAAAAATTTAATTTTTAAGCCTCAAAAGCCCGGGCTAATGCTTATCTGCTTATGAGTTCTTTTTCCATAGAAATAATCCTTATTTTCGCCACAAATTTTAGGAAGATGGAAAAGCAAAAAGCAATATTTTTAGACAGAGACGGCGTTTTAAATAGAGAGCTAGGAGACTATGTATGCAAATTTGAAGATTTTCATGTTCACGAACATAATTTTGCCCCGCTTAAAGAACTACAGAACAGAGGATATATATTGTTAATCGCTACCAACCAAGGAGGTTTAGCCAAAGGGTGGTACACCGAAGAAATACTAAACCAAATGCATACTCACCTAAAACAAGAGTATAGCAAACACGAAATTATTATTACTGACATCTACTATTGTCCGCATCATCCTAATTTTACCGGCCCCTGCGATTGCCGAAAACCAAAGCCGGGCATGTTATTAAAAGGTATTAAAGATTACAATTTAGAACCATCTTTATGTTATTTTATTGGCGATAAAGTTACCGATGTAGAAGCGGCAGAAGCAGCAGGTGTTAACGGAATTAAAATTGAAATTGACCAGCCCCTTAGTGAAATTTTACATTTAATCAGGTAGAAAAATAAAACGCCAGAAGCTCAATTTCTTCTCATAGTCAGGACAGTACAGGTTGCCAAACAATTAATATTGGGATAATTTTATTATAAGTGTTATTTATACATTTATAAACTAAAACCAATATTATGAACCACTTTTCTACTAATCTCAGAGTAGCTATGCTACTTATGACTCTTTTTTCTATTTCTTTTACCTGCCGGGGGCAAACCTCTTTTATCTGGAACGGGAGTACAGACACCAATTTTTTTAATCCGTTAAATTGGAATGACACACCTACAGCAGACGTATTAAAGGCAACAGGAAATAACTACCAAATCCTTTATACCGGAACAAACAATTTCCCTGTATATAATGAAAATGTATTTAGAACTACTAATGCCAATTTAATAACCAGTGAATTAAACTCTTTAATCACAATCAACGCCTACACCATGCATGTCAATAAATCCGAAATTAACGGAAATCTGAACATCAATGGCGGAGGAATAAATATTAGAAACTCCAGTAGTGTTATTATCTATAACTTCTCCCAAGGAGTTTGTACAATTAATATTACTAATGGTGGTTCTTTAAATGCTCGTAATCAAATGCATGTTGGTTCTGGCAGCGGAAATGTAACCGCAAATCTTATAAATGGAACTATTTCTAATGAAAACAGTGTATTGAGCATAGCTTACGCCTCCACTTCTTCAGCTCTTATCAATGTCAAACAAGCAGGCTTAATCAAATCGCCCAGTTTAAGAATTGGAGCAAACGGCACCATTCATCTTACCGAAACGGGAGCTATAACTACAGATGCCTTAAATTTAGCCGGAAAAATATCACTGGCAGGATTAAGTAATATTACCATAAAAGGAAATGTTATCCCGACTATTCAGGCGCATATTGATGCGGGGCGGATTTATAGCTCTGAAGGCAAGAATGTATCCGTAGTATATGATACTGAAAGCGACAAAACAGTGGTTACCTCTGGGAATACTATGCAATGGATAAGCAAGCAAGGCCCTTTTATTGTTCTAACGAATGGTATTGTAACTGCCAAAATAGAGGAAACCACTTCTAAATTAAAATCCTTTTCTGTTAACGGAACTGAATTATTAGCCCAAACTAATAGCAGCAGTGCATCAAGAGTAGGACAATATCACGACTTTACCTTCGGTGCTGATGAAGCGGGTGGATTTGAAGTTATTAGTGGAACCACTTTTTCCATTAAAGAATCTAACGATGATTATATAGATGTATCATTTAAAAAAACATACTCCGGCACAGGTATACCGTTAGATGTAGACATTCACTATGTACTAAAAAAGGGAGAAAGCGGGATCTACACTTATAACATTTTGGAGCATAAGCCAAATTATCCTGGTGTAAATATTGGATCATGGAGACAGGTTTTCTGGATTGCCAATGATGGGGCTAAATATACAACGGAAAAAATATTTGTTAACGAAAAGAAAAAGTGGGAAATGCCCAGTCTGACAGATACATGGGAACCAACAGGTATTGCAGAAATTGTTAAGATGACAAGTGGAGCCAAAGCTGGGAAATACGACGGCAAGTATGAATACGTAGAAAATCTGGTAGATATTCCTGTTTATGGTTTTGCCAGCGACATTAATAAAGTTGGTTTGTGGGCAATTACCCCAAATTATGAATCTTTTAACGGAGGCCCCACACATCAGGATTTAAATGCGGCTGCTGGGATAATACATATCTGTATGAACGGAATCCACTACGGAGAATCTGGCTACAATGTTGCAGAAGATGAAATCTGGTCAAAAATATATGGCCCATATATGCTTTATGCCTCAACAAAAGAAACTGCAGAAGAAAACTGGCTTGATGCCAAAGCAAAAGCTTCTTATGAAAAAACACAATGGCCCTATTCCTGGCTAACAAATACACCAAGCTATCCTTTAGCTCACGAACGTGGAAACATCAACGGAACTTTAAAAATAGAAGATTCTTTTAAGCCGCAGGTAAGCGGTAAAAATGCCTGGATAGGCTTGGTACAACTATCCGAAGAAAATACACATGGTTGGGAAATGGAATCTAAAAATTATCAATATTGGGTAAAAACAGATGAATCAGGAAATTTTAACATCTCTGCAAGGCCAGGCACCTATACACTTTACGCATTTACAGAAGGCATTGCCGAAGAATTCAAACTAACCAACATATCTGTTACTGCCGGCAACACAACTGATTTAGGAAATATACAATGGAGCTTAAACAGATCCAAAAAGTTATTATGGGAAATTGGTATTCCTAACCGCGGTACATCAGAGTTTAAAATGGGAGATTTAGAATATTCGGAAGGTTTTACTCATGAAAAATTCAGAGGTTATTTTAACCAGGTTATAGAGTATAATGTATCAGAGGAGAATTGGAGTGAAAAAATACCTTACGTACATGCCAGATATCCAATGGACAATACCTACACCAATTTTGAACCGTGGACATGGCATCTGAATTTTGAATTACCAGCTACATTTAATCCAAACTCCGGAGCAAATATTGACCTCAACGTTGCCTTTTCCTCCAATGCTAAAGCTCAATATTGGATTTACGTAAACAATAGGGAAAAATCAGGCAGAGCCAATTTTGAAGGTTATCCGGAGGCTGTAGAATCAAACAGCTATATCCGACAGGCTAATCATGGAAAATATAGCTATAAAACGTTTTCCGTAGCAAGAAATAAACTAAAGCCTGGCTCTAATACCATCACCTTTGTAATGCCTTCTTCTAACGGCAATGTTTCACACGTTATGTACGATTATATTAGCCTCGCCGGAGACGACACTATGGTTCTACCTGTAACACTTACAAGCTTTAAAGCTAACAAAAATGGTAATGCAGTAAATCTTACATGGAATACTTCTCATGAAGAGCATGCAAATAAATACATTGTTGAGCGGGCACCGAAAGATGGAGTGTTTACAAAAATAGGCGAACTTACAGCGAAAAACAGGGCTTATACTTATCATTTTATAGATGATAGTCCCTTAACCGGGATTAATTACTACCAAATAATACAGGTAGACGCAAACGGCCTGAGCAATACATACGGACCAACTTCCTTATATTTCGGATATGATAAAAACGCTTTCTTTACAGTTTATGCTGAATCTTCAAATTCTATTGCCGTTAACATTAATAAAAACGTTACAGGTAGTAAAGAAATCAAATTACTGGATATTACCGGAAAGATTGTTATAAATAAAAGTACAAGCGAGAATAACTTAGTTATAAACAGCAAAAACCTTATACCGGGAATCTATACCGTAAACATATCCAGCAGCCACCAAAAAGAATCAAAAAAAATAGTTATACACTAATTAACCCATGTACATTAGGTAGAGGATTACCTAATGTACAATTATTGGCAACCGTTTTGCTTTCTTATGTAAAACATTTACTGTTATGAACTTAAAAAGAATTTTTGGAACGCTTTTAACAATACTAGGCATTATCGGACTAGTATATAGTGCTTTAGAATTTACAAAAGGCAGCGATTTTACCAGAAGCCTGATAGTCTTCCTGATTTTAGGATTCATTTTTTTCTTTACAGGTATTGGCCTGATCAGAAGCACATCAGATTCTGCCAAAATGTAAATTCTATATTAAGAATCCATGTCAGAACAATAATTTACTTACAATATGCGAGATGATTTTTTCTGCATGGATTCTTGAGTTTTCTATAAACCAAAGGTGAGTATCCATTCCTCCGCAAACTACTCCGGCAAGGTAAAGACCTTTTCTATTGGTTTCCATCGTTTCAGAATTATGTTCTGGGTATTTCTGAGTGTTTTTACTAAGATTAACACCAAGCTTTTGAAGCAATGCAAAATTGGGCTGATATCCTGTAAGAGCTAGTACAAAATCATTTTTGATATTTACGTTTCCTTCAGGAGTATTTATAATTACCTCAGAGCCTTTAACTTCAAGCAGATAAGAATTAAAATAAGCTTTTATATTTCCTTCCTGTATCCTGTTTTGAATATCTGGCTTTACCCAATATTTCACCCTATCGCCAATTTCTTTGCCACGTATTACCATGCTTACTTCTGCACCTTTACGGTAACATTCTAAAGCGGCATCTACAGAAGAGTTGCTTGCGCCCACCACTACTACCTTTTGCATGGCGAAGAAATGCGGGTCTTTATAATAATGAAATACCTTTGACAGCGTTTCTCCCGGAATGTTCATTAAAGCGGGTATGTCGTAAAATCCGGTAGATAAAATAATGTTTTTAGCTTTATAACTCGCTTTAGCAGTAGTAAGGGTAAAATTCCCACACTCGCCATCTACCGAGAAAACTTCTTCAAAGAGGTTTATCTTGAGTTGAAATTTAAGTGCCACCCTACGGTAATATTCTAACGCTTCTGCCCGCACAGGCTTTGCGTTATTTGAGACAAAAGGCACTCCGCCAATTTCTAACCTTTCTGAGGTAGAGAAGAAGGTCATATTTTGCGGATAGTTGAATAAAGAATTCACCAAACATCCTTTTTCTATAATCAAATAGCTTAAACCTGCCTTTTTTGCTTCTATGCCGCAAGCCAAACCAATTGGTCCGGCACCTATTATAATAACATCGTAATTCTGCATTTGCCTTTTGTTTATTACTCGGGTCTAATTTTATGGAAATTTGGCCATATCTAAAGTTAGATACACTTATTTTAACATCATCCTTCTACTTTTTAAGGAATTGACGAAAAAATTCTAAACAAAAAAGCCGGAAGCTACGCACTTCCGGCCTTCATTATATTTTACAGATTTATTATTTGCCAGCTGCTTTAGCGTGGTCTGCTAAGAACTGAGCTAATCCGTTATCTGTTAATGGGTGTTTTAATAAACCTAAGATAGAAGATAATGGGCCAGTCATTACATCTGCACCAATTTTAGCACACTCTACAATATGTACGCTGTTTCTAATAGAGGCAGCCAAAATTTCTGTTTCTATACCGTAGTTATCAAAAATTAATCTGATATCTTCTATTAATCCAAAGCTATCTGCACCAATATCATCTAAACGACCTAAGAACGGAGACACGTAACTGGCTCCCGCCTTAGCAGCTAATAAAGCCTGTCCAGCAGAGAAAATTAAAGTACAGTTAGTTCTGATTCCTTTGCTGCTAAAATATTTTAAAGCTTTTACGCCGTCTTTTATCATCGGGATTTTAACTACAATTTTAGGATTTAAAGCGGCTAAAGCTTCGCCTTCTTTAATCATTCCTTCGTAGTCTGTAGAAATTACTTCTGCACTTACATTATCATCAACTAAATCACAAATTGCTTTGTAATGGTTTAAGATATTCTCTTCACCGGTAATACCTTCTTTAGCCATCAAGCTTGGGTTGGTAGTTACACCATCTAAAATACCTAAGTCTTGCGCTTCTTTAATCTGAGCCAAATTGGCTGTATCAATAAAAAATTTCATATTCTTTAATATATATTGGTTGCAATATTACAACAGTTTCAATTCTTCATAAAAAGAAAGCACAAAATTAATAAAAAGAATGTTACAAAAAAGGGAATTGAGAGAGAATAAGTATTAAATAAGAAAAGAAAAATGGGCTAGCACCTCCTATCGCACCGCTACAACCTCTTACCCTTGCTGCGTTCCCACCCTGGGGGAGTTCAGAAGGAGCTGGTCGTAGAAGACTAACCCGCCACAAATGTAGGATTTTTAACCTGCTTTTTAAACTAATTAACAGAAATCAACACAAAATACTGATAATCAATATCAAAAATTATTTTTTAGACTTTTTCTTTCCTTTCTGTGTTTCTGCTTCAGAAAGCAGGCTTTTCCAATCATACGGATTGGCTGCCGAAAAGACAATGGTTTCTTCGTAATCTGTTTTTTTCAATTCCATTAACTGGATACTTTTTCCCAGGAAATTTTCTATTTGCTGTAATACTGGTTTTTCTTCTTCGCTACAGAAAGACATAGCTTTCCCCCTGCTTCTTCCACGTCCGGTTCTGCCTATTCTATGCACATAATTTTCTGCAACATCCGGCAAATCATAATTTACCACAAAATCTACTCCTTTCACATCAATTCCACGAGCACTGACATCTGTTGCTATCAATATTTTAGTTAGCCCTTCTCTAAAATTATCCAAAACCTTAAATCTGTCTTGCTGGTCTTTATCGCCATGTAACGTTTCCGTTTTGATACCTACCCGTTCCATTGCCTTGGCTACACGCTCTGCCCTTACCTTTGTTCTTACAAAAACCAGTATTTTAACTTCCGGATTTTCTTTTATTACCCGCTCTAAGAAAAAACGCTTATCATCCATTTCTACGTAAGCAACAGCATGTTCTACGTTTTTTGAAACCGGATCTTTAGGAGATAGTTGTATACGCACCGGTTTGCTCACCAACGAATAGGCTAAATCTTTAATAGTCTCGTTAATAGTAGCAGAGAAAAACATAGTTTGTCTTCTTCTGGGCAAAAAGGTAATAAGTTTTTTAATATCGTTATAAAAGCCTTGCTCCAGCATTCTATCAGCTTCATCCAGAACCAGAAAATCTATTTTTTTAAGGTTGAGATGACTTTTGTGCACCAAATCCATAATCCTGCCTGGTGTAGCAATTAACACATCTGCTTTTGCAAGTTTTTTCAGCTGCGGGTCTATATCTACCCCCCCAATAATGGCTGCAGGAATTATGCTAGTGTATTTGCCAATTTCCCTAAAAACGTCTTCTATCTGTATGGCAAGTTCTCTTGTAGGAACCATTACTACAGCTTTTACCTGATGTTCTTTAAGATATCTTTTTTGATCTTGCAGCATGCTGATGAGCGGAATGGCAAAGGCTGCGGTTTTACCAGTTCCGGTTTGTGCTATTGCCAGGATATCCTGACCAGATAAAATTTGCGGGATTGACTTGAATTGTATATCAGTTGGTTTTTTAAAACCAGCTTCTTCCAAACTCTTCTTAATACTTTCTGATATCGGATATTTACTGAACTTCATTAATGCAAAGGTAATTTATTTTAGCACTAAGGTACGATGCTAAAAAATAATCATATTTGAATAGCCATAACGTTGGTTGGTGTTTGAGTTTGCCCCATGAACAACACAAATAGGGTTTTATAAATTGATTATAAACAAGTTACCCAATCAGGAAACTGAGCTTTTTCTGTATCTACAGCTATCAGTTTATTTACACAATAAGTAAACAACCAATATTTATACTTCTTCTTCCGCAACCAGTACAGCCAAGATCTCGGAGTGAATGACTTCAATTGTTGCTTCCATATTTTTAAGGTATTGCTTCTTTTACAGAACCTTTTCTGACATATTGCATAAACAATTTCTTATTTCTTTATAGACGGTGTAGGAACATAAGACAATGTGGGATTTATTTTTACAACTTTAAATTCTGTACGTCTGTTGAGTTGATGCTCTTCTTTTGTGCAATCTGTTCTGTTACTACACTTATTTAAAAGCTCTGTTTCTCCAAAACCTTTGGCCAACAAACGGTTATCTCCAATGCCCTGGTTTGATAAATATTTTTTCGCTGACATTGCCCGTTTTTCAGAAAGTGCCATATTATATTTTTCTGTCCCTCTAGAGTCTGTATGCGCTCTCAACTCTACCTGCGCCTCCGGAACGTTTTTCATAAATTCAGCTACTCTACTCAATTCTGGCTCGGCATCTTTACGAATGTTATACTTATCAAAATCGTAATGAATATTATTGAGGCGGACCAGATAAGCATCTTCCCCTTTTTCTATTTCAAACTTTACATTAAAAACGGTAAATTCTTTAAGTCCTTTAGTAGAAATATCTCCTTCCTGCTTCGCAAAAAACTTATCCATATCTCCCCTCAAAACGTAATCTGTTTCTTGATCTAAATCAAATCTAAAAGTACCATCTGCAGCAGAAACCACAGATTTTACGGCATCTGTATTCTTATTAATCAGATAAATGTTTAATCCGCCTAATGGTTGGCCCGTTTTTTTATCTTCTATCTTACCTTCTACTGTATAAAACTGCTCTGCCTTGCGGATATTGAAACGATAAATATCATCGTCTCCTTTTCCTCCAATTCTGTTTGATGATAAATATCCAGATTGATGCCCCTCTAAAAAGACAATACCGAAATCATCTCTGGATGAATTAATAGGTGCTTTTAGATTCTCTGGCTCTGTCCAAACGTTTTTCTGGCCTTCTGCCGAAAAAATATCCAGACCGCCAATGGTAAGATGTCCTCTGGATGAAAAATATAATTTGTCATCATCCCTTAGATAAGGAAAAACCTCATCTTCAGAAGTATTTATTTTATTGCCGCAATTTACAGGTACAGACCAGCTTCCGTTAATTTTTTCTGAATAGTATAAATCCATACCGCCAAAGCCACCCGGCATATCAGAAGCAAAATACAATATGTTTTCGTCGGCACTTAAAGCCGGATGCTGCACAGAATATTTGTAAATATTGTTGTGAGCAAAAGGCTGTGGCTTTGACCATGCACCGTTATTATTTTGCGATATATAAATTGTTTTGTGAAGAATTCCCTTTTTAACTTTTTTTGGTCGGATATCTTGATTTAAGCCCGCTTTAGTAAAGAATAATGTATTTCCGTCTCTGCTTACTATCACTGGGCCATTGTGATATTGATCATTCAGCTCTGACATTAAACCTAATTTAAATGATTCTACGGAATTGCCAGTACGCTCTGCCTGGTAAATTTTCAGGTAAGCATTACCGGTCCATCCATAAATTTTACTACTTTTTTCTTCTTTAGCAGTAAACATTCTATCAGAAACAAACAGAAAACCGTTGTTAAAAACTACCGGAGAAAAGTCTGATTTATCTGAATTAAAGGCACTCTCATTTTCAATTACAAAACTAAAATCCGGATTTTGCAACCATTGCTCAGCGACATCGCAATTATTGGCTTGTTTCAACGCAAAATCGGCCTTCTCTGGAACCCGTTGTCCATACAGAAGATAGCTCTGTTTGGCTTGTGCAAACTTTGCTTTTTGCTTTAGTATATCAGCATAATAAACATAATTTATGGGATCGGAACCTGTAAATGTTAATACTTTTGCGTAAGCTGCTTCTGCTGCATCTAGATTATTTACAAATCTGTATGCATTAGCCAGCTTTTGAGCTACCTCTAAAGACGGCTTTTTACGCATTATTTTCTCGTATATTTCTATCGCGAAATGATAGTCGTATCTGTCGTAGTATTTATTGGCTTTAGCTAAATCGTTAGATTTTAAGTTTACTGGTTTAAAAATACATGTAGCTAAAACCAGGCAGATGGAGAACCGCAATAACTTCTTCATTTTCAAATGTATTAAAAATATCTAGGAGACAGAATCCCAAAATCATTTTTACGATTTAATACAAACCCTACACTAATTTCGTGGCTAGGATTAAAACTTTTGATGGAAGACACAGAATAATCGTAAGAATAACCTACATTCCACGTACTTCCTACAAACTGTATAAGGCCAACTAAACCGCTTCCTCTGGTATCGCCTATAAAATCTGTATTCCCAAAAACTTTAACGTTAGAGCGGTAAGCACCACCTATCCAAAATTTATCTGCTATTAAAAAATTGAGGTTACCGTCAATTCCGGTTGGCCCCTTAGTATCTTCTTTAATCAGGATTGAGGGTTTGCACTTCAGAAAATCATTAATATCAAAAAGATATCCTGCTGTTATAAAAAAATGGTTCGCCTGACTAATAATTGTTCTTCTTGCTTTATCATCGTCAGACAAAAAGCTGGAAATTAAATTGGTAGCTGATAGGCCTGCGTAAAATCTATTTGTGCTAAAATAAACTCCAAATCTGGCATCTGGATCTATATAATTATATTTCCCTTCCAAAAACCCAGGATTTTGTATTTGCTCATAGGTAGCTTTAGCTGCATCGTAACTGTTTTGTGAAAATCCGGCTGCAATTCCAAATGCCAAAATGCCTTCATTTGCTATGGGAATTTTATAGGCGTAATTGAGATAGGTACTGAATTTGCCTATTAACCCGCTTTTATCGTTTACAACACCTAAGGCTAAGCCTACTTTATCATTAAAAAAAGAACCATCTAACACCAATGTTTGCGTTTGTGGCGCTCCATCTACACCTGTCCACTGGTTTCTGTATATCCCACTTAAATTCAAAGTTTCTTTATAGCCTGCATAGGCAGGATTAATAACCAAAGTATTAAACATATACTGGGAATATTGTGGATCTTGCTGTGCATGCAACTTATTGGCTACACAAAGCAATAAGAAAAAAAGAGTTAAAAACTGCCTCATTATTGCTGACCTTTTTGTAAAGAAATAAACCCTTTAAAAGATTGATATTGGTTATTTATTTTAACTTTTAACAAATAATAATATGTACCATCATTTAGTTTAGATCCATCCCAGGACGAAGCAGATGAAAATGATTTTACCCTGAAAACTTCTCCGCCCCATCTGTTAAAAATAACAATCTCATTATCCGGATATTTATCTATTCCGCCTATACTCCAGGTATCGTTTACACCGTCGCCATCTGGCGTAAAGCTGTTATAAAAAATTAAATCATGTATCATGCCTACATCTGCCAAAGCCACCGGAAGCTCTTTTAACTCACTAGCAGTATAAGTTATTATTTTATCCAGACCTGCATAAGAAGAATTTGGAGAAATTATTGCATTAGAAGCCTTTTCCCAATTATAGCTATCTTTTAGCCAGTAAGCTAAACCATTAAAATCTCTATCTTCAGATGAATTATAAAACAAGCTCATTTCTACCGGAGAAGCCCCAACTTCGCCATCAAATACGTGAAAATACACGGGATTGATATTGACGACGTTATCTTTTTTATTATTTCTATTATAAAACAGCGAATTTGGATCTTGATATACCAAAGAAACACCTGCATCGCCCTTATCTTTCGTTGCTTTAAGCTCTACCGGCCTGTAAAAGATTCTGTCTTTTTGTTGTACCCCCATTGGGAAATGATATGTCCTCCCCTTCTCCACAGTTCTATAAAAATATCCGCTATACGAAGTACTTATAAAACCTCTGCTAAAGTTTAAGGCATCTTGTTTTGAGGATAAAAGGTAAAGTTTATTAGCGCCGATGAAAAATTCATTATCGCCAAGATTGAGCTCATTAAGCACCTTAATATCTTGCTGAGACTGCTTAACGCCGGCACCTACACTCAATAACCTAGAGAATAATAATGGATATGTTCCAGTAAGCACCTGATCTTTGCCCGCAAGAATGACTAGTCCTTCAGCATGAAGAAAGCCTCCGTTTTTGTCCCTGTTCTCCCAGTTTCCCGTAAGGCTGATTGTACCTTTATTGCTAATTTCACTTCCATTTACCACATCTGTATCTACATGCAGTAAAGCCTTATCCGCTAAAGTTAAATAGCTACTTGGCTCTAGGTAGAGCTGAGCTTTTGCTTTGGTATAAAAGCATAATGCAGCAATAATTACAAGCTTTCTCATCTCTTAATTAATAACTATAGCCCTAAAAAATATATTAGAAAGCACTATTGGATTAGCAGAAGCATTATATAATTTAATTTCAATTTCGTTAACAGACAACCCTCGTACATAGGAAATACTTACGCCGTCTGGCAGTTCTTGCGAAGGTGATACATGGATAACTGAACTATCTGAAACATTATCCAATAAATGTGTTTGCTTAACTGCCGAAAAACCATTTATTACAGCCCCAGAAAAGGTGAAGCTTGATTTAGTTACATTACTTAAGACTGAGCCCCCACCTCCTAAAATAAAATCTCCGTTAACATGTAATTTCGCCTCTGGAAAATTTTGATTGAGCCCTAAGTTCCCATCTACAGTTAAACGCATTACTTCGTTATTAGAGGTGCCAAACACCACATCTTTTGCATCTGAGGTGCCGATAAAAGATCCGGCAGTTCCAGAAACAGCCGGATTTGTACCTGAATTTCCATTTATTTGCCATGACGATGAATTATCTGCCGGGCCTTTAATATTAGCTACTTTTCCCCAAGCTGTTGCTGATCTTTTGTAGACATCGCCAGAAAGCCTATCAAGGTAAAGATCACTTACAACACCTAACATTACACTGGGAGTGCCCGAACCCTCATGCCACATATTTCCATTATTACCTTTTACTCCCTGTGGCCCTGTCAATCCTATTGGTCCTGCAGGACCTTGTACTCCGTCATCGCCTTTCTCACCCTTTTCACCCCTATCGCCTTTTGCTCCCTGAGGGCCAGTTAATCCTATCGGACCTTGAATACCAGGATCGCCTTTGTCCCCTTTTAAACCTTGCGGACCTGTTGGACCTGCGGAACCTTGTGCTCCAATATCTCCCTTTTCGCCTTTCTCGCCCTTATCTCCTCTATCGCCTTTTGCTCCCTGAGGGCCAGTTAATCCTATCGGACCTTGAATACCAGGATCGCCTTTGTCTCCTTTTAAACCTTGCGGACCTATTGGTCCTGCAGGACCTTGTGCTCCAACATCTCCCCTTTCTCCTTTCTCACCTTTATCGCCTTTTGCCCCCTGAGAACCTGTCAATCCTATCGGGCCTTGAATACCAGGATCGCCTTTGTCTCCTTTTAAACCTTGCGGACCTTCGGAACCTTGCGCTCCAACATCTCCCTTTTCGCCTTTCTCGCCCTTATCTCCTCTATCGCCTTTTTCTCCCTGAGGGCCAGTTAATCCTATCGGGCCTTGAATGCCCTGGACACCTTGCTCTCCAGAGTCTCCTTTGTCTCCTTTCGGACCTTGCGGCCCAGCAACTCCCTGTACTCCCTGAATTCCCTGATCGCCTTTATCTCCATTTTCACCTTTTTCACCTCTATCTCCTTTTTCACCTTTCTCGCCTTTATCTCCCTCTACTCCACGAGGGCCTTGTAAACCCTGAATTCCCTGATCTCCTTTTTCACCCTTATCTCCACGCTCCCCTTTGTCACCACGTTCTCCCTTCTCTCCCTTCTCACCTTGCATACCTGCTGCGCCTGCTATCCCGGCAGGACCCTCATCTCCTTTTTCTCCTTTAGGTCCTTGGGGCCCTTGAGGCCCTTCAATACCTGTAGTTAAATTTGCTATTGGGTCAGACCAATCAGGCCCCTCATACCTGAATACTTCTCCTGTTTTTGTATTTAAGTATAAATCACTCTTTTTTAAACCTATTAAACTAGCAGACAAAGGTGCGCTTACCCCCGAAAACCATTGAGGTCCTGCATCACCTTTTGGTCCCTGAGGCCCGATAACTCCTGTAGTAAGATTTGCTATGGGTGTAGACCAACCGGCCCCTTCGTATCTAAAAACCTCTCCCGATAGTGTATTAAGATATAAATCCCCAACTTTTACATTCGGCAACGCAGCAGACGCAGGATCGTTTTCTGCTGTAAACCATTGCGGCCCAGGATCTCCTTTTTCACCTTGCGGCCCTATCGGCCCAACTGGCCCTATTAATCCCATATTACCTTGTGGTCCTTGCGGTCCTAGATCGCCTTTTTCACCTCTATCCCCCCTAGGTCCGGTATCTCCTCTTTCACCTCGCGGCCCGGGAATACCCTGAATACCTTGCACACCTTCATCACCTCTTTCGCCCTTCTCGCCCTTTACTCCTTGCGGACCTATTGGCCCTAATGCTCCGGTCTCTCCTTTAGCCCCCTGAATTCCCTGTACGCCTTGCAGGCCTCGCTCTCCTTTTTCTCCACGTTCTCCTTTCTCTCCTCTAATTCCCTGAATCCCCTGTGGTCCGGTAGAGCCCCGTTCTCCTCTTTCACCCTGCAAACCTTGAATACCTTGTGGACCAATTGGACCAGGCTCTCCTTTATCGCCTTTCGGCCCCTGTGGACCCGTGGCACCAGTATCTCCTTTAGCCCCTATTTGCCCTGTTGTTAAACTAGCAATTTTCACCCAGCCGGCTTTTTCTTCATTTTTAAATACTTCTCCTGTAACGGTATTTAAAAACAGATCATTTACACTAGCATTGGTAGGAGGTATAAGCGATGGACTATTATTTCCCGTATGCCAAAACGTTCCGTTTACAGCGTTATTAACAATCCACTTTTGCCCGTCCCAATAGTTAAATTTATTTGACGAACTGTTAAATATTAGCAAGCCCTGTTCAAGCCCTGAGAGACTTGGAGTTAAAACATCCCTTTGCTGACCTGTTAGTCTTGGCACTAAAAGACCTTTAGTTGTAGATACAACATCCAATATAGCATGACTATTGGGAGCCTGCGTACCGATACCTATGGAACCGGATTGCGCATTTGCAGAAAACGTGGACAATACAAAGATGAATCCAAAGAAACATCTCTTTTTTAATGATTTTCCGCAGTAAATTAGTATTAGTAAAGCTTTAGCCATATAAAAGTTATCAACATTAAAAATTAATTTAAACACCCTAAAACAGGGCTTTAAAGCACAAAAGACAGCCACTCAACCTAGAGTTTAAAATATTTCCATTACAATGTTAACATTTCTCATTTATACTTCCTACGATTTTCCGATAATTTTGTTACATTGGCGCAATTTTTTATGTTTTTAATAAGAAAATGGCTAGAGAGATCAAAGAATTAGAAAAAATTGCTTCTCAGGTGAGAAGAGATATTATTAGAATGGTATACGAATGCCAATCCGGTCACCCAGGTGGCTCGTTAGGTTGTGCAGACTACCTTGTAGCATTATACTTTAGGATGATGAAGCATGATCCTAAGTTTAACATGGACGGTATTGGTGAAGATTTATTCTTTTTATCAAACGGTCATATTTCACCTGTATTTTACAGCACCTTAGCTAGAGCAGGATATTTTGATGTTGCAGAATTATCTACTTTCAGAAAATTAAATTCGAGATTACAGGGACACCCTACAACACACGAACATTTACCAGGAGTAAGAGTTGCATCTGGTTCTTTAGGTCAGGGACTATCTGTTGCCATTGGAGCAGCTCTTACCAAGAAAATAAACAAAGACGACTCTATTGTATATTCTTTACATGGCGACGGAGAATTACAAGAAGGACAAAACTGGGAAGCTATTATGTTTGCCCCACACAATAAAGTAGACAATTTAATTGCTGCTGTAGATTATAACGGACAACAGATAGACGGCCCTACTTCTCAAGTTTTAAGCTTGGGCGATCTTGAAGCCAAATTCTTAGCTTTTGGCTGGGAAGTTCTAAATACAGATGGCAATAATATGAGCCAATTAATAGAAACGCTTGAATTGGCTAAATCTAAAACTGGCCAGGGCAAACCAATTGTTATCTTAATGAAAACAGAAATGGGCAAAGGCGTAGATTTTATGGAAGGTTCTCATAAATGGCATGGTATTGCGCCAAATGCAGAACAATTAGCTGCCGGCCTTGCCCAGTTAGAAGAAACTTTAGGTGACTATTAATTTTAATTTAGGCTTATTACAATAATGAAAAAATACACATATACAGAAAAAAAAGATACTCGCTCTGGGTTTGGTGCAGGTTTATTAGAAGCTGGTAAAAAGAACGAAAATGTTGTTGCTCTTTGTGCTGATTTGATTGGTTCTTTAAAAATGAATGATTTCATTAAAGAATTTCCAGACAGATTTGTACAGGTTGGGATTGCAGAAGCAAATATGATTGGTATTGCTGCCGGTATGACTATAGGAGGCAAAATCCCTTTTACCGGAACATTCGCCAACTTTTCTACGGGCAGGGTTTACGACCAAATTAGACAATCTGTAGCTTATTCTGATAAAAACGTAAAAATTTGTGCTTCACATGCCGGTTTAACCCTTGGTGAAGACGGTGCGACCCACCAAATTCTGGAAGATATAGGCATGATGAAAATGTTGCCTGGGATGACAGTGATTAACCCTTGTGACTATAACCAAACTAAAGCGGCTACCATTGCTATTGCAGAACACGAAGGCCCGGTTTATTTAAGATTTGGACGCCCAGTTATACCAGTATTTACCCCTGCCGACCAAAAATTTGAAATTGGAAAAGCATGGATGGTAAACGAAGGAACCGATGTAAGTATTTTTGCTACAGGCCATTTAGTTTGGGAAGCAATTTTAGCAGGCGAAAAATTAGCAGAAGAAGGCATCAATGCCGAAATTATAAATATCCATACCATTAAACCTTTAGATGAAGAAGCTGTCTTAAATTCTGTAAAGAAAACCGGTTGTGTGGTATCTTGTGAAGAGCATAACAGATTTGGGGGCTTAGGCGAGAGCATTGCGCAGCTATTGGCAAAAGAACTACCAACTCCGATGGAATTTGTAGCGGTTGACGATAGCTTTGGCGAGAGCGGTACGCCGGCAGAACTTATGAAAAAGTACGGATTAGACAGCTCTAACATTGTTGATGCCGTTAAAAGAGTAATGAAACGTAAATAATATTTTATTACCTTTATACATGTAAAACAGCCGGAGCAACACTTCGGCTGTTTTGTTTTGATATGATAGAATATGATTATTGAAGATTCTGAGCTGTTAAAGTTATTTCGAGACGAAGGAAAACGCCAGGAAGCCTTTTCTCTCTTACTGAAAAAATACCAACAAAAAATATATTGGCACATCAGAAGAATGGTGGTAGACCATGATGATGCGGATGATCTTGTACAAGACGTTTTTATTAAAGTTTGGAAAAATTTAGATTCTTTTAGGCAAGATTCTCAACTTTACACCTGGATTTACCGCATAGCAACCAATGAGTGTATCACTTTTCTCAATAAAAAGAAAGATAAACTAAACGTTTCTTATGAGGAGATGTCTGAAAAACTGGGCGACAGTTTAAGCGATGACAATTTTTTTACCAGCGAAGAGATACAGAAAAAACTACAAAAAGCAATACTTACGCTTCCAGAAAAGCAAAGACTGGTTTTTAACATGAAATATTATGACGATCTTAAGTTTCAGGAAATATCTGATATATTAGGAACCAGCGTAGGAGCATTGAAAACATCTTATCACCTAGCTGTAAAAAAAATTGAACACTTTTTATTGACCACAGATTAAACCTTTTCAATAAAAAACTATCTGTAATAATATGAAAAGAGAAGATGTAAATGATTTTAGCGAAATGGACGATTCTTTTTTACAAGGGCTAAAGAAAAATCCTTTTTCTGTTCCTGATAATTACTTTGGCGAATTACAGCAGCATACTTTATCAATAACCAAAATTATTGGCCTTAAAGAAGAAGCATCTTTTAAGGTAGAAGAAGCGTATTTCGACAGTCTTGAAAACCAAATTCTTGCGCAAATAAATATTCCGGCAAATAACAACAACTTTTCTGTACCGGCAGATTATTTTGACACACTTTCTGATAAAATTATCGAGAAAGTAGAATCTCAACAAACTGAAAAACAGCAGGCAAAAGTTATAAAAATGCCTTTTATAAAATATGCTGCCGCAGCAGTTACTCTTTTGGCAACAACATTTGGCGTATACAACTATAGCGGTATAAATCCGTCAGAAGAAACGGTTATATCAAATAAACTTTCAGAAATCCCTAATCAGGAAATTTTAGATTATTTAAGCACTTATTCTGACACTAACGACATTATTCTGACTATTGAAAATGATAATGATATTTCTTTGATTGAAGAAAGCATCAGCCGTTTATAATACTATTATGAAAAAGCTATTACTTATTTTATCTATATTTTTTTTTACAGGCGTATATACTACGTTTGCGCAGCCAAAACCTCCGCATCGGCATAATTGGGAAAGAATTGACGCTATAAGATTAGAGTTTATTTTGAAAAAACTTTCTCTACCGCAAACTTATCAGGATAAATTTGTACCTGTTTACAAAACTTATCAAAGTGAAGTGCGGAAATTATACGCTGAGCGAAGAAAAAGCAGAGAACAAAGCAAAGCAAATCCTGAAGCTCAGGTAGAAAAAGATTTTTATTTTGAGAGCAGAATTCTTGAAACTAAAAAGATATATAAAACGAAATTCCAGGATATTTTAACAGCCGAACAGCTAAAAACCTTGTATACAGCAGAAAGAGACTTTAAAGAGCAACTACTCAATCAGCTTAAAGGTAACTGATAAAACTTGTTCTTTCAGTACGTTTTTAGCTTTATATTTGCGAATGCTCAGTCAGAAACAACTATTTTTATTAAACACTGCCCAAACATCAGACACGCCCAAGCTTTTAGAAATAGAAAAAGCAGATGGTTCTTACTTGTTTGATACTTCAGGAAAAAAATATTTGGACCTTGTTTCTGGCTTTGCGGTAAGCAATATCGGACATAGACATCCAAAAGTTCTGCAAGCAATTAAAGACCAATTAGACCGATACCTGCATGTCACAGTTTATGGAGAATATATTCAATCTCCGCAAGTTAATTTTGCACATCAGCTAGCATCGGTTTTACCTAAGCATTTATCTTCTGTTTATTTTACAAATTCTGGTGCAGAAGCCACAGAAGGCGCATTAAAATTAGCTAAAAGATATACCGGAAGAAGTAAAATTATAGCCTTTAAAAACTCATATCATGGCAGTACCCACGGCGCTTTAAGCGTAATGGGTAACGAGCATTATAAGCAAGCTTATCGCCCACTTCTACCTGAAATCTCTTTTATTGAATTAAATAATAATGCAGATTTAGAACAGATTACAAAAGACACGGCTGCTGTCATTCTGGAAACTATACAAGGCGAAGCAGGAATACGCGTTCCAGAAAAAGAGTACTTTCAAAAACTTAGAAAAAAATGTAGCGAAACCGGCACATTACTGATACTTGACGAAATTCAAACCGGCTTTGGGCGTACAGGGAAATTATTTGGTTTCGAGAATTTTGACCTCACACCAGACATCTTACTCATGGCTAAAGGAATGGGCGGCGGCATGCCAATAGGCGCATTTGTATCTTCAAAAGAAATTATGGATAGTTTAAAAGACAATCCAATTCTAGGGCATATTACTACATTTGGCGGTCATCCGGTAAGCTGCGCTGCCGGACTTGCCAGCTTAAATGTTGTTCTCGAAGAAAAGCTTGTTAACAGCGTAAATGAAAAAGAACAGCTTTTCAGAAAACTTTTAGTCCATCCAAAAATTAAAGAAATAAGAGGCATTGGTTTTATGCTTTGCTTACAATTAGACACTTTTGCCCAAGTAGAAGCCGTTAGCAAAGAATGCATAGAGAATGGTGTAATTATAGATTGGTTTTTACATTGCGAAAATGCCTTAAGAATAGCACCTCCGCTTACTATTACCGAAGGCGAAATCAGGTTTGCTTGTGAAGTGATTAAGAATGCTATAGACAAAGTCACCTAATAAAGCTTATTTCTTTTAATCAGCCAGGCGTTTAAAGTTGGATTAAATCCGTCTTCTATATACGCGTCAACTAAATCAATATGCAGCTGCGCGCACCTTAAGTCGAGATTTTTCTTAAAAACAGTCATTGCTGCTCGGTAATTCTCAAGATATTGTTTGGGGTTTAACTTTAATTGCTTCCCTGTTTCACTGTCAATAAAATGGTAAGGCCTATTCTCGAAATCAAATTCTACTTCTTGCTTACGCTGAAGCACATTAAATACAACAACCTCATGCTTGTTATAGCGTAAATGCTGTAAGGCCGAAAACACAGCATTCAAATCATCATCACTAGTATAGTTTTCAAACAAATCAGAAAAAAGTACAATCATTGCCCTTTTAGGGATACTCTCCGCTATCTGATGAAGACACTCGGCTAAATTTGTCTTTTTATTTTTTGTAGAATTATTTAAATGGATTTCTAACTGATGGTACAAAAAGCGTTCGTGTACTAAAGTAGATCTAGCTGGAGTATGTAATTCTATTTCTTCGGCAAATAAAGTTAAACCAAATGCATCTCTCTGCCTTTTTAGCAAATGGATAATTGCAGCAGAAGCCATAGCAGAAAATTGAAACTTGTTTATGCTATCTTCCGGGTAAAACATAGAAGAAGAAGAATCAACAATAAGTTGGCAGCGCAAATTCGTTTCCTCCTCAAACCTTTTAGTAAACATTTTATCTGTTCGGGCGAAAAGCTTCCAGTCGACGTTTTTTACAGATTCCCCAGAATTATAGAGCCTATGTTCGGCAAACTCAACAGAAAAACCATGGAATGGACTTTTATGCAGACCGGTGATAAATCCTTCTACTACTTGCCTGGCTAAAATTTCTAAGTTCCCTACGCTGTTTAAGTCTTTCTGTGTAATGTGATTACTGGCCATTTTTCGACTACATGTGTAAGCTACAAAGTAGCTAATTTTTTAATCATATACTTTATATAATCATAACAAAAGTGATGTTTAAAACAAACAGGTAAAAACCAAGACTCAATACACTGAACAGCAACAGATTAGACGCTTAGTAATTATGACACTTTTTTTATCCACAAGAGGCTGAATAATCGACTTAAAAGCTTATTTTTGAAGTTATTACTTTATAAATCATGAGTGAAGAACTAGCAAATAATTCGAATTATTCAGCAGATAATATTCAGGTACTAGAGGGGTTAGAGGCAGTAAGAAAACGTCCGGCCATGTATATTGGCGATACCGGTGTAAAAGGATTGCACCATTTGGTATATGAAGTGGTTGACAACTCCATTGACGAAGCATTAGCAGGATACTGTACAGACATTTTTGTCACTATTCATAAAGACAATTCTATAACCGTAAAAGACAACGGTCGTGGTATCCCAACTGGAATCAATAAAAAAGAAAATAAATCGGCGCTGGAAATTGTAATGACTGTATTACATGCCGGCGGTAAATTTGATAAAGACACTTATAAAGTATCTGGCGGTTTACACGGTGTGGGCGTAAGTTGTGTGAATGCACTTTCTACCCATTTAAAAGCAGAGATACATAGAGAAGGGAAAATCTTTCAGCAAGAGTATAGTTGTGGAAAACCACAATACGATGTTAAAATAGTTGGAGATTCTGATATAACTGGCACAATTGTAACGTTTACACCAGACAGCTCTATTTTCACTCAAACAATCGAATATAAGTTTGACACCCTTGCAGGCAGATTAAGAGAACTTGCTTTTTTGAATAAAGGCATCCGGTTAAAGCTTACCGATGAAAGAGAAACTCAGGAAGATGGCTCATTATTATCCGAAGAGTTTTACAGCGAAGGCGGCTTACGTGAATTTGTTAAGTTCTTAGACGGTACACGCACACCTTTAATTCCAGAAGCAATTTATATTGAAGGTGAGAAAAATGGCATTCCTGTAGAGCTGGCTTTTACTTATAACAATTCCTATAGTGAAAACGTACACTCTTATGTAAACAATATCAACACTATTGAAGGAGGATCGCATGTTGCTGGTTTTAGAAGAGGTTTAACCAGAACTTTAAAGTCTTATGCCGAAAAATCTGGTCTTTTAAAGAATTTAAAGATAGAAATTACCGGAGACGACTTCAGAGAAGGCTTAACTGCTGTAATCTCTGTAAAGGTACAGGAGCCTCAGTTTGAGGGACAAACCAAAACCAAACTGGGCAATACCGAGGTTACCGGCGCCGTAGATATTGCGGTTGGTGAAGCTTTGGGGAACTTTTTAGAAGAAAACCCTAAAGAGGCTAAACTAATTGTAAACAAAGTAATTTTAGCTGCTACAGCAAGAGCCGCAGCTCGTAAAGCCAGAGAAATGGTTCAACGGAAAAACGTAATGGGTGGTTCTGGTTTACCAGGTAAACTTGCAGATTGTGCTAACAAAGATCCAGAAGTTTGCGAATTATTTTTAGTTGAGGGAGACTCTGCGGGCGGTACCGCTAAACAAGGGCGTAACCGTGATTTCCAAGCTATTCTAGCGTTAAAAGGTAAAATCCTGAACGTAGAAAAAGCGATGGAGCATAAGATTTACGAAAACGACGAAATCAAGAATATCTTTACCGCTTTAGGTGTTAGCATTGGTACAGCAGAAGATGATAAAGCGCTAAATTTAGATAAGCTAAGATATCATAAAGTAATTATCATGACGGATGCTGACGTGGATGGGTCGCACATCACCACGTTAATTCTTACTTTCTTCTTCAGATACATGAAGTCTTTGATAGAATCCGGATACATTTACATAGCTGCGCCACCACTTTATCGCGTAGCAAAAGGCAAAGATTTTGAATATTGCTGGAATGATGCACAACGAGATGCTGCTGTACAACGGCTTAAAGGTGGAGGAAAAGAAGACAGCGTTCACATACAACGCTACAAAGGTTTGGGAGAGATGAACGCTGAGCAACTTTGGGAAACTACACTTGACCCTGCTACCAGAACCTTAAAAAGAGCAACTATAGAAAGTGCTGCTGAGGCAGATCATATATTCTCTATGTTGATGGGAGATGAAGTTGCTCCAAGACGTGAGTTTATTGAGAAAAACGCAAAGTATGCTAAAATAGATTTGTAGAGAAGCTTTAGCTAAATATTATTTAACGCTGACAGTGCATAAAATCCTGTCAGCGTTTTTTTAAGTCCTATTTTTAGCTAAAACGAGGATTTAGGCCAAAATCATCTTCTTACACGCCCAATGTTCGTTCCGGCAGATTGCCTGAAATTTTGAATTTTGTACAGCATCAAATCTGCAATAGCAATAGCCCGTTGCTTGGCGAATGATGCAGTTTCACCTGCAAAAAGCTCGTCTATGGTTTCTTCAAATAAAGATTTCCACCTGCTGAAATCTGTTCCTTTCAGTGCCTGTTTTTCATTTAGTCTAAAATGGGCTTCCATTGGATTGCCTTTGTACCCCATCTCTCCTAACAACACAGAAGACCAAAACTGGTACATAATGGGCAAATGTTTCTGCCAATCAATTTTAGCAATGTCTTTGAAAATAGGCCCCAAAACCTGATCTTGGTTTACTTTATCATAGAAACTATTCACCAATAACTTAATATCTTCTATGTTTTCTATATCCTTTTTCATAACCTATCTCTTTTAATAAAACACGCACTGGCGGAAAAACATAATCAGCTTAACCAAAAGTAAGACAAAGTACTTAATTAAGCTATGATGTTTATCACATTTATAACTTATGCAAACTCATTATCAGCAGATTATAATCTATCACAGCTTTATAATCCATGAGGATATCGCCACCTACTACACCAATAACAGGAGGAAGTTCAAGCTGTTCATAAGCGAATTTCACAGCAGAAAGATCAAAAACAGGAACTTCATAATCTTCAATTACAAAATCTCCTATAGAAAAAGAAGGTAAAACAGCAAGGTATCTTTCCATAGAAATGGTGCCCAAACCTATTGCATGCTGGTTAGGTAAGTGTTCTATAGCACCGGCAGAAAGGATTTCTATTAATTCTTTATCAAAGGCTGTTTTAGAAGCTCCAGTATCTAAAACAGCATTATATTTTTGCCCATAAACAACAACTTCCACCAAAAGGTGGAAGCCGTCTCCCTGCAAATTTACAACCTGCAATGGTATTTCATATTTTATCATTAGATGATATTAGAATCTCTCAACACCTGATTCATGTTACGAACCGCATCTGCCGATTTATTGAATGCTGCTTGCTCCTCTTCACTTAAATTGAAGTTCACAATTTTTTCCCATCCATTTTTACCCAAAACTACGGGTACTACTAAAGAAATATCACTTTGTCCGTATTCGCCTTCTAAAGCAACACCGCAAGAGATTAGTTTTTTCTCATCACGAACAATAGATTCTACCATTGCTGCTGTGCCAGCGCCGGGTGCATACCAAGCAGATGTGCCAATTAATTTAGTTAAAGTAGCCCCACCTACCATAGTTGCAGAAACAATTTTTTGCTGCTGCTCTTCCGTCAAGAAATTAGTTACGGGAATACTATTCCATGTTGCATGTTTAATCAATGGAATCATGGTTGTATCTCCGTGTCCGCCAATCACTACTGCATTTAAATCTGCTTGCGAGCAACCTAGCTCCTGGCTTAAATAATATTTAAAGCGAGAAGAATCTAGCGCTCCGCCCATACCTAAAATTCTTTCTTTAGGTAAGCCAGAAGTTTTTAAAGTTAAATAATTCATGGTATCCATTGGGTTAGATACCACAATAATGATTGTATTTGGAGAATACTTAAGAATATTTTCAGTTACAGATTTAACAATACCCGCATTAGTACCAATTAACTCTTCACGAGTCATCCCGGGTTTACGCGGTAAGCCCGAGGTAATTACCACCACTTCAGAATCAGCAGTTGCCGCATAATCGTTGGTAACACCTTTAATTTTAGTATCAAAACCTAATAATGCAGAAGTCTGCATCATATCAATAGCCTTACCTTCCGCAAAACCTTCTTTAATATCTAATAAGATAAGTTCTTCGGCAAGCTCTTTTCTTGCAATATTGTCTGCACAGGTTGCGCCTACTGCGCCTGCTCCAACTACAGTAATTTTCATGATGTTATGTTGATTTGTAAATGTAATTTCATTAATTGCCCGAAGTTAATAAAACCAAAAGCTTTCAGGAAATTAACAGGCCATATATTCAGATTTTTTTTATGAATCTTGAGTAAGATAGTGAGTAAAAAGAGGAAAGCGCTATAGCTAATAGCTCTTAAATTTTACTTATCAACAAGTAGTTGCACCTGTTATTTTTTTCCTAATTTTGAAATACCCGCAAGTAGCTTTAAAAAAGCCGCTTATTATCTGATTTACACGTATATACCATTTGCTATGTATTTAATATTTGATACTGAAACCACAGGTTTACCGAAACGTTGGGATGCGCCGATTACAGATACGGATAACTGGCCTCGCTGTATTCAAATTGCATGGCAACTACATGATGAACTTGGTAACCTGATAGAACAACAAGATTACTTAATTAAACCAGAAGGCTTTAATATTCCATACGATGCTGAGCGAATACACGGAATATCTACAGAACTAGCTATAGAACAAGGCATCAGCCTTGAAGAAGCCCTTCATAAATTTAATGTAGCTTTACAAAAAGCCAAATTTGTTGTTGGGCAAAATATCGGTTTTGATATTAACATCATGGGTTGCGAATTTCATCGTAAAGGAATAGAATCACCCATGGCAACCATGCCTGTGCTAGATACGTGTACAGAAATTACAGCAGAACTTTTACAGTTGCCCGGCGGACGTGGTGGAAAATTCAAATTACCTACGCTTACAGAATTACATCAGTATCTTTTTGGCGTTCCTTTTGCCGAAGCACACAACGCCTCTGCAGACGTTGAAGCTACAAGCAGATGTTTTCTGGAACTTATCAAAAGAGAAGCCTTCACCAAAGAAGAACTTCAGGTTGATACTGAATATTATCTGAGATTTCAGGAGCACAATGCCGGCATTATACAGCCCATTGGCTTAAAACATATTAATCTGAAAGAAGCTTCTGATGCCATCAGAAAACGGGCACAGCAAGAGGCACAAGCTAATATTAACATCCCATCTGCTAGCAGTTTAGAAGATTTAACGGCAGCTAGCTTTGTCCATCTCCATAACCATACACAGTTTTCAATTTTACAATCTACCACATCTATTGCAGATTTGGTAAAGGCCACGGCCAAACAAAAAATGCCCGCTGTAGCGATTACAGACCACGCTAATATGATGGGCGCTTTCCATTTTGTTAACGCAGTTTTAAACCATAACAAAGGTGCACAGGCGAAAAACGATGCTGCTATTGAAAATGGTGAGAACCCCACGGAAACAGTGATAAAGCCTATTGTTGGTTGTGAATTTTTTGTATGTGATAACCGTAAAGATAAAAGCAGAAAAGACAATGGCTACCAAATAGTGCTGCTGGCCAAAAACTGGAACGGCTATCACAACCTGGCAAAAATGTCTTCTATCGCTTATACAGAGGGTTTTTACTACGTCCCGAGGATAGACCGGGAAATTATATCTCAATACAAAGAAGATATTATAGTGCTTTCTGGTAATTTGTATGGCGAAATCCCTAATAAAATTCTGAATATGGGCGAAAACCAAGCAGAGGAAGCTTTGCTATGGTGGAAAGAAGCGTTTAAAGACGATTTTTATATAGAGGTGATGAGACATAATCAGGAAGACGAAAATCGTGTAAACGAAAGCCTGATTAAGTTGGCCCGAAAGCATGACGTGAAAATTATTGCTACCAACAACACCTATTACATTAACAAAAGGGATGCGCATGCCCACGATATTTTATTGTGCGTAAAAGATGGCGAGAAATTAGCTACGCCCAAAGGCAGAGGTCGTGGTTTCCGTTTTGGAATGCCTAACGAAGAATACTATTTCAAGTCTTCGGAAGAGATGAAAAAATTATTTTCAGACCTTCCGGAAGCCATTGTTAACATCCAGGAAATTGTAGATAAAGTAGAAATTTACAAGCTGCACAGAGATGTACTCTTACCTAAATTTGATATACCGGAAGAATTTCAAGACCCTTTGGATTTGGAAGACGGCGGAAAGCGTGGCGAGAATAAATATCTGCGCTACCTGACCTACGAAGGCGCAAAAAAGAGATACGAAGCACTTACGCCTGATATAACCGAACGCCTGGATTTTGAGTTAGAAACTATAGAACGTACCGGTTACCCGGGATATTTTTTAATTGTACAGGATTTTATTGCCGAAGCAAGAAGATTAGATGTTTCGGTAGGGCCCGGACGTGGTTCTGCAGCAGGCTCTGCCGTTGCTTACTGTTTAGGCATTACCAATCTAGACCCCATTGCGTATGATTTACTTTTTGAGCGCTTTTTAAATCCAGACCGCGTTTCTATGCCCGATATTGATATAGACTTTGATGACGAAGGACGCGGACGTGTGATGGAATACGTAATTAATAAATACGGAGCCAATCAGGTAGCTCAAATTATCACTTACGGTACCATGGCGGCAAAATCTTCTATTAGAGATACTGCCCGTGTATTGGATTTACCACTATTTGAAGCCGATAAAATTGCCAAGCTCATCCCTAATTTAAAACTGAACAAAATCTTCAATATGGATGAACAGGCGCTAAAAAGCGCTTTACGTTCAGAAGAAATGGAAGCAGTTCAGCAATTGATTGCTTTGGCAAACGGAAACGACCTGAGTGCAGAAACCATCCAACAAGCCAAAGTTTTAGAAGGCTCGGTAAGAAATACCGGCATTCACGCTTGTGGGGTAATTATTACGCCAGATGATATCACCAATTTCGTTCCGGTTGCTACAGCAAAAGACTCAGATTTATACGTAACGCAGTTTGACAACTCTGTAGTTGAAAGTGCTGGTCTCCTGAAAATGGATTTTCTGGGCCTTAAAACGCTTACGCTGATAAAAGACACCGTAAAACTGGTAAAATATAAAACCGGAACTGAGCTAGACCCAGACAAATTCCCGATAAACGATTCAAAAACCTACGAACTTTTCCAACGTGGCGAAACTATTGGAATATTCCAGTACGAGTCGCCCGGAATGCAAAAGTACATGAAGGAGCTGAAACCAACGGTCTTTGGAGACCTTATTGCCATGAACGCATTGTATCGTCCGGGGCCATTGGAGTATATTCCCAGTTTTATCCGAAGAAAAAACGGAGAAGAACCTATTACTTACGATTTGGATGCCTGCGAAGAATATCTGAAAGAAACTTATGGCATTACTGTTTATCAGGAGCAGGTGATGCTTTTATCGCAAAAACTGGCTGGATTTACCAAAGGTGAGGCCGACGTACTGCGTAAAGCAATGGGTAAAAAACAGAAAGACGTACTGGATAAAATGAAGCCTAAATTTATTCAGCAAGCTTCAGAAAAGGGTCACGATGCCAAAACACTGGAAAAAATCTGGAAAGACTGGGAAGCATTTGCCAGTTATGCCTTCAACAAATCACACTCTACATGTTATGCTTGGGTAGCTTACCAAACTGCTTACTTAAAAGCGCATTATCCGGCAGAATATATGGCGGCTGTACTTTCTAACAATATGAACGATATTAAACAAGTATCTTTCTTTATGGAAGAATGTAAAAGAATGGGATTAGAAGTTCTAAGTCCTGATGTGAATGAGTCGTTCCATAAATTCACCGTAAATGAGAAAACCGCCATCCGCTTTGGAATGGGCGCCATCAAAGGTGTAGGTGCCGGCGCTGTAGAAACCATTGTGGAGAACCGTAAGAATGGCAAATACAAATCTATTTTTGATTTAGCTAAACGAATAGATTTAAGAGCAGCGAATAAAAAAGCTTTTGAAAATTTAGTATTAGCCGGCGGATTCGACTGCTTCGAAGGTACGCATAGAGCGCAATATTTCTATGATGATGGAGACGGCAGTACATTAATAGAAAAAGCCATTAAATACGGTGCTAAACATAAAGAAAATGAAAACTCTTCGCAGGCCAGCCTTTTTGGCGGAGGCAGCGCAGTAGAAATCCCAGAACCCACACTTCCTGCCTGCGAAGAATGGGGGACTATGGAAAAGCTGGCAAAAGAGAAAGAAGTTGTGGGGATTTATATATCCGGTCACCCTCTAGACGATTATAAATTTGTATTGCATAAATACTGTTCACCTGGAAACCTTTCGATATTCAACGATTTAGAAAAAGGACAGGATTTTCAGTTTAAAGTAGGCGGAATTATTTCTTCTGTAAGGCACATGGTAACCAAAGACGGCAGAGGTTGGGGAATTTTTAGAGTTGAAGGTTATGATGATGCTTTTGAATTCACCATATATCGCGATGATTATTTGAAATATAAACACCACCTCATTCCCAATAACTACCTTCAGATTAAAGGTAGCGTAGGTTATTATACCAATGCAGATGGTTCTAAAAAGCACCGTATTTCCTACTCAGATTTCACAGATTTAAGAGATGTGCTCGAAAAACAGTCGACGGGCTTAGATATAAGATTAAATCTGGAAGAAATATCCGGAGAGTTAACCGCATCACTGGAAAGTATCTTTTCTGATTATATGGGCACTAAGAAACTGAATTTCACTATTTTAGACAGAAGGGAAAGAATTATGCTAAATATGCCAAGCAGATCACAAAAGATAAATATCTGCAACGAATTATTAGCGAAATTAGATAGCTTAGAAGTAGATTATAAATTGAATTAAGTTTCTGAAGAAAAAGTCCAAAAATAGTATGAACTATATTCCGTCTATTAACCGCTACCAAAACATGGTTTACAACCGTTGTGGAAATAGCGGCATTAAGCTTTCTGCAATTTCTTTAGGTTTATGGCATAACTTTGGTGATGTTGACGACTTTAAAAATTCTGCCAACATCATTAAAACTGCATTTGATGCCGGCATTACCCATTTTGATTTGGCTAATAACTACGGACCTTCTCCCGGTTCTGCCGAAATCAATTTTGGAAAGATTTTAAAACAAAATTTTTCAGGCTACCGGGATGAAATGATGATTTCAAGCAAAGCCGGTTACACCATGTGGCCTGGCCCATATGGCGATTGGGGTTCTAAGAAATATCTGATTAGCAGTTTAAACCAAAGCCTTAAACGCATGCAACTGGATTATGTAGATATATTTTATCACCATCGCCCAGATCCTGAAACGCCGCTGGAAGAAACCATGGCAACGCTGGATTTAATTGTTCGTCAGGGTAAAGCATTGTATATTGGCTTAAGCAATTATAAAACTCCTGAATTTTTAAAAGCTATAAATATTCTGAAAGATTTAGGGACGCCTTGCCTTATCCATCAACCCAAATATTCTATGTTTGAACGCTGGGTTGAAGAAAGTTTATTGAATGCACTTGAACAAAACCAGGTTGGCTGCATTCCATTTTCGCCACTTGCCCAAGGATTACTAACTAACAAGTATTTGAATGGCATTCCAGACAATTCCCGACTGGCAAAACCCCATGGCTTTCTAACTTCCCAATATGCTACGGCAGACAAAATAACCAAAGCTAGAAAGCTAAACCTAATTGCAGCACAACGCAACCAAACACTGGCACAAATGGCTATTGCGTGGTTGTTAAAAGACCAAAGGATAACCAGTGTTTTAGTGGGAGCAAGCAGTCCGTCTCAGCTACTAGATTCTGTAAAAAGTACCGAAAATATATATTTTGAAAACGCAGAGCTTTTAAATATAGAACAGGCATTAGGAAGTTCCACTTTTTAATGTCGCTTCTATTCTGTATAGGGACCCTATTGATAACTAAAAAGGATAACCAATGGCCAAATTAAACACTAAATTATCTCTACGCCATTGTTTGCTACCTAAATCAATTTGGTCAAAAACCCATCTTTCGGTTTTTGGAAGATAAGGCTTACGTATTGGCATGGCCAAATCTCCTCTAAGAATTAAGAAAGATAAATCTAAACGTAAACCAACGCCTGTTCCAACGGCCAGTTCACTTAAGAAATCTTTTGAAATTTCTGCTCCCGGTCGATCATTCGCCTTATTTTTAAGCCATACGTTACCGGCATCAACAAATATTGCGCCTTCTACAATAGAGAACAGTTTAGATCTTAACTCTGTATTTAGTTCTAATTTAATATCTCCGGAATAATCTGGTATAAATGAGTTTTGCGGAGTTTCATCTTTAAAACTGCCGGGCCCTACGGCTCTTGCTCTAAACGCTCTGATACTATTGGTTCCACCTGAAAAAAACTGTTTAATATAAGGTAATTCCCTGGAGTTCCCATACGGTAAGCCTGCGCCGATAAAGATGCGGCTGGCTATTCTGTTTTTTTCATTCAGCCTTAAATAATGCCTAAAATCATGCTCCATCTTTGCATATTCGCTGTAAGGAACTCCAAATATTTCTGCGCTGTCTTTCTTGCTGAAAAGTCCGGTTACAGTTGCCGATAAGTCCAATCCTCCTCGATAATAAAAAGTATTCGTTTTTCTGGTTTGTGTGGTGTTGGTGAAAGTAAAATAGTAAGTCGGGCCAAAAATAAGCTGCTTTTCTATTACTCTGGATAAGGTAGGTAAATCCCGGACTTTATCCATATACTCCTGTGTTACATTGTTAGAATTTACATAAGTGATTTCCGTAACATTCAGTTCGTGTTCTTTATTAATATTTTCTTTCCAGATATAACCAAAAGAGCCTTTAAAAGTGTTGAGTGTATATAGTTTTATCCTTCGCTGATTTTCGTATCCCAAATTAATCTTGGTTTTAGGAACAAATGCACTGCTTGAATTAATGTTAAAAGGAGTTATAAATCTTGGAAAAAGTAAATCACCGTTTACTCCCCAACGATAAACATTATAACCTTGATTGTTTCCCGCAATCTGTACCTCAAAACCACCAAAGGCACTAATTTTCAACTGTTCTGCGCCCCTAAATGTATTTCTGTTTAACCAATTCACGCTAAGCTCTGTTCCTCTGTAATTTGCAGAATTGGTTTTGCCAAGCAGTTCTACCCGTATAGATTTCTTTTTGTTGGGCGTAAGATAATAATACACATCTAACTGATTATCGGCAGAGTCTGTATCTCTAAACTGATTTTTAACAAACTTAAAAGTACCCAGATTCACCAATCTGTTTAGTGATAAATTATGATCAGTTCTGTTATAAATGTCTCCCGGCTTAAAAAACATGGTACGCTCAAAAACCTGCGGTTTAATGGTATTACGCCTGTCTATTACTTTAAAACCTTTATATTCTTTAATTTGCTCTTGCCTGGATTGCCGCCTCTCCTGGTTAAGAGAATAATTTGGATAGATAAAAATATCATTAATAAAATATTCTGTTTTGGCTCTGGCAGGTGTTTCTCGTTTTACATCCAGCAAAATATCTACTTGATTGGTTCCAACAGTGCTATCTACCCTGGCAATTAGGTAATCTGGCGAAAAATAATAGAAACCTTTTTCCTTTAGTCGGGCATCTATTCTTTCTCTTTCCTGCTTAATACGGTCTAAGCTATAACTCCTTCCAGGTTGCAGCAAAGTTCCTTCCTGTTCATCCCTAATCATACTCGCTAATTTTCCGCTGTCTGTTGGAAAACTAACCTCTCTAATTTTGTACTGAATGCCTGGCATAGCGGTATAATGCGCTTTTACCCTTCTGCGTTTGCTGGTAGAATCTCCTTCCGTTATCGCTCTAAAATATCCTAGATTTTCTAAGTGGTTTTGTAAAACATCTACGTTATAGGGAATATCTAAACGGCTTGCCAATACAGGTGGTTCGCCTAATTTATTTTTCACCCAATTTCTAAAACCTTTTTCTTTTTTTGGTTTCCCGGCAATGTTGTAAAACCATAATTTAGGTCGTAATCCCAGAATAGAAGTATTGGGCTTGGGCCTGATGAGTCCTTCCAATTCAGACTCCAGCGCTTTTCTTTTTTTCCTATTCAGGCTATCGTCTTTCACCTTCACTTCTCCGCCAATGTAAAGCTGCTCTCCGGCAGGTAAATATTTGGTATTACTGCATGAGGCCACAAAAACTGCTGTTATGACAGTAAAAAGGACATAATATGCTTTCAATTGTTTCATAGGTTATTCTTGTGTTTCCCTTCTGCGCAGTGCAGAGCGCCTTTCTCTTCTACTCTTCCGGCTTTCAAAAATCTCTCTGAATTTGTTGTAATCCATAGTTAATATAAACCCAACACCGGTTTCTATCACTTGCCCCTGTAATGCTACCTGATACTCGTTTTTACGGTATGCTCTTAACATATACCGCCCGTCTTTAGAAAGCTGGTAGTCTACGGCAAGGTCTCCGGCAATATTATTGGTTTCTCTGTTAGGCTGCTGATTTCCCTCTAAACCAAAATTACTTCCAACAGTTACCTTAAGCCGGTCATCCAGAAAACGCTTTGATAAACCTACATTTAAATCTGTTCTGTTTTCCATGCTTCCCGTAGAGTAATCTTCGGTAGATTCTAAATCGAAATTTAGCTCTACACCTTCTATCAGATTTCCGGCCAGATTATTTAGCTGTTCCGACAAAATCTTGCTCACACTTTGCCTAACCATGGTCTCTACACCACCGCCACCGGCCTGGCTGGCAAATGGATTTTCGCCGATAAAACGATTTAAAAGCAACAAGGCAAAAACCTGCTTGTTTAATTCTGATGGTTGCTGCCTTAACTGCGCTAGTTTAGTTTCCGAGTTGTCTACGATTTCTGTAGCCACGTTATAGTTTCCTTCAGGTAAACGAATGTCGAAAGTAATTTCTGGTTTAAGTAGTTCGCCTTTCATTTGCAACAACACCTCGAAAGGCAACTTTTGTTTGTAGGTGTTTCTAACGTTTGCAGAGACATCTACCAATTGATCTTCCAGCAAATCTATAGGCGCAGTGTTAGCTACATAAACTGCGGTGATATCGAGATTTGCAGACATTGGCTCGCCTGTCCAGGTAATAGTGCTACCTTTTTGGATATCAAACTTCCGGTTCAGGAAATTAAATGTCATTTCGTAAGAACCTTCCTGCAACTCGTAATTTCCGGTAAGATTTATTTTTCCTGACGGATCTATCCCGCCATTCAATTCGGCTTCTCCTTTAACTTCTACAAAATCTCCGTTCCCTTTATCAATAATCATGGTTAATACTGCACCCTTATCTACACTGATGTCTACAGAAACATCCATTCCTGTAAATGTGGTATTAGATTCTTCTTTTATGGAATCTATTTCTGAAAACACATCCTGAAAAGCCATAAAATCCTGATCTATGAATTCTACAATACCTTCACGTTGTACTATGCCAGGGTCTGAGGTTGGCAAAACAAGCGTGAATTCTGTATCTTCATTAATTTTAAGATTTCCGTCTATAACCGGATTATTCATGTCCCCTCTGATACGCATCCGAGTGTTTATATATAAATTTCCGTAAAATAAATCGTTGTCTTTTGCAGTAGAACCTACTACCTTAAAATTATTTGCATTAACATCTAAATTGAATTTAAAATCGGTATAAGTTTGGGTAAGCAAAGAACCGTTTACCACTAAGCTGTTGTTGGTAGAATCTGTCAGCCTGAATTTGTTAAACGCTATTCCTTCCTGATTAAAGCTTATTTTATCATTTAAAGATTGGAAATAAGAATTTGTAGTGGTTATACGGAAGGCCCCATCGTTAAATTTAAGATCGCCAATAACTTTGGGTGCGCTTGTTTTTCCACTTATATTAAAATCTCCGGATAAATAGCCACGAGCGTCGGTCATGTTGCCAAAAGTAAAGCCTTGTACACTTTTAAGATTTAGCTTTTGGATATCCAGATTCATATCCAGCGATTCTGCACTTGTAAGATAAAATCCTGTTAAGTTTACCTGATTTCCCTGACCTGTAATGGCAATATCCGCAGCAAATCTATCCGCCTGTTTATTGTCTACTTTTATGGCAATATCTCCAACCGTATCTTTCTGGAAATTAAGATTTTTAACATTAAGATCTGAGGTAAAAACCATAGACTCGTTTAAATTATCCAGCAGAACATTTCCATCTAAAGTTCCGCCTATTTTCATAGAGTCTTGTTCTACAATGCTGGTTAAAGTTTCTATTTTAAACTGGCTAAAATCTACTGCCAACGGAGAGTTTGCTGCTTCGCTTTGCGATTCTATTTTTATAGATTGCCCGCTATTGCTCAAAGTAAAATCTCTGGCCCAAATTCCGGCCTCGCCAATTCTAATGAGATTATCTTGCGCAACCGTCCATTTTTCGTAGTTGAGCATGAAATTCTGCGGATCTAATCTTATCTCTGTATTTTTATCTACAGATTTTAAATTCCCGGCTATCTGGTATCGCTGTTTATCTCCCTTATCACGAACCTGTAGCATATAATCTAAAATATTATTGGCTGCTTTACCGGTTAAACTAGTTTTAGGAAGCGCAATAGAACCGCTTTTTATTTCATCAATAAATAAACTGTAATTAAGAGTGCTGTCTGTAGTATTTACTTTTAACACGCCATTATTAATGGTATTTCCGCCATAAACCACATTCGGTATATTTCCGTTAATTGAGATAGAATCCTGCTCGCTATTGTATCTTCCGCTAATAGTTATAGGGTCTAAGCGTTTAATAGCTGATGCAAATTGTTTTAATACCGGATGATTTTCTAGGCGAAAAGTAAAATCAAAATATTGCGGACTGGTTTTCTTAAACTCTTGCCCCGGATTACTGTTGTAATATTTAGCTATGCTATTGCTTAATGCCGTACCAACTTCTGTTAATTTGTATTTCCCGTTAATTCTTCCGTTGATGAAAGGCGATTTTACCCTGATAACGTTATTGGTATCTGTAGAAATTGCATAAACATTGATAGAATCCAGCGTAAATCTTTCTTCGCCCTGCGCAATAAGAATGGTATTTACAGAAACCAAACCGTTTAAATAATCCGGATCTGCGGTTTTAATATCTGCATCTAAGTTAAGTCGCATTCTTAAACTTCCCGAGTACAGATTTAATTTGTTAAAGTCTGCGCTGTCTAAAACCAACTTCATTTTTACTGTTGGATACTTGTCTTTGAAACTACCATTGGCCGCCAAATTAAAGTCTAAGTTTGGATCTTGCATATTTGCTTTTGCATCAAACAAACCGCTTTTAATATTCCCGTTGAGCTTTAAATTTTTATAATTATAGTGATTATACACAGCGCTGTTTACAATGCCGACCACTTTTGCATCGGCAGTTTTGGGGTCTAAACCTTTACCTTCTGCCCGCAGTTTCAGTGTAATCTTACCTATAGAATCATTCTTTATAAACTTACCTACATCCAGATTATTAGCCTCGATATAAGCTTGGTATCTCTCCTTATTTTTTATGCGCTGGTCGAAATTGGCTTTTACCTTTGCTCCTCCGAAAGAGCTTATCAGATTTAAATCTGTAAAAAACTTATTGATACCGCCTTTAAAAACACCTTTAAGATTGATATAAGAAGGCAATTGAATGCTGTTAGGAATTGTTCGGGGTGGCACAAAACCGTAAATATCTTTGGCAGACGATTGAAAGTTTTTGATATTTAGATCAAAATTAGCTCTTTCTACATCTGGCAAACCAGTCATTCTTCCACTTGCAGAAATTTTGGTAGTTCCTATACCACTTATTTCCAGATTTGGAATACGCAAATCTTTCACCTTGCCGCTTATTCTGCTGTTAATTTGCATTACAGCATTAGGATTAGATTTAAAGGGGTTGGTATTTGCCAAATTGGGCGCAAAAAGTAAAATATCTCTAAAAGCTATTTTGCTTCCTTTAATAGATGCATCCATTCCCAACTCGCCTATTTTATCTGACAACGAAGCAATAGAAGGATAATTTACTTTCAATTCGTCTTTAATTAGCGTATGCGGCGTTTTTATATATAATTTTTTAAGATATGCCGATTTTGGCCCATAAAAGAAATCTGTTTTTAAAGATTCTATGTTCAAGCCACTTTTATCTTTGGCTGTTAATTCCAGAATATTGCCAGAAATGGTATCTGTGCTGTAATAAAAATCTTCTGCTTTTAGGTTTAGGTTTTGTAAATCCAGATGCATATAATCTAGTCCCCTTTTCACAGGTGTAGCGTTATTATCATCAAATTTAAAATTGATGTTAGCGAAATCTGCTTCTGATAAATGTACTTGCCAGCCTTTAGCTCCAACTGTATCTTCAACTACAATTTCGTTTTCGCTGATTACTTTTTTTTCGAATTTCCCAAGAGCTAAATTTCCTTTCGTATCCCTAAAATCTATCTTATCAATTTTAACGATCTGCTTTTCAAGGTCAATATCTTTGAGTTTAACCAGTAATTTCCCCAAAGAAAGCTCTGTTTTTAGCTTACTTTCTTCATTATCATAGCCAATCACTATTTCAGCAAGGTCTATTTCCCCCAGTTTGAGTTTTAATGCCGGTGTATTAGCAATCTCTTCGGCCGCCTCTTCCGCATTTTTCACCAATTCTTCTACAATTCCTTGTTTCAGCTGAAGATTTAATCCGCTAAGTGTAATTTTTGGGATATTAAAATTCATACTGTCTAAATCAAAAGTTTTGATGTTAGTATCAAAGTGGCCTAAATAAACATCCAGATTATTTTTGGTAATGGCATCATCAAACCGCACTCGTATTTTATCAAGGTTAATTTTCTCGACTGAAAATTTCATAGTAGACGTTGTGTCTTCAGGTTTCGGTTCTTTTTCCTGTTCAGACGCAAATGCGTTTACTATATAATCAAAGTTAAAAACCGAATCCTTGCCACGTTTTACATTTGCGGTAATACCCTGCAGGTCTATAGAATTTATTTCCAATTTATTGTCCAGTAATTTAAACAGGCTAACGTCTACTGCAAGCTTTTCTCCCGCCAGTAAAGTATCCTTTTCCTGGCTTTCAAAATACACTCCTTTAAGCACTATTTTCTTAGGAAGCCTCAATTGAATTTTTTCGACCTTAACAGGTGTTTTTATCTTGTTTTCCAGATAAGTAACCACCTTGTTTTTCACCAAATTCTGTACAGCGGGAATTTCTAAAAGAATAAAAACAAGCAGCAATAAACCGACAACAACCCCCATCAGCCATGCAACTGCCTTAAATGCTATTTTTAAATATTTATTCAAACGTAAAGATTATTAATTCTCAACCTTAATAATCAAAAGATAAGCCATTTTTTCGAGAAAGATGGAAGACTTGTTATTTATGTAGGGATTTAGTAGTTATCACTAATACCTATATTCTAAATTTCATCAACTATCCTCACTTTTAGTGAAAAATCTCAGTCTGGATACTATTGTTATTTAATAATTAGTTGTCAATATAACATCTTTCTATGCTAACATTGAAAGAAACTATTTGTGGCAAATGATTTGCAAACGTATATTTGATTTTAAAAACAGAAAAATACTTAAATTTATAATTATGGCTTTAGAAATTACAGATACTAATTTTGAAGAATTGGTATTAAAATCAGATAAACCAGTTTTAGTTGACTTTTGGGCAGAATGGTGTGGCCCTTGCCGCATGGTTGGCCCTATTGTAGAAGAATTAGCCAAAGACTATGAAGGCAAAGCAGTGGTTGGAAAAGTAAACGTAGATCACAATTCAGAAATCTCTGCAAAATTCGGAATCAGAAATATCCCTACTTTATTGGTGTTCAAAAACGGAGAAATTGTGGATAAACAAGTAGGTGCTGTGCCAAAATCTGTATTGGCCGGAAAGTTAGATCAGCAATTGGGATAATTCCTTCATCATAAAATTTTGAGGAGACTTTTCATTAAAAATGGGAAGTCTCTTTTTATTTTCAGCTTTTCTGCATTTTATTAGGATACTTTTATTGAAAGTATATCTTTGTGTAAATTTTAAGGAACAGAATGAATAATACTCTTTTAAAGGTTGCTAAAGCTACAAGTGGCTTGGCCTTAGCTTTAACGATTATAAGTTGTGATAATACTACAGAAAAAAACACAAGTGCTAAATCAGATTCTACAGCAAAAAGAACAGAAACTGAGAAAATTGTTTATGTAAATTCCGACTCTCTTTTAAACAATTACGAATATTTTAAAGAGATTAAAGACAAATTTGAAGCAAAATCTAAAAAGGCCGAATCTGATTTAAAAAATAAAGGAACAGCTTTTCAACGTGAGGTAGCTGCCTACCAGCAAAGTGCGCAAACCATGAGTGCAGACCAAAGAGCACAAACAGAAGAACGCCTTGCCCGCAAACAACAAGAGCTGCAAACCTATCAGCAAAATGCAGGTGCCGCTTTAGCTAATGAAGAAGCAACAGAAAACGAAAAACTTTACGATAAAGTAGCCGATTACCTGAAAAAACACGCTAAAACAAAAGGCTACAAAATGGTGTTAACTTATTCTAAAGGAAATAGCGCTATTTTATTTGCCGATGAAAGCCTAGATGTTACCAAAGATGTAATTAAAGGTTTAAACGACGAATACAAAAAAGAAAAGAAATAATACACAAAATAGTGGCTTAGCCAAAATATAGAAGCCTGACTATTAAGTTGGGCTTTTTTCGTCTGAAACTATATTTTTTTGATTCTTAATTGAACGATTTTTGCAATATCCAAAACTATGCAAACTAAAAACCCAAATAATATATCTCCTAACCTTCCTGTGAATGAGGATGAGGCTACTAAATTCATGTCTCTTGCTATACAACTGGCAGAAGAAAATGTACTCGACGGAACCGGCGGGCCATTTGGTGCTGTTGTAGTAAAAAATGGAGAAATTATTGCTGCATCTGCTAATACGGTTACAGTAACCAACGACCCAACAGCACACGCTGAAGTTGCGGCCATAAGACTTGCCTGCGAAAAATTAAATACCTATTCTTTAGAAGGCTGTGAAATTTACGCCAGCTGCGAACCCTGTCCGATGTGCCTTGGTGCTATTTATTGGGCAAGAATAGATAAATTATATTATGGCGCCACAAAGACAGATGCAGCCCATATTGGTTTTGATGATGACTTTATTTATAAAGAATTAGATTTGAAACCAGAAAACAGAAAAATTTTTACATCACAAATGATGCATAAAGAAGCTTTATCTCCGTTTAAACTGTGGGAAGAAACTGAAGGCAAGAAAGAATATTAACGTTTAAAAGAAAAATAACTCTCTAAAAAAGTTAGTATGATACATCCCGAAGTATAAATAAAATTAGTCCCATACCCCCTTTTATCTCTAAATTCCCAAAAGCTATATATATATATAAGTAATTAGTCAAAAATAAGGACAAACCCTTAATCTTCTTCCTCATCCCAAAAAGAATCTGATTGCTTTAAACTGTCTATTTCTCTTCTGTCCTTTTTGGTTGGACGGCCTGTGCCCCTGTCTCTCACCAGCAGCGGGGCATGAAAGGCTGATTTAAATTTATATGTTTCTTCTTCCGGTGTAATGTCTTCATAATACAATACGGCTTTTTTTGCATCCACCCGGTTATATAACAAGTCCACCACCCTGATTACCTTCTTTTCTATACCTTTAGAAACCTGATACTCGTCTCCAATTTTCACCTCGTAACTGGGTTTTAGGTTACTGCCGTCTTTTTTCACCCTTCCTGCTTTACAAGCTTCGGTTGCTAATGTACGGGTTTTGAAAACCCTAATGGACCACAAATACTTATCTATTCTTAGTTTCTCTGCCATGCTGCTCAAATTACATCAAAGTTCCTGTTTTTTGCTAAAAAACACTTAATTTGCATTCAAATTTTTTTATATGATTGCCAAACTAAAAAAAGTTGTTGAAGAAGCCTGGGAAGACAGGAATTTAATAAATTTTAAAGAATACCGCGACGCAATAGAAACTGTTATCCAGCTTTTAGACCGTGGCGAATTAAGAACTGCCGAGCCTGTTTTAGATGGCTGGGCTGTAAACGACTGGGTAAAAAAGGCCGTTATTTTATACTTCCCAATAAGGCAAATGGAAAAAATAGAGGTTGGCCCTTTTGTTTTCCACGATAAAATGAAATTAAAGACTGATTATCAGGACACCGGTGTAAGAGTTGTTCCGCATGGTATTGCAAGATATGGCGCTTTCTTAGCCAAAGGCGTTATCATGATGCCTTCTTATGTAAATATTGGCGCTTATGTAGATGAAGGTACAATGGTAGATACATGGGCAACAGTAGGTTCTTGTGCTCAGATTGGTAAACGTGTACACTTAAGTGGCGGCGTTGGAATTGGTGGCGTTTTAGAACCTGTACAAGCATCTCCGGTAATTATAGAAGACGATTGTTTTATTGGCTCCAGAGCAATTGTGGTAGAGGGTGTAAGAGTTGGAAAAGAAGCGGTTTTAGGCGCAAATGTAGTATTAACTGCATCCACTAAAATTATTGACGTATCTGGCGAAGAACCAATTGAATATAAAATGTATGTTCCAGAGCGTTCTGTGGTAATTCCGGGCAGCTACACCAAAAAATTCCCTGCCGGAGAATATCAAGTGCCATGCGCCTTAATCATCGGGCAAAGAAAAGAATCTACCGATAAGAAAACTTCTTTGAACGACGCTTTAAGAGATCATAACGTAGCTATTTAATATATTATAACAACCGCAAAGAGCACAAAAAAGAGCAAACTTTGTGTCCTTTGCGGTTAATCTAAAATTATACACCGTAAATCTAAAATCTCTTGAGAATTGGTTTTGAGGCAAAAAGAGTATTCAGAAATTTTACAGGACTGGGAAATTATAGCAGAGCTGTAGTAAAAACGTTGTCAGAAGTTTATCCTGATAACGAATATTTTCTTTATACCCCAAAAGTCAATGAAAAAGTCATCAAAGATTTTGACTTATCTTTACCGAATATCTTCGTAAAAACCGCTCCGGTAAAAATTCTTAAATCTATCTGGCGGATTTGGAGTGTTACACAAAATTTAAAAAAGGATAACATCTCGCTTTATCATGGTTTAAGTAACGAATTACCTCTTAACATTAAAGCGTCGGGAATACCTTCTGTTGTAACCATACACGATTTAATTTTTATCAGATACCCGCATTATTTTAAGTTTATAGACCGGCAAATTTACCGCTATAAATTTAAGCAGGCTTGCCTGAATGCCAATCGCATTATTGCCATTAGCCAGCAAACCAAAAAAGATATTATAGATTTTTTTAAGATAGATACCAAAAAAATAGATGTTGTGTATCAGGGCTGTCATCCTATTTTTAAGGAAAGGTTTTCTGCAGAAAAACTACAGCAAATTAAAGCAAAATATTATTTACCTAACAAATATCTGTTATGCGTTGGAACAGTAGAAAAACGCAAAAATCAACTACTGTTATTACAGGCCCTTACCCAGTCAAATACTGATATTCACGCCGTAATTACCGGAAAACCAACCGTTTATAAAACGGAATTATTAGATTACATCCGGAAACATAATTTACAAAACAGGGTTCATTTCTTAGAAAATGTGCCTTTTGAAGATTTGCCGGCTATTTATCAGCTTGCAAAAGTTTTTGTTTATCCGTCGAGATTTGAAGGGTTCGGCATTCCATTATTGGAAGCATTAAACAGCGGTGTTCCGGTAATTGGTGCTACGGGTTCTTGTCTGGAAGAAGCTGGCGGACCAAACAGTTTATACGTTTCTCCGGATGATGCCTCTGCCCTTTCTTCGGCCATTACTCAAATATTTCAAAACGAAACATTGAGGACCAAAATGATTGAAGAAGGTTTGAAATATGCCGAACAATTTAGCGAAGAAAACATTGCAAAAAATGTAATGAACGTTTACCAGAAAACCCTGCAAAATGTTTAAAGAAGAAATTAATAAATGCCTGGAGGTATTAAAAAATGGCGGATTGATACTTTACCCTACAGATACCATCTGGGGCATTGGATGCGATGCTACCAACAAAGAAGCTGTAGCTAAAGTTTACGCTTTAAAACAACGTACAGAAGCCAAAAGCTTAATTGTACTTTTAGACACTGATAATAAAATACAAAGCTATGTAAACGATGTTCCGGAAGTAGCGTACGATTTAATGGAATACGCCGAGCATCCGCTAACGATTATTTTTTCAAACGCAAAAAATCTGGCCGAAAATGTTATTAATGAGGATGGCAGCGTAGGAATAAGAGTTACATCTCATAATTTCTGTAAAGAGCTTATTCAGCGTTTCAGGAAACCTATCGTGTCTACATCGGCAAATATTAGCGGCAAAGCTTCCCCAAAAAATTTCACAAGTATAGAACAGGAAATCATAGATGGCGTAGATTATGTAGTAAATCTGGAACAACATGACAAAACCGAAAAGAGGCCGTCTACCATCATGAAATTAGAACCCGATGGCAAATTTGCTTTTATAAGGAAATAATTTCCGATTTTTGCCGCAACAAACTTCTAAATCTAGTTTCGAAAAACCCTGATTGATATTTAGGGTTAATCCAATAAGTAAATGAAAAAACACCTTAGCCATCCAATATTCAATATCATATCAGAATTGAGTAATACACTACATGTAGAAACTTACGTTATTGGAGGTTTTGTAAGAGATATTTTTTTAAACAGACCATCTAAAGACGTAGATATTTTAGTTATTGGAAATGGTCCTGATTTTGCCCTTGAGGTAGGAAAAAAAATTAAAACCAACGTTTCTGTATTCAAAAATTTTGGTACGGCTATGTTGCGCTTTCAAGATTTGGAAGTAGAATTTGTTGGTGCAAGGAAAGAATCGTACAGAGCAAATTCCAGAAAGCCAATTGTAGAAGACGGCACTTTAGAAGACGACCAAAAGCGAAGGGACTTCACCATTAATGCAATGGCCATATCGCTGTCTCCTTCCTCTTATGGTGAGCTTAAAGATCCTTTCAATGGGTTAAAACATCTGGAAGAAAAGCGAATCATCACACCTTTAGACGCCACAGAAACGTTTTCTGACGATCCGCTGAGGATGATGCGGGCGATACGTTTTGCCACGCAACTCAATTTTAAAATAGATCAAAGTGCGCTAGATGCTATTGTTCTGAATAAAGAACGCATAAAAATAGTATCTAAAGAAAGAATAACAGATGAACTGAATAAAATCATCCTTTCTAAAAAGCCTTCCCTCGGTTTTAATTATTTGTTTGATACGGGTTTGCTACACCTTATTTTCCCACAAATGGCCAATCTTTATGGTATAGATGTAATTGATGGTAAAGGCCATAAAGACAATTTCTATCATACGCTTCAGGTTTTAGACAATCTCTCTAAAAACTCTGATGACCTTTGGTTGCGCTGGGCCGCCATTTTACATGATATTGCCAAACCGGCAACTAAAAGATTTGAAAAGAAACACGGCTGGACTTTCCACGGCCATGAAGACAAAGGCGCCCGCATGGTCCCAAAAATATTTGCAGAGCTTAAACTTCCGCTTAATGATAAAATGAAGTTTGTGCAAAAATTGGTTCTGCTACATTTGCGACCAATTGTTTTGGCGCAAGAAATTGTAACAGATTCTGCCGTGAGACGCTTATTATTTGAAGCTGACGAACATATAGACGATTTAATGTTGCTATGCCAGGCAGACATCACCACCAAAAACGAATACAAGATTAAGAAATACCGCAATAATTTTGAGTTGGTAAAACAAAAACTTAAGGATGTTGAGGAAAGAGATAAAATAAGAAACTGGCAGCCACCCATAAGCGGAGAAGACATTATGAAGGCTTTTAACCTAAAAGCCGGCAAAGAAGTAGGAATTATAAAGAACAAAATACGAGAGGCGATATTGGAGGGCGATATAAAAAATAACCGGGCCGAAGCCACAGCGCTAATGAAAAAAATAGGTGCAGAAGTTGGCCTGAAATTTGAAAACGAAATAAATTAGAAAATTAGCCTGTAACGTTTATTTTTGCAGAATGGCAGTATATAGATTCAGAGTAAGTTTTGAAGATTATGACGATGTAGTTAGGGAAATAGATGTTAAATCTAACCAAACTTTCAAAGATCTTCATTTCGCAATTCATAAATCCATCGGTTACGACCCGGAGAAATCGTCTTCGTTTTACGTAAGCAATGATCATTGGATTAAAAATGAAGAAATTGCATATCTCCCAAACGAAAGGAAAATAGAAAGAGGCGTTAGCACTATGGAAAACGCCAAATTAAGTGCTTTTATTGATGACCCTCATCAAAAATTCTATTATATCTATAATTTCGATAAGCCCTTTGATTTCCATGTCGAGCTAATTAAAATTCTGGAAAACGATGCTAAAGAATATCCTTTGGTATTTAAATCTGTGGGCGAACCGCCAAGAATTACTGCAAAAGCCTTTGGCGATCCCAATGATGTTACCGGAGACGAAAACGAAGACTTTATAGACGAAAATGAAGTTTTAATTGCTGATGAAGACGAACTAAACTCGCTAAACAGCCACGAAGAAGAGGAAGAAGAAGAGGAAGATGAGTTCTCTAATGAATTTTCTGACAATGATAATTACGACGCTGAAGATTACGAGAATGAGTAGGCTAGAAGCTTAAACCAAGGGCAGAAAGCTCTGTAAGTACTTTTATCAAGAGCAGAAATTTCATTATAAAATGCAAAAAAACATATCCCCACTATCCAATGCTCCCTCTCCTTCGAAGAGGGAGCCGGGTGGTGAGGCCCTTCTCATAGTTATTGCCGGACCTACGGCTATTGGAAAAACAGCTTTAGCCATAGAAATAGCAAAACATTTCCAAACAGAAATTATTTCAGCAGATAGCAGGCAATTTTTTAGAGAAATGAGCATAGGCACTGCCAAACCCAGTAACGAAGAATTACAAGCGGTTCAGCATCATTTTATTAATTCCCATTCTATACATGATGAAGTAAGTGTTGGCACTTATGAAAAAGAAGCACTCGAACTCCTCGAAAAACTATTTCTAATACACAATATTGTAATACTGGTTGGAGGTTCTGGATTATATATAAACGCAGTTTTAAACGGCTTTGACAATCTACCAGAAGTAGTAGAAGAAACAAGAGAGAGACTGAACAGGCAATTACAGGAAAAAGGAATGGAAAGTTTGCAAAAAGAACTGGAACAAGCCGATCCGGATTATTTTGCAGAGGTAGATATTAACAATCCCCAAAGAGTAATAAGAGCTTTAGAAGTGTACTATGCTACCGGAAAACCATTTTCTTCTTATCGTACAGGAGTAAAAAAACAGCGTCCATTTAACACCTTTGTTGTTGGTTTAAATACAGAAAGAGAAATGCTTTACGCCCGCATAAATAAACGGGTAGACCAAATGATTTCAGAGGGATTGGTTGATGAAGTTAAATCTTTATACCCTCACCGGCATTTAAATAGCCTGAATACTGTAGGATATTCAGAAATCTTTGATTACCTGGATGAAAAAATCAGTCTGGAACAAGCTATAGAAAACATAAAACAAAACACCAGAAGATTTGCTAAACGCCAAATTACCTGGTTTAAAAAAGTAGAAAATATTCAATGGTTTAAACCAGAGCAAAAAGAAGAAATACTTACTTACCTGAACAGCTTAATGAACCACAAAAAGCGCTAGAACACAAGGGTTCTTAGTCCAAACAGACGCTCGAAAGCCCAATTACTACTTAATGGACTAAAATTAGGCCTGCGCCGTTGGCCCACCAAAATGTAAAGGCAAACCTGTCTCCTCTCCGCCTTTAATTGTTCCGTTTACCGCTTCATATTTAGCAATATTATCTTCCAAAGCGCTTAATAACCTTTTAGCATGATCTGGCGTTAAAACAATACGGCTTTTTACTTTAGCTTTTGGCACACCCGGCATTACGCGAATAAAATCTAATACAAATTCAGAATTAGAATGGGTAATGATGGCCAGATTAGAATAAATCCCCTCTGCAATTTCTTCTGTAAGCTCAATATTCAGTTGGTTATTTTCGTTCTGATTTTCCATATAATTTTTGTTAGATTTCTAGTAGAATGCGTAATAAATAGCAATATAAAGAAATTTAGGAAGATATAATTGCTATAAAAAAAGAGCCTCCTATCGGAATCGAACCAATGACCTACTGATTACAAGTCAGTTGCTCTACCAGCTGAGCTAAGGAGGCTTCTAAAAACGCATTTGTTTTTTGGAGCTGCAATACTAAAAAATATTCCTTTTTTCACCAAAAAATATTTTGGTTTTTTACTGTAAAATCGCAAATTATCTGCTTAGTTGCTTATTTTCAAACTTATATATTTACAATACAACAGATTGCGACAGCAAAAAACAATAACAAAAATGAATACCAGATACATAGCATTATTAAGAGGCATAAACGTTGGCGGTAACAACATCATTAAAATGACAGACCTCAAAAGCTGTTTTGAACAAATGGGCTTTAGCAATGTAAAAACTTATATCCAAAGCGGAAACGTTTTATTCAACTCAGATGAAAAATCGGCCTCAACATTGGTTACAGAGATAGAAAAGGCAATTTCAGAGCGGTTCCATTATACATCAAGCATAGTTTTAATTTCGCAAGAACAATTACAAGAAATTATTGCCAACGCTCCAGCAGACTTCGGAGAAGATAGTTCTCTTTACCGCTACGATGTACTTTTTCTAAAACCGCCACTTACGGCAGAAGAAGCCATAAAAGATATCCGCACTATAGATGGGATAGATAATTTATACAGTGGCAAGGGCGTACTTTATTTTTCCAGACTGATTGAAAAAGCCCATCAAAGCTACCTTAACAAATTAGTAATGCAACCCATTTATAAACAAATGACTATAAGAAATTGGAATACTTCAACTAAATTAATGTCATTATAAAATTTAAATCACTAAACAAAATTCCCTTCGCGGATAATATCGTTTAAAATCAATCTAATTTATATAATTCTGTCAATAGAAACGCATTCCTAATTATTGTCACTTATATTTGTGGCAATTTGGGTTAGTTACCTACAATTAGCAACACCCATATTAGAAAATTTTTCAATGGAATTTATTATAATCATAGCCTTAATCTTATTAAATGGCATTTTCTCTATGGCAGAAATGTCTTTAGTATCGGCAAAAAAATACAAACTGGAAATAGCTAAAAAGAAGGGCGTATTTGGTGCCGATGCTGCTATTAAATTATCAGAAAATCCAAACAGATTTTTATCTACCGTACAAATTGGAATTACCTTAATTGGAATTTTACTGGGTATTTACAGTGGCGATAGTCTAACAAAAAAATTAGAACTCCTCGTAACAGAAATTGAATTCCTGGCTCCGTATGCGCCACAAATAGCTGTAAGCCTAATTGTTATTGCTGTAACTTATTTCTCCATTGTAATCGGAGAATTGTTTCCTAAGCGCCTGGGTTTAACTTTTCCTGAATCTATTGCTATTTTCTTAGCTAAGCCAATGCAAATAATTTCTTCAATCACCTTACCTTTTGTTTGGCTCCTAAGCATTAGTAATAATTTTCTATCTAATCTGTTTGGCATAAAGAACAAAGACAAGACAATTTCTGAAGAAGAGATTAAAACCATCATTAAAGAAAGTGTAGAGTTTGGAGAAATACAAGAAATAGAGCATGATATTGTAGAACGCGTTTTTGAGCTTGGCGACAGAAAAGTAAACACACTGTATACGCATCGGGTAGATTTGGTTTATTTTAATATTGATGATGATTTGGAGACCATCAAGCAGAAAATAGATTCAGAAAAACACTCTGCCTACCCCGTTTGCAATGCAAATAATATAGATGATATTTTAGGCATCGTTTTGCTTAAAGACCTTTTTAAACCTTCATTATCTGCACATTTTAATTTGGCCGACCATATTAAAAAGCCGCTATTTTTTAACGAAAACACTTATGCCTATAAAGTGCTTGAACTTTTTAAGAGCAGGAGAACGCATTACGGCATTGTGGTAGATGAATACGGCAGCACTTTAGGTATAGTAACTATGGACGATATGCTGGATGCTCTGGTTGGCGACGTAAGCGAAGAAGGCGACGAAGAATACGAAATTACCAAGAGAGATGAAAACAGCTGGTTTGTAGACGGCCAGTATTCTTTGATAGATTTCATAAAATATTTTGGCTTGCAGTTAGATAAAAATATAAAATTCACTACTGTTGCGGGCCTGGCAATCCATCACAGCAACTCGTTTCCAAACGTAGGAGATAAAATTATTATACAAGATTTAGAGCTTGAAATAGTAGATAAAGACGGACAAAGAATTGATAAAATTATAGTACGCAGATTAGAAGATATGCAATAATGCATTGGTTTTCTTACAGTAGATAGCGAGTTCTGATTGCAGATTAACAAAATTAAATTGATTACAGTTATTTGCTAACGAATAATTAAATTAGCGACATGATAATTAAAATGGCCAAAACTCAAACCAAAGAAGAAGCGTTTACGTTAGAAGAAATATTGAGTTCTTTAAAAACCGTTCATCGGTTAATTCTATGGAATGATGATGTAAATACATTTGATCATGTTATCTATTGTTTAATGAAATACCTGGATTATTCTGAAAAACAAGCTGATAAAATAGCTTGGGTTGTGCATACAGAAGGTAAATGCGCCGTTCTTGAAGGCTCTTATACAGAAATGGAAGTATACAGAAAAATTTTAAAACAAGAAGGACTTACTGTTTCTGTAGAATAAGTCATTTTTTAAAATAAAACGACATCCCTAAATAGAAGTTTAAACATCTATTTAAAACTCTTTTCTATATTTGCATCAAATTCATTAATCGTAATAAAATTATCATGAAAAAACTCTTATTAGCACCGGCTTTGGTAGCATTTATTTTAAGCTCTTGTGTAAATAACCCTAAAGGTGAAAAAGCAGAAACTGCAGATTCTGTTACCGTTGCCGACAGCATTAGCGGAGAATCCCTTGCAGTAGATACTGAACTATCTACGGTTATCTGGACAGGCTCTAAAGTAACTGGCGAACACACCGGTACAGTAAACATTAAAGAGGGTTCTTTAATTGTTGAGGAAGGAAAAGTTAAAGGTGGCAACTTTGTACTAGATTTAACCACTATCAATACTACAGATTTAGAAGGCGAATACAAAGATAAATTAGACGGACACCTTAAAAACGAAGATTTCTTTAACGTAGCAAAGTATCCGGATGCAAATTTCCAGATTACAAGAATAGAAGAAGATGCTACCGAAGCTGGGAAAGTTAAAATATCTGGCAATCTTACGATCAAAGACATTACAAAAAACATCTCTTTTGATGCTAAAGTAACAGAAGTTACTGAAGCTAGCGCTAAAGTAGAAGCAGACTTTAACATTGCCCGCGAAGACTGGGGTGTAAATTACGAAGGCAAAAAGGATGATTTAATCTCTAAAGAAATCAATTTTAAAGTTTCTTTAGTTGCTAAAAAATAAACCAGTAAAATTTTGGAATAAAAAAGGACAGAAAATTCTGTCCTTTTTTATTTTCAGATTGTTGTTATGCAGATTGCCGTTCCACGTGAAATAGCCTTCTAAAAAGGACTTTCTATATCTTTAAAGTTTAGCAGTTGCTTATCTTTTTCAGAAAGAATTACGTCATCATCATTTATCTGCCAATCTATATTTAAATCGGCATCATTCCAGATTACTCCTATCTCTGATGCTTTATCATAAAAACCGGTAACTTTATAAGTCACTATGGTATCGTCTTCCAGCGTTACAAAACCATGTAAAAAACCCGGAGGTACCCAAAGCATTCTAAAATTGTCTTCAGATAATTCTACGCCGTAATGCTGCCCGTAGGTAGGGGAATTTTTTCTGATATCAACAGCTACGTCTAAAATTCTACCTTTAATTACTCTAACTAATTTACCTTGTTCAAATGGCTGCGCTTGTGCGTGTAAACCTCTTAAAGTACCTTTCTGAGAAAAAGATTGATTATCTTGTACAAAGGAATAGTTAATGCCGGCGCTTTTAAAAAGATTTTCGTTATAACTTTCGTAAAAATAACCCCTCCCATCTTTCCAAATCTTTGGCTCTATAACTAAAAGGTCTTTTATTGGAGTTTCTATAAAATTCATTCGAATGATTATTTAATTTCGGGCGCTAAAATACTTGAAAAAAATACAACTTTATTAGGGAATTGCTGCATTAATATTTGCTGAAGATCTGGAAGATATTCATTTCTGTAAGACTCTAAATCTTCTGCCGTTTGGGCAAAATATTGCGCACAGTAGGTAATACCTTCATTTACCGGCTCTGTCATTCTATACAGTTTAGCCTCTTTAAACTTTTGAGTTTTTAAAACCGCCGGAAAATACACCGTATGCATAAAAAGTAGAAATTCTTGCTGAATGTCTTCTTCAATAATTGTAGTTACATTAAAAATAATCATGACGCCGCAAAGTTAGTTTTTTCTCTCACAATACATCACCACGAATATTCCTGAAGCGCTTTCTGGCGTCAATCACAAATAAGCTACCGGGATGCTCGTGTATAAGCTTTTCATAAAAATATTTGGCCTTGCCGCTATCATTAAGAATATCTTCATACAAAACGCCGATAGAATACAAAGCATCATCTGCCCAAATACTGGAAGTATAATCTGTTACGATTGATTGATAGGCTGCTATTGCCTCCGAATACTTCTTCTGCGAGCTGTAGATTCTAGCTTTGGAGAGCAGAATATCGTCTAAAAGATCTGTTGCCGGATATTTTAAAGTGATACTGTCTAATAAAACAAGTGTGGCCTCAAACTGATTTTTGCTGCGTAACAATTCTGCCCGGGCGTATAGCTTTAAAGCTTCGCCAGAACTATCTAAATCTAAATGATCTTGTATAAGTAGACTTAAATCTAATGCATCGTTAGCAATGAGCTGAGATGTTGATGCCTTTAAAACGTCTAATTGTGCTTTAGCCCATTTAAAATCTCCGTTGTAAAATGCCAGCTTTGCGTTGCTAAATTTAGCTTCTTGCCCAATTGCGGTATTTGGATGCGCTTTTTCTATCTGTCCATATAACAAAGATGCATCCCATGGGTTATTATTCAACAAGTAAATATCTGCTAATTCTAATTTCAAAGCAGCAACTTCTTCGGTATTAACGTTTTTAAAATTAAGGGCATCTTCTAATAACACCTCTGCCTCATTGGCTTTATTTAACACATTTGCTTTTAATTTAGCCAATTCTATAATTGCAAATAAAGTTTGCTTGCCTTTACCAAATTTGGCCAGCAGCTGCTCGTATGCTTTCTCCTGCTCGGCGGCATTTTGTTCTAGATTGCCCTGCTTATTAATTTGTTGCTGTTTAATTTTAAGTAACTCTAACTTTGCCGCAATGTAGTAAGGGTTGTTACTACCCTTTTCAACTATATAATTAAAAGCCTTCTCTGCACTAGCCCAAGCGTTATCATCTTTTAAAAGGTTTGCCAGTGTAAATACTCCGCTTCCGTTAGCATTTGTTCTTTTATCTATCGCAATGGTTTGCACCAAAGCCATATCATACTCGCGTAATTGCGTAAAAGTCCATGCTAATAAATCGCTAAAAACTATATTTTGTGGTGCAATCTGTATTTTTTTTAAAAGTACAGCTTTTAATGCCCTGTAATCATCATCATCCTCAAAAGTTCTGGAGATATTAGATTTTGCCGTCATCAAATAATCTGGCCTGAACTCTAAAACATTAAGTAACTCTGCAGAAAGCGCTTCTTTTTGCTTTAGATAGCGATAGAGATTAATCAGCTCAAAAGCAAATTGTTGATTATCCTTTAAAACTTTTCTGCCATTTAAAAATGTACTTAAGGCATAATCAAATTTGTTTATCCGATAAAAACCACTGGCTACCTGGCTAATCTGAAAAGCATCTGCAGGAAGGTTACGGATAGCATCATTAAATATTTTCTCGGCGTCGCCAGCTTTTCCTTGCTGAAGATAAAGCTGCCCAAGGATAATTCTGTAATGATAACTTTCAGGAGAATCCTTTATATTTTTCCTAATTAGTTTTTCCGCATCACTATAATCCTGCAATTGAATTAATGTGTTGATATAATTATCAAACACCAAATCTTTATATTTTTCATTAGTGATGAGTTTCTCGTAAATGCTCTTAGCCTTGCCAAATTCGCCATTATTATAAAACTGCTGGGCCTGCATAAAATGGTTATCGGCTTGTGCAAAAGAAGTAAAGTATAGCCCGGCTATCAGCAAAGTCATTAGCAGAACACTACGCATTGTTATTTTATAACTCATGTAAATAATCATCTTTCTGATAATAATCTTACGCTATTATAGCCACTTAGTTGTAAACGTAAAAACCATAACTCAATTGTTACTAAAATACCTATCATCATTTGTAAAGTTTTGTTTAATTTGAAAAAACTTACTAAAACTAACATTTGAACTTTAAATTTTACTGGAATAACGTGTCGGTATCTAGATATATTCTTTTTTTCTTTTTATGCATACTCTGCATATTTTCTTGTCAGCAAGAGAAGGAAGATACAAACATCCCGATAGAGTCGTTCTTTAAAAATCCAGAAACTACAGCATTTAAAATTTCGCCAAATGGCAAATATCTTTCCTTTTTAAAATACGATAAAGACAAGCTTAATCTTTTTATACAAAACACCAGCGGAGATAGCACCGTACAGATTACGTCTTTTGAAGAAGAATCTATAGAAGAATATTATTGGGCAGGCAGTTCGCACTTGGTTTTACTCGTAAAAAACACAGTTTCTGGCAATCTGCAGCTATTTACTATAAACAGAAAGACCAAAACCAGTACCCGTATCCCTTTTAAATCCAGCGTTACCAAACTGGAATTTATAGGAAGCTTTAAATATCCAGACCGCTATGTTTTATTCTCTATGAATGAGCGTAATCCAGAAAATATGGATGTATATAAATTGGATGTGCTTACCGCAGAAAGTAAAATGATAGATAAAAACCCCGGTAATTTTCTACGCTGGATTACAGATGATAAAAACGCTGTACGCTTGGCTATTGGAACAGACGGTATCAAAGAAATCTTATATTATCGGGAAACAAATAACGCAAACTTCAAGGCTATTAAAACCTGCAATTTCAAAAGCACACTCATCCCGCTAGGTTTTAATTCTGATAAAGCACACCACATTTATGCACTTTCTAATTTAGACCGCGACAAATTGGCTTTAGTTGAAGTAGATTGTCTTACCGGAAAGGAAACCAGAGTGCTCTATGAAAACCCCAAAGCAGATATCTATAACACTTCCTACTCTAAAACTTTAAACAAGATTAGCTACGTTAATACGGCATTACATAAAAGAGAAGCTCATTTTTTAGAACCAAGAGCAGAAGAAGTTTATAAAAAAATCAAAAAGAATCTGAAAAATGAAGTTATAGAACTGGTAGACCTTGATTCTGCCGAAAACCTCTACTTGCTTTATGCTTACACAGATAAAAGTCCCGGCGTATATTATCTTTATAACATTAGTCGAGATGAGTTGAGTAAACTTGGCGAAACCAATTCCTCTATTAAAAAAGAGGAAATGAGCGAAATGCAGTCTATACAATTCAAGAACAGAGAGGGGCTTACCATTTACGGCTATCTAACCAGACCAAAAGATAAAAAGAAAGCTAAAAATCTTCCCTTAGTAGTAATGCCTCATGACGGCCCTTATAAAAGAGATTTATGGGGGTTTAACCCCGATGTCCAGTTTTTAGCAAGCAGAGGCTACGCAGTTTTACAGGTTAATTTTAGAGGCTCTGTTGGTTATGGTAAAGAGTTTTACACCTCGGGGTTTGGTGAGTGGAGAAACAACATACAGAATGATATTACAGATGGTGTAAAGTGGCTTATCAAAGAAAACATTGCCGATTCTACTAAAATTGCAATCTACGGGCATGGTTTTGGAGGTTTTTCTGCTTTAAACCAGGTAATATTAAATCCAGATCTTTATACTTGCGCTATATCTTATTCTGGCTATATTAACCTATTTTCTTATGTAAAAGGGATTCCGGCTTATTATAAACCGTATAAAGAAGTTTTATATGTGATGATAGGAAATCCCGAAAAAGACGTAGAGTATATGAAACAGGCTTCACCTATCTTCCAGACAGCTAATATTAAAGTTCCACTGATGATTTTTCAGGGAGGCAGAGATCATAAAGTAAACATGAGAGAAACTAATCAGTTTATCAAAGAGCTGCGAAAAAACAAACAGAAAGTAGTATATATTCTTAACGAAAACGAAGCTCACACGATCTCTAATACCGATGCAAAAATTCATTTTTATAAGAGTTTAGAGGTATTTCTTAATAAACATATGGCAAACAAATAAGCAATTATGAGAGGAGCCGGCGAGGTAAATTTCAGAAAGAATATACTGCTCATTATTATATTCTTGGTTTTACTCTTAATATCTCTTACCGTTGCTCTTGGTTTGGGACACAACCTTATTAGAAAATACGTAGAAAGTGAGTTTTATTCTATGAAAATAGATGTTCTCGAAGATGTTGTGGCACCTTATAACGAATTTGCACAGCACACCGTTCCAGAAATCTCTTATTATCAAGGCTATTTAGACTTTGTATCGGCTAAAAAGTTTGCAGACACCATATTAAACAAATATCCATTTGTAGAAAACATTGTTTTTTACGATGCCGTAATAAATAATAAACACATACAACACGGCTTAACCATTAGTAATTTAAAAATTGGGATAAAGAGCGTATACCAGTATAGCAGGTCTATTTCGCCAAATTCTACCGTAGTTTACGACAGCTCTAAACCCGGAGCCCTATCTCTAAAAGATGCTGATGAATTTAATAATATAGGTCTAAAAGTAGCGGGATTTATAGAATCTGCAGATACCACAGCAGCGTTAAGCAACGAAGATATTTTTAAAACTTTTTATAATATAACCTCCAACCGGATTAGCTATATGAGCGTTCCGCGTAGAGAAGATATAGCCGTTTTCCAGCATTTAATGAAAAACCAGGCAAATCCTTCTCCAGATTATGAGCAAGATTTATTCTCTTTTACGCTTAATCCTCACAAACTAATTATTGTTAACCAGCATCCAACGTTGTATGAATATATCAGCTTTAAACCTATTTCTTACGATCCTTTGGTAGAAAACACAAATTTACTAACTACAGATATACCGCTTCCGGGGGCTTTTTCCGAGTATAAATTATATCTCTCTAGCAGCGTAAATTTTCTGGAAAAAGAGGTAAGCCGTCGTTTCTTGCCCATTGCATTTGGTGTGTTTGTTATTTATCTAATTCTGGCTTTTATTATCTTTCTGATATATCGCAATTTCAGCATCAGCCGTAAGCTGTTTAAATTGCAATACGATTTTATAAACAACTTTACCCACGAATTTAAAACACCGGTTTCTGTTATTAAAATTGCAGGAAATAATATCGGAAGTGCCACATCTCTTTCTGAAGCAGAACAGAAACTTTACGGTAAAATTTTAGACGAAGAGGCCGATAAGCTGAATGATTTGATGAATAAATTACTATCATTTACGCAGATAGAAAACCGCTCCATAAAAGTAAAATATCAGGAAATTAATCTGGAATCTTTTTCGCAAAGCATAATTACCGCCTACAAATTAAAATATCCAGACTATGAAATTCATCTGAATATACAAGGTGTAAAATCTTTTTTTTCTGACCCCGTATTGCTTACCAGCGTATACCAAAACATGTTGGAAAACGCCTATAAATACGCAAATGCAGGAAGTAAATACATGGAAATTAATATATTAAAAAAGAAAAAAAATATTGTTTTCATTTTTAAAGATAAAGGCATTGGTATTAAAAAAACAGAAATAGATAATATTTTTAAGAAATTTTACAGAATTGAAAGTCAATATAATCAGCAAGGAAGTATTGGTTTAGGTTTGGCATTCTGCAAAGAAGTCATTAATTTTATGAATGGAGATATCAGCGTAAACAGCAAACCTGGTATAGGCTCAGAATTTATAGTAGAATTGCCTTATACAGATACAAACTAAAACCATGCATAAAAATATTAAAATTGCACTTATAGAAGACGACGAAAATCTTAGACTGTTGGTAGCCCATCGTTTAAAATCTGAAGGATATACTATTGTAGAAACAGGAGATGGCAACGAGGCCGAAGGTTTAATATTAAGAGAACAGCCTTCCATTGTATTACTGGATTGGATGCTGCCCGGCAAACCGGGTTCTGAAATATGCCAAAGCCTTCGCAACAAAGGTTTTGATAATCTGATTATCATGACCACGGCAAAAGCACAGGATTTAGATAAAATAGACGCCTATAATTTTGGGGTATCAGACTATGTTACCAAACCTTTTAACATGGATGTTTTAATAGCCTTGTTAGAAAATAAAATTAAATATGTAATTAATAGCGACAAATCTGAAACACACAGGTTTGGCGATATGGAACATCATCCGCATATACACGCTATATTAAAAAGTGGTAAAAAGATAGAACTTACTATTCTTGAAAACCGCATATTGCTCTATTTCCTAAAAAACATGAACAAAGTTATTAACCGCGATGACTTGATGATGGTTGTATGGGGTTATAATTCTGATGTAAATACCAGAACGCTGGATATGCATATTGTACGATTGAGAAAGAAAATAGAAGAAAACCCAGACCGCCCGGAATATCTACAAACAATTAGAGGTATTGGTTATAAATTTAATGTGGAAGAGCAACCAGAAGCATAAGCTTTTAGGTTAAGAACATTGTATATGTCTGTATGCAGTGTTCTTTACTTTTTCATTTTAAAAATCACTAAGTTAGTATTAAAGCAAAAAATAAATCTAAAACCCCTCTTTGTCTCTTACATAATTAAAAAGCTCCTGAATTGGGCTTTCTAAAATAGTTCCTAATTTAACTTTATGCTTTTGGCATAAATCAGCTAAAATTTCTTTAAAATTATTAGCTACCGGCCCCACAAAATGGCACTGTATATTCTCGTAATTCTGATAGGGAAAAATATGTGTAACAATGTAGCTTTCCAGTTCTTTCTCAACAATATCATAACAATAAGGATGTTCTTTATGCTGAACTAAAAATATATTATGAGAGGCCAGATAAAAATTAGGTAGTGGCTTTTGATAAATATGTTCTATAACGCTTTCCTTATCAATATTAAATTGTGTAGAAAATTTATCGGCCAGCTCTCTGGGCATTTTTCCATAAAGAAAATCGGTTATCAACTTTTTACCAAGAGATGTGCCGGCTCCTTCATCGTCAAAAATATAGCCTAAGCCATGCACTCCTTCATGCAGATGCTTACCGTCAAAATACGAAATATTAGAACCTGTGCCTAAAATACAGGTTAAACCCGGCTGGTCTTTACAAGTTGCATATGCAGAGCCCAACCAATCGTTCTCTACATTTATAAAAGCATTTTTAAACCGAATAGACAAAGCATTGCTCACTACTTCCCGCTTATCGGGCGTGTTACAACCTGCCCCAAAAAAATGCATTTCTGTAATTAAATCTGCATAATTATCTAATACCTTAATACTGTTAAGTACTTTGATGATTTCTTTTTCTGACAGGAAGTAGGGATTCATGCCTTTACTGGAAAAAGATAATTTTTCTTTGTTTGGCAATAGCAAAATCCAGTCTGTTACTGCAGAACCTCCATCGGCAACAAGTAGCATTTTCTATATATCCTTTAATATTTCGCTGGTTAACGGTTTACCATAAAAATCAGATACGTTACGAAATTCGGTGATTTTTTTATGGTCTGATGGATCTAACGAAGATGAGAGCATTACAATTTTAACATTCTCTTTCTCGAGCAGGTCTAATTGCTGAAATTCCACTAAAAAATCAAACCCGGTTTTTATAGGCATTCTAATATCAACAAATATAACTTGCGGAATTTCATCTTCATTATTATTGTCAATAAGTCCCTGTAAATAACCTATGCCTTCTTCGCAAGATTGTTTGATGACAATTTTTTCTGAAAAATCTGAGCTTGCCAGAATTTTTTGATTAATCATATTATCGATATAATTATCATCAATCAAAAGAACCGATTTATATTTATAAGACATTCCAGAGATATTAATATTAAACAAATATAAAAAAGAAGTCTAAATTTTAAGGGTTAATTAACACCTATATGCCTTTTTTAAGCACTTGCATTAAATAACATAGCAAAAAACGAATTAAAAATTGATGTTTCCTGCTATCTCTTTTAAAGAAATCTCTGCCAATTTAGCTTGGTACTGTGCATCTGCATATCTTGCATTTGCATCAATAAAATTTCTTTGTGCTTCTCTTAGTTCTAACGGTACTATACTCCCTAATCTGTACTTCTCTAAAGTTATTTTCAAATTTTCCTCAGCTACGTCAACGTTTTTCTCTTCTAACGTTACCAACTGCAAGTTAGTTTGGTAATTCTGATAGGCCGTTAACAATTGTGCATTTACTGCCTGAGTAATTTTTTCGGTATTTATACGAGAGTTTTCTATTTCTAGTTTCGCATTTTTTTCTGCTCTGGTTTGCTGCAGGCCATTAAATATATTTACAGACGCTGTAAGCCCGTAATTAAAACCCCGTGAATTAGAGCGTAATGAAAACCCTGTTGGTGGCGAGGTATTTTTTGCGAAGTTATAACCCGAAACCAAGGCTACTGTGGGATACCTTGCTCCTTTTATCTGTTTCAAATTAAGCTGGGCCACTTTTTGATTAATTACAGCCGTTTGCAGATAAGGATTTTGACTCTCGGTAATGGCCTTCAGATTATCGCAAAGCAGTGATTTATCTATAATAATAGTATCTACCACATTAAACGGAATGGTTAACGCTCTGGCCATAATTTCATTGAGTTTAACCTTACTGGCTCTAAAAAGATCTTGTTGCCTTAACAACTGGGAACTGTCTGCACTTAAATCTACTTTAGCAGCCAGCAGTTCTAATTTAGAGCCTTTGCCTATCTTATATCTGCTATCGGCATTATTAAGGCGGATGTTTGAAACTTCAAGAGCTGTTTTTGTTGCGTTTAATTGCTGTTCCTGAGCTACCAAATCAAAATACGCGGCTACAACATCTGCAATAGTTGATTGTACGGTAAGCTTGGCATTTAGCTCTCCCAGCTTTTCAAATTCTTTTAGTCTATCGTAATTGGTAAACATTTGCAATCCGTCAAATATTTTCCAGTTTAGGCTAACCCCGTAATTTAAACTGGTAGTTTTTGCATTGTCTGCTCTTCTGGTACCCCCGTTAGATAAATCCACCTCGCTGGTTTGTATATTATTAAGATCGTTAAGGTTACCGGTTACAGTTGGCAGCATAGCAGTACGGCCGTATTTAACATCATTACGGGTTATTTCGCTTTCGTTTGTACTCAGCTTAATGTCGTAATTATTCTCTAGTGCTATGCTAACAGCTTCTTCTAACGTAAGCTTTTCCTGCGCCTGTGCTGCAACAGAAAATAAATATGAAAAAATTAATATATAAGATTTAAAAAGAGTATTCATAAAATTTACATCATTTTATCAGCAAGCTCAATTTCTTTTGCTGCTTTCTCTGCCATACTTTCTTTATGTTCTTTAGACCAGTAAGAATAAATAGCCGGAATTACATAAAGCGTAAGAATTAACGAGAATAAAGTGCCTCCAATAATTACCGTTCCCATACTCATTCTGCTTTTTGCTGCTGCACCCAAAGCCATAGCAATTGGCAAAGCACCTAAAGCAATAGCCAAACTGGTCATTAGTATAGGTCTTAAACGAGAAACCGCAGATTCTCTGATAGCTTGTTGCAGCGGCATTCCCTGTTCTTTAAGCTGATTGGCAAATTCTACAATTAATATTCCGTTCTTGGTGACGAGACCGATGAGCATAATTGTACCAATCTGACTGAAAATATTCCAGCTTTGACCTAATAACCACAGCGATAAAAAAGCTCCGGCAACAGCCAACGGAACGGTTAGGATAATAATAATCGGATCTACAAAACTTTCAAATTGTGCAGATAATATCAAATACACTAACAGAAGTGCTAAACCAAAAGCAAACAAAGTATTAGAGTTACTTTCTGCAAAGTCTCTTGATTCGCCTGCTAAATCGGTAGAAAAACTATCGTCAAGCACTTTCTGTTTTGCTCTTTCCATTGCTTCTATTCCATCGCCCATGGTTTTGCCGGGAGCCAAACCTGCCGAAACGGTAGCAGAAGCAAACCTATTGTTTCTAAATAATTGTGGCGGACTGCTTCTTTCCTCAATAGTCACCAGATTATCTAACTGAATTAATTCGCCTCTGTTATTTCTAACAAAAATTGATGTTAAGTCATACGGATCATTTCTTTTCTCCCTATCAAACTGACCGATAACCTGATATTGCTTACCATTCATGGTAAAGTAAGCAAATCTTTGTGCACTTAATGATAGCTGCAAAGTTTGCGCAACATCTAAAATGGCAACGCCTAAATCCTGCGCTTTATTTCTGTCTATGCTTACGTTAAGCTCTGGCTTGTTAAATTTAAGATTAACGTCTGTATTTGTAAAAGTGGGGTCTTTGGAAATCTCATCCATAAACAGCGGAATCTTCTCCTGAAGCTGATCAAAGTTGTTTGCCTGGATAATATATTGCACCGGCAAACCTCTTACACGCCCAACAGAAATAGTTGGCTGCTGAATAATGAACGTCCTGGCCTCTGTAAAACCTCTTGTAATGCCGGTAAGCTCATTTGCTATCTCTTGTTGCGTCCTTTCGCGTTCGCCGGGGTCTACCAGCCTCATTCTTAAAGTACCTCTATTTGTAGCACCAGATCCAGAGAAACCTGGCGATGTAATAGACGTCATGGCAAGCATTTCTGGAACAGTATCTTGCACAAGCTTGTTTAGCTTCAGCATAAAAGCGTCTGTATATTCAAAAGAAGACCCTTCTTGTGATGTTACCGTTACAGTTAAACCACTTCTATCATCTAAAGGAGCTGTTTCTTTAGGTAAAATGTTCCAGAATAAAGCAATTAAACCGAAACAGATTAAAACTATTGGAAAAGCCATCCATCTTGACTTCATGAATTTATTTAGTGATGATTGATAGCTATTGTTCATCTTCACGAAATAAGGTTCGGTTTTCTCGTAAAACTTAGACTTTTTATGTCCGCTTTTCATCAAATAGGCGTTAAGCATGGGTGTTAAGGTAAGCGAAACAAAAGCAGAGATTAATACCGCAGCACCTATTACCACGCCAAATTCTCTAAACAAGCGCCCTACAAAACCCTCCAGAAATATCACTGGTAAAAACACGGCTGCCAAAGTAATGGAGATAGAAATTACGGCAAAAAATATCTCATTTGCGCCGCGTATGGCTGCTTCAAATGGCGGCATTCCTTCTTCTACTTTTTTGTAGATATTTTCTGTTACCACAATACCGTCATCAACAACTAAACCTGTAGCCAAAACAATGGCTAACAATGTAAGTACGTTAACCGAAAAGCCCAACAGATACATAATAAAAAAAGTAGCAATAAGCGAAACCGGAATATCTATTAAGGGTCTGAAAGCGATGCCCCAATCTCTAAAAAACAGATAAATAATTGCAATTACCAGCACCAAGGCTATCAAAATGGTTTCTGCCACTTCCAATACAGATCTTTTAATGAAAATGGTATTATCTAAAGCGATATCCAACACATAATCTTCCGGAAGCTCTTTTTTAAGTTCTTCATAGCGCTTATAGAATTCTTTGGCAATATCTAAGTAGTTAGCACCAGGTTGGGGTACAATAGCGGTGGCCACCATGGGCTTGCCAAAAGACCTTAACACTGTTTCCTCGTTTTCCGGACCTAAAATTGCGTTGCCGATATCTTTAAACCTAATGATGTTTGTTCCATCATTTCTGATAATCAAATTGTTAAATTCATCTTCGGTTACTAAATTACCGCTGGTTTTAACAATCAGCTCAGTATTATTTCCTGATATTTTCCCGGTAGGAAGCTCAACATTTTGTCTTTCTAAAGCATTTCTAACGTCTAGCGGCGTAAGCGCGTAAGAGGCCAGCTTATCGGGGTTTAGCCAAAGTCGCATGGCAAATCTTTTCTGCCCCCAAATCTGAACGCTTGACACACCCGGAATAGTCTGAATACGCTGAGCGATAACATTTTCGGCAAAATCACTGATTTCTAAAATATTACGTTTATCACTTTGGATTGTCATTGAAATGATAGCGTCAGAATCTGCATCAGCTTTTGATACTACCGGTAAACCATCTATATCTTTAGGAAGTTGTCGCCCGGCCTGAGAAACTTTATCTCGAACGTCATTAGCAGCTTCTTCCAGATTTTTATCCAAATTAAACTCAATAGTAATAACGCTTACCCCTTGATTACTGGAAGAAGAAATATTCCTTATTCCGTCTATACTATTAATAGATTTTTCTAAAGGTTCGGTGATCTGCGATTCTATAACATCGGCATTAGCCCCCGGATAAGAAGTTCTTACCGAAACCACCGGCGGGTCTATTGAGGGATATTCCCTAACCCCCAGAAAAGTATAACCAATAATACCAAACAGCACCAGCACAATATTCATTACAATGGCCAGCACCGGTCTTTTTATACTTGTGGTAGATAAACTCATAATATGCTTACTTATTTTCTTTCAACAACATTTACCTTTACGGGCTGGCCAGGGGCAACAGACATTAAACCAGATATAAGTACCGTATCTCCAGGGTTTAAGCCAGAGCTTACCAGAACATCTTTATCTGTTCTCATATCAGACTCAATCATCACTTCTTTAGCTTTTCCTTGTTCTGTAATATATACCTGTTTCCCCTTTAAAACCGGAAGAACAGCTTCTGAAGGCACTAAAATGGCATTATCAATAGATTCTAAAGGTAAACTAATGTTGGCAAAGGTACCCGGCAGCAGTAAGCCGTTTTTATTATCGGCTTTTGCTTTTAATAAAAGTGTTCTGGTATTTACATCAATAGCTGGTTCTATGGCATAAACTTTGGCGGTAAAAGATTTACTATTGCCCGCTACCGTAAAATTAACCGTTGTCCCGGTTTTAACCCTATGGGCATATTTCTCTGGAATAGAAAAGTTAATTTTAACCGGATTAACGCTCACCAAATTAGCAATTGCGGTAGACGGTGTTACAAAAGCTCCGTTAGAAATATGTCTTAAACCAATTTTACCTGAAAATGGTGCTCTGATTTCTGTTTTTGATAATTGCGCTCTAATCAATTGAGTTTGCGCCTGTAAAGATTTTAATTCTGCAAGTACATTATCGTACTCTTCCTGACTAATAGCTTCTGACTTTAATAATTTTCCAGATCTGCTTTCTATTTCTGCAGCAAGTTTTTCTCTGGTTAATGCCTGTACTAATTGAGCCTGTAACTCTCTATCGTCTATTTTTACTAATAAAGTCCCTTTTTGTACTTGTGAGCCTTCATTAAAATTAATCGACCTCACTAATCCAGATACTTCGCTGCTTATTTGTACTTGTTCATCTGCCTCTATAGTTCCGGATACCTGAACAATATTATCAAACTTCTGTGTACTTACTACAATGGCATTAAATGTTGCTGAACTTTTTCTTTGGTTTTGCGCTACGGGCTCTTTTTTCGTATCTGGACTTACACGGTTATATATAAGGTATGCAATTATTAAAACAAGTAAAGAATAAACTATGTATTTTATTTTCATTATTTTAAGTTTATAGAGGGGGTGTTATACGAAGCCAACAAAGCTAAAATTTTGACTTTCCCTTGCAGCAAAAGTATCAGTTATGTTACAGTTTCGCTTCTTATATCTATATTTATAAGTGCAATTTAGACTATTCTTAAACCGAAAAGATTAATGCATTCAAAATTTTTTATTTTAATAGCACTGTTTTTTATTCCTATGGCTGTTGATGCTTCTAATAATCCTAAGATAGAATTTACCCTTTCGTTTCCTGCTCCACAAACTCATTATGTAGACGTTGAAATGCTTATCAGCAATATTAGAAAACAAGAAATTGAAGTTTCTATGCCTGTATGGGCTCCAGGATCTTATTTAGTAAGAGAGTTTGCAAAGAATGTAGAAAGCTTTAGTGCAGAAGCACAAGGCCACTCATTAGCCTTCGAAAAAACCAGAAAAAATACGTGGAAGATAGCGACCAAAGGCAATAAATCTATCCGGATTAAATACCGGGTTTACGCTTATGAAATTTCTGTACGCACAAGTTTTGTAGATGCTTCGCATGCTTTTATTTCGCCAACCGGAATTTTTATGTATATGAAACAGTCTCTAAAAGAGCCTGTACAAATAAAAATACAGCCACATGCCAGTTGGTCTAAAATATCTACCGGATTAGAAAAAGTTGCAGAGAACACCTATTATGCGCAAGATTTTGATTGGCTGTATGATTCTCCGATAGAAATTGGCAATCAGGATATTTTTGAGTTTGATGCAGCAGGCGTAAAACACGAAGTTGCTATGGTTGGCGGTGGAAATTACGATAAAATCCGCCTGGCTAAAGACATGGCAAAAATTGTGGAAGAAGCTACCGCGATATTTGGCGAAAATCCGAATAAACGATACGTTTTTATCGTTCACCATTACAAAAATGGAGGTGGCGGTTTAGAACATCTTAACTCTACTGTTTTAGGAGCAAAACGCGAGGGATATACCAATGCCACAACTTACAGCAATTTTTTAAGTTTGGTTGCACATGAGTATTTTCATCTATGGCATGTAAAAAGACTTAGACCTATGGCATTGGGTCCGTTTGATTACGACAATGAAAACTACACTACCGATTTATGGATTGCCGAAGGCTTTACCGCCTTTTACGACAATCTCTTAATCAGAAAAACCAACGCAATTTCAGAATCTGCCTATTTGCAACTTTTAGAAAACGACATCAGTCAACAAATAAATTTACCGGGAGACAGGATACAATCTGTAGCAGATGCCAGTTTTGATGCATGGATAAAATATTATCGCCCTAACGAAAACAGCAGCAATTCTACAGTTTCTTACTATACCAAAGGTTCGTTGCTAGCTATGATTTTAAATTTGGAAATTATCAACCAAAGTAAGGGAAAGAAAAGCTTAGACAATGTATTAAAAGCTGCTTATGATGAATATTATAAGAAAAAGAACAGAGGCTTCACCAGCAATGAATTCAAGAAGTTACTGGAGAAAGAACTCGGTAAAAATCTGGATGATTTTTACAAGCAGTATATCCACGGTACCGAAGCTATAGATTATAATACTTATTTGAATTATGCGGGCTTAGAATTGCAGAAAGATAAGTCGGTAAAAGCATCTTTAGCTATTTCTTTAAACAAAGACAACATAGTAACCAAAGTTATACGAGACGGCGCAGGTTGGGCTTATGGCATAAACGTAAATGACGAAATTATTGCTTTAGACGGAAAAAGAACCGATGATGTAGACACGTATTTAGCCGGAAAAAAGGTGGGTGATGAAATTGATGTGCTGCTTAACCGAGATGGGGTTTTACACAGCCTAAAAGCAAAGCTTGGAGAGGATAGAACTGAAAGAATAAACATCGTAAAAACTAAAAACATCTCAGAACAACAGCAGGTTGTTTATAAGAAGTGGTTAGGTGGACTGTAAAAAAGACGCTGTGCCTTTTTTTCCAACACCGTATAATAAAGAAGCCTCCTGCTTTGAGGGGGCTTCTTTACAATTACCAATTATCTGTTCTAAAAGGCAAAGCTGCTATACCATAGCTATTGTACAAATTGCCATATTGATAATTTTTAAACCCATATCTTACAGAAATAGGCTTTTTAACTTTATCTGAAAAAACACTTAATTGGTTGTTTTTACCTCTCACATTTTCAACTGTAGCCGGATAAAAGACCTTATCATCCCCTGCGATTTCGAATCCCATAAATGGCTCAGTTTTACTGTGCAGCCCATAACCCGTGTTCTCTAATGTTATAATGGCTTTATCTCCTTCTATCGTATGAGACACGTAATAAGGTGTTTCTCCATTAAAACCATTCATTGCATATGTTTTATATAATGCCAGATAAGCCAAACGCTTAGCTACAGTTCTTTTGTCTGGTGGATGGATTGTAGTTTCTGAGCCAATATCAATTGTTGAGACTATTCCAGAGTTTGAGATACTGGATTTTGCATTATATTGCGCTTCCCTTTGTAATGCAGCTTCAACTCCATTGCTGTTCCACCCCATATTTTGATAGCCAAAAGGTGCCAACTGTACGTAATAAAAGGAGAAATTATTTTCAAAATCGTTTCTCCAATCTTTAACCATAGCAGGTAGCAATTTCTCGTATAGTTTGGGGTTAGTTACATTCGCTTCTCCTTGATAAAATAAAACACCTTCAATTGTATAATTGGATACCGGTTTTACCATTGCGTTATACAAAACTGTTGGAGTTCTGTTAGCCATATTATTATTCAAACTCTCGGGCTTTATCGTTACAGGACCAAAGGTTTTTAAAGTTTCCTCACTCATCCACGCTTCTATTCTTGAGCCTCCCCAATAACAACCTATTATCCCAACAGGAACTTTTAATGTTTTATTAATAATTTTCGCAAAATTAAATCCTATCATTGTTACTGTTTCAACAGTTTGTGGCGTCATCAATCGCCAATTTCCAATAACATCATCTTGTACAGCAGTATTAAAACTTCTTCTAACAGGAAAAAATCTGATAGTTGGGTAATCGCAATCCAATATCTCGTCTATGGCATTGTCTAAAGGCTGATTAGTGAACCCTCTTGTACTCATCTCCATATTGGACTGACCTCCGCAAAGCCACACCTCTCCTAAAAGGATGTTTTTTACTTTTTTTTTTCTGTTCCATCGCTTATGTTCATTTCATAAGTTGTATCGCTTCCTTTTATAGTTTTCACTTTTACCTGCCAGTTACCGGCAGCATCTGAAGAAGTCTTATACACATGATGGTCCCAACCTACCTTTACGGTAACGCTTGAGTTTGCTTTTGCCCATCCCCAAATTTTCACTGTAGTATTTTGTTGCAATACCATGTTATCGCCTACCAAGGCCGGTAATTTAATAGTTGCTTTAAGTTCACAAACTACAAAAAATAAAACCACACTTAAGAAAAAGGCTCTCATATCTAAACTACCTCATCATTAAATCTTCTATAGTATCTGTCAGCTTTTTATAATCCATTTTTTTGATTAAATAAAAATGCTTCCCTAAGCCATCATCTTTCCAATAGTTGTATCCGTTATTTCCAAGTCTGACAGCACCTCTTTCCACACCAAAATATGAGTCAATTCCCCTAACACCAACTAAAACTGCCGTTTGGTCCCAACTCATTCTTCCTTCTGCATCTTGCTTCTGCATAGGTATAGAATGGACGTAGGTATCTTTGACAGGACTGTTGTTTAGTTTTTTGTTTTTAATTAATTTAAGCCCTGTTTTTATCTCATTTCCTATTTCCCAACCACTAAAAATAATTTTAGTAGGCCAATTATTGAATACATTAATAGCAGAGACAGTATCTTTATAAACGTTATATTCCCTTCCTTCGGGAAATTTACCTGCCATTGAAACTAGCTTTTTAACTTTTTTACTAACTAATTCAAACCCTGTCTGATTAGAAATTTTGTCTTTAGGAGAATTTAACAAATCTGAGAGATTAGTTAAAAAACCAACTGCAACAATTACTACACTGCTATCTTTTGCTTCAGAAAGAATTTTACGATACAAGGTAACCGCATTTGGAAAATCATCGTTAGTATTTAGTTTGTGAGGATATTTTTCCATCAACATTTGTGGCCACTTCTGAGATGCTCCTAAGTTTGCGGCAAGTCCTTTAGGAACTGCAATAGGAATATTTGGTCTTTTAAAATAAGTATTAAATACCTCTAAAGTTGGTCCGGTTAAATAATGGTGATTACAAGAAATAGTAGCTAATATATCTACTTCTCCTTTATCTGCCAGATTATGTAGCATTGCAATTGCTCCTACATCATCATAATCTGGGCCTATATCTGTATCAAAGATAACTTGCTTTTTCTCTTTCCCTTGAGTATACCCTGTTAAACTCAGTATTAAGAATGTGATAATTGTAATACAAACTTTCATCTTCAAATATTTTATTCTCTAAATATCAAACTTAGAAGGATCTATGACTACATAAGCTATTTTTCTTCTTTTCCAAGTATAAGTTACATATACCAAGCCATCATTACCTTGTATAATAGATGGATAAGAATATTCTCCCGGTTGATCTTCAAGTGTAATAATATTCTTCCATTTAATTCCATCTTTACTGATGCCGATATTTAGGGGTGTCCGCTTCCCACTCCATTCCTTCCCTTTCTTTCCTGAATGATTATATATCAATACTTGCAATCCATTTTTAAGGGTCACCGCATCTGTGCCTGAATTTGGATTAGGTAACTCTGTTTTCTCCAAAGGAGTCCAGGTTTTACCATTATCGGATGACCAACTGGTAACAACACCATCATCCTTACTTCTTGCCAGTAATTGCAATTTATTATCTGGATGAAACAAAACACTTTGTTGTATCGCATTAAATTTCGATGCTGTATCAATAGGACCTATAATTTCCCAAGTTTTTCCTAAATCTTTTGTAAGCTCAAAATGTAATCTCCATCCTGAGGTCGGCGTTACCTCTGTACTAACCGGACAAATTAAGGTTCCATTGTTTAACATTACGGGCTTATTTTTGATTGGCCCTAAAATATCCTCAGGCAATCTTCGAGGCTCTGACCATGTTTTTCCGTTATCCTTTGAAATGATGAGCTCTCCCCACCACTGCTGCGGACTTGGCCCCACCTTATAAAACAACATTAACTCTCCTTTTGGAACTTGATATAATACAGGGTTCCAACAAGGGTATCTTTTCGTACTATGCTGAATTCCATTCGCTACAGAAACAGGAGTAGACCACTGGTTATTCTTAAAACTGCTAAACCATATTTCCACATCTTTATTCGCTTCCTTTGTTCCACCAAACCAAGCCGCCACAAGACCTTTAGAAGTGTACGCCAGTGTAGAAGCGTGACATTCTATAAAAGGGGCTTTTTCATATATATATCCTCTCTTCACAATACTATTTGATTGCGCAATAGCATTGTAGTTTACTGAAAAAATCAATAAAAAAAGTAATCTATTCATATCCTTCGTTTTGTTTTATCTTTTTTGAGAAATTTGCATCAATAGCTGATTGAGGTATTGGATACAAATTATGCTTAGCTGAAATACTATTTCTTGTTTCTTCTTTCATATTATATTTTTTCACTCTGTCTACTAGCATCCCCATACGACACAATGTTCTTCTGCGTGGTTCCTCTGCCATCAATTCCCTTGCTCTTTCATCCAAAATATAATCTAATGTTACATCTACTGGATTTACAGGAGTTGCATTAGCCCTTTCTCTCACAAAATTTATACTTTTTGCTGCACTAATTGGATCACTATCTCTTAAATAAGCTTCTGCTCTTAACAAATAAGTTTCCGCTAATCGATAAATAATCATGTCCTTACCTGAACGCCCATTAGTTAATACCCCCTCCCAAGATTTTCCTTCTATTTTTCTAACGTAAGGATACATTCTCTGCATAGTATCTGTAACCGTTGTTTTCTTCTCTACTTTCTGTCCAAAATATGCCGAAGCAGGATTATTATAATAAAAGTCTCTCTTTATATTATATTTAGAATTTCTCATATCATTATTCCAGTCACTTTTCCATAAATCATATAAAAAATAAGTATTAGGTCTCATAATTGCGACACCTCTTAACAAAGAGTCTGCATTTAAGCTCATTCCTAATTTCCCGGCAGGGTCTGTTAATTGCACTAAAAATGGCAACCATCCTCTTGGCTGATGATTGCCGTTAAGGCTCCCTCCCCCTCCTGGAGTAAATTCTTCAAACTGCCATACATAAATAGATTCTAAATTGCCTGAACTTCTATTTGAATTTCCTTGCTTAAACAGATCTGAAAATACATCTCCTGGTTTATCCTTATCAACACCAAATCTCACTTTCATTAACTGATATAAACCTGAATTGATTACATCATCGGCACTTTTAACAGCTTTCTTATATTCTCCCAAGCTGATATACACTTCTGCCAACAAATGATCTGCAGCGGCCTTTACTATTCTTCCTTCTTTATTTTTTGGTACGGTGGGTGGTAGCCATTGCGAAGCAAATTCCAAATCTTTAGCAATAAACCTGTACATATCTTGTCTTGATGATTTTTCAAAATCTGTTTTAGGTTCCTTATAGTACTTATCCATTATAAATGCATCGCCATAAAGGTTTGCTATAATATTATGCCCATAAGCTCTAAAAAATTTGGCTTCGGCAATAATTGCATTTTTTTGTCCTTCTGACGAAAAAACACTGCTATTTTCCGGCTTAGAAGCTTCCTCTATAATTAAGTTGGCATAAGGAAGTATGGAAACATAGCACCAGTTCCATGTTCTTGAAGCTGCTCCAGTAGCGGGAGTAAGATAGGTTTCGTAATTAACAAATTGGGTTACCGATATCTGACCGCTAGTACAAATATCAGTACCTGTGAACATATCAAAATAACGATACAAATCATCTCCCGTCAATTCTTCGCGAGTATAATAATGTAAACTTGCTATTAATTTTTCATACCCGTCAACACTGTTTAACACATTCTCCGGACTCAAAAAAGCGATAGGCTTTTCTTTAAGAAAGTCGTCATTACAAGAAACTTGTAAAGTTGAGACCAGCACTACGGATAACAAATATTTATTTATTCTTTTTCTATTTAAAATTCTCATAACAATCTAAGTTAAAATCCAACATTAAATCCAAACACAACGGTTCTGGGCATAGGGTATAAACTTCCTCTACTAGTAGTGCCACTTTCCGGATCAGCTCCTATCCAATCGGTAAATGTGTAAAGGTTTTTCCCACTTACAGAAGCCTTTAAGTTTGATATTTTCAGTCTGTCTGTTATAGCTTTCGGAAAATTATAAACCAAAGACACATCCTGAATACGAACAAAGTTTCTGCTTATGTAATAATTATGACCATACTTATTTTCATGCAGCAGAGAAGGCCTGGTATTTGATTTGTTTTCAGGCGTCCACCACCCATAGTCTATAAAGTTTAAAGACCTTTCGACTGGGCCTCTCCCTACTAAGCCGAAACTTGATATCCATCCCTGCATCGCATTCACAAAAACAGATAAGGTTAAATTTTTATAAGTAAAATTATTCCCAATTCCCCATCTGTATTTGGGTTGATCACCCTGACCTATGATTGCCCTGTCATCTGCAGTAATAGAACCATCTCCTGTTACATCTTTTACACGTACATACCCCGGTTTATAACCTGCAGGCATATCGGTATCCCCTTCCTGATAAATTCCATCAAAAACATAATCATAATAAGAACTGATAGGCCTTCCTATAAACCAGCTATTACCAATATCATCATCTTCTATACCATCTCCATCAGTGTCTGATCTATAAAGATGAACGATTCTATTTTTGTTATTAGAGAATGTAAAGTTTGTACTCCACTCAAAATCATTCTTTTTTAGATTCACAATATTTAAACTCAACTCCACCCCTTCGTTATTCACTTGACCTAAATTAGCCCATACATTAACAAAACCCGTCATTCTTGGTAAGGCCCTTGTAACTAACAAATCTTTAGTTTGCATTTGGTATACCTCTAAACTACCTCCTATTCTTCCTTCCAATAGTTCGAAATCAAGACCTATATTAGAAGTATAAGTTGTTTCCCATTTTAAATTGCTATTAGCCATATTTGTAGGATAGTATACTAAACTTGTTGTCCCCCCGTCTCCATAAACAAATTTTTGAGAACCTATCCTACTTAATGATTGATAAGGACTAATAGCCTGATTCCCTACAGCTCCATAAGAAACACGTAATTTCAACAAATCTATAACCTCTATTTTTTTTATAAAATCCTCTTCAGACGCTATCCAAGAAAGGGATGCAGATGGTAAAGTAGCATATTTATGATTTGCAGAGAAAACAGAATTCCCATCTCGTCTTATGGTAACAGTTGCCAGATACCTATCTTTAAAACGGTAGTTCAATCTAGCCATATAAGAAACACCATCTACTCTTTGTCCACTTGATGTTACAGTTTGCGTTTCCCCAAGCCCCAGATTATTCCAACCTAATACATCTGTAGAAAGCAACGATGAATTAGCCCCTGTAGATTCAGACTGCTGTGCATCACGACTATAAAGTAAAGTCAAATCCACATGATTATTTTTGTCAATCTGCTTATTATAATTGACAATATTCTCTATCATCCAATCATAATAATTTGTTAATGATTTATTCGCGGTTTTCGTATTATTTGTTAAATTCATATCCTGCTGAACTGCATTATATGAATGAATCCATCGTAAATTTGGACTTACATTCAGTTTATAAGATAAACCTTTCAGAAAAGGAGCCTTTAAAACCGCGTAAAAATTAGCAAATAAATTGTTTTGAATTTGTTCATTATTCCTATAATAAGCATTGTAGATTGGGTTTCCAGCGACATTCTCTCCATCAACAACATACTGGCGAGGAGTTTCATCAGCATTATATAACGAACCGTAAGGGCTTAACTGATACATATGATCGAGATTTGCCTGTATTCCCGAAAAATCCCTTTTACCAAACATAGTATTGGTTCCAATTGTCATCCAGTCTTTGATTTTGTTCTCAAGATTTACCCTAAAAGTTACTTTTTCCTGATTGTCATTTAAGATTAATCCTCGCTCTTTAGTTAAGGCAGCCGAAATAAAATAATTGGTATTAGCGCTTTTCCCAGAAATATTGATATCAAAAGCATTCAGTCCAGAGTTATCCTGCATACCCACATCATATGGGTCTAATGTTTTTCCTGCAAGATAATTTTCGGCTTCGTTATTTGCCAGATAAGTATCAATTTTGGTTAAGTCTACAGGCAACCCAGCTTCTTTTCTATAATCAATAATCTTTTCTATATATCGCTCAGGAGTCAAAAGTTTAACCTTATATCCTAGAGAGGATATTCCATTAAAAGTATTAAAGTTTATAGTCGGTTTTTCAGAAACACCTCTTTTAGAAGTTATTAATATCACCCCGTTAGCAGCTCTTGATCCATATATGGCCGAAGCACTAGCGTCTTTTAAAATCTCCATAGAGGATATATCATTAGGATTAATATCCGAAATAACGCCATTATATATGGCTCCGTCTAAAACAATCAGGGGATTATTCCCTGCACTTAATGATCTAGGACCTCTTATTAAAATAGTCCCATTCTGTCCGGGCCTTCCATTATCTGTAAATTGAACACCAGCAACTCTCCCTCTTAAAGATTGGGTAATACTTGTATTTGGTAAATCTTCGGTATTTTTCATATCTACTTTAGAAATAGATCCTGTAACATTCCTTCTCGACTGGGCACCGTATCCTACAACTATTACTTCGTTCAGCTTTTTATTGTCAACGTCCATTTGTACAGAAAACCGAGTTTGACTACCCACGGGTATTTGCTTATCTACGTAACCCAATATCTTAAAAAGCAGAATATCACTCGTACTTTCAACATTAATCATAAATTCCCCGTTCAGATCTGTTAATGTGTTTATGTTCTTATTTAATAACTGAACATTAACTCCCGGCATGGGCATACCAACCTCATCTAAAACAACTCCTTTCACTTTGTTTTTAGATTCTTGCGATAACAGATATGTCGAATGCATAACCAAGCACACCATCATCAATCGTTTCAAAAATTTAATTGATTTTAAATTCATAATAGGTCTATTTTTTACTGAACAATAATTTTTCTTTTCTCTATTTGTTTGTTATTTTCAAGGGTTATGATATAAATACCGGGCGAGTCTGGCATCTTTAAGTAAGAAGCCGATTTTTGTTTATAGAGCAATTT
>PJUF01000112.1_pt1 | contig 82828 bp, 89 predicted proteins | sample 1512191 | NCBI WGS metagenome assembly PJUF01 (sample SAMN08177673, study PRJNA422409) | Feces metagenome, whole genome shotgun sequencing project. | isolation source: Chicken feces (3) enriched on wood chips | host: Gallus gallus | place: USA: Madison | collected 2015-01-15 | reverse complement strand
CAGCCCCCAGTAATCCACATCGTCATAGCCGGCCGCCCCGCGCCAGAAGTCGGCCACGAAGCTGGTGCCGAGCGCAGAAGGGTGGCCGACATTGTCCTGAAAGTGCGTGCCGGAATAGTCGCCGCCCGTGTCCGGGCAGGCACCCTCCAGGCCCATCTCGCTGGTGGTGCTGATCGGCACGAACACGTCCCACAGATGGGTGTCACCGGCAATGACGAGGGCGGCGACGACCATCAGATCGGCCAGTCGAAATCTTGCACATCGGCAAAATCGAGGATGAGGCTGTCACCTGACCCGCCGCCGGGCCCAACGACGAGCGCGAAATATGCGCCCACCGCCGAGCCGTCGCCGAGCACATAGGCCGGCGTCTCCAGCCACAGATCAAGTGCTTCGGAGGGGAAACCGGGTGCCCCCGCGAAGTTCGCATTAGCCGCCGAGTTGAAGCTGTTAGTGGTGTTGTCGATGATCCCCACGATGCCAAACGTTCGCGAAGCGGCCGGATCACCGTTAGCGGTGCTGGTGCCGAAGAGGTGATAAAGCGTCCATTTGGAGGGGCACGAGTTCTTGCGGACTCGCGCGCGCATTCCCTTCTTCGCCCCCACGCCCAGCACGGCAGGCGCATTGAGCGCGAATGTCAGGCTGCGCCCATTGGCCGGTATGCTGTTCAACCCCGTGATGGTGAAGCGCTGCCATGTGTGGCCGTCTTCGGTCACGAGGCTGGCCACTACCGAGAGGCTCGACGATGCCACCGCCGTCCAGCCGTTTGCTACCGTCCCGCTCGCCGCGTTTCCGGTAATGGTGCCGCCGCCCGCAGAGAAAGGGGCGATTGTACGGCCCGGAGGATCGACCGGATAAGTGGGCGCCGGCTCGCAGATATCCGCCAGCGCCGTTACGAACGGCTGTCCAGCATACCACCCGCCCTTGTTGGTCAGGTGGGTGGCGTCTGATCGGTAGGCATCCGCATAGGGCGCAAGATCAGGCGCGCTGGCCGGGTCCATAAGCGCGCCCTGCATGTCGATGATCCTGATCTGCGGGTCGTCGCTGTAGGTATCGGCCAGCCAGTCATTGATCTCGTCGACCGTATCGCGTGCGGCGCCGCCGATGGCCCACACGCCGCCATAAGACGGGTCCCGGTAGGGCAGGTTCATCAAGAGGATGTAAGCAAATCCGGCTGATTTCAGCGCGGAAAGGTGGCCCGGTACATAGGACTGATAGGTCGCCAGCCCCTCACCAGCGGTCGCGTCATTGCGTCCCGGATCGTAGATGACGATCCAGTCATCGTCGGGATATTCGGCAAGGCGGGCGGCGGCCTTGGTGATCTGCGGCCCATATTCGGAGAGCACTGCGCCGCCCACGGCGAAGTTGTCGCCATTGTACCACGGATAGGCGCCGAGCGTCTCCAGATAGTGGCGGGCGCGGCGGTCAACCGAGAGAGCCCACACCAGAGGCCCGGCGGCTGTATGGCCGCTGCGGCTGTCGCCACTGGTCTGATCGGCATAGACGCTGCGCTCCAGCGTGGAGGGCCCGACCATCGCCACGCGCGGCGAGACGAGGCCCGTGGGCGTGGGCGTGGGCGTGGGTGTGTTCCCGAAAGCTGCCATGGCCGCCTCTAGGAACGCCGAGACATCCGCTGCGCTGGGGTGCTTCTGGCCGGGATAGTGGGACGACGCGATCTCAAGCTGGCTGATGACGTTGACCACGTCGTTCCTGAGCTTAAAGCCTAGCGTGCCGATACCGGGGGATGGAAGTTCCTCAGTGCGCATCAGTCGGCAACCAGTGTGTCGACCTTGGACTTGGCTGCGTTCAGGAAGTCGGTGAACGCCTGGGCACTGGGGTGCTCGCCATTAGGGTAATGTTCAGCCGCGATCTCAAGCTGGCTGATAGCCTGTGCCATGACGCGGCGCAGATGGTAGCCTCGCGAACCGATGTTCGGCGAGGGCAGGTCAGTTTCACGCAAAGCGTATTATCTCCTGTATTTATTGAATAGGGAGCCACCCCGCCTTGGGCGGTAGGACTCTTTGTTTTGGTGCAGAGGGTCAGCGATCAGTGCCCGGTACTCCTGGGCTCGGAGCCGCTTGACGGCCTCGTCCTGATTTATCGCGAGCTGCTGGACCCAGTAGCGTACAGCGCCTTCGAGGGCGTCCAGCCTATCGTCGTGGAACAGGCTGTTCTTGTCGCGCGTGATCTTGCTCATCTGATGGAACAGCGAGTAGAGCAACCGCTTGGCCGGCTCGTATTTGGCCGTAGTGTCCCGGTCCTCCTCGACTACCGCCTCATTCATGATGAGGGAGCCCCTTGCGATAACGGGCTCCAGCGTCTCGATGATGCGGAGTTCTTTTTGGCCGTGGACGAAATCGTCCTCTACCGAGCACATATGCTCTGCGCGCAGGATCGGGAGCCAGACTGCGGCGAACGCGCCGTAGCCCATGTTCTTCTCGATGATGACCCGCTCGACCTGCCATGACTTGGCGATGTTGGCGAGATAGCGCATCTGGTCCACGCCGTAGCCACCGGGGATGCCCCCGACTGACAAGACGTAGATGTTGCCGTTCAGGAAGCCTGTGACGGCGTAGGCTGTCTCGTCTCCGTTGCGCCCGCCACCGGCAGGGTCGACGTACATGACCTTGCCCTGTAGCTTGGAGACATCCTTGGAAATCTCGTGAGCGGTGTTGAGCTTGTAACTCGCGCTGTGGACCGAGATGTCCTTGAGGCTCGCGCCGCCGTAGCCCCGTGTTACTGTCAGCGGACAGCTCTCCCCGCCCAGACGCATAAGGACGATGTCCTGTAGCTTGAGCGGATACCGGAGGGCGTCGGCCAACCGGGTGTTGAGCATATGCTGGAGCTGGAAGAAGGTGGGCCCTTGGTCCAACTCCTTCTTCTGGAGCACGGCCTCGGTCAGGTATTCCGGGTCGATGGGCTTGCCCTGATCGCCCAGCATACCGCCGCCGAAGGCGAGGGCGGGGTTCTGCTCCAGTGCCCGCGTAATGGCGGGAGCGAGCATGTCCCCGTAATTCTCTAGCTGCTCCGGGGTAGGGTAGCGGCCCGGCCAGATACGCACGGTGAAGCCGCGCGCGGGCAGGGTGTTGTAGATGCTCTCCTGCGACTGCGGCGTGCCGAGGTACAGGATGCGCCCGAGAGCGCAGATGGAAGTGAAGTCGCGGGTGAGTTCCAGCAGGATTTCCCGCATCATTGCGGTGCGGCTATTCTTCTGGCTCTCGATATCATCCGCGATGAGGAGGTCAGCACGCTTGCCCTGCAAGTTGCCGGTGATGCCGACACAGGCCACCGAAGGCGACTTGTCCACGCCCTTGAGGGTATAGTGGACATCGAACGCCTCAACCGAGGTACGGTCGCCATTCGACGGGTCTGGCCGCAAGCACTCCAGCTCATCCATGGTGAGGATGATGCGGACGATAAGCGTGCTGATTTCATTGGCCTGCGTCCCGCCTGCGGACAGGATGAGGACGCGGTGGTGGGGGTTGTGGATCAGCGTGTAGACAGCGAAGGCGGCCGCGATGGTGGTCTTGGCCTGCCCACGCTGGGCCTGCACCATAAGGTACGGGGGCCCGTAAGCGATGAAGCTGCCGATATCCCGCTGGACCGCAGAGGTAGAAAACCCCAGATGGTCCATCACGTCCTCAAGGAACGGGATGAACGCCGAGTAGTGCTGCTGGAGGGTTTCTACCTTGCGCCAGCGGAGAAGTGCCTGATCCGTGCTTTCACGGATTGCCAATTAGTTGGGCAGCCCGCTCAGAAAGCTCATGTGCTCGGACGCACCCGCGAAGTCGTCTCGCGTGGCCTTGACGGTCTTGGCCTCCTTACGCCGAGCCAGTTTCTCCTCAAGCTCGCCAAGAGCGTTGTCCTTGGCAGGCACGCAGGTGATCTGGTTATCCTTGAGGAACTTGGTAGCGACCGCGAGGATCGCTGCGCTGGGCGGGAGACGCTTGGGAGGAACTTCCTCACCCGAGTCTTCGTCGGTGTAACCGGGAAGCTCCTCCCCATCCAATGCCGTGGATAATACTTCTGCGACCTTCGTGTGAAGCGCCCCAAGGGCGGTTTCGTCAGCGGCCACGGTTCTTCCTGTTGATGAATTTGTATGCAAGCACACCGATCTGGAGGACAGTGTACAGGAGGGTAACGATTAGTACCCACTCCTGGAGGCTGAGGCCGGCCACCATAATGCTGCTAACAGCGACGGGCGGCGCGGCCTTTCCGGCCTCCAGCAGGTACTCATTGCTGGGGTCCACTTAGTAATCCTTGTTGGGAACCGTGTTCCACTCGATGCGGTTACGGCAGTGGTTAAGCTCTCGACGGATAATCCAGAAGAAGCCGTCGATGATCCTTTCCAAGTACAAGGCTAGTCGGTCCCCTTTCAGCGCCCCGCGTCCTACCCGAGAACTGATGGTCTCGTCGGGATTTCCTCCGAACACGGTATTGACGCCCTGGTCGGCTGCAATGAGCAAGTTCTTGAAGTACCGGCTCACGGCGCGCCATTCGGCAGGATGCTGGACCAGTCAACCTGGGCCGCTTCGACGATGGCAGGAAGGGTCGTACCCGTATTAATCGCGACCTTGGCGCTAAGCCGCGCTGCGCGGACGGCGCTGCCAACAGCAATCCACTGTCCGTGCATCCAGAGGATCAGGTCGGCTGCCCCCTCTTCGGAGGTGATGGTCTCAGAGGTACGCGGGTCTACCGTGCCCGCCGCGACATCCGCCGCGAGCATCGGGAAGGGGCCGGCCTTGCCAGCGGTCAGAGCGAGGGCTTGCGCCACCGCTTCCTGATATTCCATCGCCTGACCGGAGCCGGGGGTCGCGAACTGGCTTCTGACCTGTTCGGCTTCGGCGTCCACGGTGTTGACGAGCCAAGCCCGCAGATTGGTGAAGTCTGGCTCAGGGTTAAAAGGATTGAGTACCATCCCATCCGGGGTGATAACCAGCGAGTAGCCGTCTGCCGGCTGTTGAAGCTGGGCTTCCTCAACTGTTGAGGTCATACCGGCGGCCAAAATGGCGCCAGTTTCGTTATTGCAGTGGAACCATGCGGTCATCTTTTAATCTCCGATACTTCTAGTCTCATGCCCTCAATCCAGCAACTCGGCCCGGCAACCAGCTTCGCACGGACAGCCACTGTGACGTTACCGGATAAGCTCCCGCTGATTGTGTGGAGGTATCGCTGGACAGAATAAAAATCGCTGGCGCTGGGGCTATTGATGGATGTGCTCCAGCGCTGACTACCGTTGACCATTATCCTGACTTCCAGCGTGTTGCCCGGATGCAAGAGGAGGTTGCCGCCGAAGTCTATCCGTAGGTAGCTGGTGGCTACGTCCTTGGCGTAAACCAGCGTGGCAATGTCGATCTCTTGGTTCAGGGAGAGGTTTACTCTTGTGAAATCGGCGTAGGTGTACTTGCTGGCTGCATTCTCAGTGATCTTCGTCGTGCCGACTGCAAGATTGGCGATCTTCGCCGTATCGACCGAGAGGTTGGCGATGTGGGCCGATGTGATTGCCGCTGCCCGGATGACGGCGGACTTAATGTAGGTCACACCGCTCACGATCTCGAAAGGATAGGTGGCGGTGCCTCCTCCAGGCGCGGCTACCCCGAACTTATCGGCGACGACAACGAAGTTGCCTGTGGTGCCGTTGTTGTTCTGAGAGAAGCCGGTGATATGGCCGTTCACATTCAGAGACACGCCGTACTTGGCGTTGAGTCCGCCGATGGTAGAGGCGTGGCTCGTGAGGGTACTGGTGTGCCCGCCAACAGTCGTGCTCAAGGACGTGACATTGGCGGAAATCGCCGTATCCGCGTTAGCGCGGGTCGTCGCTTCGGAACTGATCGCCGACGAGATATTCCCGTTTAGGGTTGTCGCGAGAGCGGTGCGGGCTGAGGCTTCTGCCGTGATCGCGCTAATACGCGCGCTCTGTTCTGAGGCGATAGCCGCAGAGGCATTGCCGATAGCAGTATCCAAGGCGGTGAACTTGGCAGCAAGGCTGGTCCCACCACCGATCTGGGTCGTGCTGGTATTCAGGACGAATGCCGTACTCCCGCCGTTCTTCGCTCCAAGCAGGGCGACGGTGTTCGCCAACGCCGTATCCGCGTTAGCGCGGGTCGTCGCTTCGGAACTGATCGCCGACGAGATATTCCCGTTTAGGGTTGTCGCGAGAGCGGTGCGGGCTGAGGCTTCTGCTTCATCCGCACTGATGCGGGCAGTCTTCTCCGAAAGGACAGCCGCGTCGATCTCGCCGCGCAACGTCGCCCCGAGGGCGGTTCTAGCCGTGGCCGCAGCATTGTCTCCGGCGATACGCGCATTGCGCTCATCCGTAATAAGCGCCGCGAGGGCTTCCCCGTCTGGTCCACCTTCTCCGGTCGCGGCCAGCATCGTAAATCGGTCAGCCAAGGACTCATCCGGGCTGACCTTCACGTTGTCCAGATCAAGAACGAAAGCGGTGCCATCGACGGAAGCTGCACCCAAGATAGCGAGTTTCGCTGCGAGGGCGCTGTCCCCGGCAGTACGGGCGGAGGTCTCATCGACAATGAGGGTCTGGAGGGCGCCGTCTGCATTTTCCCGGAGGTCGGCAAGCGCGTCTAGCGCCCCGGACAGGTCTTCGTGGTCCGCAGCGAGCTGGTCCAACTTCCCATCCAGCCATGACCAGGATGTGCCCTGCTCAGTGACCACCTGGACGAGATTGTCGAGGTTGGCCGCATTGAGCCCGATAAGCTCAAGCTGGGCGTGCAGGTTGTCCGTGAGTGGGGAGCCTTGGAACTCCACATCATCCGTCGAAATCGGGAGGGTAGGGCCGCCTGGGCCTCCGCCGCCGAGGTTAACTCCGATGAAGTTGCCGTTGGTGTCCACCCCGATGAGCTTGCCTTTAAGGGCATCCCGTCTCGGGAGGGTGGGGGCCACCTCGCCAACAGGTACGGTGACGGCTCGGGAGGAGAACTCATTAAGAGCGCCTTCCCCGCGATCCAGCGCCTCAGCGGCGATGAACACGGCCTGCGCTGCATTGCGATCCAGGTTGGCCTCGCTGATGACAGCGCCGTCAGAGAAGTTGGCGAGCGGCTTGTCCTTCGGGGTGTCCCGATAGACGACAAGAGTGGTCCCGATAGGGACTGCGGGTGTAACCACCACACTACTGTCGCCCGCCCACTCGAAGGGGACTACGGCGACATTGTCGCTACCATCCACAGTGAACGCTTGTACATGAGAGCGGTCCAAGTAACCCCCATCAAAACTTATATTCCAAGTAATGGTGGAGCCGTCGCCGGGAAACGTATTGATGCTGTATCTGTAATTAGGATCGGCCGTATGGCCAGTGATTGCCACTAGGGCTGCTCCTTTCTGTTATGTGCAGGACGGTACTGAATTTCTTGACTTCGGGAGGGCGGGTGTGCCAGCGGGCGGCAATCACAGGAGAATCCATGATTGCCGCCCTTTTGATGATGCTACCTATTCCTGCTGATATCGCGGAGTTGCGGGAGGCGGGTACGCTGGCCACTTTAAAAGCCTGCGTAGATACGCAGTCTGCGAAGATGCGGGATAGTGGGGCGGACACGGAGAGCATCCTGGATGCCGCCTTAGCCGCCTGTCACATAGTCGTCCGGGATTACCGGGCCACCCTTAATGGGGTAGTTGAGGCCCACTTGCGTAGTGAAGGCGTTAAGGGCCTTGGAGAGGATGGCATCGACATGCTTGCAGATAAGGCGCTAGAGGCGCGCCTTACTGAGCTGCGGCGTGCCCGCTAGTCGGAAGTCAGACCAGTAATAAGCGGCGAGACGTATGGCAGGTTGGCCCCAGGCAAGGCTCTCGCGAGCTTCTTTCCGTCCCCATGTACGCCCTGCCAGATGTCGTCCACTAGACCGACGCCGGGGGCGATGACTCCGCCTACAAGGCTGCCTCGCGTTTGACCGCGCGCACCCACGAAGGGGGCGAGGTCGTCGTCCAGGACGCCCGCAGATGACGCGAAGCCCATACCCACATCAATGATGTCGCCAGCCAGCCCGGACGCCGAGGCGTAGTTCAGGGTCGCGCGGGCGAGGGACAGCGGGGTCAGGTTCCGGTCCACATATTCCTCTCGTTCACTGCGGGACATGCCGAGGGACCGGCTGTGGACACGGGCCATGTGAATAGGGGCGGCAAAGCTCATTGCCCCCATCAGGTACATGAACGACTTGAGGGCACCGTGGTTGTGGACGTTGCGGCCCCACTGCTTTTCGACGGACGTAATCGAGAAGGTGCGGAACTGCGCCAGCATCTTGAGGAAGCCGTCATGGGACCATGCTCCGGTTTCTCCGATGTAGGTTCTCTGGATGATCTGCCCGCTCCCGCGCTCGACGGCGTCCCGGATCGTCATCAGGTCATGACCGGAGATGTCTCCTTTCAGGAGGTCCAGCTCCAGCAGGTTGCCCTTAGCGTCGAACGTGGCGATACGGTCCAAGTTGGCCTTGATGGCCTCTCGCAGCGCAGGCGTGAAGCCCATGTCCGCGAGCGCCCGATCTTCCCGGCCGTCCCTGATATACCCGACTGCCTTGCGGATCACCTGCTCGGCCATCCCACGGGTCTGGACCGCCGTAATCATCCGATGCCCCGATGCGATAGCCTGCATGTGCCCCGCCCCGCGCAGCGCGCGAGACAGAACCCCCAGCCGCTCTTCGCTGTAAAGCTGTACGTCATTGTCCTTGATGTCGAACATGCGCGTGAGCTGGTAGCCATCCAGGCCAATGTGCCCGCCGAGCTGGTCGATGCTTTGCAGGATCGGGTTCTTGGCCTCTTTACCCTTTGCCAGCATTCCGACCTCCCTACGGAGGCGCCCGAAGCTGGCAATCGCACTGAGGGTACGGGATACACCGACCGCTGCCATGGCGTTGCCGTACTCACCCAACTGGGTGATGCCCATTGTGCCGAGCCGGGCTACACTGGTGGCTATGCGGACATTGTCCATAAACCTGTGGTTGTGGTCCCCAAAGGGCGTGTTCAGGAACTCCGCCGCGATCTGGTCGAACGCCTTGAGGTCATCTGGCGTACCCCCCGTGCTCGCAATGGACTTGCGCAGGACGTTGAGGCCCTTCTTGCCCATGATGCCGTACTGGGCCAGCGCTACCTCTCCCGATACCCTGCGGGCATAGGATCGGTACAGGCCGACGACATCATTGACGAACAGGTCTTGCAGTTTCATCCCATCGCCGATGTCGGCCGAGAGGTCGAAGCGGAGGCGCTGCTTGGTATGACTGGCACCGCCGCGACTGTATTTGCCCATCAGCTTCTCGACCTCGTCCTTCGGGAGGTTCATGGCTTCAAGGGCATCCCGGACGATGTCCGCAGCCTCGGGGGAGTGCAGGTTGAAGGGCACTTCATAGGCGCCCTTGGCGCGATCCATACCGATTTCGAGATACTTGGCCGCGAGCTTCTTTGAGAAGGCCGCATCGTAGGACTTGGTCAACTGCTCCCCGTCCTTGACCACAGTGTAATCGTTCAGCTCTGCAAGCTGCTGGGCGAGGATGCGGCGTACCTGTCGCTGTTGCGGGATGGACAGGGCCGTAACCTTCGCAGGGTCCAGTCTATGCGGAATGTACCCGCGACTGTGTGCGCCCAGCCGGGCAGAACCCACAACATCAACATGCTGCTGCTCGACGCGCATCCGGTCCATACCCTGCTCTATCAGGTTTGCCGCCCGGATGACCGCCGGATTGGCATCGCCTGTCCAGCCTTCGGGGGCTGCCCCGCGCGCCTCAATCTCGGCGAAAACCCTGCGGTCAAAGCGCTTGCGGGATTGTCCATCCCACAGGTCGCGGACAAGGCTGGTTCCTTCGCCCTTGCGGAACATGGCGGAGAGCTGGTCGTACTCCACAATCCCGCGCATGTAGGCTCGCTCGCGGGCAATCTGCGCCATGGCAGCCGTGCGGCGCCTGCCACCGGCACCCGTGGTGCTTTCCAGAAGAACCCGGCCAACCGCGCGGGCCACAGGGCTCTCGGACGAAAGAAGACGGAGGCCGGTACTCTCCTGGCCCACCTTGGCGAGCATCGTCTTTAGGGCCTCCGGGTCAATCGGGTTCGCCGCGTCGATAGCCTCGGCTCGCGCGGTGTGTTCGGCGACCAGTCCACGCTCCGCGTCGTCCGCGATCCCGTCCAGCCCATAGCGGGCCGTGACCTCTCCAAGCCGGGCCTTGCGGGCCGTCAGCAGCTCCTCGGGGTTTGAGGACAGAAGCCGCTCCTCGGAGGGCACAGGCGAGAGGGCGATCTCCCAGACATCCTGAGCTTCCGCCCGCTCCAGGCGGGACACCTCTTTGGCGACTGCGGCGCTGTCCGCGCCTTCTCCGAGGTTCGACACAGCCTGGGCCTGCCGCTCAGCGACCCGCACCTTGCCCTGCTCTATCAGGTCTCCAGCGAATGCCTCCAGCTCAGCGGAGGAGGGGCTGGGCGACCGGCCGGCTACACGGTGGAGAGCCGCACCGATACCAAGGCCGACGAGCCCGCTCATGGCGTAGTCCTCGCCCGTGGTGTAGTCCCCGGCGGCGTCCATTGCCGCTGTCATGGCGAGGTTGCCGATTGCACCCTCCGCCGCCGTCCCGATCAGACGGGATGTGACCCCGAAGCCCTGCACGAGCTTCCCCGCGCCAAGGCCCGCGACCCAACCAGCGGGGTCAAGTGCTGCGGCGCCCAGGTCGTAGGCGAGGGGCATACTTGCCGTGGACATCATCTTGTCGCGGATGCGGTCGATCTGGATGCGCTGCTGCCTAGCCAGGAGGTCTTCCCGGCTTGTCGCCTCCCGGAGCATTCCGCGTTCTCGGCTGGTTTCCGCGAAACCCTCTATGTCCTGCCAGTTGCTGGTGTAATAGTCATGGAAGCCAGGCTCTGCCTCCGGGTGCGCACCCTCCAGGGCCCTGATTAGGGAGCCCGCGAAAGTCGATCTCCACACAGCAGACCCGATGCGGTCCATGACGCCGTAGCCGTCGAGTTGCTTCTGTTCCTCAACCGCATCTGCCTCCCGTTTCCGCTCCTGCGAAAGATCGGCGGTCGATCCGGCGCGGGGCCCGGTGAGCACGCCGACTCCGCCTGTGAGGGCAGAAATCCCGGCGGCCCGCTTCTCTGCCTTGGATGGGCCATCCTTGTGGACAGGGCCTACGGGGCGCCGGGCATCTGCCAAGTCAGCAGGATCGGTATTGAGGATTTCCGACATGGACTTCCCCTCGATCCCGCTTCCCAGCTCTGCGAGCATCGCTTGATAGTCACCCCGGCCTGCCGCCGAGCGGAACGCAGGAGAGCTGGTGCCGGTCACGCGGGCGACATAGGCGCTTGTCTCGCTCCCATGGTTGCTGCGGTCGGTGCCTCCGATGTATCCCCGGACGGCGCCCTCCCAAGAGCCGGTACGCTGCATGTCGTCACGCAGGTGGAGGGCGGCAACCTGCGCTGCCGCCTCCTTGCTGCTGTACGCGTCCACGCCGTATTTCTTGAGGAAGGCGTCACGGGTCGACGGTATGATCTGATAGACGGTGCGTGCGCCAGCGGAAGAAATCTGGTCTGCATTCGAGCGTTCGCCCTTGGTGCGGATTGCCCGCATCCCGCCAGGCGGGAGGCCGTACTGCTTTTCAAGCTCAGCCTCGATAAGGTCATAGGTGGGATCATTGTAGGAGTTACCGGAACGGGACGAGCCCCTGCGGTTCTTGGTCATTTAGCGTCCTAGTGATTTGGCGGGATCGGCGCCTGCGGCGACCTCCCTGTTGATGCGAGCAAGGCGCTGTGCGCCGGTTTCGCCCGCGATGCGACGATACGGGTCAATGCCGCTGTAAATACGGCCCGCTGTAGGTGCGGATACCTTGCCGGAAACATGGTCTGTTGCGGCTTGCTGGAACTCGGTGAACGGGATCGTGACAGCGACCTCCCTGGCCTTGCCCTCATCCCATGCGGAGACATACAGAACTGGCTGGTTCTTCTCGTCACGCAGGCGCTGTACCGTGTAGCTGTCGCCCTTGGCCCCGGCCGCGAAGCCAGCCTTGGTCATCCGATTGCCGATCACGGCCGTGACCACTTTATCCGCCTCATCCTCTTGCAGGCCCAGCATCTGTCCTAGCGGGCTGGTCCCAGGTTTGTTACGCCAGGCGAGGGCACCGTACCGCTCCAGCGAGCCGTTCGCCTGGGCTACGGCCGTGGCTCTCTGAACAAGGACGCCCATGGGCTCCGAGGAGTTCTGTGCGAGCACGGCGGCATCGGCCCAGATGGCGTCGTAGACCGTCTGCTGCGATCCCTCGTTCAGGTTCGTTCGGCCGAACGGGTTATACCAGCCGGACTGCATATCCGAGATGGCCACCTTGATCGCTTCCCCGGCTTCCTTGCGGCGCTGCTGAGGCATGGCGATGGTGCTGTACTGAGCGGGGTTCTGGAATGCCCGCTGGAACGAGAGGCTAGGCGCCATGCCGCCCGTCTGGAGGCGGTCAAAGTTGAGCATCTGAGGATACCACTTGCCGTAATAGGCCATAGCGGCTGCGGGATTTTCCTGGTTGAGCTGCTGCCACTGTTGATGGGCCAGCCGGGTTGCCTCCGTGTACTGGTCTCCGATGCTGCCCTCAACGTGGGCCTGGAGTTTGTTGGCAACGGTGGTGCTGGTCCACTTCTCGTTGACGAACGCCCTGACCATGCCGGAGAAGTCTCCACGGGCGTAGTCATTGTTCGCCAGCGTCTCCAGCTCCTTGGCGGAAACCCCGCTCAACATGCCGGTTCTAGGGGCACCCATGGCCCACGCCATTGTGGCGGCGGTCGAAGCTTCGGTGGCGTCCCTAGCCTCCTTATCCAGCTCCCACTGGTGCCGGGTGGCCATATCCTCGATAGTCCAGCGACGGGCCTCCAAGCGGTTTTCTCTGGAGATGACCCCGTCGAGCACGGTCATGCCTTTGGCAACGGCGTCCTCTGCGTCGTACAAGTCTATGTCGAAGCCAGTAACCCGCTTGAGCTTGTCGTTTAGATCTCGCCAACGCTGGATATGGCCCGTAACGCCTCCGGGTACGGAGCGTCCCAGCGCAACCAGCTTGGACTCCGCGTTGAGGGCAGTCAGCTCCTCGGTAAGCTCCGGGGACAGCAGGGCCTGTTTCACGGCCTTGTTGCCGTAGCGGTCGTAGGCGTCTTCCGCCTTCACCCGATCCGCCTCGTCCAGCACGTCGAGAACACCACTCCGTAGAAGTGCGGTAGCCGCGTGGCCCCTGCCGCTCTGGGAGAGGGATTTGACCATGATGCCGAGGGATTTGCGGTAGGTGTCATCATCCATGCCCGCCGGCTTCATGGCAGCAGCCTTGAAGTTACTGGTGGCTTGGGCGAAGGCGGCGCCTCCGTCCTCGTCAAGCGCGGTCTGACGGGCTGCCGCCTCACCGAGCTGCTGATAGAGGTCGGCAGCGGCGCCTAGGTTGGAGGTGAAATTCTGGGTGGCGTTACCCTGCTCCCAGATGTGCCGTTCCTTAGCGATGGTCTGGATGACCGGGCCGGTCGCTTCAAACACCGCAGCTTGTACCATGCTGTCCGTGTATGGATCGCCCGATGACAGCTCCTCGATGCTGTTGGAGACGTATTTCGCAAGCTCGTCCGGTGGGAGCTTCTTGAGGTCATCCTTGGCGGCTAGGGTGTTCGCCCCCCACTCGTTAACCCGGCGCTGCACCGAATAGGTCACAGCGCCTTCAACATAGGCGGACTGCCCGAAAATCTTGGAGAAGCCCCCGCTGGACGCCCTGATCTCATCCCCGGCCTGTCGGCTCATCTGCTCGACCGCACCCCGGATGAACTCCTGCTGCTGGCGGGCCCTGACGTGAGGCTCCATAAGGTCGGCGAAGAAGCCGCCAAGCTCGCCGCCCACTCCGGGAAGGGAAGCCTCCCCGGAGAGAACGCCGCTTTGGCTATTACCGCCTACGATCTGCACCCTGTTGGTATCGCCCTGTGCCGAGGGTGACACGCGCACAGGGGAGGGGCCCTCGGACGCAAAGCTAGTGCGTCCCGGTTGCCGGGTCTCGAAGCCAGAAGGCATTAAGGTTCCTTATTTCAGTAGAGTTGAGCCATAGGAGGCGCGAGGAACGACGATGGTGTCCCGCCCCTCCTTTGGTGCCTCGGCCTTCTGCCGGGCAGCACCCCAGTAGCTACCGCCAGTGCGTTGCCAATCCTTGGCGCCGCCGGCCGCGTTCCTGAGAGAGCCCATGAGGCTGCTGGAGGCGGAGGCGAAATCGCCATTGGCGGCCTGCTGGCCGGCCTCGGCCATGCCGACCACAGCCATACCCGCCTGGGGCCCGCCGAAGGCGGTCGCAGCCGCAGCCATGCCCAGCGTCGATAGCCGGTCGAACAGGCCCATCTTGTGGTGATCCACCAAGGCCGTGTAGTCGATGTCCGCCCGGTAGATGTTGTTATCCAGCCCGGAGATAGCCCCGGACAGGACATCGCCGCGCTGCTCGGACATGGCCCAGTTCTGGCTGTGGAGGCTCCGCTCCTGCTGCTCCGTGGCACGATCCAGGGCAAGCTGCGCCGTCTCGTTATACATCTCCAGAGACGAACCCCCGATGCCAGCGGCAGCCGCCATGGCAGCCACACTGCCCGCCTGCTCCGCCGCAGCGATCCGGGTTTCAAACGCACCCGTGGTCGCGGCATCGAGCGTGCGCGCCAGGTTCTCCGTGATGGTCCCGATGTTCTTGCCAGCGGAGTCCATCGCACGCTTGTTGGAGAGGGACGCTTGGAAGTTCTCTAGCGCCGTCCGCGCAGCGCGAAGCTCGTTGCCGGACTTCTGCGTTATGCGGGCGGCGTCAACCTTGGCTTGCTCCCGGATGTGGATAGCTTCGCCGTAAACGATTTCACCCATTAGGCTCGCCTCGTGGTGTTAAAGTGCTGACCTGTCCATTCGATGGCGGTCACGGTGAGGGGAAGCCACCGTTTGGCGGCGATGGTGTAAGAGCACGCCCGGATTTCTCCGCCGATCCACGCCGACACGCTGGTGGAGACAACCGGCTGCGTCCCGATGACGCTGGCCCCGTTCCCGAGGATGTAGCCCGAGAAGGACAGAACCACCGTGGTGCCCGTGCTATCCCGCTTGCTGATGGTACAGCCTCCGGTATCCGCAACGCTCACCGTCACCTTGCCGAGGGTCATGCGACCCGCGAGGATGGGCCGACCATTTCGATCCAGGGGATACGGATTGGTCGGTGTGACATAGGCCGGGTACTCCACACCAATGTGGCAATGCGTCATCTCGTCGGGGTAGTCGGAGATGAAGCCCGGAAGGTCGGGAAGATAGCAGCCGATGAACCGCCGGGGGCGTCCGCCGTCAATCGCCACGACCACCGCCTGGGCGAACTGCGTGCTGCCATTGATGAAGGTGGTGTCGGACTGGGTGAGGTACTCCCCGAAAGGCCGCAGGCTGTCGGCGTAGGGGCGCCGGCTAAGGACCGTGTCCCGAGTGAACCGCTCGCAGGCGATCCATGTGCGCGCGGTCCCGTCCCTGTCGAGCCCCGTTCGGAGCATGTAGACGAGCACGCCGCCGTGGTGGCGACTGATGCCGACATGGACCCCTAGAGCGGTGTGCCATTCCCAGTGGGACCAGCTATCGAACAGGCGCTCACTTCCGTTGGCGCTGTCGAGGTAGCTGTAGGTGTACACCTTGTTCCTGTCTGTGCTGGTTCGGAGCACAACAAGGTTCGGTGCGGTCATGGCTAGGATTTCGACGGGCAGGCCCTTGAGGTAGGTGTCGAGTGCCTGGGAGGTATTGTAGCTCTCCGGGCTGTCCGCAACCAAGCCCGCCTGAACCTGATGGAGGCTCGTGAGCTTGCTGTCATCCTCGCCGGAATAGCGGCTGTAGAACACGAGATTGCCACTAACCTGCGGGGCAGCGTCCGCGGCGTCCTCATAGGCGGTGACAACCACCACACTAAAATTAAGGGGGGTGGCCGGCTGGCGCCCACTGATGATGAACTCGAACTGCTCGCCGTAGAGGACGAGGTTGCGATCATAGAGTGTGCCGTGCCGGATGACATCGTCCTCCGCGCCAAGCGCGAAACCCTCCAGAGGGTCTGTGTCAACGAGCGTGCCTACCGACCGGCGGAACCAGTTGAGGTAGTCGCTGTTGCGCGACATGAAGATGGTCGCCCCCGAGCCGATAACCAGTCGATCCTGAAACAGGCCCAGATAGGTGATAGCCCGGCCGAAGAACTGTGGAAGGGGACAGGAAAGCTGGTCGCCCACCTCGTTGGCCTCATAGCCGGGGCATTCGACGCCGGAGAGGTTCTGGAGGCCCGAGGGAGAGGACGCCAGATAGAGGGTGCCGTCTTCCACGGTGCCGTGAATGAACACGACATCGGGGGTCATGACATAGCCCGCCGCCTCCCGCCACACGACCTCCGCCCAGCCGGTGCTGACCTTGTCCTTGGCATGGGCTTGCAGGTAGATCGCCGACTTGCTGTCGGTGTTGGGGACGACCTTGACCAGCTTGCCTACGAAGTGCGTCGTGCTGACAAGGTCGATGTTGGACACCTCGTTACCAACTGCGCGCAGCAGCGACCCGTCGCCGCCGTCATCGGAGCTGACCTCGACATATCCGGCATTGTCTATGATGACCGTGCCGTTCACGCGGGAGACCCCGGTGACGCCCTGCGACACAAAGCTGTCCACCAGCTTCTGTGCGATGTTCTCGGGGGTGATGTCCGCAGCAGCGGTGCCGATCCATTTCGTCACCTCGCTGTTATAGGCGTTCACCCGGTCGTTGATCTTCTTCTGGTATTCCTCGTCCAGGGCGGAGAGGTCGCTGGTGTCAAGCAACTCTGGGTAACTGGAGCTAACCGTCTTGTAACTGGCCACCACCTTCGTGCCGGCCCCGGTTGTCAGGGTTGCCGTGAATGTGCGGCTGTAGGCCCCGCCACGAACCCATATGGCCATGCGCTTCTGGTTGTCCGATGAGCCCCACAAGTCCGTCTCGGTATAGGTCGGGATGACGGTGTTTCCGGCCAGGTAGATGAACCGGCCGACATTGACCGCTGCGGATACACCCCCGGAAATCAGGTCGGAGAGTGCGGCGTCCCCGTTATAGACAATCGGCAGGAAAGAGCGGGTGCCCTTGTTGTAGCACCAAGCGAAGGATGCCGCGCCGAGCGAGGCGCCGTCTGCCTTGCTCCGGTAGATCAGGTCGTAGTCCTGACCATCGCAGGTAAAGGGGAAGACCTTGTGGAAAGCCGTGTCGCCTACGAGGTCCGCAAAGGGGACGCCGGGCGCTGTGATCTTCTCAGCCTGTAGGACGCTACCGTGGCGGCGGGCGAGGCCCCGGACGGGGTCACTCACCATGTTAACTTGGGCGTGGTGTTGCCCGGATCGCCGGTCCTGTGGAACCTGCTCGGATACACCGCGCACAACGCTCTCATAGGAGCCAGCTAGTTTAGTCATTCGAGTCCATCGGCATAGGGGCTCTGAGGAGCCCTGCTCGCCCTCACGGTCGCATTGCGCAGGAGGTTCGCGTTCTGGTTGCGGGTATGCTCAGCGTTGAGCATGATGAGGGCTTCCCTCTTGAGGGCCTGCACAGCCGCGTACTTGTCCTGGTCCGCGTCGTAGGACTTCATGAAGTCCAGTTGGGCGGAGTACGAAACAAGAAGCTGGGCGGGGGCAGGCAGCTCTTCAAAGGGGAGGAGCCGCACCAGCCAGCAGGTTACTGGCCGGGTGAATTTATACTTGTCTACAGAAGCGCGCGCATAAGGCTGATAGAGCCTGCGGCCTCGCTGGACATAATGCAGAGTCGTCTTGGTGGGGTCGACCCGGATGGTGTCGTTGGGAAGCCAGATGGCGCCGTTGTCATCTGGCGAGAGCGTCACCAGCTCCTTGTTGAACCACCACGCCTTTGCCTGCTCCCGAGAGTTGGCCGTGCCGATCATGCGAACGGCAGCGCCGACGAGCGGGTGCCCGCTGCTAAGATCGTTTACGGGGGTTTCTCCCAGAGCGGCGAGCATGTCGTTGACGACATCGAGCTTGGATAGGAAGGTCACTTATTCTCCGAACGCGAAAAGCCCCCTCGCCAGTTAAGGGAGGGGGCTGAGGTTCCGTTGATTACGGGAGGAGGATCGCGCCTGCGTACTCCGCGCGGTCGCCCGTCACGCCGTAGGCGACGTGGCTGTCGATGACCCACATCTTGTACAGGTCACTCCACCAGACCTTGCTGGTCAGGGGGATCGTCTCGCCGGCCAGCAGCGCCTTGGGCGCCATTGCGATGCCCACGAGCTTGGTGAAGTCACCGTCATAGGCGTTGCCATTGTCCGCATTGGACAGGTGGTGGCCGGAGATGACCGTGTTCGGGACGTTGTTGCTCGACGTGACCGGGCAGCCGTAAGCCTTGAAGATCGGGATGTTCTCCAGCTTGGTGCCGTTCGCCGTCAGGTAGGTGCCGTTGATGATCTGCTCGGCATCCTGGAGGATGTAGAACTGCTCCGGTCGGAAGCAGAGCATCACATCGTCCTCGGCCGGGACCACGTCCTTGCCCTCCATCGTCACGAACAGGTCGCGGATCGCGGCCATGAGCTTCGCCGGGTCCGTCTTGTCGCCAGCGGCGGACAGCGCCTTGACCGAGCCGCCCTTGAAGCCGGCGGGCTTGCCGGACACCGAGCTGTAGGTGCTGTTCGTGACCTGGGCGATCTTCGCGGCCTGGATGAAGTACGACTGGTCCATGAACTTGGCCATGGCCCGGCCGTCTTCGACGCCCAGTTCGGTGCGCGTGTCGTAGGAAGTCTGGAAGTCCTCCAGCAGGGGGACCATGTGGCGCTGGAGAACCACGGTGTCGACCGTGAGGGTGTTCTTGCCAACGTCATTCTTGGTGGCCGGGGGAGCCTCGCCGACGACCAGCTTCTGGACCGTGCTCTCGCCGAAGGCGAAGGAGCCGATCTTGTTCGTGCCGCGAACCGGGCGGACAGGCACAAAGCCATGGAGTTTCGACTTGCGAGCGATGGTGTGCTCAACCGCCTGGTTGTACTCGGTAACAGCGGTCGCATTGATGTCGCCGGTCTGATCGAGCTGGCCGGGACGCGTAATATTGGACGCGGCAATCGTGCCGTCGTCGTTAAACAGTGCCATTTATGTAGTTAGTCCTTGATGCGCTCAGCGGCGCAGGCGGGCTCGAAGCGCCGCATATTCCTGAGAAGTCTCGAACTCCCGGCCGAGGCGGTTACGAAGCGCTTGGACTTCGGAAGCGTACTCGCGGGGTGAGAGCGCACCATTGGCCGAGGGGTTGCCTCCAGCCATGTTACGAAGAGGGTTTGCAGGGTTGACGATCGTGCCCTGTGCCTCGCTATAGGCAACGCGCATGGCCATCACCGCAATACGCGCAGAGATGGGGCCATCGTCGAACATCTTGTTGATAGCGGCTTTCTCGTCGGGATCGGCGTTAGCCACCGACCATTCCTGGATAGCCTTCCAAGCGTCCTCGCCCCCGGCTGCCTGCACGGCGGCGGAGGTGACTGCGGCATCCCGCTCATCTCGGGCGGCCTTGGCGCGTTCGTCTGCGGCTTTTGCCAAAGCGACGTGCTTCTCCCATCCGGCGGCCTTGTCGCCAAGGGAGGCCAGATGCGCCTCCATGAGCGTATAGTCGCCCTGCATGGCAGCCTTCATGGCCGGATGATCTACGCCGATGCCCAGCCCACCGACAAAGGCGAGGGCGAGGTCTAGCCCCGGATCGCCGGTCTCTTCATACTGGATGGCGGGGGCGTCGGCTGCGGGCTCCTCCGGGGAGGGCGCCGGTGCGGGTGCCGGGTTTGCTGGGGCAGCGTTCGCAATGGCCGGGGCGGCGGGCGGGGTATCAGGAGCCGGGGCGACTCCCTGTGCGGGCTCCTCGGTGGAACCCGTTTCAACGGTCATTCAGTAGGTTGTCCTTGTGGTTGTTTCGCCGCTACGTCTAGGGCGGTCTGCGCGGCAGCGGCCTGAGCCTGCTGTTCCTGGGCGGCCCGCTGTTCCTGGGCGCGCTTCTCGGGAGACTTGACGTACTTGTTTCCTGGGATGCCCCGCGCAGTGGCGAGGTCCGTGGAAATGACATCCAGCTCCAGCGTGGCCAGGAGTTCCGGGGGTAGCGTGGCGAGTGCGCCGAGGTCTCCAAGGAACAGCTTTAGGTTCTCAAGGTCGCCGTTGCGGCTTAGGGCGTCCAAGCCTGTGATAACGGTGGGCTCAAAGCCGGCGCCGTGCGTGTTGATGCTAACGCTGGCGAGGAGCCAGTGAGCGAGCGGGGTTTGCAGGTCCACCGCCATGCGGCTGTATGCGCCGCCTAGGGCAGTCTCCAGCTCATCGACGATGAGGCGGATTTCCTCGGCGGTGACACGCTCGGCCTGCCTGATCTGGTTTGCACCTAGCAGGAAGCCTCGGCCGATCCGGTTGATGTACTCGGCTGCCATGTTCATGGTGATCTGGAGGTCGGCCGACTTGCCGGAGGTCACGAGCGTGATATCGCCCTCGACCCCAGGGATCGCCGCGCCGTTCTCAGACTGCTCGAAATCCTCGGGCCGGGTCATGCCAGCCGGGTTGACCAGCCAGCGGAACTGCGAACAGAGGATGGCCCCCTGCACCTGTGCGAGGCTCAGCGTGGAGAGGCCGGAGAAATCTCTGGCATAGTCCTCGACGAGGCCGGTGCCGTAGTGCTGGCCGTCCGCCAAATCCCATGTCAGGACGCGGAAGGGGAGCTTGTCCTCGGGCCACTTTCCGTTGAACGCCTTGGGGAGCTGGTCGGTGTCCACCCACTGGGTAAGGTGGTAGTCGCCCCGCGCGTCCCGCTTGATCCACTTGAAGAGAGTGACTTCCTTGTCGCTCATGTGGCGGCTTCGGGTTGCCTCCTGCACAGCAGGGTCCAACTCGTCGAACACCACGCGGTCGGCGATAAGGATTTCGAGCACCTTGCCGGAGAGGCTGCGGCGAACCACATACTTCTTGATGCCGAGCACCCGGAGAGTGTCGTCGGACAGGTCCAGCAGGACGTTGCCCGTGATGATGAGGTGCTTGATCGTTTCGTAGAGTTTCGGCCGGAGAGCCTTGCTGTCTAGCAGCTTGACCGCCGCCTTCTCGCCTTGGGCGAGCATGTTGGCGATTTCGCTTTCGCTGATGCGAAGCTCCCCCAGCTTCCTCGCCATTTCCTTGGAAGGGTCCAGACGGAAGAAGGGGCGGGAAGGGGCGAACTGCGCCAGCATGATCTTGTTGGACAGGTGGTTGACCGCCTGTGCGCCTACCGCCTGATAGTCGTGCGCCAGCTCTTGGCCGTTCTGGTCGAACGAGTCCTCTGGGCATATCTTCGGCAGGGTGTATTTGGCGTAGGTCTCGCAGCGAGAAATAAATCCGCCACGGCCGGTAGTCAGTTGGTTCCATCTGCCCTGTGCTGTTGAAGCCTGGGCTATGGTGGGTACTCGCTAAATCTTGAGCCCGCTGGACTGTGCTTGCGGGCTGAACTTCGCTCGGGTGGTGCGCCGGCGGTTAGTGGCCGGGTCGATAGAGGCCGCGTCGGTTCCGGCGGCCAGCTTCACATCCACGGCGCTTTGCGGCTTGCTCAGAAGCTCGGAGGCAGCTTGTGCTGCCTTCTCCTGAGCGAGCATGGTTTCGGTTGTCTTCTGCGCGGCCTGGACGCCGTAGCGATCAGACTGGGCCTGCTGTTTGGCCGCAGCAATCGTAGCTTCGGCATTGGCCCTTGCGGCCTTGGTAGCAGGCCCCGCACCGAAGATGTCTAGGATAAATCCCATTAGATCACCTTGGCTAAGGAGGCCCCCTCTTGGGAGAACCCCGCATTGGTATAGAGCCGGGCAAGGGCTCGATCATTGAAGGAAAGGGCGGTCCCCGCCACAATCATGACGGCACCGCTCTCCTTGGCTTTGCGGCTAAGGAACTCGACTACGCCGGCAAATCTGCCCGCACGGTCCAGCCGGCACACCATGACCTCAGCTAAGACAGGGAGGCGGGAGTATGACGGAACGACAATATCGTACACGACGAGAAAGCCGTCCACGATGTACGATGTATCCCTAGAGCGCACCATGTCCATAACTCTGTCCATGTCTACAAGATGCAGCCATAGTTTTCTGGATCGTGTTTTGGCCCGCTCTAGGGCACCCGTTAGAATTTCTCGGATGAATGGCTCATCCTTGGTTTCTACTCTACGCGTCAACCACGAAGCCATCGCGCAGGGCTTTCAAGACCTTCTGTACTCCCAACATCTCGCCGGCCATGAGGTCGGTTGTTTTATCCGAGATATGGATAGTAGAGTTGATCTTGGTTTCTAACTCTTTGTAAGCTGTAGGTGACATCCTATGGAACACCACCTGGGTATCTCTGGTCAATAGATGCTCCTTGTGCAGGACGGTACTAAAATCGACCTCATGAGAAGAAATAAGGGGACTGGAGGACCAGCCTTAAATCCAAGGAGCCCTTGCCAGGCTGATCGGGCAAGCCGTACTCGGCGGCGAATGCTTCCAGCGGACTATGGCTTTCGTACATCGAAACGAAAACTTCTCGGATAATCCGGTAAAGCCTTCCGGCCTTGGCCGCGTGCGTCCCGTAGTCGTCGTGGATCATGGCCAGATGCAGCCCCTCATAGGCGGCGATCACCGTGACCAGTGCCAGGTGGCTGGCGTCCAGGCTATGGACGAAGTTGGGAGCTATCCCGTTACGGTGGCGGCGCTTGTCGGGGGTGTCATTATCGGTCGTCACCCGTATCTTGGCGTTGCCACAGAGCTTGGTGTTGATCCGGTGGACCTCCTGCTCCTGATACCACTGTGAGACGGGGAAGCCAGAAGGCGTGATCCATCGAATGACTCGGGCCCCGTCCTTTAGGATTTGCTTGGAGCATTCCTGTAGGTAGCTCATCGCCTCTCGCGCCTTGACGACAACCTCGGAGATGCTGTCCCATACGAAGTGGGAGAGGTAGCGGGCTGCCGCTGCGTAGTCCGCCTTTTCAAACTCGGGCACCTTGCCGCACTTGAGGTAGTCGTCCACGATGAAATCCGCGCAGGAGAAGCGGGTGGACCCGTAGGGCAGCGTCATGACGCTGCGCTTGACGAGGCTGCGGTTGATCCCGTGCTTGAGCCAGATGGTCCGGTAGTTATTCTCTCGGATGATCCGACCGCGCTCCTTGGAGGCTTCCTCGGAGCCACCGTCAGGAGGTAGATCCACCGGGGCGACCTGTCGCAACTTATGCTCAGCGACATCGGCCACCATCTGGTAGATGTCGTTGGGCAGTGTGGCCGGGATCAGGTTGGTCGCCCTGCCTCCGACCTCGTCCCGCAGCATGGCCGAGAAATTTTGCAGCCCGTTGCAGCTTCCGTCCATGCCGACGGGGATGCGGCTAACGAAGTCATGCGGAGAGTTTTGCCAGTCCGCATACTCGAATGCCCATGCGAGAAACTGGAGCGGGCAGTCCGCCTCAGTCCAAGCAGAGTTTGCCACAGGATCATCCGCGAAAGACATGATCTGCTGCTGGTGGTCCTTAACCCATTTAACGCGGTCATCCAGGCTCGCTTTGTCGTACCCCCACTTGTTCGCCCCATGAATACAGAACCAGTGTTCCGCCTCTGGGGTGTCCAACGGCATACCCTTCGCGAAGCGAAGCAGCGCCTTCTGCATGTCGCTGCCTTGCGGAGACACACCTGTCGTCTGGGCATATAAGCGTCCACGGAAGTCCGCGAAGTAGACGAAGTAGATCGAAGGAAATTCCCGGAACCTCTCGGCCACAGTGGTCGCAGTATAAAAGCGGCCATATTTGGTCCCGCGCAGCTTCATCTGCGTGAACCACTCGGCCTTCTGTCTCTTCCAGTGAATAAACTCCTCTTGTTGACTGGGGGACATATCGGCCACCTTGAGGTCGCCAATCAGCCAGTCCGGTTTGTCCGGCATCGGATGCTCGGCCTGGGACAGGATTTCCTCCATGTCGAAGTGCCGGGCCACCCGCCGTATAGCATCCAGCATCCTCCCGTTGATCTGCCAGGGAACCGCCTGGAGTGCATTGATCGCGCCCAGCGGGGTGGACAGGTCATGATCGTCGAAACTGGACCAGTCCCCGTGGGAGCGCACCGCAAAGGGGTGTAGCCGGCGCATCTCCGGGGTGTGGAAGCCGCCCTCCCTGATAGACACCCAGTCGCGCGGTGGCTCCACGCAGGGGAGGAAGTAGGGCGTCGTCTCGATGACGTGCCCTTTGATCTGGTCAACTAGGGCGAGCACCCCGGCGGCCAGCTTGATCTCGATGCCGTTGCGGACCCTACTGGCGCGGCCGGCTACCTCGGTCGTGCGTAGGGTCTCCACCATGTCCAATTGCTCTAGCTGTTCGACGAGGTAGCCACCAACCTGCTGGACCCCACCAGCCCCCCACTCCGGGAAGGGTACGCCCGCTTCCTTGGCCTGCATCTTGAACACTGTCATCCGGTGGCGCTCGCTTTTGGACATGCGGCGGCCCAGGTCATTGACCAGCGTGTAAAAGAGGTCCGGCTCGGCGGCCTCAAAGAGGCTCAGCAGAAGCTCGTGGTACACAGCCTTGCCCACCTGGGTCATAACCGAGCGAACATTGGCGAGCTTGACGGTGTCATCTTGGCGCTGGTTCTCGCAATCCATCAAAGCGTTCAGCGTGTTCCGCACAGCCAGGAAGGCGACTGCCTCCGGGTCCATGTGCTCAAGGAGAACCGTGTGCGCCTGCCTGCGGCCGGGCCTTTTGGTCTTAACATCCTCGCGGATAATCTCTGCGAGGGGCAGAATGAAGCGGCGGTAGATCGCCTGGGCGTAAGGGTTGTTATTCGCCCTGCCTGCATCTTCATTCCGGGCCATCATCCGCTCGGAGCGGGCGCGGCCAAACGCATACATTTCTTTTTCGAGTTCAACTTGGGTAAGCAATTACACCTGGGCAGTCAGAGGATGGTTAGGCGGCGAGCTTGTCCGGCTCGACTTTGTCGAAGCGGATGCCCTTGAAGCGGGGCTCCCGGAGGAGGCCGTCGCTGGAGTAGTCCATGGCCTCGACCTCGACGATCCTGCCCACGAACTGAGTGGGGTCTTCTCGCTCAGCGTCAGTGAAGCCAGTGCCCACACTCATGAGCTTGCCGTTGAACATCACGGAAATTGCCCCCATGCGGCCAGCGTGCTTGCCCTTGCCCCCGGCCCAGCCGGTGCACGCGAGGTCGAAGCTGAGCACCCGCTTGAGCTTCACGATCTCCCCGGTGGTGCCCCGGCCGGCCTCCCACGTGCCCTCGGGATCGCGCAGGATCAGGCCGTCGAAACCGCCCATCTCGACCAGCTCGTTGCACAGGGCCTGGGGAGCCCCGTAGGAGCCCGGTGGATAGGCCGTGGCCCACGACACCCGCTCGGGCAGCCTGCTCAGCAGGCGCGTCTTGCGGTGCCTGTAAAAAAAACACGACCGTCCCGCACTGAACTCGGCCAGGGTGAGCACGTCACTCAGGATGAACAGCAGCTTGTCGGACGGCTGGAGCCGCCGGAACTCCCCGCTGATGGCGGAAAACTGGTCCTTGCCGGGCCACCACGCCTCTCCGATGAGCACCAGCCCGCCGAAATCCCGGATGTCATCCCGCAGGCTCTCGGCAAGCTCTGCGGCCACACCGTTGAGGGATGGGTAAGTCTCCCCGGTGCGGGACTGGCAGAGGAAGGCGCCCTGGGCATAGAGGGTGATGACCGCACAGCATCCATCGTACTTGTGTTGGGCTTCGAAGGTTTCCCCGTACTCCTCCAAGGTCTTGCGGTGCGTTTTCTTGACCGCACCCATGTTGACCGCCTTCTGGATAATATAGTCAGCCATGCTTCCTTGTCCTCTTGTGCAGGATGGTTGATGTCAGGGAGCCAAGTCCCGAGCCGATGCCGATTGGCACAATGACCCAGCCCCACCCGTTGTGGGCTACGTTCGCCACCACGAATACTTCGCAGGCAGCCATCGCGAATGAGGTTGGGACGATCCACCAGAGCTGGTAGTGGACTACGTTGAGCTGTTGCCACGACTTCAAGAAGATGAACATGAAGCTCGTGACAAAGCACAGTATGAAAGCGATCACTTGCCTTCGGCCTTCAATCGCTTGTCAACTAGCGTGGCGTAGCCGGCGATGTCATGCCAACTATCCGAGTAATCAGGATCACCATTGAGGATGCGCCCGATCTTGTTGAAGATGATGGACAAGCCCTCCTTCTGATCGGGGGCCATGGTGTGCCAGTTGGGCGAGCTGCGGGCGATATCCGCCATCCCCTGCGCATAGACGGCCTGGTCCTTGAACTCGCCGTAGCGCTTGCCGCGTTCGCCCAAGGTTGCGTCGACCCCCGTGCCCTTGGGGAAGATGTGGGGGAGGGTGGTGGTGCCCGGTATGGGCAGGTTGAGGTCAGGCGACTCAGGCGGGCCCTTCGGCCACTGGTAGAAGCGGCCATCCGGGGTAGCGACCAGAATGCCGCTTTCCTGGTCATTCCCCGACATGGTCGAGCTGGATCGTGAAGTTGTCATAGAGAGTGAGCCTGTTGTCAGAACGCTCGACGTGAAAGCCCATCCACTGGGCAGGCACGGAGCTGTAGCCAGCGATCCCGCTGTATTCCTCGCCGCCTGCGGTCGCACCGAAGAAGGCGCCGTTGACCACCATCTGCCCGCTGTTGAAGCTGGTGACGGTGTGCTTGTCTCCCATCCGAAAATAGGTGATGTGCTTCTTTTCTTGCTCGGCGCGACGGACCTTGTGGGCCTTCATGGCGCTCTCGGTCACGGCAACGCCTACACCGTGCTCGTACAGGCAGTGCTGCCCGTAGAAGTCGATCACCGCATAGCTGCCCTCGGGGATGGTCCAGCGGATGTTCGTATAGCCGGCGCGGTCACACAGCAGCTCCAGGCACTTGTATAGCGGCCAGCTAAGCTGCTGCTTGCCGGGCTGGAACATGCTGATGCCGTGGTCGTCCCAGTCGTGGTTGCCGGTGATCCCGACAATATCGAGCTGGATGCCCAAGCGGGCCAGCGGCTCCACGATAAACTCAAAGATGCTCGCCATGGCGTCGTAGATTTGCTCGGCCGTGCCGGTGTCGGTCGCGCGCGCGCTGTTCTTGTGCTTCTTGTCGCTCTCGATGATGTCGCCGAGCAGGCTAAGCACGATGCGCTCCACCCGATATCCCACGGACGCCTTCTGCTCGATCTGGAACAGGATCGACTTGCCCATGGCGAACAGGCGCTTGCGGGCAATCAGGGTGTTGTAGCCGGGGGCCAACTTGCCGATCTGCAAGTCACTCAGCAGGACTTCTACAGTGACCGGCTTGCCAACCTGCCCGCCGATGAAGGGGCGATAGTCAATCGGAGGCCGCTCCGGCATCTCCGTGGCGATACGGACAACCGCGTCGGTGAACGCCTCCTTGGTGCCAACCGCGTCCGCGAGCGCCCGGTTGTCCCGGCGCAGGCGATTGTTCTCGGTCATGGCGTTGCGGCTGCGGACCAGCTCCTTCGCCCGGTCGTAGCTGTCGCTGATGTCCGTATGGTCCAGCTCGTTGAGCCAGCGGCGGAGCAACTGGTGGTTCACCTGCCCCTTGCCCAGCTTGGACAGGGCGCGGGCGGCGGGAGTGATCTTGCCCCCGCTCTCTTCTAGTGCCGCCTTGATCTCCTCAAGGGAGAACGGGCGGGTAATGATCTTAGCTATGCTCGTACTGCCTTCTTCTTGGCGCGAGCGAGAACTGCCTTCTTGTTGCGGGCAATCCGCTTCTCGTCGTCTGTCTTGTGCGTGGGGTGAATAAGCCCCGTGATGTTCGTTGAGTGCTTCTGGAGGTAGCTGGCGGCCCCATGGAGGAAGGCCGACAAGTTCTTGACCCCGAACCGTGCCGAGTTGTTCTCCACCTTGCCGAGGAGTGCGTTGCAGCTACGATGCAGCGTGCCGCGCACAGCCCCGGTGGTGTGGCAATGGTCTAGGACTGGGTCTTTGGATACGCCGGGTCCGCCGCAGAGGGCGCAGACGTTATGCTGCGATGCGATCTGGGCATTGCGTATCGTTGCTACTTCCCGCGTTGTTAAGCGCCGTCCGTGCAAGGGTTACTCGTTCCTTTAGCCGCTGAGCGGCGTCATAGATTTCAGAGGGCCACGGGATGACACTGTGGCCCTTATGGTCGGCGAAGTCGGTGATGGATGCGTGCAGGTCACAGCGCATCCACATCAGGGCGGCCTGTTCCGCGAGGCGATCAGCCCACTCGGTCAGCGCGGGCGAGCGATCCTGCGGCCACTTGGCCGTCCGGTGGTAGTTCTCGAAGTACAGGCGGCAGACCCGTTCGGCTGCACTGGCCACATCCGGCATCCGCTCCAGCAGGTCTGCGGCCCCCTTCTCCCCGATCTTCTTGTAAACCGGGTTGTCTCGGGTGTCGTAATCCCTGCGCTCCGGCAGGCCGGGGCAGTTATCCGCCGCGTCTCCCATGAGGAGCTGCATGAAGAAGAACTTGAGACCGTATTGCTTGCCCGGCTTCATGATGGCCGCGCCGTTCTTGCGACCGGGATAGGGCTCGCCCACCACATCGTAGGCGCCGGGGAGAACCCGGACTAGCTCGCGGGTTTGCCAATCGACATGGAGGCCGGGCAACATGCGGAGGTCTTTGTCCGCTGTTGCAATAGCGATGTATCCAGGCTGCTTGCCTACGCCAAAATGAGCGCAAGCAGCAATACCATCGTCGGCTTCACGGGTGGGCCAGGTCTTGGATCGGAACAGCGCCCCGCTGTACTCCATGAGGTATTTCTGGAGAAAGGCGTGGTTCTTGGGCTTACGTCCGGTATCCCGCTGGCCCTGATAGGGTTTGACGGTTGCGATGAGATAGCGTTCGCCCTTCTGACATCCGGGGGCCGTGTTGTGGACAACGACCGAGGTCGCCCCGGCCTTTGCTCGGAAGGCTTCGATCAGATTGTTGGCGTTAAGACGGGCCTCGCCGGGCTCCGTCTCGTCGTTACCGCTGGCGAAGTAGGCGAGGTAATCCCCGTCAACATGCAGCTCCAGGCCGGGAACCTCTGGGGTAGGGGCCTCGAACTGGGGAGCGGCTGCCGCTGCTGCGGCGATAGCGTCCTCGTACATGGGCATCTCCTTAAATGCGAAAGGCCCCGCGCATTGGCAGGGCCTCCCGGCAGTTGTTCGTGTTCAGGTCGTGGAGTGCGGCTAGTAACCCACCGCTTCCCCGAAGGCGCATGATGGGAATGCCTCTGGGAAGAACAGGTCCACAGGCTTGCCTTGGTAGGTTGCTTTCCTCACCCACCCGTGTTGCCGCCCGATAACAAACCCGCTGGCCTTTAGCGCGGCCAAGAGCCCGGAGATGTCTATCTCGTCCACCTGCCGTATGCAGTAGAACAAGAGGTCACAGTCTTTCCGCGAACCTTCCTTGTACAGAAGCCCGCCAGTGAGGGCGACGTGGCATCCGAAATCCGGGCACATGGGCTCTACCAGTCGGCACAGCTCCACTGCCTCCAATTGGGACCACTCAGGCATCAGTCGTCGGCCCGAAGGTCATGAGGAGTTCACCCGATACGCCCGAAGAGATGCGCACATGGTCGTTCTCCATCTTGACGTTGGAGTTATGAGGCCACGGGATCGTCATGACCTTCTCGATGCTGTGGACATAGCACTCAAGGCCACGTCGCCTGTGGGCGATCACGGAGACATCCCCGATGTCCGCTTGCAGGCGATGATTGAAGCCGCGCCACTTGGACCCCTCCGGCATAGCCAGCGTGAGGTTGGGGATCACTTCTTGGCCTTGGCTTCAACCGAGAGCGTGAGGAGGCGGATCACAATATCCAGAACCTCGGTAGCATTGGCCGGGCGGCCATCGTAGCGCTGGTTGAGGCGCTTGGCCTGCTCCAGCAGGACTTCCACGGTGTCCATCACACACCCGCCAGCGGGTCAGCCGCAGCGCCAGCATCGGCATCCTTGGCCGCTTCCTGGTTGGCCTCGGAACGCTCGGGCGTCTCGGCGGCGCCCACATCGGGCTCCCCGCCGGCCAGCAGGATTTCCGCCAGGGGAGAGTCCGCGAAGTTCCTGGCGGTCCTGATGCGGTTCTGCATCCAGTTCTTGGATGCGCCGGCCCGGATCACCTTGCCGTCCTTGTCCGTCACGTCATCCCAGGTGCCGTCGATGAACAGGCTATCCCACATATCCTTGGTCGCGAAGTTCCAGAGGAAGCACTTGATCGGGCTGAGAAGCGGGTCGGCCGTGACCCGGATTTGCGTCTCATCCCCCGTCTCCGGGTTGATGTTGACGCTAAAGGGCGGGCGAATGCTCAGGCCGTCCTCATTATAGAGGTTGGCATAGGTCCGCTTCTCCGTGCCTTCTCCCGACTCCTTGTGGAAGACCGTGCCGAGGAAGTCCTGCCCGAGGAACTGGGCGAAGTGGGTGGCCTTGCCGTCATGGTTGAGGCGCTTGAACAGCTTGTAGAAGCGGGCCTTCTCATTGAGGCTGAGGGGAAGGGTCAGGCTCATGGTGAGCGGAACCTTCCGGCCCTCGATCTCGATGGGCGGGTGCTTGGGGCCGCTCAGCTCGAAGTTGAGGAACACCAGCTCCTTCTCCTTCTCCTGACCCTTGGGGCCATCCACATGGCGGCCCAGCTCGATATACTGGAACAGACGCAGGCGGGTCATGCCGGCCACCGGCAAGACACGTTCCCCGCCACCACCCTTGGTGGCCTCATTCATGTTGGGGCCCTGCGCGGCTGCCGCTGCGATTGCCTCTTGGACGTTAAACATAGGTTCCTCCTAAGCTGCGAGGGCCTGCGGCCGCTCAAAGCTGGGTTGGTAATTGTTGATGAAATGTGTGCGGATAGAGGCCCGCCAAACCTTGACGCGCTCCTGAAAGCCCTCCGGCGGCGCCTCGTGGTCCATCATGTTGGGACCGTATTCCGTGTCGGTCGGCACGGGGACCGGGATCGTCCAGCCGAAGTACCACTCCATGAAGGTGCTTGCTTCCTCCATGGCGGCGTGGAGGGCGGCAGCAGCTTCCATGACCACGTCCTTATGGGCGTCGGCATAGAGGGCATCGTGAACCTGGTTGACCAGCAATGCGCGGCCAGCCCAGTTCTTCATCTTGTAATACACCCGGATCGCCAGCCACATGGCCGCCTTGGCCCATTCCCCGCCCGTGCCCTGGACGGGGTAGTTCTTGATTTCGGTGGGGCTAAAGGACGTGGAGCGCTCTCCGCGCTTGGCGAGCCATTCCGGGGCAGCGCCCTCGCGCCACTTGTACAGCTTGCCGTCCGGCGTGCGCCACGTCCCCTCACGGGGGTTGCAGTCTAGGCCGGGTATCTGCGGGTGATTGAAGTGGATGCCGGTTGGTTTGCTGGCTGCCTTGATCTGGTCGGTCAGCCAAGCGAAGAAGGGCTCTATCTCCGGGTAGCGCTCGTTCTCAGCGGCGATCAGGGCGTTGACCGTGTCTAGCGGGATGCCCGTTCCTTCGCTGATTGTTCCAGCCCCCGCACCATAGGCCCGGCGGAAAGAGAACACCTTGGCGTCCGTGCGCCGATCATCCCACTCGGGGATCTTCTGCACCTTGCAGAGGTCAACCGCCTCTTCATAGGCGATGTTGAAGGTTTGACCGACACGAACGCAGTGCATGTCCAAGCCTGCCTGCAAGTCCGCGATAAGTTGCTTGCACTTGGTCAGGATCGCCTGAACGTAAACCTCCAGACTCTTGAAATCCGACTGGATCACGGAGCCGTCTTCGCCGAAGCGGGAGACGAACACCGTCTTGACCTCGGACTTGTTACCCTTGGGGATGTTCTGGAGGTTGGGATTGGAGGAGCTGAACCGGGCCGTCACCGTCGAACAGTGGTTGAGCATGTGGTGGATGATGCCGTCCGCCTGAACCAGCGTAAGCATTCCCTTGCTCTCCCCGGTGTCGGGGTCGGTAACGATATAGTAGGTGGTCAAGTCCTTGGTCAGCGCTGTGACCTTGCTCAGGCTCTTGAGGAACGGAATGTTCCTGTTGCCCAGCGCCTCGATAACCTCGGCACTCGTGGACCATACGCCCTCGGTGGCGCCCTTCCATTTGTCGGACGGCTCCGTGATCCGGGGGAAGGTGTAAGGCACATCCTGAATGGCTCCCTTGGGCTTATCCAGATTGGGCACCTTGACCTTCTTGGTCTTGACCTCCCCAGCGTTCTTTCCGCTGGCGTAGCGGACGGGTGCAGGCGGCTCGGTAGCCCCTTCTGTCCCTATGTCGAACGCCTCCTGCCATGTGGCGTACTGATCCACCTCGCAGGTGCCGCCATCGGACAAGAGGACATGAACCTCGTCCTTCATGGCGTATTGCATCTGCCCATCCTCGGTGAGATGCGGCAGCCACTTCTTGTACAGGACGGTGCCGCCGAAGATGATAGCGGACTTCTGCTTGCCGCTATTCCAGTTGAAATCGAACGGCAAATCCTCGGGGAGGTAGGAGGCCAGCTCAAGGGACAGGGTAGCCAGACGCTGTTCCAGCTCGGCTGCAAGCTCGACGCCCTTGGCCTTGTCCACGGCCATGCCGTTGCGCTCCATCTCTATGGTGCAGAGGAGCGATCCCATGTTCATGTAGATGGATTTGAGCTGGCCGCAGGAACGTGCCCGCTCAAGCTGGCCAAGGAAGATCAGCTCGGTATTGCCGATGTCTCCGTGCTCACCTTCCCATATCTGCTGCTCACGATCCCAGCGGCGGGTGCCACACAGGTAGCGCCGGAGGAGGCCGGGGTCGATGTCCTCGGTGGGCACGCCATCAGCCCACAGGGCCTTGACCTCGTCGAACTTGATGTTGCCTCCATAGCGAGGCGCCATCTCATCCATGGACAGCATCTGGTTGGCCTGGTCCATGCCCTCCAGAAGATACTCCGCGAGCTGGCAGTCCCAGACGAGCCCGCCGGCTGCGACCCAGTCCATCCAGGCTGAGAGGTTGCGATCCGGGTCGTTGCTCGGGTGCCGATTGGCGAGGGCGTAGAGGAGGTCGAACTTGATGTTGACGCCAACCAGCACCTTGGTGTCCGCGAGGAGCTTCGTGAACCAGTCGGCGGGGCGGGGCGCCTTGCCGTAATACTCGCCCACCACCGGGCCGCCCTTGCGCTGGTAGCCCTGCATGACCACGAAATTCTCCGGGTCGAAGGGGTTGGCCTTGCGCTTGAAGCTGGTCCGGGTGGTCGTCTCAACATCCCATACCGTGTAGGTCACGCGGCCCGCCAGACCACCGCCTTGCGGCCCGAGCGGTTAAGGCGCCGGCAGCCCGTATCGACGATGAGGCCCGCCTTGCGAAGCTCGGTGATCCTGGGCCGGATCGCCAAGGGGCTGGCGCCGATGAGGTCGGCCAGCTCGTCAGGTGTCCGGCCCGCTGTGCCCGAGTAGGTTGCGATCACCCGGAGGTAATGCAGGGCCTTGTCCGCCAGCTTGACCGGGGCGCGGTCAAGGGCTGCCTGCTGGGTATCCAACATCAGACTGCTCCATTCGTTACGGTTGCGGAAGTATATCGGCCCCGGCTGCCGTCGAAGGTGACTTCGGCCTTGAGCTGCTTGGGCCCGCCCTCTCGGGCGAGCTTGTTCTTGGTCAGCCCCAGGTAGCGGCTGATCGGGAAATCCTTGAGGAACCCGATGGTCATGATGAAGTCGGCAGCGCCCTGCTTGCCCGTCTTGCTATCCTTGAGCATGGACAGGGTGGGGTAGGCCAGCTCCTCGCCATCTGCGCTTATCTGGCTAGTAGCCAGGACAACACAGTCATGCTTGACTGCGAGGACGCGCGCCCATTGATACATGGCTTCGAGAAGCTGATCGGTGCGCTGGCCGTTGTTGTTGGCAGCCCCCCCGAACCGGATGTTATCGACCATATCGAAGACGATGATGGCGGGGGGTGTGGCGCGGATGATGTCCTCGACTTCGTGGTTCCAGAAGTCATGTATGTCGAACACCCGAATAATATCAGGTCGGCCTGTAGCCTCGATATAGTCTCGTCCGATGGTCCCGGACTGGCTTCGTCCCACCAAATCCGACATGGTTGCTGCGAGGGCGCTTTGGTAGAGCCGCGTCTTGATACGCTTGCCGGGCCCCTCATTGTTGAACCAGAGGATAGTCCGACACTCTCCTGGAAATACCTCGTCCACCTGCGGAGCAAAGTGTGTGAGCTGGTCCGTAACGAACGTGGTCTTTCCAACATCCGGCCTTGCAGCAAGGATGCCAAAATCTCCTGGACGTAGGGGGCGCATGGTGGCGTTGATTTCAGGTATGCGCCAATGAAATCCTGTATCGTTGGCGTCGTCCTGGAGGAGGTCATTGATGTCATCCTGTACCCAAGGCGTCTTTACCTTCCGGCTTGTATCCAGCTCGTACTTCTCGACCACATCCCGCAGGGACACCCCGAGGTCGATTTCCTCACCCTCGTTGAACTTCTCTATGAGCGTGGTGAGCTTGCTTGCTGTGTCCGCCGCCACGAGCCTGGCAGACAGGCCCGCCTCCAGCTCAGGGGAGACATCCTCCTGAACCTTGCTTAGGAACGACCTGTAAAAGGCGTAGTCCGTGTCGCTCAGCTTCGGATGCGCGAAGCTCTTGAACCACAGAAAGAACGGGTCTTCGTCGATGCGGTCAACTTCGGGAAACTCCCGAAAGAACTTTCCGAAATCGTCAAGAATGACCGTGGACTTCACATCCAGGACATGCTTGGGGACAGCGCGGATTAGTTTGTCGTACTTCTCTCTGGTCTTCAAAAGACGCAGGAGGGTCAAATCGAGAGAAACCTCTTAATCTCCTCTTTGCTGTAAAGTTTCGGGTCTCGCTCCGCCTTTACGGCCAAGGCGTTCACGCCATAGGCCCGGAGCCGGGGGACCAGCTTGCGCCGACCCCTGAGGCCCGCACTGTCGGGGTCCAACCAGACCCGCACTGGAAGGCCCGTGGCGACCACTTGGGCGATCTTGGCATCATCCATGCTGGTGCCGAGGATAGACCACGCGGCAGTGACCTCGCCAACACGAACGGCGCTCAGCATATCCTCGGTCAGGACCAGCACCGGGCCGGCCCCCACCTTGAACATCGGCTTGTACACCTTCGGATTGATGTATTTTGCGCGGTCCTTGTCGAACCCTCGCGCCTGCCAGTAGCGCACTTTCAGGCCGTCGAGTACGGGCATCACGACCCGGCTCATCCGGCTATTCCAGTAGAACCCCAGCTCTTTAATCCGGTCATTCGAGAGGCCCGCTTTGTAAAGCCACACGCGGGCGGCCAAGGGCCACGCGCTAGGATCAAACTCGGCGGGCATCGGTGGCCGTATGTCCTGTTCGGCGGCGCTGTCCGCAACCCGCACCTCACGGAGCCTAGCTAGGCGCTCCGCAAGGCTGGGGGTGGGCTTGGGCGCCCACCCCGTATCGCTGCATCGGTGACACCATGCGGCCCAGCCCTTGTCCTTATGATCGACAACTAGGGTTCTTCCGGGTCCGCAGTCATGGTCAACTCTGGCGCGTCCCCCTAGCGGGAGGGCTTGCGCAGCCTCCAGCCAAGAGGCGGCGTCCAGCATTAGCGCAGGAGGTGAGCCATCAGCAGTTCTCCATGGCTTCTGCCACACGCAAGCCAACGGCGGTGCGCGCAGCCATAAGGGTGTCAACGGGGGTGTACCGGGGGTCGAAACCCCCGCCAGTCAGCAGGGCGGGGATGCTCTCGTCGACTTCCTCGGGAAAGGGCTCGGCGTGATCCAGCATATCCTCGCTGCGCGGGTCGGGGCAGCAGTCCGGGGTGTAGGCATTGGCCTGTACCCACCGCTCAAGGTCCGTCACTCGACGGCGTAGCCGGGAAGAAGCTGGTGAGCCTCTTCCCTTGCCGCCTTATAAGCGAGGTAAGCGCGGTCACAGGCGGCATCATGAGCATCCTGCGCGGCCCGCACGTTGCGACTGGCCTCCTGGACCATGGTAGCGGCTGCTGCGGCTGCGTCCCTCTTGGCCGCATAGGCCAATTCCACGCGGCCCCACAGCCTGTTGGTACGGTGACGGTCGAGCTTCACGGCGGTGGAGAGGGCCAGCAGGTGCAGGGCGCGGACCCGGTTGTGCAGTGCACGGGTAACGAAAAGAACGTACTTCATGTGATCCTATCTAGAAATAGAAAGGGCCACCCGAAGGCAGCCCTTTCTAACCTGGTTATGCAGGTGGAATTAGACCGAGAGCGGGTCCACGGCCTCGGCCGTTTCCTCCGTGGCCTCCTCCGGGCCGCGCTCGGCAGCCGTGCGGTTCGCCGTGATGTCCGCAACGCGCACCTTGTAGGTCTTGGCGTCGAAGCCCTCGCCAGCGAACACGGCGACCACCTTGCCCACCGCCTCGTCATCGGTGATGCCGACCGTGACCTTGCCGGTCAGGGTGCGCCGGCTCTCGCCGCGCCCGAAGTTGAAGTCCACATCGTCGCCGATCTGGATGTTGTTGAGGATGGCCTCCGTGAGCTTCTGCTGCTTGTACTTGGCCAGAAGCGCCTCGGTGGCGGCAATCTTCTCGTCCAGCGTGCGCGGGGTGGAGACGGCGGCAACGGGGGTGTCAGTCACTTTGAGATTATTCCTTGGCATTGGTTACTCCTTCCTACAGTCGTCGTCGAAAGGTTGTCCGGCTGGACAATGAACCCATGGAAACATCGCTGCCTCCATGGGTTGTAAGTCAAGCCGCTGGCATCAGAAACTGTGGGATGTCCTGACGACCCCAAGGGGTGGGGGACGGGGAAGTCCCCCCATAAGCGTAGGTGTAGGCCACCTGGCTATGCCCACGGGGGCTGTGATCGTAGCTCACCGGATCGGTAATGATGACATCACCGTCCCGGCTGAGCATGAGATTGCCCCTGTTCACGTCGAAGTGTGCGATGCCCTCGAAAAAGCACCGGATCATCGCTGCGGTCACGCTGGTTGGAAACTGCGGCAGGGGTTCATCCCCCACCTCGATAACATCCCGGATGGTCTGCATCTCAGCCTCCATTCGGGGATCGAGAGGGGAGGCCATTTGAACCGGGTAGCACCTGTCCATCACGACAAGGTAGCATCGGGGGAACTTGTCGATGGCGTGGATGACGGGCACGCCGGGACGGCCTTGATTGGCCCGGCACCACGCGGCGTAGGTCGCCCCGCTGTCCTCCTTCTTGAACCCCACTTTCATGGCGAGGCCGCCCTTCACATAGACGGCGGAGAAGAACCCGCTGCCGCTAAAGGCCCATCCCTGCTCCTCAAAAAAGGCAGTGGCTTCCCGCATTGCTTCGCAGTCAGCCACATATTGATCCCCCACTGGTCCCCGGTCAGTGATGATCTCATTGACGGCGGAACCAAAGAACTCAAGACACTCACGGGCCTCATTGATGTCGTCATGGCTCGGAGCGCAACCCAACTGGAACTTCGACATAATTAAGTGTTGTACCTATCTTCTCGTGTCTTCGGCGTGTTCAGTCTCAGGACATGCGGAGCCCTAAGATGTATGCCTCATCAACATCATCGGTGAACTTGCTCAGATACTTCTTCCCATGGGGATAGACCGCGTAGCGGGTGCGACCGTCTAGGAAGGGCTCAACAGGGCGGCATATGATGGACCGAACCGCCAAGGACTGCTGGACAGTCCGTAGTCCGTAATGGGCCATCTCATTCCTCCAGCCCGCACGCCTCTAGGAAGCGGCCCCGGTTGAAGTTGCTGTTGGTGGTGCGGAGTGTGGAGGCGAAATCCCGCACCACGCTACTCCAAGCGTGGAGCCTCGCTCCCTCAAAGGCGCCCTCGGCAGGCTTCGCACCCTTGAGGGTGCTGGCAATGAGCCGGAAGTGCACACGCGTCATCTTAGGCTCAGCCATGGCTGTCCTCCTGTCGCTAATCTGTGGGTAGGTCGGAGAGTGCGGCGGTTACGCCGGGACGATGACGCCCAGCTCCGTGCAACGGTAAGCTCGGCCGGGCTCCAGGTCTGAGACTTCGCCCTCATAGGGGAGTTCGGCCAAGACGCGGCGATAGCGTGCAGCCGAGAAGTCGTAGTATTTGAATACCAGCGTGCTGCCATCGCCCCCGGTCAGCGTGCTGCCATAGCCCCCGGTCAGCGTGCTGCGATAGCCCCCGGTCAGCGTGCTGCGATAGCCCCCGGTCAGCGTGCTGCCATAGCCCCCGGTCAGCGTGCTGCGATAGCCCCCGGTCAGCGTGCTGCCATCGCCCCCGGTCAGCGTGCTGCCATCGCCCCCGGTCAGCGTGCTGCCATCGCCCCCGGTCAGCGTGCTGCGATAGCCCCCGGTCAGCGTGAGGGCCGCTACCCGCGTCCCGTTAGGAGCCTTGGCATAGAGATACTGCGTAGCCTCTTCGCGCGTCGTGCTCATGAGCACGTTGCCCTCGGGGAACTTCACCTTGAGAGGGTTGCCCGAGAGGTCGCGAGAGGTGACTACATACTCCATGATCTCGACCACCTGCCACTTGGCGTCAGTGCTACCGAGGGCGAGATACCCTGCGTCCCCGTCACCCCAGAGAAGTCCGTGGAGGCCGTTTCCGCAGCCTGCGGACGGTCGCCAGTCGGGGGCAGCGACATAGCCCGTCTCCGGCCACTGAAACGAGCTGTCCCAGTAGGATCGCAGGTTGGCGTCACTTGTGCGGAGAACCAGCACCGGCGTGTCCAGCTTAACGACTTCGCTCATGTCAGTTGCTCCCGAAACGCAGGGACAAGGTGCCCTTGAGGGCGCGCTCGCCACGGGCCTTGGCCTTCTGGAAGGCGGCGTTCGTGGGGAACAGGCGGGCGCTCTTGAGCTTGTTGCCCAGCAGGCGGCGCTCGTTACGGTCGCGCGGCATCTCGACTGCGACACGGGTGTTGCCCCGGCCAACGACGATACGATCAATCATGGGTATTCATCCTCGCTTAATAGGCCGGTGCTCCAAGGTTCAGCTTGAACCCGCACAGGCGTAGTGGGCGAGAAAGGCGCGGAATGGCTGGTTTCTACCCAGCTTTCCTGCACGAGTTTCCGTGTGGTTCGACTAGCTATCCCGGCCTGTCACGCCGGAGGTCGCGGGTTCGAGCCCCGTCACTCGCGACACTCCCCTTGCAAATGGGGAGGGCGCCAGGCGCCTCGCTTCAGGACATTGTCATTGATTTCGGTTCAGCCAGCGGGCTGTGCTGGCAGGTTCGTGCGGGCCGCGCGACGGCCATTCAGCCAGGCGCCCATGAAGCTGTAGCGGATCAGCCAGTGATAGCTCGCCAGCATCAGCGCCATGGCGATCGCGAGAATGATGGGCAGCTTGATCTCCGCCGGCAGCGGCCAGTGCGAGACCATGGCCTGGAGCGCCACGATGATGGGCAGATGGATGATGTACAGCCAATAGGACGAATCGGCCATGTAGCGCGCGGCCCGGCTCTCGCGCGTCATGAAGCGCAGTGCCGCGCCGATGAGGCCAAGGCTCCAGAACCAGACCATGCTGGCATAAAGCGCCGCGAAGATCAGCTTTTCCGGCCCGTGGAGCTGGGGCGTCAACTTCGGCGCCGGGCAGAGGACGAGGGCCGCCACGGTCAGGGCGAGCGCCGTGCCGAGGTGGAGCGCCCAGAAGCGCGCCAGCGGCGACAATCCATCCTTGAGCCCGTGCGCCAGCCAGCCGAGGCCGAAGGCGAGGCCATAGGCGGTCAGCGCGGTGCCATTGGGCAGCAGGCCCCGATCCGGCGTGGGGATGCCCCACCATTCCACCCAGTCCGGCCGCAGGGCGCATAGCAGGGCAATCGGCAGCGCAAGCAGGATCGGCAGCAGCAAAGGCAGGCGCAGCAGGGCGGCCAGCAGGCGGTCGAGCCCGGCGCGCATCTTCTCATCCCGGTCGATCAGTCTTGCGACCGCGCGCAGCGCCAGCGTGGCGACATAGAAGAGAAGCAGCACATAGAGGAACCACAGATGCGTGAGCGGAATGGTGTTCACGTCCATCTGCGGCGGGCCGGCCTGCTCGATCCGCGGCAGCGCGCCGACCGAGGCGGCATAGACGACCGCCAGCGCGTAGAGCGCCAGCAGCGGCACCCAGAAGACGAGGAGCGGCGCCAGAATGCGCTTGGCGCGGTCCCGGACGAAGCCCTTTGTGCCCTTGCGATGGAGCATCATGCGGCCGAAGAAGCCCGCGAGCAGGAAGAAGGCCGCCATGCGAAAGCTGTGGAGCGCAAAGCCGCCCCAGGCGATCGGCCAGCTGCGTGCCCCGTCCATTGCCAGCCAGGCGTCATAGCCGGGGTAGAAGGAGAGGGAGGCGTGGAACAGGATGCCCAGCAGCAGCGCGCTCGCCCGCACCAGGTCGAGCGCATGGAGACGGTCTGAAACGGTGCCTGTGGCCGAAACGGTGCCCGTGGCCGGCACCCTGCTCATCGCGTGACGATCTTCCATTTGCCGCACCCCCTCACGTGTATGATGCACGTAATACGGCTAGCGTCAAGGGCAGGGTCTGGAGGAGGGGATACGCATGGGCCGGCTCAGCGCCAGCGGCCGGTTTCCATCCAGGTGAGCAGGGGCCGCACCGGGAAGATCCAGACGATGCCCGCCGTCACATAGACGATGAGTTGCACGATGCGCGGCCAGGTGCCGATGGTGGCGGAGAAGCTGGCGATCAGGATCGCCCATAGCGCGATGATCGCCAGGATGAGGAGCATGCCGGCAGGTTTGCGCCAGCTTGGCCTGTGGTCCATCAGCCGTCCGCCCGCTCGATCATGGATTGCTCGGTAACGACCATGTGCAGCGGCACGTCCCAGGGCTGGACGGGCAGCGCCTCGACCATCTGGGAGGACCAGGCGAGGCCGATGCGGCGCCGGTCGGGCAGGCGCTCGAACATGCGGTCATAATAGCCCGCGCCATTGCCGATGCGGTTGAGCTGGCGGTCGAAGCCGACCATGGGCGTGAGGAACACGTCCGGGTCCACTACCGGCGCCTGCGGGCCGGGCTCGGGAATGCGTAACTGCCCGCCCGCCGTCAGCGGCTCGCCCGGCGCCCAGGCGCAGAAATCCATGCGGCCGGGCACGTCCGGGTCGATGCGCGGCAGGCAAAGCCCGAAGCCGCGTTCATGCAGGAAGTCGATCAGCGCGCCGGTCGGCGCCTCCGATCCCACCGAGAGATAGATGGCGATGCGCGCGCCCGGCGGCAGCAGCGCCAGCACCGGCGAGGGCAGCACGCGGAAGGAAAGATTACGCACGGAGGGGGACAGCGCCGCCACCTGTGCCTTGCGGCGCCGCCGCAGTTCGGTGCGCAGCGCGGCGCGGTCGGTGGGAAGCTCTGTCATGATCCGGTGTCGCAGGTTGTGGAGGTTGACGGGACCGCCATGGCCGTTTGCTGGAATATCCTCTGACGCCTCTAACGTCAGGTGGGGACCATTTAGTTCGGACCAGGATCCGACCAGAGACAGCCCCCTAGGATGTCTTATCGCCTCAGGGATGTTCGCTAGAGCGCGCACCGGGCAGTACCCGTCAAGGACTATCTAGGGACTGGGCCGGGGGTAAGCAATGGCCCTGATGGCGCGCGGGCCGTTCTTCCGGTCCGACGATCAGGTCAGGCGTTGAGCAGGTCGGCCGCGAGACTGTCGCCCAGCGCTTCGAGCCGCTGCGCCAGGCGCTCCAGCGCGGCGAGCAGGGCGGGATCGTCCTGCGGCGGCGGCGGTGGGGGCGGAGGAGGGGGCGGGGCCGCCTCGGCGCGGGAGGCGGGCGCGGCGCTATTCTCCCGGTCGTCCAGCGTATCGGCCAGCAGCAGGCCCGCGAAGAGGAGCTGGCGCACTTCGGTGAGGCCGGGGCTGCCGGTCTTCACCTTGTCCACCCGCTCGGAAATCATGCTGGCGAGATAGCGCAGCCGGTCCTCGTCCCCATCGCGGCAATGAACGGCATATTGCCGGCCGCCGACCATGATCTTCACTTCGGCCATCAGGCGTCGCTCCGTGCCTTCTGGAGGTCGCCGATCAAGGCATCCAGAGATTTGAGCGCGGCAATGGCCTTCTCACGCGAGAAGGGGTCGATGTCGATCGCGGGCATCTCGGCGGTCTCGGCCTCCATGGCAGCCAGGCGCTCGTCCAGAGCGCGGGCGCGCGCCTCCGCCAATTGCCTTGCAATTCCTTCCGCCCGCGAGAGGGCGCGCTCGATCCGGCCGATGGCCTGCATCATTGCGTCACTTGCCATGGCGCGGTCCTTAACATGGTGGAAAGCGAAAGCGAAAGCGGCTTTTCGAGGCAATGAGAGGAGGGCGGCATGTTGACGCTAGGGCTGCAAGACGACATTGCAGGCCGCGCGGCGACTCGATGCGGCCCTGTGTTCGCGCTGCCGGTCGCCGCGAAGAAAAATCAACGCCTGCGGGCGCAGACAATTTGAAGGGGTTCTGCCGTCATGTCCGTCACAGAAAAGCGCCTCGCCGACGCCATCCGCGTATTGGCGATGGATGCCGTGCAGGCGGCCAACAGCGGCCATCCCGGCATGCCGATGGGCATGGCCGATGTCGCCACGGTGCTGTTCAGCGACTATCTGAAGTTCGACCCCAAGGCCCCGAAATGGGCGGACCGTGATCGGTTCGTGCTCTCGGCCGGCCATGGTTCCATGCTCATCTACGCGCTGCTGCATCTTACCGGCTATGACCAGCCGACCATCGAGGACATCGCCAATTTCCGCCAGATCGGCACGCCCTGCGCGGGCCACCCGGAGAATTTCGAGCTGCCGGGCGTCGAGGCGACCACGGGTCCGCTGGGGCAGGGGCTGGCCATGGCGGTGGGCATGGCGATGGCCGAACGGCACCTCAATGCGGTGTTCGGCGACGATCTGGTCGATCATCGCACCTGGGTGATCGCGGGCGACGGCTGCCTGATGGAAGGCATCAACCATGAGGCGATCGGCCTCGCCGGCCATCTCGGCCTCGGCCACCTCAATGTGCTGTGGGACGACAACAAGATCACCATCGACGGCGCGGTCAACCTGTCGTCGAGCGAGGATGTGAAGGCGCGCTATGCCGCCACGGGCTGGCATGTGACGAGCTGCAACGGCCATGATTTCGCGGATATCCGCCGCGCGCTGGCCGAGGCCGCCGCCGATCCGCGCCCCTCGCTCATCGCTTGCGCGACCCGCATCGGCGAGGGCGCGCCCAATCTCGCTGGCTCCAACAAGGTGCATGGCGCCGCACTGGGCGAGGCGGAAGTGGCCGCCGCCCGCACCAATCTGAGCTGGGACCTGCCGCCCTTCCAGCTCCCCGAGGACGTTCGCGCCGCCTGGCTGGAGATCGGCCGGCGCTCGAAGGCGCTTCACGCGGAATGGGAGCAGCGCCTCGCAAGCCATTCGGACAAGGCGGAATTCATGCGCCGCATGAGCGGCAAGCTGCCGACGTCCTTCAGCCTCAAGCCCTATCTGGAAGGGCTCATCGCGGAACCCAAGACGGTCGCGACCCGCAAGGCGAGCGAGATGACGCTGGACGCCATCAACGTGCAGCTTCCCGAGACGATCGGCGGCTCGGCGGATCTCACCGGCTCCAACAACACCAAGTCCAAGGACCAGAAGGTCGCCTTCACGCGCGAGAGCTATGAGGGCCGCTACGTCTATTACGGCATTCGCGAGTTCGGCATGTCCGCCGCGATGAACGGCATGGCGCTGCACGGCGGCGTCATTCCCTATGGCGGCACTTTCCTCGTCTTCTCGGACTATTGCCGCAACGCCATCCGCATGTCCGCCATTCAGCGCCAGCGCGTGGTCTATGTGATGACGCATGACAGCATCGGCCTGGGCGAAGACGGCCCGACGCACCAGCCCATCGAGCATGTGATGTCGCTGCGCCTCATCCCCAATGTCGAGGTCTTCCGGCCCTGCGACACCATCGAGACGGCGGAATGCTGGCAGCTCGCGCTGGAGAATGAGAAGGGCCCCTCGGTGCTCGCCCTCACGCGCCAGAACCTGCCGCAGCTGCGCACGGACATCGCCAAGAACCGCTCCGCGCGGGGCGGCTACACGCTGGTGGAGGCCAAGGGCGCGCCGCGCGTCGTCATCGTCGCCACCGGCTCGGAAGTGGAGATCGCGGTCGCGGCGGCGGAACTGCTGGCCGGCAAGGGCATTGCAGCCAGTGTCGTCTCCATGCCCAGCGTCTCGCGCTTCCTGGCGCAGGATGCCGCCTATCGCGAGGCCGTGCTGCCCGCGGGCGCGCTGCGCGTCTCCATCGAGGCGGGCACGACCTATGGCTGGAGCGAGATCGTCGGGCTCGACGGGCTGCGCTGCGGCATCGACGGCTTCGGCGCTTCGGGCAGGGCCGAGCAGCTCTACGCCCATTTCGGCCTCACCGGCCCCGCCATTGCCGACCGCATCGCTCGCGCGCTCGCCTGATACGCGCTCGCCTGACCAGAGAAGGAGTTAAGAGACCATGGCCACCAAAGTTGCAATCAACGGTTTCGGACGTATCGGCCGTCTCGTCGCGCGCGCCATCCTGGAGCGTGACGATCATGACCTGGAGCTGGTGTCGATCAACGATCTCGCCAAGCCGGAGGCCAATGCGCTGCTCTTCAAGCGCGACAGCGTCCATGGCGCTTTTCCCGGCGAGGTGTCGGTCGACGGCGGCGATATCATCGTCAACGGCAAGCGCATCCATGTGACCGCCGAGCGCGACCCGGCCAACCTGCCGCACGCCAAGAACGGCGTCGACATCGCGCTGGAGTGCACGGGCTTCTTCGCGGATCGCGAGAGCGCCTCCAAGCATCTCACCGCCGGCGCCAAGCGCGTCGTCATCTCCGCGCCGGCCAAGGGCGTGGACAAGACGGTGGTCTATGGCGTCAACCATGACGTGCTGACCGCGCAGGATATCGTCATTTCAAACGCGAGCTGCACCACCAACTGCCTGGCGCCGCTCGCCAAGGTGCTCAACGACAGCATCGGCATCGAGCGCGGCCTGATGACCACGGTGCACAGCTACACCAACGACCAGAAGATCCTCGACCAGATCCACAGCGACATGCGCCGTGCGCGCGCCGCCGCCATGTCGATGATCCCCACCACCACGGGCGCCGCCCGCGCCGTGGGCGAGGTGCTGCCGGAGCTGAAGGGCAAGCTGGACGGCGCCGCGATCCGCGTGCCCACGCCCAACGTCTCCATCGTGGACCTCACTTTCACTCCCAAGCGCGACACCACGCGCGACGAAGTGAACGCGCTGCTCAAGGCGGCGTCGGAGAGCGGCCCGCTCAAGGGCGTGCTCGCTTATTCGGACGAGCCGCTGGTTTCCATCGACTATAATCACTGCCCCGCCAGCTCGACCATCGACAGCCTGGAGACGGCGGTGCTCGACGGCAAGCTGGTGCGCGTGCTGAGCTGGTACGACAATGAATGGGGCTTCTCGAACCGTATGGTCGACACGACCAAGGTGGTCGCGGGGCTGCTGTAAGGCAAAAGGCGTCACAGGCCGTTCGCCGGCACTCGGCGGCGGGCGTGCCGTGAACGCAAGAGATTGAGGGCCGGGCTTCGACAAGCCCGGCCCCAACGGCTTTTCGGGGAGATGGCAATGGGAAAGTCCTTCAAGACGCTCGACGATATGGGCGACCTCACGGGCAAGGCCGTTCTGGTCCGCGAGGATCTCAACGTGCCGATGCAGGAGGGCTCGATCACCGACGACACCCGTCTGCGCGCCGCCGTGCCGACCGTGCTGGAGCTGGCGGATCGCGGCGCCAAGGTGCTGATCCTGGCGCATTTCGGCCGCCCCAAGGGCCGCAAGTCGCCGGACCTCTCGCTCTCCCTGGTGACGCGCGCGCTCACCCATGTGCTCGGCCGCGACGTGCAGTTCATTCCCGATTGCCAGGGTGAGGCGGCGGCCGCCGGCATCGCGGTGATGCGCGGCGGCGATATCGCGCTGCTGGAGAACACCCGCTTCCATGCCGGCGAGGAAAAGAACGATCCCGCGCTCAGCCAGGCCATGGCCGCGCTGGGCGATTTCTATGTGAACGACGCCTTCTCCGCCGCGCACCGCGCCCATTGCTCCACGGAAGGGATCGCCCACATCCTGCCCGCCTTCGCCGGCCGGCAGATGGAGAAGGAGTTGGACGCGCTGGAGGCCGCGCTCGGCGCCCCGCAAAAGCCCGTTGCGGCCGTGGTCGGCGGTGCCAAGGTCTCGACCAAGCTGGACGTGCTCAACAATCTCGTCGCCAAGGTCGATCATCTCATCATCGGCGGCGGCATGGCCAATACCTTCCTGGCCGCGCGCGGCGTCAATGTCGGCAAGTCACTGTGCGAGCATGATCTGACCGACACCGCCAGCAGCATCCTCGATACGGCCGAGCGCGCCGGTTGCACCGTCCATCTCCCCTATGACGTGGCGGTGGCCAAAGAGTTCGCCGCCAATCCGGCCTCGCTGCGCCTGTGCTCGGTTCACGAGGTCGCGGCGGACGAGATGATCCTCGATGTCGGTCCCGCTGCGGTCGAGGCGCTGGCCGATGTGCTCAAGACCTGCCGTACGCTGGTCTGGAACGGCCCGATGGGCGCCTTCGAGCTGGCGCCGTTCGACAAGGCGACGGTGGCGCTGGCGCGCACGGCCGCTGCGCTGACCCGCGAGGGCGCTCTCGTTTCCGTGGCGGGCGGCGGCGATACGGTCGCGGCGCTCAACCACGCCGGCGTGGCGGGGGACTTCTCCTTCGTCTCCACGGCGGGCGGTGCCTTCCTCGAATGGATGGAAGGCAAGGAACTGCCCGGCGTCGCGGCGCTGACGGCGCGCTGATCCCGAAGCTGGCCTTTCCGGCCAGTGCGTCTCTCTCTGCGGGCGCATCTCAATTGGCAGGGTGATGTCGCTTGGGCGCTCCGGCCACTGGCCGGTCCTTGCCCCGTAGCTCCGGTCACAGGGATCGCAGGACGCTCAAATGGCGCGGCGTGGCGAACGGACTCCGCCGGCCTCCGATGAGGGCACTTCCCCGCTGGCGGGCGCCCTTCAACGGCGGGCAATGCCGCGTGGGTCGGCCGCGCTCCCGTCTTCTCTCCAGCGCCGCCCGGCCGCACGGGCTTGCCCTTGCCTGCCGGTGGCCTATGATCGCCGGGCCGGGCATTGCTGTCTCCGCACGATGGTTGATCGGCTTGCAATGCCGCATTTTCATGCGAATAGGCATTCACCTTCTCTGCATGCACGCGCTGCGGGGATTGTCTGATCTTGTTGAAAGGAGGAAGTGGTGCAGCACTTCGACATGACCGGGAAAATGGCTTCGGGCAGCGGTTTCATCGCCGCGCTGGATCAGAGCGGCGGGTCCACGCCCAAGGCGCTCAAGGGCTATGGCATCGAGGAGAGTGGCTGGTCGAGCGAGGAAGAGATGTTCGGCCTCATCCACCAGATGCGCGCGCGGATCATTTCCTCGCCGGTGTTCACGGGCGACAAGGTGATCGGCGCCATCCTCTTCGAGCGCACGATGGACGGGACGGTGGACGGCAAAAGCGTGCCCGCCGCGCTCATCGAGAAGGGCATCGCGCCCTTCCTCAAGATCGACAAGGGCCTGGAGGACGAGGCCAACGGCGTGCAGCTCATGAAGCCCATGCCGGGGCTGGACGCGCTGCTGGCGCGGGCCAGGGCGCTGGGCGTCTATGGCACCAAGGAGCGCTCGGTCATCAATGCCGCCAATCCCGCCGGCATCGCCGCCATCGTGGCGCAGCAGATCGAAGTGGGGCGGCAGGTGCTGGCGGCCGGGCTCATGCCCATTCTGGAGCCGGAAGTGAACATCAAGAGCGCCGACCGTGCCCGCAGCGACGAGATCCTGCGCGACGAGCTGCTCAAGGCGCTGGATGCCATGCCCGGCACCGACAAGGTGATGCTCAAGCTCAGCATTCCCGCGCAGGCCGGGCTGGACGACGCGCTGGTCGATCATCCCCGCGTGCTGCGCGTGGTGGCGCTCTCGGGCGGCTACAGCCGCGCGGAAGCCTGCGCCGAGCTGGCCCGCAATCGCGGCATGATCGCCAGCTTCAGCCGTGCCCTGCTCGAAGACCTGCGCGCGCAGATGAACGATGCGCAGTTCGATGCCGCGCTGGGCGCCGCCATCGACGAGATCTACACGGCCTCGACCAGCAAGGTCGCCGCCTGATCTCTCCTGCCGCCGGTCGGCCTGCGCTCATGGGGGGGGCGGGGCGGGCCGGCGGCGGGCGATCTGTCCGGTCCCGCTGGCGCGACGGGCGTTAGGGCGTTGCCCGCTCTTCTTTCTCGTCCGGCAGCGCGTCCAGCAGGTCGCCCAGCCGGTCGAGCCGCGAGTCCCAGTCGGACCGGCAGGCGCGCGCCCAGTCCTCGATCGCGCGCAGACCCTCCGGCCGCAGCATGCAGTGGCGCACGCGGCCCTGCTTGACGGAGCGCAGCAGGCCGACCCGCTCCAGCAGGCGCAGATGTTGCCCCACGGCGGTCACGGTGATGCCCAGCGGCTGCGCCAGTGCCGAAACGCTGACCGGCCCCCGGGCGACATGCGACACGATGGCGCGGCGCGTGGGGTCGCCCAGCGCGTCGAACAACGCGGCCGCGGCCGGTGTCATGCCGCGAGCGCCGGACCGAGCGTGTCGAGCAGCGTTTCCCAGCCGCCGCGCCGCATCTCCGGTCCGTCCGCGCCTTCGTAGAAGACCGCCTGATGCGTCAGGCGCAGCAGGCAGCCGTCTTCCTCTGGAGCCACCTCGTGCGTGATGAGGGCGCAGGAGATGCGCTTGCCGCCGAAGATGGTCGAGGTACTCAGCACGAAGCGTTCGCCCGGCACGATGTCCTCGAACCGTCCCTCATTGACGATCGCGGTGCCGGGGAAAGGCGTGTCCTCGCCCAGCCGATAGAGTTGATGGTCGCGCCCGCCCACGCGAAAGTCCGTGACGAACGCCTCGAAGGCATTGCGCCCGGCCGCATACCAGCGCTCGCGCAGGGGCTGCTGTGTCAGCACCGCGAAGAGCTTGTCTACGCCGTGAGGATAGCGGCGTTCGAGCGTGAAGCTGTCATGAAGAGTCGAGAAGGTCATGGGCATGCTCCCAATAGTGAAGTTATTACTTCACCATAAAGACCTTTTTTTGGTGAAGTCAACGCTTCATGGTTGGATCGGGCTGCCGAGGCTTCCGAAAGCGGGCTAGGGCGGCTAGAGCGGGGGCATGACCGAAAACCCGACCTGCCAGCTTTATCTGATTTCGCCGCCGGCCATTGATGCCGCTTTCGTGGACGCCCTGCGCGCGGCGCTGGACGGAGGGCCGGTCGCGGCCTTCCAGCTTCGCTTGAAAGGGCTGGACGAGCAGGCGATCGCGCGCGCGGCCGCGCCCCTTCAGGCGCTGTGCGCCGAGCGCGACGTGGCTTTCATCGTCAACGATTCCGTTGCTCTCGCCAAGCGCCTGGGCGCGGACGGCGTGCATCTGGGGCAGGGCGATGGCGATCCACGCGAGGCGCGGCAAATCCTCGGCCCCGCCGCGCAGATCGGCGTTACCTGCCACGACAGCCGCCACCTTGCCATGGACGCGGGCGATGCCGGTGCGGATTATGTGGCTTTCGGCGCTTTCTACCCCACCGAGACCAAGGCCGTGGCGCATTATGCCGAGCCGGATGTCCTGCGCTGGTGGTCCTCCATCATGGAAATTCCCTGCGTTGCCATTGGCGGCATCACGGCGGACAATGCCCGGCCGCTGGTCGAGGCCGGCGCCGATTTCCTGGCGGTGAGCGGTGCGGTGTGGAACCACCCGGACGGCCCCGGCGCGGGCGTGGCGGCCTTTGCGGCGGTGCTCGGTTCAAGGGCCGATTAAGGCTGGCCAATGCGCCCGCGCAGGCGCGCTTTCCGCCCGGTTTGGAGCTTGTGCAGGCGCTGATATGGGCAGGTCGGGGAGCCGGGATGACGGCTCTCTTTATCCGTCATCCCGGCCGCTCCCGGAATCCCGCGTTCGCGGACATGCCGCGGCAATCTCCAGCCTAGTCCGAGGATGGCCAGTAGCGCGGCGTGGCGATGGGCAGCATGGCGAAGAAGGCGTTGATCGACTGGATCTCGCCGCCCCAGATCTTGAAGGCCTCATAAGTGACGAGGGCGTTGCCTTCGCCATAGGAGCCGGTGTGGCCGAAGTTCATCCATAGCAGCACCACGCCCTTTTCCTCGTCCACAGCCGCCACGCTGGCGAGGATGGAGGGATGCACGATGATGCGCTGGCTGTAGAGGCCGCAATCCTCGCGGCCGCAGCCTTCGCCGGCCGTAATCATGCCATTCTCGACGCGGTAGGTTTCCTTGGCGAAGGGGGTCTTGCCGTCCGTGAAATTGCCGATGCGCAGCCCCTCGGTATAAGTGAGCGCGGTCGCGATCATCTCGGCGCGCGACTGCCGCTTGCCGGCGGGGATGGGGTCGTCCATGCCGCGCACGGGGCCGCCCAGCTCGGTGGGCTGGAAGCGCGAATCGGGCGTGATCCGTTGCACCAGCGTCTCGATGCCGCCGATCTTGCCGTCCTGGATGTGCAGCAGCACCGAATAGAGGACGGGCATCGTACCCTCGCGCAGCTCGACATGGGCGGCGGCGACCTGCCGGTGCGTATCGAGATAATCGTGCCGGAAGCTGCCCTTGGCCGTCACGGTCTTCCAGAGGCCCTCGCCCAGCTTGAGATCGCGCGCGTCCTCGGTGAAGCGCACTTTGTCCGCCAGCGGCAGGGTGGAGGGATCATGCGCGACCAGTGCGTCCACATAGCGTGTAATCATGTCGCCCAGGCATGCCCGGTCGCAGTCGGCGGCGGCGGCCGGCGCCGCCGCGAGCATGGCCAGCGCCAGGCACAGCGGGCCCCCGGCGCCCTTTGCGCAAAGGCCGCGAATGATTCGAAACATGGTCCCCTCCTGACAGTCATTGACGGCGATCCGTCGCCATGCGGCTGTATAACAGGGAATATCCGCCGGCTGCGCGAAATGCGGGGAGGGGCCGTTTCAGTCAGCTTTTTCGGCCGGCTCGCACAAGCCGCGCCACGAAATCGAATGCCGCCGGGCTCAGACGCCGTTCTCGAACATGCTGTTGGGATTGACCGGCGTGGCGGAAAGTTCCTGCACCACGTCCCAATGCTCGACGATCTTGCCGTCCGCGATGCGGAAGATGTCCATCACCGCAAAGCCGCTGTCGCCCGGCCAGCGAGTTACATGCTGGTGGCTGATGACATGATCGTCCTCGGCGAAGATGCGGTAGATTTTCTGCGTGGCCTGGGGCGACTCCACGCGTACGAAATCCAGCCAGCGCTTGAGCGCCTCGCGCCCCGGCTCGGCCAGCGAGCTGTGCTGGAGATAATCCTCCGCGATGAACTGATCGACCAGCGTGCTGTCCATGGGAATGAGGATCTTGTCGAACAGATCCCGGATGAGCTGGACATTCGCTTCTTCCTGCGCGGTGCGTGCCATGGGCGTCTCTCTCCTGCCTGTGACGTGATCTTCGGGGCGTGTCGCGCCGGGATTAGGGCGTGGCGCGGGCGCGGGCAAGCCGGGCGTCCCGGCGCGCTTGGGCTTGCCGTCCGGCGCGCGGGAAGCTAGAGGCGCGTACCGGCTCTTTCCAGTTTTATCGAGATACAGGCAGGCGCGACCCATGAAGATCAGCGGCGTGGACATCCGTCCCGGCAACAACATCGAATATGAGGGCGGCCTGTGGCGCGCCGTCAAGATCCAGCACACCCAGCCCGGCAAGGGCGGTGCCTATATGCAGGTGGAGCTGAAGAACCTCATCGACGGGCGCAAGAACAACGTGCGCTTCCGCTCCGCCGAGACAGTCGAGCGCATTCGGCTCGACACCAAGGATTTCCAGTATCTCTATGCCGAGGGCGATATGCTCGTCTTCATGGATACGGAGACCTATGAGCAGATCAACCTGCCCACCGATCTCGTCGGCGAGGCGGCGGCTTTCCTTCAGGACGGCATGATGGTGCAGCTCGAAATGTACGAGGAGCGTCCGATCAGCGTGCAGCTTCCCGAACAGGTCGAGGCGACCGTGGTGGAGGCGGACGCGGTGGTGAAGGGCCAGACGGCCTCGGCCAGCTACAAGCCCGCGATCCTGGACAATGGCGTGCGCGTCATGGTGCCGCCGCACATCGTGACCGGCACGCGCATCGTCGTCGATGTCTACGAGCGCGAATATGTAAAGCGCGCCGACTGATGGCCCGGCGCGCCGGCCTGTCGATCGCGCCGCTGGCGGGGGCTCTTGCCCTCGCGGCGCTTTGCGGGGTGGCGCCCGCCGGGGCTCAGGCGCCCGCCGCGCCCGACGCCAATACGCCCGCGCCGAGCAGGGAGCAGCTTGAGCAGGCCGCCTTCGAGCTGCGCGTGCTGGTGAGCGCGCTCCAGTCGGACAAGGTGGAGGCGCCGATCAAGGATGCGCTGTTCCGCTGCATCTACGGCAACAGCTTCTCCAGGATCAGCGATACCATGAGCAAGGTCATCGCCGACAATGCCGACAAGGTGGACAAGCGCAACCCGGACCAGATGCTGTTCATCATGAGCCGCGTGTGCGGGTTCAATCCGCCGCCGGGCGCCGCGACGCCGGAGGGCGGATCGGCCCAGCCGTCGGCTCCCGCACAACCGTCCGCGCCGGCACAGCCCGCCACGCCGGCCGAGCCTGCCCCCGCGCCGCAAGGGCGCTGAAGGTCCCCCACTCAAATCTCTTCCGCATGAGGGAAGAGGGAGCAATGCAATGGTTTCCCATTCCGGCCTGTTGACCGTCATCGAGCGCGCGGCGCGCAAGGTCGCGCCCCAGCTCCGGCGCGATTTCGGCGAAGTCCAGCATTTGCAGGTGAGCCGCAAGGGCCCTGCCGACTTCGTCTCCATAGCGGACAAGAAGGCCGAGGAGACGCTGGTGACCGAGCTGCGCAAGGCGCGGCCGGACTGGGGCTTCCTGCTGGAAGAAGGCGGCGAGATCGAAGGCGATCCCATGAAGCCGCGCTGGGTGATCGATCCGCTCGACGGCACCACCAATTTCCTGCACGGCATCCCGCACTTCGCCATCTCCATCGCGGTGCAGGAGCCCCGGCGCGACGGCAATGGCTGGGGCGAGGTGACCACCGGGCTCGTCTATCAGCCGATTACCGACGAGAGCTATTGGGCCGAAAAATCGCGCGGCGCCTGGCGGCACGACCAGCGCCTGCGCGTCTCGGCGCGGCGCGATCTGGGCGAAGCGCTGATCGCGACCGGCATTCCCTTCCTCGGCCATGGCGACATGCCCCAGTGGAGCCGGATTTTCGGCGCCATCGCGCCGTCCGTGGCGGGCATCCGCCGCTTCGGCTCGGCCGCGCTCGATCTCGCCTGGGTGGCTTCGGGCCGCTATGACGGCTTCTGGGAAAGCGGCCTTTCCGCATGGGACGTGTCCGCCGGTATCCTGCTGGTGCGCGAGGCGGGCGGGTTCGTCACGGATTTCCGCGGCGGCGCCGAGCCGGTGGAGCGCCGCGAGGTGCTGGCCGCGAACGATGTGATCCACAGCAAGCTGCACAAGGTCCTCGCCAGCGCGTTGCGCTGATTTGGGGCGGGTCGCCTCGCCTCGCACGAACCGAAACGTCGTCGGCGATCGCAAAGGGCGTTTTGCGGCCCGGAGTGCGCCGCCCTTCATGTTCGTGGGGTGCCTGAAGTGGCGGAAAGCGTCGCGTGTGAGCCGGCATGGGTGCGATACCGCCGGTTCCATTTCAGGTCGACGGAAGCGTTGCCCGGATTTTCCCCGTCCGATTGAGCCATCCTTGTGCTCCTGCTTTCGCAGGAGCACTGATCTTTCCTGACGGATGATCTTTAACGGGGCCGGGGCGATGGCAGCGGGATCGGATGGACTCCGTCCGCGCCTCGGCCGATGGCCGCTTGTTCCGGTCGACGGAGCAGGCCCCATGACCCCCTGACGCAGGAATGCGCCTGACGGGGAAGGGCGCCCCCGGCTCGTGCGCCGGAGCCCCCCGCGCCCTCAGCCCTCGGCCGTCTCGCTGTTGAGCTGGATATAGTTCTGGATGCCCATGCGCTCGATCATCTCGAACTGTTTTTCCAGCGTGTCGACATGCTCTTCCTCATTGTCGAGGATGTGCTGGAACAGGTCGCGGCTCACATAATCGCGCACGCTCTCGCTATGCTGGATGGCGTCGCGCAGCAGCGGGAGCGCCTCCAGCTCCAGCTCCAGATCGGCCTGGAGGATCTCCTCCACCGATTCGCCGATACGCAGCCGGCCGAGAAGCTGGAAGTTGGGCAGACCCTCCAGGAAGAGGATGCGGTCGGCCAGCTTGTCGGCATGCTTCATCTCGTCGATGGATTCCTCATACTCGAACTTGGCCAGCTTGCCGATGCCCCAGTTCTTGAGCATTCGATAATGCAGGAAATACTGGTTGATCGCCGTCAGCTCGTTCTTGAGCGCCTGGTTGAGAAACTCGATGACCTTGTCGTCGCCCTTCATGGCAGCTTACTCCGCAAATGCTTGAACACCGCGCGAGTCTAGCCCCATTCGCTGCGTTTTACACGCGCGAACGTCTCGCAATTCTAGGCGAGAATGTATCTCAATCGCACTGGGAATGGCTCGCAATTTCAGCGAGCAGGCGGGCGGTCAGACCCGCGCGGCCTGCTCCGCCGCCACGATGGCCTGGGTAAAGTCGATGCACTGCGCGCATTTGGGCTTGCAGCCGGCATGGCGGAAAACGCAGCGGGCATTGCGCGCGCCGTTGCGCGCGGCCTCGCGGACATCCTTTTCGCGAATGGCATTGCAGATGCAGACGACCACTTGAAGCTCCACCAGGCTAAGGGGAATCGCAGGGAACAATGATGCATATATGTTTATTGCAACTTAATCGCAATATCGTTTTTCAGCGGCTCGTGCGTCACGCGCAACAGCTTTTGCCAAATGCGCATGGAGGGTGGCCGGGAGGCTGCACTTTCTGGCCGATTCTGCCGCTTGCGCCTCTTGCCTCCCTTGTGCGGCAGTCCTAGAAGCCGCCCCAGCGGGCTAGTGGGCCCAAGGGGAATTTCAGAGTGGTCGATCTGTCGCAATATCTGCCGATCCTGCTGTTTCTGGCCGTCGCGCTCGGTCTGTCGTGCGCGTTCGTGTTCCTGCCCATGGTCGTCGGCCGTGCGACGGGCGCCCACAAGCCGGACCCGGACAAGCTCAGCGAGTATGAGTGCGGCTTTCCCGCCTTCGAGGACCCGCGCAGCCAGTTCGACGTGCGCTTCTACCTCGTCGCCATCCTCTTCATCATTTTCGATCTGGAAGCCGCCTTTCTCTATCCCTGGTCCGTGAGTCTCTCCGAGATCGGCTGGGTGGGCTGGGCGACCATGATGGTCTTCATCTTCGAGCTTGTGCTCGGCCTCGTCTATGCCTGGAAGAAGGGAGCGCTCGATTGGGAGTAGAGCTTGAACGGCCCGGTGTCCTCGGTGCACCGCCAGCCGGAACCCAACCGGACCCTGATTTCTTTAATGCGCTGTCCGCTGAGGTCGGCGACAAGGGCTTCCTCGTCACTTCGACGGAGGACCTGTTCACCTGGGCGCGCACCGGCTCGCTGTGGTGGATGACCTTTGGCCTCGCCTGCTGCGCGGTCGAGATGATCCATGTGAACATGCCGCGCTACGACATGGAGCGCTTCGGCGCCGCGCCGCGCGCCTCGCCGCGCCAGAGCGACGTGATGATCGTGGCCGGCACGCTCTGCAACAAGATGGCCCCGGCGCTGCGCAAGGTCTATGACCAGATGAGCGAGCCCAAATATGTCATCTCCATGGGCAGCTGCGCCAATGGCGGCGGCTATTATCACTATAGCTACAGCGTCGTGCGCGGTTGCGACCGGATCGTGCCGGTGGACATCTACGTCCCCGGCTGCCCGCCGACCGCCGAGGCGCTGCTCTACGGCGTCATGCAGCTCCAGCGGAAGATTCGCCGCGTGGGCACGATCGAGCGCTGAGGGAAGGGGAGCATGACCGCCATTCACTCCGCCCCCCGGATCGCGCCGATCGAGGGCCTGGCCGACGCCATCCGCGCCGCGCTGGGCGATGCCGTGCTGGCGATCAAGGACGCGCATTTCGAACTGAGCGTGGGCGTTGCGCGCGAGCAGCTCGCGCAGGCGCTTGAGCTGCTGCGCGACCGCTTCGACTATCAGCAGCTCATGGAGATCGCGGGCGTCGACTATCCCGAGCGCGAGGAGCGCTTCGAGGTGGTCTATCACCTGCTCTCGGTCACGAAGAACCATCGCCTGCGCGTCAAGGTGCGCACGGACGAGGACAATCCCGTGCCCAGCGTCACGCATCTCTGGCCGGTCGCCGGCTGGCTGGAGCGTGAGGTGTTCGACATGTACGGCGTCATCTTCTCCGGCAATACGGACCTTCGCCGTATTCTTACCGATTATGGCTTTCGCGGTCATCCGCAGCGCAAGGACTTCCCGCTCACCGGCTATGTGGAACTGCGCTATTCCGAGGAGCAGAAGCGGGTCGTCTACGAGCCGGTTCGCCTCGCGCAGGATTTCCGCAGCTTCGATTTCATGAGCCCGTGGGAAGGCGCGCAATATGTGCTGCCGGGCGACGAGAAGGCGCATGGCGAGGCCCCCGGCGCGCCGACGCCGGCCCCCGCGCCGCCGCCACCCCCTTCGCCCACCGCGAAGGATGCGCCCAAGGTCGATCAGCCCAAGACGACAGGGAAGGCTGCCGAGACCGGCGCCGGCGAACCCGCCAGTACGGACGCCGCCAAGCGCAGCCGCACGAAGAAGAAGGGCGATGCCGAGGCCGTGGCCCCCGCCAGGCCCAGGGCGCCCCGCGCGCGCAAGCCCAAGACGCCCGAGGGTGACGCCTGATGTCCGACTATATCGACAAGCTGGAGCATGTGACGAGCCCGGGCGACCCCGAGGCGGGTGACATCGCGATCCAGAACTACACGATCAACTTCGGCCCCCAGCACCCGGCCGCGCACGGCGTGCTGCGTCTCGTCATGGAGCTGGAAGGCGAGATCGTGGAGCGCTGCGATCCGCATGTGGGTCTGCTCCATCGCGGCACCGAGAAGCTGATCGAATACAAGACCTATTTGCAGGCGCTGCCCTATTTCGACCGGCTCGATTATTGCTCGCCGCTGGCGCAGGAGCACAGCTATGTGCTCGCCATCGAGAAGCTTCTGAACCTGGAGGTTCCGCTGCGCGCGCAATATCTGCGCGTGTTCTTCGCGGAGCTGACTCGCATCTGCAATCACATGCTGAACCTGGGCAGCCATGTGATGGATGTGGGCGCGATGACGCCCAATCTGTGGCTGTTCGAGATTCGCGAGGATTGCCTCAATTTCTTCGAGCGGGCCTCGGGCGCGCGCATGCACTCGGCCTATTTCCGGCCGGGCGGCGTGCATCAGGACGTGCCGCTGAAGCTGCTCACCGACATTGCCGACTGGCTCGACACGCGCCTGCCGCGCCTCTTCGAGGATGCGATCAGCCTGGTGGCGGACAACCGCATCTTCAAGCAGCGCAATGTCGATATCGCCGTGGTGAGCAAGGAAGACGCGCTCAAATGGGGCTTCTCCGGCCCCATGATCCGCGGCTCGGGCATTGCCTGGGATATCCGCAAGGCGCAGCCCTATGATGTCTATGAGCGCATGGACTTCGACGTGCCGGTGGGCACCAACTATGACTGCTACGACCGCTTCATGGTGCGCGTCGAGGAGGTCCGCCAGTCCGCGCGGATCATGAAGCAGTGCCTCAACGAGATGCCGAACGGGCCCATCGCATCGCTGGACCGCAAGGTCGTGCCGCCGCTGCGTGGCGAGATGAAGCAGTCGATGGAAGCGCTCATCCACCACTTCAAGCTCTATACCGAGGGCTTCCACGTCCCGGCGGGCGAGGTCTATGTGGCCACCGAGAGCCCCAAGGGCGAGTTCGGCGTCTATCTGGTGAGCGACGGCTCCAACAAGCCCTATCGCTGCAAGATCCGCCCGACGGCATTCTCGCACCTGCAAGCCATGGACTTCATGATGAAGGGCCACATGCTGGCGGATACGACCGCCGTGCTGGGCGCGATGGATATCGTGTTCGGGGAGTGCGACCGGTGAGCGGACCGCGCCCATTTCCCGTCTGGCTGAGGGTTGCCGGTGGCTTCGCTGCCGTGGTCGCCGTTACGGCATTGCTCGGGCAGGGCGGTTTCATCGAGATCCCTGCAACATGGCTGAAGATGTTGAATGTGGCGGCTTTACTGATGGCCCTCACTTTTGCCGTCATCACGCCCAAATACGGCGCCACCGCAAAGTGTTGGGCCAGGAACAACGATCATGTCTGACTCAGCAACTCTCCTCACCGCCGACGAGCGCATCGCAATCGCCCATGAGATGATTGCGCGCTACAACCGTCAGGACGCCGACGCCTATGTCGAGCTGATGACGCCGGACGCCTGCGAGGCGGGCTATCGCGGCGCGGTGGTGCGCGAGGGCAGGGAAGGGACGCGCGCGGGGCTCAAGGCCATGTTCGCGCAATATCCGCAGAACCGCGTCACTATTCTCGACAGCAAGTGCGTGGGACAGACGGTCGTGCTGCACGAGGCCGTCTCGCGCGCGCCCGATGGCGAGCAGTTCGAGGTGCTGGCGATCTATTCATTCGAGGGCGACAAGGTGTCGCGCGTGGAGTTCATCCGGTAATGGCTGACGCACCCCAGATTCCAGACGAGGCGGAAGTCCGCGCGCGGTGGAGCGGTTTCGCCTTCACCGAGGCCAATATGGCGCGCGCGAAGGAGCTGATCTCGCATTATCCCGAGGGGCGGCAGGCGAGCGCCGTCATGGGCCTGCTCGATCTGGCCCAGCGCCAGGTCGGCGCGGAGACGGATACGCAGGGCTGGCTGCCCATTCCGGTCATCGAATATGTCGCGACGCTGCTCGATATGCCGTACATGCGCGTCTATGAGGTCGTGACCTTCTACACCATGTACAACATGGCGCCGGTCGGCCGTTTCCATGTGCAGGTCTGCGGCACGACGCCCTGCATGTTGCGCGGCTCGGACGATATTCTCGATGCCTGCTACAAGCGCGGCATGAAGAAGGGCGCGACTACGGCGGACGGGCTGTTCACGCTCACCGAGGTCGAATGCCTGGGCAATTGCGCCTCCGCGCCGATGGTGCAGATCAACGACGACAATTATGAGGACCTGACCGCCGAGCGGCTCGATTTCATCCTCGACGAGCTGGCCGCCGGCCGCCAGCCCAATGTGGGCACGCAGGAGCCCGGCCGCCATACGGTGGAGCCGGTGGGCGAGCCGACCAATCTGGCCGCGATGGTCACCGAGAATCACGATTATCGGGGGGAGTGGTGATGGTCCGCGTGAAGAGCGACGACTGGACGGGCAAGGCGGCGGACCGCGCCGCAACGGCCGACAGCCGGGCCGGCGACCGGGCCTTGCGTATCCTCTCGCCGCTCGGGGCGGCGATCGGCCTCTTTTCCGGCATCAATTCTCTCATCGGCGGTAACATGGCTCTTGCGATGTTCGGCTTCAGCGTCGCCGTCGTCTGCGGCCTGAGCGGCCTCAATGTCTGGAGCGGCAAGGCGAAGGAGGCCGGCAAGTGACCGACGAGACCGCAGCCCCGCCGCCGCCCTTCGTGGGCCCGCTGGAGGACAAGGACCGCATCTTCACCAACGTCTATGGCTATCAGCCGTGGAATCTGGACGCGGCGTGCAAGCGCGGCGACTGGGACAATACCAAGACGTTGCTGGAGCTGGGCCAGGACCCGATCATCGAGATCATGAAGGCCTCGGGCTTGCGCGGCCGTGGCGGCGCGGGCTTCCCGACCGGCATGAAATGGTCGTTCATGCCCAAGGAGAGCAAGGACGGCCGGCCGAGCTTCCTGGTCATCAATGCCGACGAATCCGAGCCGGGCTCGTGCAAGGACCGCGAGATCATCCGCCACGATCCGCACAAGCTGATCGAGGGCGCGCTGGTCGCGGGCTTCGCAATGCGCGCGCGCGCCGCTTATATCTATATTCGCGGCGAGTATATCTACGAGGCCAAAGTGCTCGAAGCCGCCGTGCGGGAGGCTTATGAAGCCGGCCTGATCGGCAAGAACGCCTGCAAGTCCGGCTATGATTTCGATGTGTTCGTGCATCGCGGTGCCGGCGCCTATATCTGCGGCGAAGAGACCGCGATGATCGAGAGCCTGGAGGGCAAGAAGGGCCAGCCGCGCCTCAAGCCGCCGTTCCCGGCCGGCGCGGGCCTCTATGGCTGCCCGACCACGGTCAACAATGTCGAGAGCATTGCGGTTGCGCCTACCATCCTGCGGCGCGGCGCGGCCTGGTTCTCCTCCTTCGGGCGCGAGAACAACCGGGGCACCAAGCTCTTCCAGATCAGCGGCCATGTGAACCGGCCCTGCGTGGTCGAGGAGAGCATGTCGATCCCGTTCCGCGAGCTGATCGAGCGCCATTGCGGCGGTATTCGCGGCGGGTGGGACAATCTGCTCGCGGTCATCCCCGGCGGCTCCTCCGTGCCGCTGGTGCCGGCGGCCGAGATCATGGACGCGCCGATGGATTTCGATGGGCTACGTGCGCTCGGCTCGGGCCTGGGCACGGCTGCTGTCATCGTCATGGACAAGTCCACCGACATCGTCCGCGCCATCGAGCGGCTCAGCTATTTCTACAAGCATGAGAGCTGCGGCCAGTGCACGCCCTGCCGCGAGGGCACGGGCTGGATGTGGCGCGTGATGCGCCGGCTCGTCACGGGCGATGCCGAGCCGAATGAAATCGACATGCTGTTTCAGGTGACCAAGCAGGTGGAGGGACATACCATCTGCGCATTGGGCGATGCGGCGGCGTGGCCTATCCAGGGCCTCATCCGCCATTTCCGCCCAGAGATCGAGCGGCGCATCGCCGCGCGCAAGGCCGGGGACACGGCCATTATCATGGAGGCGGCAGAATGAGAGGATTGAAGAAGGCGATCGTTTTCGGGGCCCTTGCGGCAGCCTTGGGCATGAGCGGCGGCGCGATGGGTGCCGAGAGCCTCAAGCCCAAGATGAAGGCGCCCAAGTTGAAGCCCTTGTCTGACGAAAAATTCGCGGAGCTGCGCGGTCAGCTCGGCCAGTGCATCGTGGCGCGCAATGACGCGATGACGAAGAAATATCTGGCGAACAGCGATTCCCTGACCGTCGACTATGACGGCATGGGCGTTGACCCGAAGTTCGCCATGTTCATGTTCCGCATGGACGCCTGTGCGAAATATAATGTGCCGCAGATGGCGCAGCCCGTGTTCATGACGCCGGGCGCCCTGCGCAACCTGCTGCTGGAAGCGACCTATCTGGAGCAGGTGAAGAGCACGCCGCCGGTCGCACTGGACGAGAACGGGCAGCCGGCACCGGTGCCGGCACGGAACTTCGCCAGCAAGGATGATAATCTCGCCCCGGCGGCGGCCTTTGCGGCGATCGCGGATTGCGCGGTGAGCAAGGACGCCGGCCTTGCCGACGCGGTCCTGCGCACGGGCGCCGGCCTGCCCGAGGAGCGGGACGCGGCCGTGGCGCTCGCGCCGGTGATCGGCGAATGCGTGCCGGCCGGGCAGGACTTGAAGCTGACACTCGCGTCCATCCGCGCGCTCGCGGCCGAAGGACTGTGGCAGCGCTATATCGTCGCGTCGGCGAAGTGAGGATCTGACGTGCGCGCGGCAGCTCATCCCAACCCTGTCCCGGCAAGCGCCGTCCCGATGGACGGCGCTGCGCTGGCCCATGGAGGCCGGTCCGTGGGGCTTAAGGGCGGGATGGCTGTCGCGCGCCGTCATATCGTCTCGCATCGACGCACGGGCGCACGTATCGGCGGCCGTCTCATGCGGCTCGCGGCGGCGGTGGCCTGTCTTGCCCTGATCGTGCCGGCGCCGGCCGTGGCGCAGCGCAACGACAATGACTTCACGCCGCTGGGCTCGCGCATCAAGCGTGACCGGCAGTTCCCGCTCGACCTGCCCACGCATTTCACGCGCAACGAGACCAATGCGGTCAATCGCGCGCGCAGCAAGACGATGATGAACCAGTTCAGCAGCTGCGTCTACAAGCGCTCCAAGACGGGCTCGCTCGACCTGCTGGACAAGACCGATTTCGGCTTCGTCGATTTCGACCAGATCAAGCTTTCGAACGACCGCGCGATGAAGGTCTATGGCTTCAGCGATTGCCTGTCGCGCGTGGCGGAAGCGAACAACAGCGGTGTCGCGCTGCGCTTCAACGCGGGCGCGCTGCGCCAGTGGCTCGTGCAGGAAGCCTATTTCGATCATTATCCCGAGGGGCCGGCCTGGGTGAAGCCCGCCAATGTCGTCAAGGCGCGCAGCTATGTGTTCTCCGAGCAGAACGCCGGGGTTCATTCGGTGATGGACTTCGCCGATTGCACGGTGGCCGCCGATCCCAATGGCGCCGACTTCTTCTTCCGCACGCCCACCGGCGCGGAGGACGAGAAGAAGGCCCTGCAAGCTCTGATGCCCGTGCTTGGCCCCTGTCTGCCGGCCGGGCAGCAGATGCAGGTTACGCCGCAGACACTGCGGGTATGGCTCGGCGAGGCGCTGTGGTACGCGGCGCGGAACAGCGCGCCGGCCGATCCCGATTTTTCCGAGGTTGCTCCCTGATGCCCAAACTGACCGTAGATGGTATTGAAGTCGAGGTGCCCGCCGGGGCGACCGTGCTCCAGGCCTGTGAGGCCGCGGGCAAGGAGATTCCGCGCTTCTGCTATCATGAGCGGCTGTCCATCGCCGGCAATTGCCGCATGTGCCTCGTCGAGGTGAAGCCCGGGCCGCCCAAGCCGCAGGCGAGCTGTGCGCTGCCCGCCGCCGACAATCAGGAGATCTTCACCAACAGCGAGATGGTGCAGAAGGCCCGCGAGGGCGTGATGGAGTTCCTGCTCATCAATCACCCGCTCGATTGCCCGATCTGCGACCAGGGCGGCGAGTGCGACTTACAGGACCAGTCCATCGCTTATGGCCGGGGCGCCAGCCGGTTCCACGAGAACAAGCGGGCCGTCACCGAGAAATATATGGGCCCGATCGTCAAGACGGTCATGACTCGCTGCATCCAGTGCACCCGCTGCGTGCGCTTCGCCGAGGAAGTGGCCGGCGTGCCGGAGATCGGCGCCATCTATCGCGGCGAGAACATGCAGATCACCACCTATCTGGAGCATGCTGCCAAGAGCGAGCTGTCCGGCAATGTGGTCGATCTCTGCCCGGTCGGTGCGCTCACTTCGCGGCCCTATGCCTTCGAGGCGCGGCCCTGGGAGCTGAAGAAGACGCTGGGCATCGACGTGACCGACGCGGTCGGCACCAACATCCGCATCGACAGCCGCGGCCGGCAGGTGCTGCGCGTGGTCCCGCGCGTCAATGACGACGTGAACGAGGAGTGGGCGAGCGACAAGACCCGCCATGTGGTGGACGGGCTCGTGCGCAAGCGGCTCGACCGGCCTTATGTCCGCATCGGCGGCAAGCTGGTGCCGGCGAGCTGGGACGAGGCGTTCGCCGCCATCGCGCGCGCGGCCAGGGGCGCCAGGGGCTCGGTCGCGGCGATTGCCGGCGATCAGGTCGATTGCGAGACCATGTTCGCGGCGCGCGCGCTGGTCCAGGCGCTGGGCGGCAACATGCTGGAAGGGCGGCAGACGGGACTCGACTATGACGTCTCCAGCCTCTCGGCCGTGAATTTCAACACCACCATCGCGGGCCTGGAGACGGCGGACGTCATCCTGCTGGTCGGCACCAACCTGCGCTGGGAAGCGCCGCTCATCAACACGCGCGTTCAGAAGGCCGTGCGCAAGGGCGGGGCCAGGGTGTTCGCCATCGGGCCCGAAGTGGACCTCACCTACAAGGCGACCTGGCTCGGCAACGATGCCGGTCTGCTCGCCAATCTGCCGGCCGACGTGCTGGAGGCGTTCAAGGGCGCGCAGCGGCCGGCGCTGATCCTGGGCGGCGGCGGCCTTGCCGTCCCCGGCGCGCACGGCGCCGCGCTGGCGCTGGTCGAGACGCTCGGTCTGGTTCGCGAGGGCTGGAACGGCTTCAACGTGGTGCACATGGCCGCCGCGCGCATGGGTGGGCTGATGCTCGGCTTTGCGACGCCGGGCGGTGTCAACGCCATCGCGCAGGCCGCGCCGGCCTTGCTCTTCCTGATGGGCGCGGACGATGTGCCGTTCGAGGCGTTCGACAAGAGCTTCAAGGTCTATGTCGGCCATCATGGCGACAAGGGCGCCCATGCCGCCGATGTAGTGCTGCCCGGCGCGGCTTATACGGAGAAGGCCGGCACCTGGGTGAATACCGAAGGGCGCGTGCAGCGCGGCGACAAGGCCGTGTTCGCACCCGGCGACGCGCGCGAGGACTGGACGATCCTGCGGGCATTGTCGGACGTGCTCGGCACGCCGCTGCCGTTCGACAGCTTCGCGGCGCTGCGTGCGGAGATGGTCGCCGCGGTGCCGGCGCTGGGCGAAGAGGGGCTGGCCGATTATGGCTGGTCCGCGCCGCGTCTCGCCGCCGCGCCGTCCGGGTCTTTCGCCTATCCGATCAAGGACTTCTATCTCACCAACGCCATCTGCCGCGCCAGCCCGACCATGCAGCGCTGCTCGGCCGAACTCATCCATGGCGCTGAATTCGCGGAGGCCGCCGAGTGACTGCCTGGTTCCAATCCTTTCTCGGCATTGGCTGGGGCTGGTTCGTCGCGAACCTCATCCTCATCCTGCTGATCGCGCTGCCGCTGATGCTCGCGGTCGCGATGATCATCTATGCCGACCGCAAGATCTGGGCGGCCATGGCGCTGCGCCGGGGCCCCAATGTGGTCGGCCCCTTCGGCTTGCTCCAGAGCTTCGCGGACGGCCTCAAGGTCTTCCTGCAGGAGACGATCATCCCGAGCGCGGCCAACAAGGGCCTGTTCATCCTGGCGCCCATCATCACCTTCACGGTGGCGTTGCTGGCCTGGGCGGTGATCCCCTTCGACGCCGGCATGGTGCTGGCCGACATCAATGTGGGCCTGCTCTACATTCTCGCGGTCAGCTCGCTGGGCGTCTATGGCGTGATGCTGGCGGGCTGGGCGTCCAACTCCAAATATCCCTTCTATTCCGCCATTCGCGCCAGCGCGCAGATGATCTCCTATGAGGTCTCCATCGGCTTCGTGCTCATCAGCGTCGTCCTGTGGTCGGGCAGCTTCAATCTCTCGGCGATCATCTCCAGCCAGCAGGGCTATTATGGCTTCCTGAACGGCCATGGCTTCAACCCGCTGCTCTTCCCGATGGCGGTGGTGTTCCTCATTTCCTCCATGGCGGAGACGGCGCGCACGCCGTTCGACCTCACCGAGGCGGAATCGGAGCTGGTGGCGGGCTACCAGACCGAATATTCGTCCATGTCCTTCGCGCTCTACTGGCTCGGCGAATATGCCAACGTCATCCTGATGTGCACGCTCAACGCCATCCTGTTCTGGGGTGGGTGGCTGCCGCCGCTGGACGTGAGCTGGCTCTATCTGCCCTATGGTCTCAACATCCTGTGGCTGCTGGCCAAGACGCTGTTCTTCTTCTTCGTGTTCAGCTGGGTGAAGGCCACCGTTCCGCGCTATCGCTACGACCAGCTGATGCGCCTGGGCTGGAAGGTCTTTCTGCCGCTCTCGCTCTTCTTCGTGTTCCTCGTGTCCGGGTTCCTGATGCTGACCCGCTATGGAGTGGCCTCGTGATCGCCTATTGGGTCAAATCGTTCACGCTCTGGGAATTCCTGAAGGCGCATTGGCTGACCTTGAAGTATTTCTTCAAGCCCAAGGCGACCATCAACTATCCCTATGAGAAGAACCCCATTTCGCCGCGCTTCCGGGGCGAGCATGTGCTGCGCCGCTACCCGAACGGCGAGGAGCGCTGCATCGCGTGCAAGCTGTGCGAGGCGATCTGCCCCGCGCAGGCCATCACCATCGAGGCGCAGCCGCGCGACGACGGTTCGCGCCGCACCACGCGCTACGATATCGACATGACCAAGTGCATCTATTGCGGCTTCTGCCAGGAAGCCTGCCCGGTGGATGCCGTCGTCGAGGGGCCCAATTTCGAATTCGCGACGGAGACGCGCGAGGAGCTTATCTATGACAAGGCGAAGCTGCTCGCCAACGGCGACAAGTGGGAGCGGGCAATCGCGGCGAACCTTGCCGCCGATGCGCCCTATCGCTAAGCGCGGGCACGCACCGAGGGGGACAAGCATCCTGTGATTCACGTTATCGCCTTCTATCTGTTCGCATCGATCGCCGTGGCCTCGGCCGCGATGGTGATCTTCGCGCGCAATCCGGTGCACAGCGTGCTCTGGCTGATCCTCGCCTTCTTCAATTCGGCGGGCCTCATGGTGCTGCTCTCGGCCGAGTTCATCGCGATGCTGCTCGTCATCGTCTATGTCGGCGCGGTCGCGGTGCTGTTCCTGTTCGTGGTGATGATGCTGGACATCGATTTCGCCGCGTTGCGCGCCGGCTTCGTCTCCAATTTTCCGCTGGGCGGGCTGGTCGCGCTCATCCTGTTCATCGAGCTGGCGGCGGGCGTGGGCGCCTGGCAGGCCGGCATGTTGACGGGCGCGCCGCTGGCGGCGCCCATTGCGAACGATACGCCCAATATCGAGGCGATCGGCCAGCTTCTCTACACGCGCTATATCTTCCTGTTCGAGATGGCGGGCCTTATCCTGCTCGTCGCCATGATCGGCGCCATCGTGCTCACGCACCGTGCGCGCGGTGGCGTGCGCGCCCAGCGCGTGGACCGGCAGAACCGCCGCCGGCCGCAGGACGCGGTGCGCAACGTCAATCCGCCCGTGGGGCAGGGGGTGGAGCTGTGACCGTTCGCGCTCCTTCCATGCCCGCGCGGGCTCCGATCCACGGAGGCGCGGCATGATCGGCCTGGGCCATTATCTCGTCGTCGGCGCGGTGCTGTTCGTGCTCGGCGTGCTCGGCATCTTCATCAATCGCAAGAATGTCATCATCATCCTGATGGCAATCGAGCTGATCCTGCTCAGCGTGAACATCAACCTGGTGGCGTTCAGCGCCTATCTGGGCGATCTGGTGGGGCAGGTCTTCGCCATGTTCGTGCTGACCGTCGCGGCGGGCGAGGCAGCCATCGGCCTTGCCATTCTCGTCATCTATTTCCGTGCGCGCGGCACCATCGCCGTCGACGACGTCAACCGGATGAAGGGCTGAGCGCGGCATCATGATCTCCATCATCGTCTTCGGGCCGCTGCTTGCCGCCATCATCGCGGGGCTGGGCAATCGCGCCATCGGCAATGTGCCGGCCAAGGTCGTCACCACCGGCGCGCTGTTCCTCTCCTGCGCGCTCTCCTGGCCGATCTTCATTTCCTATCTGGCCGGCGGCGCCGAGCCGAGCGTGGCGCCGGTGCTGCACTGGATGACCTCCGGCTCGTTCAGCGTCGACTGGGCGCTGCGCGTGGACGCGCTCACGGCGACCATGCTGGTGGTCGTCACCAGCGTCTCGGCGCTCGTCCACCTGTATAGCTGGGGCTATATGGACGAGGACCCGGACCAGCCGCGCTTCTTCGCCTATCTCTCGCTCTTCACCTTCGCCATGCTCATGCTGGTGACGGCGAACGACCTGCTCCAGCTCTTCTTCGGCTGGGAAGGGGTGGGCCTTGCCTCCTATCTGCTGATCGGCTTCTGGTTCCGCAAGCCCTCCGCCTGCGCGGCCGCGATCAAGGCGTTCGTGGTCAATCGCGTCGGCGATCTGGGCTTCATGCTGGGCATCTTCGCCACCTATCTGGTGTTCGACACGACCAATATCCCGGAAATTCTCGCCGCGGCGCCGGCCATGGCGGGCTCGACCATCGGCTTCCTGGGCTATCGCCTGGATACGATGACGGTCATCTGCCTGCTGCTGTTCCTGGGCGCCATGGGCAAGTCCGCGCAGCTTGGCCTCCACACCTGGCTGCCGGACGCGATGGAGGGCCCGACGCCGGTGTCCGCGCTGATCCATGCCGCCACCATGGTGACGGCGGGTGTGTTCATGGTCTGCCGCCTCTCGCCGCTGTTCGAGACGAGCCATGTCGCCATGTCCGTGGTGACGATCGTGGGCGCGGCCACCTGCATTTTCGCCGCGACCATCGGCACGGTGCAGAACGACATCAAGCGCGTCATCGCCTATTCGACCTGCTCGCAGCTGGGCTACATGTTCTTCGCTGCGGGCGTGGGCGCTTATGGCGCGGCGATGTTCCACCTGCTCACTCACGCCTTCTTCAAGGCGCTGCTGTTCCTGGGCGCCGGCGCGGTCATTCACGCCATGCATCATGAGCAGGACATGCGCTATTATGGCGGCCTGCGGAAACAGATACCGATCACCTTCTGGACGATGCTGGCCGGCACGCTCGCCATCACCGGCGTCGGCATTCCGGGCACCGAAATCGGCTTTGCCGGCTTCTTCTCCAAGGATGCGATCCTGGAGAGCGCCTATGCCGCCGGCGGCCATGGCACGGGCGCCTTCTGGGTGGGCGTGTTCGCCGCGCTGCTGACCAGCTTCTACTCCTGGCGCCTCATGTTCCTGACCTTCTGGGGCAAGCCGCGCTGGGCGGGCAGCGAGCACATCCAGCACGCCGTCCACGATGCGCACGGTCATGGGCATGATGATGCGCATGACGCGCACGGCCACGACAATCCGCCCGCGCAGGAGGATGCCGGCCATGCGCATAGCGCGTCCCATGCCCACGCCTCGGCGCCGGTCGAGGGGACGGCGGGCTATCATCCGCATGAAAGCCCCTGGGTCATGCTCGTGCCGCTGCTTATCCTGGGCACCGGCGCGGTGCTGGGCGGCTATGCCTTCTACCATGCCTTCGTGGGCCCGGAGGAAGGCGCGCATTTCTGGCACGCCAGCACGCTCTATTTCAACGCGCACCTCATGGAAGAGGCGCATCATGTGCCGCTGTTCGTGAAGCTCGCGCCCGGCGCGGTCATGCTGATCGGTCTTGCCATCGCCTGGCTGGCCTATATCCGCCATACCGACTGGCCGGCCCGCTTCGTGGCCCAGTTCTACCTGCTCTACGATTTCCTGCTGCATAAGTGGTATATCGACGAGCTGTACGACCTCCTCTTCGTGCGCCCCGCATTCTGGCTCGGCCGGCTCTTCTGGAAGGGCGGCGATCAGGGCATCATCGACCGCTTCGGGCCCAATGGCGCCGCGGCCGTGGTGGTGGCGGGCGGCAAGGTCACGCGCCGGCTGCAATCCGGCTATCTCTATTCCTATGCGCTGGTGATGCTGATTGGCCTCGCCGCGGCGGCAACCTGGGCGATCATGCCGAAATGACCGAGCTTGGCTTTCCTCTCCTGACGCTGATGCTCGCCGTGCCCATGGCCGGCGCCATCGCCTGTCTCTACGCTTCCGCCCAGCAGGCGCGCTGGATCGCGCTGGCCGCGACGCTGGCGGACCTTGTGCTCGGCATCGCGCTGTGGGCCGCCTTCGATCAGGGGGCGGGGGCGCCGGAGTGGCAGTTCACCGAATATGCGCCGATCTTCGGCCGTTTCGCCTGGGCGCTGGGTATCGACGGCATCGCGCTTATGCTGATCGTGCTCACGGTCTTCCTGATGCCGATCTGCATCGCGGCAAGCTGGGAATCGATCCAGAAGCGGGTCGGCGAATATATGGCCGCCTTCCTGTTCATGGAGGTGCTGATGATCGGCGTCTTCTCGGCGCAGGATCTCTTCCTCTTCTACATCTTCTTCGAGGCCGGCCTCATCCCGATGTATCTCATCATCGGCGTATGGGGCGGCGCGGAGCGCGTGTACGCCAGCTACAAGTTCTTCCTCTACACGCTGCTCGGCTCGGTGCTGATGCTCATCGCGATGCTGTGGATGGTGAACGAGGCCGGCACCACCAGCATCCCCGTGCTCATGGCCTATGATTTCCCGGCGTCGGCGCAGACCTGGCTGTGGCTCGCCTTCTTCGCGAGCTTCGCGGTCAAGGTGCCGATGTGGCCGGTCCACACATGGCTGCCGGATGCCCACGTTCAGGCGCCGACGGCCGGTTCGGTCATCCTGGCCGGCGTGCTCCTCAAGATGGGCGGCTACGGCTTCATCCGCTTCTCGCTGCCCATGTTCCCGGATGCCAGCGCGCAGCTTGCCTGGCTGGTGTTCGCGCTCTCCATGGTCGCGGTGGTCTATACCAGCCTCGTCGCGCTGGTGCAGAACGACATGAAGAAGCTCATCGCCTATTCGTCGGTGGCGCACATGGCCATCGTGACGGCGGGCACCTTCGCGCTCAACCAGCAGGGCCTGGAAGGCGCGATGATGGTCATGCTGGGCCACGGCCTCGTCTCGGCCGCGCTGTTCCTGTGCGTGGGCGTCATCTATGACCGGCTGCACACGCGCGAGATCGACCGCTATGGCGGCCTGGCCATCAACATGCCGCGCTATGCGCTGCTCTTCATGCTGTTCGCCATGGCCTCGGTCGGCCTGCCGGGCACCAGCAACTTCGTCGGCGAGCTGCTCAGCCTCATGGGCGTCTATCAGGCGTCGAGCTGGGTCGCGCTCGTCTGCACCACCGGCATCATTCTGGGCGCTGCCTATATGCTTTATCTCTATCGCCGGGTCGTCTTCGGCGATCTGACCAAAGACGAGGTCCGCGCCATGCCCGATCTCAACCGGCGCGAGCTGGCCATGCTGGTGCCCATCGCGCTCGCGGTGATCTGGATGGGCATCTATCCCGAGAGCTTCATGGCGCCGATGCGCGCCAATCTGGCCAGCGTCGTCGCGCGTACCGAGCCGGCGCGGCTGGAAGGCGATGCGCAGCTCAGGATGGGCAGCATCACCGATCTTGCGCCGCAGGGTGCCCAGCATGAGGGAGCGCACTGATGAACGGCCTCGCTTCCTTCCTTGCCATCCTCCCGGAAGGCGTGCTGAGCATCGCGGCTTTGGTGCTGCTGATGGCGGCGGCATTCGGTGGCGATCGTGCGGCGCGCAAGATGAGCTGGGTCGCGGTGCTGGCTCTGGCCGTGGCGGGCGTGCTGCTCGCCCAGCCGGCGGTGCATGCCGGCGGCGCGGTGTTCGACGGGCTCTATCGCGCGGATGCCTTCGCGGCCTTCGCCAAGGCGCTCATCTTTGCCGCCGCGGCCGCCAGCATCCTGCTCGCCCCGCGCTTCTTCGACGGGCAGATCGGCGGCCTGCGCGCGGAATATCCGGTGCTGATCCTGCTCGCGGCCGTGGGCATGTCGATCATGGTCTCGGCCACGGATTTCCTGACGCTCTATGTCGGTCTGGAGTTGAACAGCCTTGCCGGCTACGTCCTCGCCAGTTTCATGCGCAAGGATGTGCGCTCGGCCGAGGCGGGCCTCAAATATTTCGTGCTCGGCGCGCTGGCGAGCGGCATCCTGCTCTATGGCATATCGCTGCTCTATGGCTTCACCGGCAGCACCAGCTTCACCGGCGTCGCCGCCGCCCTGTCCGACGGGCTCAGCAATGGCGAGCTGTTCGGCATCGTGTTCGTGCTCTCGGGCCTGGCCTTCAAGATCAGCGCCGTGCCGTTCCACATGTGGACGCCGGACGTCTATGAGGGCGCGCCCACGCCGGTTACAACCTTCTTCGCGAGTGCGCCCAAGGTGGCGTCGCTGGCGCTCACCACGCGCGTGGCCGTCGTCGCCATGGGCACGGCGGGGCAGAGCTGGCAGCAGATCGTGATCTTCTGTGCGCTGGCCTCCATTTTCCTGGGTGCCGTGGCGGCCATCAACCAGCCGAACATCAAGCGCCTGCTGGCCTATTCGTCGATCAACCATGTCGGCTTCGCGCTGATCGGCCTTGCCACCGGCACGCCGCAGGGCGTGGCGGCGGTGATGAGCTATCTCGCCATCTATGTGGTGATGACCGTGGGCGCCTTCGCCTGCGTGCTCCAGATGCGCGATGCCGAAGGGCGACCGGTGGAGAGCATCGCCAGCCTCGGCGGGCTGGTGCACACGCAGCCGGCGCTGGCGGCCGCTTTCACCATCTTCATGTTCAGCCTCGCGGGCATTCCGCCGCTGTTCGGCTTCTGGGCCAAGTTCCTGGTGTTCGATGCCGCGGTGGCCGCCAATCTGCTGCCGCTCGCCGTGCTCGGCGTGGTGGGCTCGGTCATCGGCGCCTTCTATTATCTCAAGGTCATCAAGACGATCTGCCTCGATCCGCCCTCGGGCGAACTGGCCGCCACGCGCAGCCCGCTGGAGTTCGGCATCATTACGCTGTGCGCGGCGGTCGTCCTGCTCGGCTATCTGCTGAACCCGGTGCTGGGCCAGGCCAGCGCCGCCGCCGCGGCCGCGCTCTTCTGAGCCGGATGCGCGGCCGGCGGCCGGACTGCTTTTCCGACCGGACAACCGGCGGATTCCGTCCCGCATGAGCCGCATCACGCTTGTGCCCGAGACCGGCTCGACCAATGCCGATATCGCGGCGCTGGCGCAGACGGGCTGGGAGGAGGGGCATTGGCTGCGGGCAGAGCGTCAGGCGGCCGGCCGCGGGCGGATGGGCCGGGAATGGCGCAGTCTCGCCGGCAATCTCCAGGCATCGACGCTGATCCGGCTGCGGCCGGGGGACCCGCCCGTCTCCGGTCTGGGCCTGCTCGTGGGCGTGGCGCTGTGGGAAGCAGTGACGCGACTCGCGCCCGATGCCGGCGTGCGGCTCAAATGGCCCAATGACCTGATGGCCGGCCCCGCCAAGGTCGCCGGCATTCTCCTCGAACGCGCGGGCGATGCCGTGATCGTGGGCGTGGGCGTCAATGTGCGCGCCGCGCCGCCCGTCGAGGGGCGCGTCACGGCGGCGCTGGCGGATCTGCCCAGCGGCGCCGCCATCGATGCCGCGCTGCTGGCGCAGGCACTGGCCGATCGCTTCACGGCCTGGCTCGCGCTCTGGCGGACGGAGGGCTTTGCGCCGGTCCGGTCTGCCTGGAGCGCCGCCGCGCATCCGCCCGGCACAAGGCTGCGAGTCGATTCCGGCACAGAAAGCCCGATCGAAGGCGGATTTGAGGGTGTCGCGGACGATGGCGCGCTGCTACTGCGTCTCGACGATGGTACGCGGCGGGTCGTCCACAGTGGCGACGTCGGCTTCCTCTGAGGCCGGCCGGCGCGGATCGGGAAGGCGCGTTCACGGTGAGCGGAAACGATTCTGGTTGTTGATGCCGCATGGTCAGAGCCGCTAGCCGGAAGCGACCAGTTTGAAATGCTCCCAGGGAAGGACGGAAAGAGGCCCGATGCTCCTCGCGATCGATGCCGGAAACACCAATGTGGTCTTCGCGCTGGTCGAGCCCGACGCGGGCCCGGCCGCGACGCGCCGCATCCGCGCGCGCTGGCGCATGGCCACCGATCCGCGCCGCACGGGCGACGAATATGCCGTGTGGATCAACCAGCTCCTGACGCTCGAAGGGCTGGCCATGGCGGACGTGAAGGCCGTCATCATCTCCACGGTGGTGCCGCGCACGCTCCACAATCTGACGGTGCTCGCCACCAAATATTTCGGCGTGACGCCGCTGATCGCCGGCCAGCCGCCCGTCGAATGGACCATCGCGGTCGATGTGCCCATGCCGCACACGCTGGGCGCGGACCGGGCGATCAACGGCATCGCCGCCCATGCCGCGCATGAGGGCGATCTCATCATCATCGATTTCGGCACGGCGACCACCTTCGACCATATCGACTATAGCGGCGCCTATAAGGGCGGCATCATCGCGCCGGGCATCAACCTGTCTCTGGAGGCGCTGGTGAGCAACGCTGCCAAGCTGCCCCGCATCGCCATTGCCGTGCCGGCCAGCGACAGCGTGATCGGCACCACCACCGAGGACCAGATGCTCATTGGCGTCTTCTGGGGCTATGTCGCCATGATCGAGGGGCTGATCGCGCGGATGCGCCGCGAAATCGGCCGCCCGGCCAGGGTCATCGCCACGGGCGGTCTTGCCGTGCTGTTCGACGAAAAAACCGACCTGTTCGACGCCATCATGCCGGACCTCACCATTGATGGCCTTGCCATCCTTTATCAACGGAGCCTTGCAAGGCCATGAATCCTGGTGACGAACTTCTTTTCCTGGCCCTTGGCGGGTCGGGCGAGATCGGCATGAACCTCAATCTCTATGGCTGTCGCGGCAAATGGGTGATGGTGGACCTGGGCGTCTCTTTCAGCGATTCCGCCTGTCCGGGCATCGACCTTGTCATGCCCGACATCGCCTTCATCGAGGAGCGGCGCGCGGATCTGCTCGGCATCGTGCTCACTCATGGCCATGAGGACCATATCGGCGCCGTGCCCTATCTGGCGCTGGATCTGGGTGTGCCGCTTTATGCGACACCGTTCACCGCCGGGCTGGTGCGCGCCAAGCTCAGCGAGGAAGGGCTGGAGGAGAAGGTCGCGCTCCACGTCATCGGCGAGGATGAGGTCTTCGCGCTGGGCGATTTCTCGTTCCGCTATGTGCCGCTGGCCCACTCGATACCGGAAGGAAATGCGCTGGTCATCGAGACGCCCTACGGCCGCATCTTCCACACCGGCGACTGGAAGCTGGACGAGGAGCCGGTGATCGGCGTGCCCGCCACGGCGGAGGAGCTTTCCGCCATTGGCGATGCGGGCGTGCTGGCGATGGTGTGCGACAGCACCAATGTGTTCAACGAGAGCCCGAGCGGATCGGAAGCCTCGGTGCGGGCCGGGCTGCTCGAATCCGTGAAGAGCGCGCATGGTCGCGTGCTCATCACCACCTTCGCTTCCAACGCCGCGCGGTTGCAGACGCTGGGCGAGGTGGCGCGGGCGACGGGACGGCGCGTGTGCATCGCCGGCCGCTCGCTGGACCGCATCATCAAGACGGCCAAGAGCTGCGGCTATCTCGCGGATTTCCCCGAGCTGGTCGACATGAACGATGTGATGGACCTGCCGGCCCGCGACATCCTCATCATCGCGACGGGCGGGCAGGGGGAGCCGCGCGCCGCGCTGGCCCGCGTCGCTTTCGATGCGCATCCCATCCAGCTCGGCGCAGGCGACGTGGTGATTTTCTCCTCCCGCCAGATTCCCGGCAATGAGGAGGCGATCGGCCGCATCCAGAATGCGCTTGCCGCCAAGAATGTGCGCATGATTACCGAGCGGCAGAGCCATGTCCATGTCTCCGGCCATCCCGGCCGGCCTGAGCTGGCGGCCATGTATGGCTGGATACGTCCCGACATCCTCGTGCCCGTCCATGGCGAACTGCGGCACATGGCCGAGCAGGCGCGCTTCGGCACGGCCAGCGGCATCCGGCGCACGATTGTCCAGAAGAATGGGGATGTGATCCGCCTCGCGCCGGACGGGCCGGAGAAGCTGACGGAAGTCCATTCCGGCCGCCTCGTACTGGATGGCGATGTCATCCTGCCGGCCGATGGATCGACTATGAACGAGCGGCGCAAGCTCATGCAGCACGGCCATATCAGCGTGGGGATCGCGCTCGATGCCAAGGGGCAGATGGCCGGCAGCGCCGACATCCGCCTGAAGGGCGTGCCCATCGAGGAGGATCGGGAGGCTTTTCTGGAAGACGCCTGTGAGGCGCTGCGCACGGTGGTGCGGACGGCCAGCCGGCGCGGCGATCTGGAAACGATCCGCGAGGCCGTCCGTCTCGGCGTGCGCCGCGTCGCCACCCGATGGACGGGCAAGAAGCCGATCGTCGACGTGACGATCGCGCAATTATGAACGCAAGCGCGGAGGGCAGGGCATGAAGCTGACCACCATCGCCGCCATCTATTTTCTCTTCTGGTTCCTCAGCCTGTTCGTGGTGCTCCCCTTCGGCGTGCGCACATCCGAGGAGGCCGGCGTGGATCTGGTGCCCGGACAGGCCGAGAGCGCGCCCGTCCATTTCAATGTCTGGCGCACTGTCAGGCGGACGTCGCTGGTGGCAGCGGCCTTCTTCGCGCTCTTCTATCTTAATTATACTTATGAGTGGGTTACGGTTCAGAGCTTTGATCGGTTCTATAGTCCCCCAGGGCGTTGAAATAGGGCAGTGATGAGGAGGATGAGTGCGTCCTCCCTCGTAACCACATCTCGTCCCCTCAGTCGTCATCCCAGCGAAGGCTGGGATCTCGGGCGGATGGGCTCGGACGGATGAGATTCCAGCTTTCGTTGGGATAACGGGAGAGAGGGAGGTGGTCCCCAGAGCGCGGGGGTTGGGAAGGCGCCCCGCCACCAGCGAGCGCCTCGCGCGAACCCCGGTCCTACCCCGTCCGCAGGCGGTCGCTGGCCTGGGCGAGGGCGACATAGAGCTTGCCCAGGTCCGAGGAGAGCATGGTCACGGCCAGCGCGCTGCCGTCGCGCGCTGCCAGCACGCCTTTCAGCAGTGCCTCGAAATCGTGGACATAGCGGTTCACATGCTCGGCGAAATCGGTGTCGTCGCGATAGAGCGTCTGGATGGCGCGTGCCTCCGCGCGGCTCAGCATGCGGACGGCGCGGCGCGCAAAAATGCCCTGGTCGCCCTTGAGATAGGCGGCCCATTCGCCCTCGCTGATGTCGTGACCCAGCCATTTGGAGACGTCGATGGCGCGGCTGTTGAGCATCTCGATCAGCTCGCCCGAGCGGCGGGTCAGCAGCTCGCGGTCCTGTGACTCCAGCCGCTGGGTGCTGCCGGTCAGGCGGCGTTCCAGCGCCTCGCTTGTCTCGTGCAGCGCCTTGAGTTGTGCGTCCAGCGTCGCCGCCGCTTCGCCCGCTGTCCTGACGGCATGGTCGGCCGCCTCGCTCAGGCGCACGATCTGACCGTCCACGGCGGCGGAGGCCGCGCGCTGCATGGTATCGCTGCTCGCCTCGCCCAGCGCCGTCGCGGCCTTGGGGATCACCGCCATGATGGCATCCTGTGCCTTTTTGGCGGCGGCATCGGCCGTTTCGCGTACACGCAGCAGCGCCTCGACCATCTGCGGGCCGACCGTGTCGCCCAGCCGCGTCATGCCGGCGCTGGCCTGGTCGATGGCCCCGCACAGGGCCTCGATCTGCTCCTTCTGGCCGGCCAGCGCGGCTTGCGCGCGCGTCAGGGCGTCGTCGAGGCCGGCGGCGTGCTCGGTGCCGAGCTTGCCGGCCTCTTCCATCCGCCCAACCACGGCGCTCGCCCGCGCTTCCACGCTTTCCACGGCCGGCGCGGCCTCGGCGATGCGCTCGCGCATGGCGCCGAGCCGCTCCTCCACGCGCCCGATCGCGCGGGGCACGCTTTCATCAAGCTCGCGCACGCTTGAATCGAGCGCCAGCAGCAGGGATTCGGCGCGCTTGATGAGCTGCTCGGAGGATTGGTCACCCGCATCGAGCGCATCGATGAGGCGCCGCGTCTCGCCGGAAAGCTGGAACATCGCCGCGCCCAGCCGCTCGGTGCGGCCCAGCGCGGACTGCTCCAGCGAGTCGAACTGCCGGCCGAGCGCCGCCGCGCCGGCCGAGGCCGCTTCCAGCCACGCGCCGCCTTTTTCGGACTGAGCGGCGATGCGCGTGTCGAGCTGGTCCAGAATGGTCTCGATATCGCCGCAGCGCGAGAGGAACAGCGCAAGCGACTGCTCGGCGGCCGCCTCGGTGCTTGTCCGGTTGCGTTCCACCAGCGCGGTGAGCGCCTGGTTCTGCGTGTCGATCCGCTGCTCGGTGGCGTCCAGCACCGTGCGCACACGGTCGAGCGTGAAGTCGATGCGCGCGGAACTCAGCTCGGCCAGGCTCGTCAGCTCTTCGCCCGCCGCCTTGGCGCCGTCGCGCATGGTGCCGAGCCGGTCGTTGAGGCTGTCTCCGGCGGCGATGAGCTGGGCGCGCGTGTCCCGCGCGGCGGCGGTCGCCTCCTTGAGGCGCGTCTCCAGATGCGTGCTGCGCTCGCGCAGCTCCACGCCCAGGCAGGCCATGGTCTCGACCAGCTCGGAGAGACGCCGCTCGAACTGCGGCGCACTCGTGTCGAAAGCGGCCATGCGCTCGCCCAGCGCCGTCAGCGTGGCGATGGAGCGGCCGGTGGCCTCTGACAGCCGGTCGCTGCGCTCACTCATCTGGGCGACGGCGTCGAGCAGAGCCATGGCGGAGCGGTCGGCCGCGGCGGCATAGCCCTTGGTCTGGCCGATGAGCTGGGCGTGGGCCTCGCCGATCCGCGCGGCGGCCTGTGCGGCCTGGGCCGCATAGGCGCGCGCATCCTCGGCGCTCGTGCGGCCTTTGCCATCTTCATTGTCCCAATGGCCCGCGAGCATCATGACCAGCAGCGCCAGGCCGACCACGAGCACCAGCGGCACCGAGAGCCGGCTCACGATCTCCAGGAACGGCGCCAGCCGCAGGCCGACGGTCGGGTCCGCGAAGCTCCAGGCGACGACGCCGAACCAGCCGATGGCCGCCGCGGCGAGGATGGCGCGCACCAGCCAGATGCCCCAGCGTGCGCGGGGCGGCGCGGCGGTCTCGTCCGGGAAGGGATGGTGGTCCGTGAAGGAATCGGGCGCGGACGCGAGCGGGTCGGCCGGGTCGGTCTCGGCCCAGTCGCCATCGCGATCACGCAGCTTTGAAAACCATGACTGGCTCATGGCGGCCCGCTCCCATCCAAATGTCTCTCGCCCGGCGCTTTTGCCCGAGGTCCGGCCCATCGCCGCCCCGCCGATCCGCGCGCAGGGCGAACGAACGTCCTTAACATGTTCACCATCTGCGCAAAGGCCTCATTTTTACAGCCCCTTTACCCTGGGCGTTTTACACCTGCCCCATGGTTTACGATCCGGGCAATCTTCAGGCGGCACTTTCCGCGGCGGTCGGTTCCGATTTCGCGCTCATCGCGGATCTGCGCCAGGCTTTCATCGAGAGTGCCGAGCGGCAGGTCGATCTGCTGGCGCGCGCGCGTTGCGATGCGAACTGGACGATGGCGGCGCTGCGGCTCAAGGGGCTCTGCGCGAGCTTCGGCGTCACGGACGTGATGGCGCTGGCCGACGAGGCGCTGGAAGGCGCGCCGGGCGATCCCGTGGTGCTGCGCCGGCTCGGTACGGCGCTAAGTCAGGTCGTGGCGGAGGCCTGAGCGGGGCGTGAAGCCCGGATAGGTCTTGCCAACGGCCATGCGCCTCGCCACTCTTTGGGGCATGAACGCGGCCAGCGCCAAGATATCCTGAATGCGGCTCGTCGCTCTGCTCAATGCGCGCGCGCCGGCCGCGGGCGCCTCTGCCAGCGCCTTCACGGCCGATGAACTGCGCATTGGCGTCCATTCGCCGGTGGAGCATCAGGCGCGCCAGGCCCTCGCGGCGGGCGCCGAGCATATTCTCATCCGCAGCGATCAGCCGCAGGGCGATATCGCCCACATCGCCGACCGGCTGAGCCGCGAAAGCGGCGTGCCGATCCTCGCCGTGGGCGATGGACCCGATCTGGCCCGCCGACTCGAGAGGGATGACCGGGTCCTGCTGATCGCCGAGCGGATGATCCTGCCCCAGCAGGCACTGGACGATCTGCTCGCCGCTCCGGTGCCTGCTCTGCTGGTCACGCCCTCGCAGAGCGCGACGGCGCATCTGGAGCGGATCGACGCGCGTCATGTCTGGGCCGGCGCGGCACTGCTCGCCGGCGAGACACTGCTGGCGACCATCGACATGCTGGGCGAATGGGATCTCGAACTCACGCTGCTGCGCCGCGCCGTGCAGCAGAGCGCGCGGCGCATCGAGCTTGCGGCCGATCTGGTGACGGCGGGGCGGGTGATACGCATCGGCGCGCCGGCCGATGCGCAGCAGGCGCTGGAGGCCCTCTCGCGCAGCGGTTTTGCCGATGTACCGCCGCGCGATCCGCTGGCGGCCCTGCTCGCGCCGGTGGGGCGCCGGCTGGTCGAGCCGCTGGCGCGCTATCAGGTCAATCCCGTGCAGATCCGCTGGGGCGTGGGGCTGTTTGCCGTCCTCGCCATCGCCGGCGCGAGCGCGGACTGGCCGCGCCTGGGCCTGCTCCTTGCGCTGCTTGCCGAGGCGGGCCTGGGCCTGAGCGAAGCCTGCGCCCGCGTGATGCTGCATCGCCCGGCGCCGGCATGGCTGCGCGTGCTGGCGAAGGGCGCGGGACTCACTGTGCTTGCCATATTGGGCGGGCGCCTCGCGAATGGCGAGTTGCTGGCGCTGCTCGGCGTTGCACTGGCACTGGGCCTGGTCGGCGTGCAGACGATTGCCGATTTACAGGACGAGCGCCCCGTTTTGGGACGGTTGGGACTGTGGCGGCACCTCTCCACCGGCATGGCATTAACCATCGGACTGGGCGGAGCCCTAGGCGGTCGGGTGCCTGATGCTTTCATTCTGATCGGTCTCTATGCCTTCGGCACGGTGACCGCGCGGCTCCTTGCGAAGGGGGATAATCGGATTTAGGCGATTTTAAGCACAATTTGGCTAGTGTGGGGGCCATGTCGAACAGCAAGGACACTGGGGCGGAAAGCGCTTCCGGCGGGGAGGGCAGTTCCCAGGCACGCCTTGCGCGGCGCCTGAGCGACGAGTTGCGCCACCGCGCCGACCTCACGCTCTTCTCCGATCAGATGTCGAGCCGCTGGACCGACGCCCTGCTGGCCGAGACGCGCTTCCACCTTGCCGGCACCATGAACGCGGTCGAAATGGCCATCCGGCTGGAGATTGGGGACGGGGAAGTCGACGCACGCCTCGGCGCGTTGCCGCAGCCTTTTTGCAGCGCCGCGCTGGAGCGCCAGGTGGACCTGCTCTCGCCCGATCTGCTCAATCATTTCCGCCTGCGCGGCGCGCTCTCGGTGGTGCAGCGCGAGCGGCCGGACCCCGCGCTCACCGGCAATGTCGGCGATATTCTGGAGCGCTCGGGGGAGGGGCCGTTCGGTCAGGCGCTGGCGGCGCTGGCGCTCGCCGAGCAGCGCTGGACCGGGCCGCTGCTGCTGGATACGCCGCTCCGCCCGGACCTGCCGGCGGAGTATTTCTGCGATCTCGCCTGGACGGCCGCCGCTTTGCTCATCCGCGGCCTCTCGGAAAACCTGCTGGACCCCGCCAACCGGGCGGCCATGCATGCCATCATCCAGGCCGTGGAGCGCGTCATCGCGCGGCATGATGAGGGGACCGGCCCCTTTGCGCTTGCCCAGCGCTGTGCACGGGCGCTATCTGGCGAGGATCGTCTTCGGCTCGCGCCGATGGCGCTGATCGAGCGTCGGCTGCTGCTCTTCTGCGCCCTTGTGGAAGCAGAGACGGGCCTGCCGATCGATCAGGTGCTGGGCGCGCTCGTCGACGGTGGGGACGAGGCGCGCAAGGCGATCTTGAGGCTGATGGGGACTGACGAGGCGCTTGCCGTGCATGTATTTGAAATGCTTGCGCCTCTTACGCCCGGCATTGGCGATCGCGATGTCGCGCTCACGCGCTTCGTCGAAGGGTATCGCGCGTTCGAGCAGGCGCGCGTGGATAGCTGGCTGGCCCGCATGCTGATGCCGCCCGCACTGCTTGCCAAGCTCACCATCATCGATCCGTCGGCATGACTCGAGTCGCCGCCACCGCGCCCGTCACCGCGCTGCTCGATCGGGAGGGCTGCATCCTGCGCGCGGACGATGCGCTGCTGGCGCTCCAGATCGAGGCGGGTGGCCAGCCGCATGGGCTGCTTGCCCTGCCGGCGCTGGCGGCGCTCGTGCGCCTGGCGCTGCGTCTGGGCACGCCGCTCTCCCGCTCGGTGGAGCTGGCGCGCAACGATGCGGATATCAGCCTGTGGGCGCAGCTTCGGCCGGAGGGGGAGTGGCTGCACGTCTCCCTGCTGGATTGGCAGGAGCGCCGCCCGCGTCAGCCTTTTTCTCGTGCGGGCGCATTGCAGGCGCTGCTCGATCCCTCCTTCGGTATGGGCTGGGAGTGGCAGGTCGACGACCAGATGCGCTTCTGCCGCCCGGATGTGAGCGCCGCGCGCCTGGGTCATGCGGCGCCGGGCGACGGGCAGACCTTCACTGCCTTCTTCGCGCTCATGGACGATCCCGCCGGTGCCCAGCGCGGCATGCCGATGATCGAGGCGCTGGTGCGACACATGAATTTCGAGGGACAGCTCGCGCGTCTGCGCGGCGACGAGACCGTCCGCTACATGCTCTCGGGCACGGCCTTGTTCGCCCCGGACGGCACCTTTGCCGGCTATCGCGGCCGGGCCGTGCGTGAAGAGGCGGCCGCCGATGCGCCAGCGCCGCAGGCAGCGGCCCGTCCTTTCGTGGCGGCGCCCGCCGCGCCGGTCATCGCGCCGCAAGTCGCGCCGGAGATGCCCGCCGCCGCCGTCGCAGCTGCCGCCGGATCGCGCGCGCCCTCCGCCGAGATGTTCGGGCCCGCGCTCAGTCGCCGGCTCGACAGCGCCCTGCGCCAGCCGATCAGCCGCATCATCGCCAATGCCGGCACCATCGGCGATCGGATCAATGGCCCGCTGCGGCAGGATTATGTCAATTATGCCTCGGACATTGCCTCGGCGGGACGGCATCTGCTGGCGCTGGTGGACGATCTGGCCGACCTCCAGGCCATCGAGGGGCCGGGTTTCATGCCCGCGAGCGAGGAAGTGGACCTCTCCGAGATCGCTCGCCGCGCCGCCGGCCTCCTCAATATCCGCGCGGATGCCCGCCGCATCACCATTCAGGCCCCGCGCGCCGACGAGCAGTTGTTCGCGCGCGCCGAATATCGCCGCGTACTGCAAATCCTCGTTAATCTGGTCGGCAACGCCGTGCGCCACTCGCCAGAGCAGAGCACCATCTGGCTGCGGCTGGACGAAATCGGCGGGCGCGCCCGCGTGGTGGTGGCGGATCAGGGCAACGGCATCGATCCGGGCGACCATAGTCGCATTTTCGAGCGGTTCGAGCGACTCGGCAATACCGATGGCGACGGCAGCGGCCTTGGCCTCTACATCTCGCGCAAGCTCGCCCGCGCCATGGGCGGCGATGTCACGATCGACAGCACCCTGGGCACCGGCGCCCGCTTCACGCTCGATCTGCCCGCCTGGGGCGCCGCCAGCCAGCCGGATTTCAAGGCCGGCTGAGAGGGCACGCCCCGCCCGATAAAGCTGCGTCGTCGTCTTGCGGGGTAGCGGCAGTCGCTTCGTATCCCATCATTCCATCATTCCGGCGAAACATCGCGCGCCACCCCAGCGAAACATCCCGTCTCCCAGAGAACATCCCGTCATCCCAGCGAAAGCTGGGATCTCATCCGCCCGAGATCCCAGCTTTCGCTGGGATGACGCGGTGGAGGCTGGGATGACGCGGTGGAGGCTGGGATGACGCGGTGGAGGCTGGGATGACGCGGTGGAGGCTGGGATGACGCGGTGGAGGCTGGGATGACGCGGTGGAGGCT
>PJUF01000111.1_pt1 | contig 83247 bp, 78 predicted proteins | sample 1512191 | NCBI WGS metagenome assembly PJUF01 (sample SAMN08177673, study PRJNA422409) | Feces metagenome, whole genome shotgun sequencing project. | isolation source: Chicken feces (3) enriched on wood chips | host: Gallus gallus | place: USA: Madison | collected 2015-01-15 | reverse complement strand
TTCTTCGGTGAGCGGGCGCTCGAAATCGCCGACTTGATGCGTACCGATACCGATGGACGCGGCGTGGTGTCGATCCTCGCGGCAGACCAGCTCATGCAGTCGCCACGCCTATATTCGACTTTCCTATTGTGGCTGCTGTCCGAACTCTTCGAGGAACTGCCTGAGGTTGGCGATCCGGAAAAGCCCAGGCTCGTGTTCTTCTTCGACGAGGCGCATCTCCTCTTCGACGATGCGCCCAAGGCGCTGATCGACAAGGTCGAACAGGTGGTCAAGCTGATCCGCTCCAAGGGCGTGGGCGTCTATTTCGTCACCCAGAACCCGGTCGACATTCCCGAGAGCGTGCTGGCCCAGCTCTCCAACCGCGTGCAGCACGCCTTGCGCGCCTATACGCCGCGTGAGCAGAAGGCGGTGCGGGTGGCGGCAGAGACGTTCCGGCCCAACCCGGCCTTTTCGACCGAAGAGGCGATCACCCAGCTCGGCATCGGCGAAGCGCTGGTTTCGGTGCTCGAGGACAAGGGTGTGCCGTCCATGGTGGGGCGTACGCTGATCCGTCCGCCTTCGGCGCAGGTCGGCCCGATTTCGCCGGCCGAGCGCGATGCGACGCTGGCCAATTCCCCCGTCGGCGGGCTCTATGACACGGTGATCGACCGCGAATCCGCTTTTGAAATCCTGGAGAAGCGCGCCCGCGACAAGCAGCTGGCCGGTGAACGCGCCGACTATGAGCGGACGCGACAGGCCGAGGCCGAACGGCTGGCCAAGGAGCGGGAGCGCGCCGAAAAAGCTGCCACTCCGCGTCGCTCGACCCGGCAGACGCCGACCGAAGCGGCCGTGAATTCCTTTGCCCGCAGCGTGGCCAGTCGGCTCGGCCGCGAACTGGTCCGCGGCATTCTGGGTGGCCTCACCGGAGGGCGCCGCTGATGGTCGCGGCAGCACCGACGGTCGCCATCTTCGCTTCGGACAAGGGACCAGGCGATCCGGAACGCGCCAGCCTCATGGGCGAGGTGGGGCGCGTCTTTGCCCGCAAAGGCGCGCGCATGCTGTGCCTGGCCGAAGACGGCGTGATCCCGGTGCCGCTGATCACCGCGGCGCGGACGGCAGGCGGCACGGTCGAGGTCGTGGCCGATGCCAGCATCGTCCTGCCCCAGGCGCTGGCGGGCGTACCGATCACCGTCTTGCCAGACCAGACGGAACGGCACGCTTATCTGGCGGGGGCCAGCGTCGCCTTCGTGGCGCTGCCGGGGTCGCTGGCTTCGGTGCGTTCGCTCTTCGGAGCCTGGTCCTCTGGCACGACGCGGCCCGTGGTCATGCTCAACCGCCACCGCGCTTTCGAGGTACTGCGGGGCTTTGCTGCAGACGTACTGGCGGCGGGCGTGCCGAATTACGACCGCGGCATCCAGTTTGCCGAAACCGTCGAGGAACTGTGGAACAAGGTGGTGTGGGTCAGCGAGCAGAAGCGCTAGAGCGGGCTGACTTCAGTCTGAGCGCGCTTGTCTGGAAACAGCGGGATGACATTGTCCGAATAGCGGCGGGACGGATGCGTTTCCGGGCTTCGTGCCGGTGCGCGGTTGCGCCGCTCCGGCCCGCGATAGCCGAAGCCGAGCGCGCCCACGACACTGCGATTGAGGAGGCGAGCCTGGACCCGCTGCAGAAGATGGCGCGGGGACATCGGTTTGACGACGACCTCGTCGATGCCGGCGCTGATGGCCTGCTGGCGCATGGGCGGGGTGATGGCGCGGGTGAGCGCGATCACCGGCAGATCCCGCGACATGCAGGACGGATCGAGCCGAATGGCTTCGACCATTTCATAGGCCGGCCGCCCCTCGCGATCGAAATCCACCACCAGCATGTCGAGTGGCGCGATGCGCATATAGGCGAACAGCTCGGATTCGGTGTCGAACGGGCGGACACGCAGGCGCGAGTCGCCGGCCAGCACCATGGTCAAAAGGGCGCTGAGGGCCGGATTTGCGGCCAGAATGGCGACGGTCTTGCCTCGGTTCCCCACAGATGCCCCTTCTTATCGTTAAGGCTTCGTTAACACGCCTCAACGGTGGATAGAAGGCTGCGGTTCCGGTTCTCAAGAGGGAAGACTGGCAAAGGCACAAAAACAAAAACGGCGGGATCGCTCCCGCCGTCGTCTTGCAGAAGACGGGCGCCTGATCAGGCGCTGGCTTCCTCGAACATGTGCTCGACATGTTCCCAGTTCACGAGGTTGTCGAACCAGGCTTCGAGATATTTCGGGCGGGCATTGCGGTAGTCGATGTAATAGGAGTGCTCCCACACGTCGACGCCCAGGAGCGGATGACCGCCATGGACCAGCGGCGATTCGCCATTCGCGGTCTTGGTGACTTCGAGCTTGCCGGTCTTCTGGTTGAGCGACAGCCAAGCCCAGCCCGAACCGAACTGGGTGGTGCCGGCATTGATGAAGTCGGCGCGAAATTTGTCGAAGCCGCCCAGATCCTCGTCGACCTTAGCTGCCAGCTTGCCCGGCAGCGACTTGCCGCCGCCATTGGGCTTCATCCAGTTCCAGAAATGGACGTGATTGTAGTGCTGACCGGCATTGTTGAAGAGGCCGGCATTCTTGCCAAAACTTTCCTTGACGATGTCCTCTAGCGGCAGGATTTCGAGACCCGAACCTTCGAGCAGCTTTTCGCCATTGGTCACATAGGCCTGGTGATGCTTGTCGTGGTGATACTCGAGCGTTTCGGCCGACATGTAGGGGCCCAGGGCATCATAGGCATAGGGCAGGGGCGGCAGGGTGAACTTGGTGGACATGAAAGCCTCCTTTGGTGGCACGGGATGACGCAGGCGAGTGCCGGATTTCGACGCCTGTTATAGGCGCGCGATACCGGCGCAACAATGTCGGGCGGAGAACTAACCGTCCAATCCGGCTGACTTTATCGCAAAGGCGTAGCACTGGGCCGTTTCCTTGAGACGGTCGAAACGACCCGAGGCTCCGCCATGGCCGGCGCCCATATTTGTCTTGAGATATAAAGGCGCATCGCCCTGCTTGGTTGCCCGAAGTCGCGCCACCCATTTGGCCGGCTCCCAATAGGTGACGCGTGGATCGGTGAGACCTGCCAGCGCGAAAATGGGCGGATAGACCTGGTCCGAAACCGCCTCATAGGGGGCGTAAGCGGCAATGCGCTGGTAGTCCTCTGCCGATGCGATCGGATTGCCCCATTCGGGCCATTCTGGCGGGGTGAGCGGCAGGGTGTCGTCGAGCATGGTGTTCAGTACGTCGACAAAGGGGACCTGGGCGATGACGCCGCCCCAGAGATCGGGCCTGAGATTGGCAATGGCGCCCATCAGCATGCCGCCGGCCGAGCCCCCCTGGGCGACGATCTTCCCCGTCTGCGTATAGCCCTCGGCGATCAGCATTTCGGCGGCGGCAATGAAGTCGGTAAAGGTGTTGGTCTTGTGCTCGCGCCGGCCCTGACGGTACCACCGATAGCCCTTTTCCATGCCGCCGCGGATATGGGCCACGGCATAAACGAAGCCGCGATCCACCAGCGACAGGACCGAGACCGAGAAGGCCGCGGGCATGGACATGCCATAGGCGCCGTATCCGTAGAGCAGGGCAGGATTGCTGCCATCGAGGGTGATACCCTTGCGATAGAGCAGCGTCACCGGCACCTGTTCGCCATCGGGCGCTGTGGCGAAGAGCCGGCGGGTTTCGTATTTGGCAGGGTCGTGACCCGAGGGCACTTCCTGGGTCTTAAGCAGGGTGCGCTTGCCGGTTTCCAGATCGAAGTCGAACAGTTGCTGCGGCGTGGTCGGCGACGAATAGGTGAGCCGGAAAACCGAGGTGTCGAACTCGTAGCCGGTCGACATGCCAAGCGAGTAGGCCTCTTCTTCGAACCGGATCGTCTCTTCCTTGCCGGTCCGCAGGTCGCGCGCGACGATGCGCGGCAACCCATCTTCGCGCTCGAGGCGCAGCAGGTGGTTCCTGAGCAGGGCGATATCGAGAATGAGCACGCCCTCGCGATAGGGGACGAGGTCGGTCCAGTGATCCGCATCAGGGGTTGCGGCGGGCGCTGTGACGATCTTGTAGTCCTCGGCGCCGTCGGCATTGGTGCGGATATAGAGAAGGCCGCCGCGCTCATCCACTTCGTATTCGCGATCGGTAACGCGCGGCGCGACGAGCCGCGGCTCACCGCCCTGTTCGGCATCGATCAGCCAAACTTCGGAGGTCTGGTGGTCATGGGCGTCGATGATGATGAACTTGTCCGAAAGCGTCTTGCCGACGCCGACGAAAAAGCCCGGATCGGCTTCCTCGTAGATGATCGGGTCGGTGGCCTGGTCGGAGCCAATGTCGTGACGGCGCACGCGGAAGGGCCGGTGGTTGTCGTCATATTCGGTGTAGTAAAGCGCGCGGCTGTCATTGGACCAGACGAAGGAACCGGCGGTGTTGCGGATGACGTCGCCACTATCCGTGCCGGTCGTGAGGTCGCGCAGCACGACATCGTAATATTCCGAGCCGGCGCGGTCGGCGGCCCAGGCCAGCGTTCGGTGCGACGGGTCGTGGCTGGCTCCTGCAAAGCCGAAATAGCTGTCCCCGGCTTCTGCATTGCAGTCGAGCAGCACGGTCTCGGCCCCGCCTGCGCGCGGGGTGCGCACGATCAGCGGATACTGCTGACCCTCGAGCATGCGGGTATTGTAGGCAAAGTCGCCGTCGGGCGAGGGCACGCCGCTGTCGTCTTCCTTGATGCGACCGCGGATTTCCCGGTAGATCTCGTCCTGCAGCGCGGCCGTGGGCTGGCCGAATTCGGTTTCGTAATAGCTGTTCTCGGCCTCGAGATAGGCGCGGATTTCGGGATCGAGCGCTTCGGGTTTCTGCATCACCTCCTGCCAGTTGTCGGCCCGCAGCCACGCATAGGGGTCCTGACGGGTAATGGCATGGTGCGTGTGGCTTTGGTCGACGCGCTTGGCGAGGGGCGGGCTGGCCTTGGTCATGATCTCTCCGCTGGGGCGGCTCATGGCCGCAAGGAAGCTGTGACAGGACATAGGCCGCCCGACCTGCCATTGCCAGCCCCGGAAATGGTTGAAAACGCATGGCCCTGTGGTCGCAGGCGGTCCGATTCCGCTTGTCCCGGGGGGCTCAATCGTTAAGGTCGCTCGCGAATATCGATTGAATCGCATAGGGGGCGAAAAACGGTGGCAGCCTTGGGAACGACCCTGGATGCAGGCATTGCGCTTGCAGCCATAGCGCCTTTCCTGGCCGCCATGCTGGCGCCGTTCATCCAGCGTTTCACCGGCGCCTATGCCGGCTGGATTCTGGCCGTGGTGCCGGCGGCCATCTTCGTCTTCCTGCTCGGCTTTGCCGAACCGGTGATCGGGGGGCAGGCGATCGCCAGCGCCATAGAGTGGATCCCGGCCTATGGCATCAACCTCTCCTTCTTCATCGACGGGCTGAGCCTTATCTTCGCGCTGACCATTTCCGGCATCGGCACGCTGATCATTCTTTATGCCGGTGCCTACCTCAAGGGACATCACCACCAGGGTCGGTTCCTCGGCTACATGCTGGCCTTCATGGGGGCGATGCTCGGCCTCGTGCTGGCCGATAGCCTTCTGGCGCTGTTCCTGTTCTGGGAGCTGACCTCGGTCACCTCCTTCCTGCTGATCGGCTTCGATCACACGAGGCAGGCGGCGCGGCGCGGCGCGATCCAGGCGCTGGTGATCACCAATATCGGTGGCATGTTCCTGCTTGCGGGCGCCATTCTCGTGCACCAGCTGGCCGGCAGCTGGGAGATGAGCGCGGTGCGCGAAATGGGCGAGGTGCTGCGCGGCAGCGGGCTCTACATTCTCGTGCTGGTCTGTTTCCTGGGCGCGGCCTTCACCAAATCCGCGCAGTTCCCGCTGCATTTCTGGCTGCCCAATGCCATGGAGGCGCCGACCCCCGTATCCGCCTTCCTCCATTCGGCGACCATGGTGCAGGCCGGCGTCTATCTCCTGGCGCGCATGACGCCGTCGCTGGGTGGCACCGAAATCTGGACCAATGTGCTCGTGCTCTTCGGTGGCGCGACGCTCATCTGGGGCGCGCTCGGCGCGCTCAAGCAGACCGATCTCAAGCAGATCCTGGCGCAGACGACGATCGCGTCGCTGGGTCTTCTGGTGCTGCTGATCGGTCTTGGCAGCACCTATGCCATTGCAGGCATGGTGGTCTATTTCGTCGCGCACGCCTTCTATAAGGCCGCGCTCTTCATGGTAGCGGGTGCGGTGGACCATGAAGCGGGCACGCGGGAAATCACCGCCTTGGGCGGGCTGGCCGACAAGATGCCGGTGACCTTTATCGGTGCCGCGCTGGCGGCGCTGTCGATGATCGGGCTGCCGCTGACCGTTGGCTATTTCGCCAAGGAAGAGATGTATCTGGGGCTGATGAACGGCGCGTGGACCGCCTGGCTCGTGCTGGCCGTGCTGGTCGTTGGCAATGCCATGCTCGCCGGCGTGGCGCTGCTGGTGATGATCCGTCCGTTTTTGGGCGAAGCCGTGCCGACGCCCAAGAAGGCGCACGAGGCGCCGATCGCCATGCTGGCCGGACCCATCCTGCTAGGCGCTGCCGGTATCGTCGCGGGCATCCTGCCCGACTGGCTGGGCCACGATGTGCTCTCGCCCGGCGCCGGCGCCATCCTCGGCACGACGGTGGAAAGTCACCTGACGCTGGCGCTCGACATCACCTCGCCTCTGCTCTGGCTTTCGGCGCTGACCTGGGCGCTGGGCGTCCTCGTCTATCGCCAGGCCGACGCCATCCGCACCCTGCTGCGCCGCCTTGATGCGGCGCTGGGGTGGACGGCGGACACGGTGTTCGATGCCGTCATGTTCGGCCTTATCCGCTTTTCCGGCGCCGTCACCCGGCTGCTGCATCACGGACAGCTGGAATTTTATCTCGTCGTGGTCTTTGCCGCGATGGCTGTGGCCCTCTTCGGACCCATGCTGGCCTGGGGCGGGCTGGACTGGATCGTCCCCACGGCTGAACTGGGCGACTGGAGCCAGCGCCTGGCCCTGCCGCAGCTGCGGATCTACGAATGGGGCGTGCTGCTACTTGCCGTGCTGGGGCTGGTCGCCGTGGTCATCGCGCCCTCGCGCCTCGTGGCCATCCTCTCCATGGGCGTGCAGGGCACGGCGGTGGCGCTGATCTTCCTGCTGTTTGCCGCGCCCGACCTCGCCTTCACCCAGCTCATGGTGGAAATCCTCTCGGTCGTGGTGCTGACATTCGTCATGACGCGACTGCGGCTTGACCAGCGCGATCACCGGCCCTTCGAGGACTGGGCGCGGGACGGTGCACTGGCCGTGATCTGCGGCCTCGGTGTCGCCCTGTTGCTGATGCAGGTGCTGAACGGGACGCTCGACACTCGTCTCTCGGAATTCTTCATCGCCACCAGCGTGCCGATCGCGCATGGGCACAATATCGTCAACGTCATCCTCGTGGACTATCGCGGCTTCGATACGCTTGGTGAGATTGCCGTGGTCATGGGCGCCGGCATGGCGATCCTGGCGCTGCTGCGGCGGCAGAAAAAGACCATGGATGCCGCACCGGATCAGCCTAAGAAGACGGGTAGGTTCGCTCGCGTGCGCAAGCCGAAAAGGGCCGCGCCATGAATACGCTGATCTTCCGCACGATTGCGCCTGTGATCGTGGCGATCATGCTGGTCTTCTCGGTCTATGTGACACTGCGCGGACACAACGAACCGGGCGGCGGCTTTATCGGTGGCCTTATTGCGGCCGCCTCGATCGCGGTTTTCGGCATGGCCATTGGCGTCAGCGCCGTGCGGCGAGCCCTGCGGTTCGATCCCATGGCAATCGCCGGCTTCGGCGTTGTGCTGGCCGCGGCCTCGGGCCTCCTAAGCCTGTTCACCGGCTCGCCCTTCATGACCAGCATCTGGCTCTACATTCCCTTCGATGGTAGCGAAATTCCGCTCTCGACACCGCTCTTTTTCGACCTGGGTGTCTATTGCGTGGTCTTCGGGACGCTTTCGGCCATAGCCCTGTCGCTCGAAAGCGACCGCGAGGAGGATCTCTGATGGACTACGTGCTGGCTGGCCTAGTGGGCCTCTTCATCGCTGTCGGTGTCTACCTGCTGCTGTCGCGCTCGGTCATCCGCATGCTGATCGGCATGACCATTTTCGGCAATGGTGTGAACCTGCTGATCTTTACCGCCGGGCGGGTGACGCGCGAGACTGCGCCCATTGTCCCACCAGGCCTCGACGTGCCGGAGGGCGCGATCGCCAACCCGCTGCCGCAGGCCCTGATCCTCACCGCCATCGTGATCGGCTTTTCCATGTTCGCCTTCCTTCTGGTCCTCGCTTTTCGCGCCTATCAGAGCCTTGATGCGGACAATACCGACACGATGCGCCTGGCCGAGCCGGAGCGCTCGCCCAATCCGCCGCTGAGCTACTGATCCATGGCCGCAACCAATCCGACCACCGAACTGCCCCTCGCCATGCTCGATCGCGTCACCCCCGCTGGAGACTGGGTGATCGTCCTTCCGATCGCGCTGGCCCTGATGGGCGCTGCGGGCCTGCTGATGTTCCGGCGCAGCAATGGGATGCCGCTGATCGGCGCCGTGCTCGTCGTACTCGGCATCATTGCCTGCGAGATCGCCCTGTTGCTCGAGGTCGTGGCCAACGGGCCTGTCAGCATGACCATGGCCAAGTGGTTGCCGCCCTTCGGCATCAGCCTGACGGCGGACCTGTTTGGCGCGTGCTTTGCCCTGGGTGCCTCGGTGGTAACGCTTGTCGTGCTCATCTATGCAGAGATAGACCGGGCCGATGCTGACGGCCGCGATGCCTTTCACTCCATGGTCCTGCTGCTTCTGGCAGGTGTGACAGGTGCGTTCCTGACCGGTGACCTCTTCAACCTCTATGTGTGGTTCGAAGTCATGCTGATCGCCTCGTTCGGGCTGATCGTGCAGGGCGGCAGGCCCATGCAGCTCGACGGCGCGGTCAAATACGGCTTCCTGAATTTCCTCGCCACCACTCTCTTCCTGCTCGCCCTTGGTCTGCTCTATGGCCTCTTGGGCACGCTCAACATGTCCGATATCATGCGCGTTGCGCCTACGGCCAACCCGACCGCCATGGCCGGTGTGGCGGCCCTCCTGCTTCTCGCTTTCGGCATGAAGGCGGCAGCCTTCCCGGTCAATGCATGGCTGCCGGCTTCCTACCACACCCCATCGGCGGCGGTGTCGGCGCTGTTTGCAGGTCTGCTCACCAAGGTCGGCGCCTATGCCCTGTTGCGGGCCCTGGTCGCCGTTCTCCCGGCCAGCCGCGACCTGCTCGAACCGGCGCTGGCGCTGATCGCCGTTGCAACGCTTGTCATCGCGCCGCTGGGGGCGATCGCCGAAACCAATCTGCGCCGGGCCATCGGCTTCATCGTCATCGGCGGCATCGGGGCGGTCATGGCGGGCCTTGCCATGCCTTCGCTTGACGGCATTGCCGGCTCGGGCCTCTACATCTTCCACGCCATCCTGACCATGACGGCTCTCTATCTGGTCGCCGGTCTTGTCGAAAAGCTGACCGGCGCCGCCGATACGCGGCAGATGGGCGGCCTCTATGGGGCACATGCGCCCATCTCGATTCTGTTCTTCGTCCTGGTCCTGGCCTCGGCCGGCGTGCCGCCATTCCTCGGCTTCTGGCCAAAGCTGCTCCTGCTCGAAGCAGGCCTGGCAAAGAGCATGGCCGAAGGCGCGGGCTGGATGGGTGGCGCTCTTGTCGTCGCACTGCTCGTCAACGCCGTCCTGACGCTGATTGCCGGCACCAGGCTCTGGGCGCATGTCTTCTGGCGTGGCGCGCCTGACGCTACCGAAGCCGGGAATCCCCTCGCTGGGCTGAGGCCGCTCGGGGAGCGAGGGAGGCTGGCATTTGCCGCAACGGGCGTTCTCGTGGCTGGCATAATGACTATCGGCCTTTGGCCCGGCCCCCTGATGGACGTGGTCGGTACCGGCGCCGCAGATATTGCCGATCCGCAACGCTATATCGCAGCGACCGGCCTGGCCGAAGCCACCCCGTGAGTCGCTTCCCAACCGGGTAATTGCGGGTGCGTCACGATGAACCAGGGTGTCACGACGAGTTAGCGTCGATCAATTCCATGGTGCCGTTGGTTTTATTTCGCAATACAATCGTTTTAGTGGCAGCAAATTGACGCGCATTCCATCAAACTACGAACAAAATCCCGCCACATAATAGATGTTCGACTTTAAGGTAAGTCGTGGTGCCGGGGTTGCGTGCACTAATGAACAGGCCTAGTAAAACTGCAGGCCGCAACTGCCCCTGTTGAGGCCCAATAATAATTTGGAAGGTTGAAAAATGAACGACGATACCGGCGCGTTCGCGACAGCCGAGTCCGATCTTATCGAGCTCAGCACCGAGATTGTGTCCGCCTATGTCAGTCACAATGCAGTCAGCCCTGGCGACTTGCCTAAGCTGATCGCCGAGGTGCACGGCGCGCTGCGTGCCCTTAAGACCAACGAAGTTCCCGCGCCTGTAGAGGAACTCAAGCCTGCCGTCCCGGTGCGCAAGTCCGTGGCCAACGACTATATTATCTGCCTGGAAGACGGGAAGAAGTTCAAGTCGCTCAAGCGGCATCTGCGGACCCACTACAACCTGTCGCCGGAAGAATACCGCGAAAAGTGGGGCCTGCCGGCTGACTACCCGATGGTCGCGCCCAGCTATTCCGCCACGCGGTCCAAGCTGGCCAAGGACAATGGCCTCGGCCGCAAGGCCGACTAAGCTCTTCAGTTTCAAGCGTCACTCAAGATGGCCGCCGTTCTGGCGGCCATTTTCATTTCCTCGTGCTCTGTTCGCTGACTTATCCCCGGTCGCTAGCTTTGGGTCAAAGATAGGAATATCATCCTATTTCGACTGGAGCGACCTATGCAGTTTCAATCCCACCCAATCGCAGTTTCTGGTCGCTCGCCGACGATCAGAGCGCAGTCGGCACCGATGACACGCGTTGCCGATCTTGTGTCACAGTACCAAGATGTCTCCATTTCCCTCATTTTCAGCACGTCGCGTTGCAAGAAGGGTGTGGCGCGGGCCCGCCAGCTAGCCATGTATCTGTCCCACGTCATCCTGGGTGAAAGCTTGACCGCCGTGGGACAAGCCTTTGGGCGGGATAGGACAACAGTCTCCTACGCCTGTGCTTTGATCGAAGACATGCGGGACGATCCCGTATTCGATGCCGAAGTGTCTGGGCTCGAAGCGGTGCTGGAAGGGATGCAATCGTGACGACGCCTAGCCAGGATATCACCGGTCTTGGCGCCTTGCCCGATGCCGTGGCACGGCTGGCGACATCGGCGCAGGGGCCATACCTCGCGCCGCACCACCTGGAGGCCGCCGAACGGTTGGGGCGGATGTTTGAGCGGGCAAGCCTGCGCCAGCGTGTGACGATGAGCTACGATCCCGGCCGGGTCGGCCAGGCAAGGGGCAATGGCCAGGCCGATCTTTCGGATACGGCCGCTGACGCGCGAAAGAAACTTGCCGCTCTGGCCGGGGCGCTGCCATCGGACTGCTGGAGCGTGCTTGTCGATGTGTGTCTATATGACCGTGGCCTGCAGGAGATCGAAGGCGAGCGTGGCTGGCCCCGGCGTGCGGCCAAGCTGGTGCTACGGATCGGCCTCGATCAGGTGGCGGCATTGATGAGGCTCGACCAGCAAGCCGCCGGCCCGGAGCGGTCGCGGAATCGCAACTGGCTGGAGGAGCGTCTCCCAATGTTCGGACTGCCCGGAAATTAACGATGTCATCATCGGTAATGTTCGGCCCGCATGCGGAAGTGGTATCAGGGAAAAGTACCATTTCCGTGCGGCCATGTCGTCCAAGATCAATTCCATCCAGACCCTGAGAGCCAGCGCAGCCATATTGGTTCTGGCCTCCCACGCGCTGCTTTACCCAATGGCCGAGCAGTCGCTTGCCTATGGCCGGCTGGGCTGGCTGGGCGTGATCCTGTTCTTCGTGGTTTCCGGTTTCATCATGGTCGCCGTGACCGGAGAGGGGCAGTTCGAGGCGGGGAGCTTCCTGCGCCGGCGCATTCTGCGGGTGGTGCCGATGTACTGGGCATTCACGATTGTCGCGGCGCTGCTGGCACTGACGTTGCCCGAAATCTTCAAGACCACGGTGTTCGACGGCAAGCAATTGTTGCTCTCGCTGGCTTTCATTCCCTTCTACAATCCCGCCAGCCACGGGCTGCATCCGCTCTACAAGCTCGGCTGGACGCTCAATTACGAGATGTTCTTCTATGTCAGCTTCGCCATGCTCGCCGTGCTCAATGCGCGGCGACGCGTCATGGTGCTGACGCTGGCCTATGTGGCGCTGAGCCTTGCCGGGTGGCTGCTGAAGCCGGAAAACGCTATTCCCGCCTTCTACACAAGCTTCATGCCGCTTGCATTCGTTGCCGGCTCCTGGCTGGGCCTCGCCCATATCGAAGGACGCCTGCAGCGTCTGTCGAGGCCCGTGGTCGTCGCGGTGGCCGCCATTGGCCTGGCCGGTTTGCTGCAAGGGTTCTGGCTCGACCGCGGCATTGTCGAGGATGCCCGCGCCTTCCTCGGATTTCTCGCTTTTGCCTGTGCGGCCGTGGCGCTCTATGTTGGCCTCGAGCAGAGCCTGCCGCGCTCAAGGCTGCTCGAGCAGTTGGGCGATGCCTCCTACTCGATCTACCTGGTCCACATCTTTGCGGTGGCCGCTGTGGCGGGCGTGCTGCTCAAGCTGATCGAGCCGGAGAACGGGCTGGTCGTCGGCGGCGCTATCGCTCTGGCCATTGCCGCTGGCCTGCTCGTGGGGTGGCTGATCTACACGCTGGTGGAAAAGCCGCTGATGCGGCGGCTGCGCCGCTTCAACTAGCCCCGGGTCAGGCTGCGGCCCGGGCCTCGTTGCGAATGCGATTGACCATGGCAACGAGCCCGTTGGAGCGTTGCGTGGTCAGGTGTTCGCGCAGCCCCAATTCGTCAAACAGCGCAATGGCGTCGGTCTCGGCAATGTCCTTGGCCGGCCGGTCGGAATAAAGCGCCAGCAAGACGGCCACTAGACCCTGCACGATCATGGCGTCGCTTTCGCCGCGAAAGCGCAGCCCGGGCGTCCCGTTGACATCGCGCGGCTCGGCGACGAGCCAGACCTGCGACATGCAGCCATTGACCTTGTTGGTGGCATTGCGCTCTGTCTCATCAAGCCGAGGCAGAGCCTGACCGAGTTCGATAAGGTAGCGGTAGCGATCCTCCCAATCGTCCAGAAAGGAAAGGTTTTCGGCGATGTCCTGGAAGGGCTGGGGCTGGGTCATGTGACCTATCTAGGGGATCGGTAGCGGCATTGCCAGTGGTGGCTGCGCAGCAAAAGAAGGCCGCAGACGCGGGACAGCGCATCTGCGGCAGGTGCCGGGGATCAATGGAGTAGCGTCGCTTGGGGAAGTGACACGATCCCCGGAATTTCCTGGTGATGCCGGGTGGCTTATCCCGCGCGGTCCGGGCGCGGTCTGGGCAGGGGAACCGGGGGCTCAGCCGGCAAGGGGCCCGACTGCGAGGTCGCGTTGATCGCCGCGGTGGCGAGTGCCTTGCCGCCGATGCACTGGATTTCGCTGCATTCTATAGACTGGATTTGCGCGGCCACGAACTGGCTGCCGCGCGCCATGGCCTCGCGGGAGAGGTTGGCAGCGCTGTCGCCCATGTCGGCGCCAATGCCCGGCCGGATGACCAGGAAGGCGAGGGTGAGCCAGAATGCGGAGCGCAAAAGAAACATCGTTCCTCGTCCATCGCGGTGGGACAATTCCCGTCCGATGATGTGAGGCTAGGCGGCCCGTATTAAGCGCGGTTGGGCCAAGACGATAAAATTTGAAACAAATGCGCACCTCACCATCAAGGTCTGCAACCCCTTGTTTACGCTATCTGCCGAAAGCGCCCCTCTGCATGCCTCCAAAGCGCGTGAGGGGACGTTGGTTTAAGCTCGTCTTAGCGGTTGCTGGCCGAGGCTCACGCCAGCAAAGACCCGGGTCCCATCCGGGCAGAGCGGCCCGCTGAAGGGTCGCGTTCCGGCCAGCAAGTGCCGGTCAGTACAGGCGTCGTTGAGTGAGTTTTGTGGATGCGTAGCTTCAAGGTTTTCGGAGCCAGCCAGACCAGCGACGCCGTTTCGGCCATGGCCGGAAATCGTCCGGAAATGCTGCGCCGCAAAACTATCGCCAACAATGCCCGTATCCTGATTTTCGCCGCGGCCCTGGGCATGGCGCCTGCGGTCTATGCCCTGGTGACCGGTATCTATCTGCCCTTCGTTTTGGCCAGCATGGTCCTGGCTGGCGGCATGGTGAGCCTTGCCATGCACCATCGCGGGCAGGCCGAGGTCGCCATCTCGGCGCAGGTCGCAACGCTCATGGCCTCGGGCATGGTCCTCACGCTGGCCGATCCCAATGTCGGCGATGCGGGCCTTGCCATTGCCGTGATGGGACCGGTCCTCGCAGCCCTTGCGGCCCGCAAGCAGATGCGGCGCCTGAGCTGGCTGGCGCTGTTGCCGATTGGCCTGCTTGGCTTTGCTGCATCGATCATGGGCCTGCCGGCCGTGCCGGTCGCAGAGCTTGTCCTGTTGACCGCATCGGCCATTGCCTTCGTGATCGCCTTCGCGGTGGTGGCCCATAGCGCGCACCGCATCAACGCGGCCTATGAAGTTCACGACAAGGCGCAGATCAGCGCCTATCGCCACCTGATTGAACATGTGCAGGACGCCGTGCTCCGCTTTGCGCCTGATGGTGCGGTGCTGCTGGCCTCGCGCTCGTCGGAAACCCTGTTCGGCTGCCCGCGCTATCAGATTGCCGGCAGCAAGCTGGCTGATCGCCTGCATGTCATGGACCGGCCGTCCTTCCTCACCGCCTTTGCCGACGCGGCAGAGGATGGACGCAGCCGCACCATCGAGGTGCGGGTGCGCCAGGAGGATCCGCGGGCGCGCAGCAATGTTCCCAGTTTCGTGTGGGCCGAGATGCAGCTCTCGCCTATTCTCGAGGATGGCGGCGTCAGCCCGCGCAATGAAGTCATCGCCCTCATTCGCGATATCAGCGCTCGCAAGGACGCCGAATCGGCCATGGCAGAGGCGCGCCGCGTGGCCGAAGACGCTTCGCAGGCCAAGTCGCGCTTCCTGGCCACGATCGGCCATGAGCTGCGCACGCCGCTCAATGCCGTGGTCGGCTTCTCCGAGATGATGACCTCGGGTATCGGCGGTGAACTGTCGCCCACCCACAAGGAATATGCAGGTCTCATCCAGCAGAGCGGAAAGCATTTGCTCGAAGTCGTCGGCATGCTGCTCGACATGTCGCGGATCGAGGCGGGCAAGTTCGAAATCCAAGCCGACGCCATGGACCCGGCCGAGGTGCTGCCGGCTTGCCTCTCAATGGTCGATTCGCTGGCCCAGGAGCGCGGCATCCAGCTTGTCTCGGAAATCGAGGCAGACCTGCCGCCGATGACGGCCGACGAGCGTGTCTGCCGCCAGATCATGATCAACCTGCTCTCCAACGCCATAAAGTTCAGCCACGATGGCGGCACCGTTACCGTCAGCGTCAAACGCCAGGGTCAGTCGATCAACTTCTCGGTGCGCGACCGCGGTATCGGCATGGCGCCGGCAGCGATGGCGCGAATCGGTGAACCCTTTTTCCAGGTGCAGGACGGCCTCAGCCGCAAATACGAGGGAACGGGTCTCGGCCTTTCCATCGTCAAGGGACTGGTGGAACTGCATGGCGGCACGCTGCGGGCCATGTCGGAAATAGGGGCGGGGACAACCATCACTGTTTTGCTGCCCATAAACGGTCCGGCAACCAAAGCCGGTGAAACTGCCGACATCCTTCATCTCTATCGTGAGCCTGCACCTCAAGCCTCGACCTCATGGCCAAACGAAAAAAGAAAAGCGCAATGACGGCTTCGACCCTCACCCAGTTGCCCCTGATGGCGGGCGGCGCCCTGTTCGGCACAATCGGCCGCGCAGGGCAGTGGACGTTTTCGCGCTATATGCGCACGCCCTTGGCATCTACCGGGCTTCTTGCCCTCGTGACCTTCACGGCGTTGGCCGGAAGCAATGCCCTGTTCTTCCAGACGGCGCAGCACCCCTCGCCTTTCCTTGTGCCCGCCCGCGAAGCGGTGGCGCCGCTGCCGACTCCGGTCGTCGACCGTCCGGCTGGTGAAACCAGCACTATTCCAGCCCTCCCTGCCGTAGTGGAAACGCCTCGTGCCAGCACCGAGACCACCGGCAGCGTTGCGCCAGCGCCAGTTGTTCCTGACGCGCCCGTGGGCAATGCCCAGATGTTCGCGGTGCAGAAGAAGCTGTTCGAGCTGCAGCTCTTCACGGGCAAGGTTGACGGATATTACGGACCCAAGACGGCCGAAGCGATCCGAGCCTTCGAACTGCGCAATGGCATGACCCCGACCGGTGCCAACGATCCCGCCGTTTTCGAGGTGATACTGGGATCGGACGAAGCTGGACGTGCGACGATCGCCACACCGCAGGCATCCGCTTCTCCGGCCCAGCCCGTGGCGCAGACGCCTACGCAGGTCGTCGCGACGGCGCCGACCGTGCAGCAGGTGCAACCGGTGCAACAGGATCAGGTCGTGGCGCGACTGCCGGCCCTGTCGCCGGCAGAGCAAGCCTTCGACGATGTCGCCCAGTCGGCCGCGAGCACGATCGATTCGATCATGGCGGCGGTGGATGGCGGATCGCGCGGATCTGCACCGGCGGCCAGCAATCCACCAACTCCGAGCGCCACGCTGCCGTCGCTGACAGCGCAGGCCCAGCCCCAGCCGATGCCCGCTCCGGTCCAGCCGGCCGCAGTGCCGCCGGCACAGCCGCAGACCGTACAAGTCGCCAGCGCGGGTCCCGTTGCCGCTCCAGTGCCGCCCGCAACCGACGGGGCGCTCGTGACGCAAATCCAGAAAGGCCTTGCCAGCCTGGGCTTCTTCCAGGGGCCAATCGATGGCAAGCCCGGTCCGGAGACGGCCCGGGCCATTCGCGAGTTCGAGAACTTCCACCGCTACAAGATGACCGGACAGGTGCAGCCCGATCTCGTTGGCCTGCTGGTCAAGGCCGGCGCGACGATCTGACGTGGCCAGCCTGCGCAGCGATATCTGGTGCATGGCCTTCGTGCGGCGGCACAACGATATAGGGGACATGTGCGTCGTGGTGCGGCGCGGCGACCCGATCGCAGGGCAGGTCTTCATCGAGGTCGACCACCTCGACGGAACGCGTTCGCTCTATACTCCAGCGCCGACCGTCAGCCGTGGCGAAGAGGTAGGGCCCGTGTTCCAGCGCCGCTTTGCGCGCGTCGACCCAGCAAGGGTGCGTGAGCGCATCGCGCAAGAAATCAACTTCGATCCGGACCTCTGGGTGCTCAGTCTCGACCGGCGTGGCGACGACCTCGACGTGGACCTCGTGCGCGAGGATCGCGCCTAGACGCCCCACCAGGCGCGTTTGCCTGGTCGGTGACAGCGGGTTCAGCCGGCCCGGCGGACGCCGATCTTGGCCAGGGCCTCGATCGCCTGTTCGACCACCGGATTGTGTGCCGGGCTCATTGACGGCGTGCGCTTGCTCGGCTGGGTAAACGGCTGGTGCTGCGGCTTGCTGAGCTCGAGCAGGTTCACCTCACCGCGCCAGGCGCTCATCAGATAGGCCATGGATTCGGACGACACCGCGCCGAACAGCGTGGCAAAGTCGGCAAGGGCCCTGGAGCGCTCGCTGTCATGGCTTGTGGCATGGATGAGGACCTTGAGTCCGTCATAGGCGGTCGCGCCGAAAGCGCGCAGGATGACGAAGAGCGAGGCGCCGGTGACGTCATGCGCAATCTGGCCGCAGCGGACTTCGTCGAGCCCGGTGATTTGGGCCAGGAGCCGCGTGACCTCCGGACGGCGGTTTTCCGAGAACAGCTTCATCAGCGCCTTGGTCAACTCGCCGCTGGCGACGGACAACTGCTCGATGGTGCGCGAAATGGGCGCTGTCGGCGTGGTGCGATTGGCAAAGGACTGGATGACTTTGACGCGATGGGCGTCGGAGAGGTCGAAGAAGGCCGGGGCCAGAAGGGCGGCATCGAAATCGTCGCGGCGGCCCAGCGCCTCGGCCACGAGGTGATCCATCTGCGCTGAACGGGCCAAGGCGCTGAGGTAGGCGCCGCGAGGGGTGATCCCGCTATTGGCGGCGAGGGCGCGATAGACCTTGCGCGAATTCATCTGGAAGAGCTTGGCCAGAACCACGTTGGACAGGTCCGCCCGGCTGGCGAGCGTGGCGCAGGCCGGGACGTCATAGCGCGCGATAATGTCGAGCATGGTCTGGTCGGAGAGGTCCTTGGCGCCTTCGAGGAAAGGGATGAGATCCTCGCCAATATTCTCGACGACGAGACGCTCAAGTGCGGGCGACAGCAGCTCGGCCCGGCCAAGAATGGCCGCGCCCTTGGCCCGTGCCTGGGGGCCGGCAGTGGGAAACAGCCGGGCGGCAAGGACTTCGAATTGTTCCATTTCGGGAACTGTCGGCTTGCCGCGCCGCGCATAGGCGTCGCAGGCCGCGATGAGCAGGGTATTGGTGCGATCCACACCGCCCGTCTCGATCAGAAGCTGAAAGGTCTCGTAGGGCTGAAATCCAAGCATTTCCGGCGGAACCATCGACTCACAATGCATCGAATTTGATGCTGGTCAGACTCTTGCCGCCAATTCGTTAGCAGACTGTTAACCTTGACGATCTCTTAATGGGGTCAGCGCGAGGGGCGTCGCGCCGGAACGATAACGACATGAGACGTTGCCCCCACTAGGGACGGGGGAGCGGTGCAATATGGAGGTCGGCTTGGGAAAGCTGCTGAAGTTCGATAGGCGGAAGAAGCCCGCCGACGCTGGGACAAGAGTTTCCGGCGACGCCCAGATCCTGATTTTTACCGGGGTTCGTTATGAACGCGGGACGCCGCCGCCACCAAACAATCACAGCGACGCGCGGCGCAAGCGCAAGCGTGGCTGATATTCTGGGGTCGGTGACCCGGCCTGTGGCTCTGATGGTGATGGCGGCATTGGTCGTCGGCTGCGTGGCGCGGCCGGTGGGCGATTTCGGCCGGGCCCAGCCCGGCGTGCTGCATGACACCGTGATGCCCTATGCGGGCAAGGTGATTGCAACCGGTCGCAAGGAGCCGGTATCCAACCTCAACCAGACCGACCAGGAACGCGAGATGCACGATCGCACCTGGCGCTTTCTCGTGGCTCCGCACAGCCGCGACTGGTTGTTCGACGCGTCGGTGGAACTGCAGCGCACCCGCATCGGGCCGGCGCGCGACTATCGTTACACCCCCGAGCGGTACTATACTTGGCTACGCACCGCGACCTATCAATCCTCGACCACACGCTACAATACAGTGGGGCGGCATATCCTGGCGGACTTCGATACCGTGCCGGGCACGTTTCAGTCGATCTGCGCCGTTCTCGAAGTGGACCGGCAGCGGCGGGTGGCACTGGCCGAGCTGGGTGGCATCGAGCAGAGCGTGGCCGATAATGTCGCGGCGCGGCGCACCGAAAACCAGTGGCATATCGACTGGTTCGTCCGGGCGCTCAACTACCGCTATGAAAGCTATTCCTATGCGCTCGACCACCTTCTGGTCGAAACACCACACGAACAGTCCATGAGCGTCGATGAAAGCCTGCGGCGCCTGCGGCCATGGGTCGATCGGGCCAATCGCGGCGACTTCTGCGCGAGTGGGGCAGGGGGAGCGGCCAGCAGCGGTGTCACCATACCGTCACGCTTCCAGACCATGGTCCAGGATCGGGAAGTGATCCCGCAGAAATAAGCGGGACTGGGGGATGTTTGGCGGAAGTGGGCAATGTGCGTCAGGGAACGCCCGGCGAGGTTTTCCTGGCTTTTCTCAAGCTCGGCCTCTCCAGCTTCGGCGGTCCTGTCGCCCATCTGGGCTATTTCCGCGACGAACTGGTGGTGCGCCGACGCTGGATCGACGAGGCGGGCTATGCCGATCTCGTTGCCCTGTGCCAGTTCCTCCCCGGCCCGGCCTCAAGCCAGGTCGGCTTCGCGCTGGGGCTGATGCGCGCAGGGCCCCTGGGAGCCTTGGCCGCCTGGACCGCCTTCACGCTGCCGTCAGCTTTGCTGCTCGTAGCATTTGCGCTGGGTGCGTCGGCCCTTGACGGGCCCATCGCGCAAGGTGCGCTGCATGGCCTGAAGCTCGTTGCCGTCGCCATTGTGGCCCAGGCGGTGCTCGGCATGGCCAAGAGCCTGGTGCCGGATCGCGAGCGAGCGGCCATCGTCGTATTAGCATTGTTCATGCTGGTGTCGGTGAGTGGGGCATTCGGACAGATCGGGGCCATTATCCTTGGCGGGCTGGCGGGGCTGCTCGTCTGTCGTGACGGCAATGCGCCTGGCACCGACCATGTTTTTCCCGGATCGCGGCGGGTTGGAAGCATTCTGCTTGTGATCTTTGCGGTGTTACTGGCCGGATTGCCAATCATCGCGGGGGTGGGGCCGGAATTCGCGCTGTTCGATGGCTTCTATCGCGCGGGGGCGCTGGTCTTTGGCGGTGGACATGTGGTCCTGCCGCTCTTGGAGGCGGAGACGGTCGCGCGCGGTTGGCTGACCCCGGACCAGTTCCTGGCCGGTTACGGCGCGGCGCAGGCCGTTCCCGGGCCACTTTTCACCTTCGCGGCCTATCTTGGCACGGTGAGCGGCACGCCGCCCAGGGGCGTGGCCGGCGGCGCCATCGCACTCGTGGCCATTTTCCTGCCCGGCCTGCTGCTGGTGGCTGGATCGCTGCCATTCTGGAACCAGTTGCGACACTGGCCGCAGGCGCAGGCCGCGATGCGCGGCGCCAATGCCGCTGTGGTCGGCATCCTGGCCATGGCGCTCTACGATCCGGTTTTCGTCAGCGCCGTTGGCGGCCCGCTCGATTTCGCCCTGGCATTGGCGGGGTTTGTGGCGCTGGTGAGCTGGAAATGCCCGCCCTGGATCGTCGTGGTAGCGCTCGGAACGGCTGGGGCAATTCTCGGCGCGTTATGAAGCGGGGCCGAAAGCTGCAAGGCTCAGCCCGGCGCTTTCACACCCTGCAATCGCTCAAGCACCTTGGGTGCGAATTCGCCGAGGCGCGAGACATCCTGCCACTGGGCCGCGTGGACCTCGTCGAGCTGGGCGAAGAGAGGCAGGGAAGGATCGGCAATGAAAAGATATTGCAGGTCGTGGTGGATGTGCGGAGGCTCGTTGCGTGAGGGCTTTCCAGGCACATCATGGCTGTCGATGACGAACGGCAGGTCGCCGTCCCGGTGCCAGGGATGGAGCGCGAGACCGTCTACGCCGGTTTCCTCCTCGGCTTCACGCCGGGCCGAGAGGTGGAAAAGCGGGGCAGGCTCGTAATGTCCGCCCGGCTGGAGCCAGCGCCCAATGGTGACGTGATCGATCAGAAGAGTCTGGCGATGGTCAGGCGAGAGGATGACGGCGCTGGTCGTGAGATGGCCGGGATAGGTAGTGCGTTGGTCCAGCGCATGGCCCTGCTCGATCTGCCAGCGTAGCAGCGAGAGGTATTCGCGCGGCGCGGCGACCTCGGCAAGATAGCGCTCGACGGTGGCGGCAAGCGTCCGGGCGAAGGAGCGATCGGTCACGGGGGTCAGCTCTGCCGCGGTCCACAGGAGATTTCGGACAGCTCCTGCTCGAACCTCTTGCGCATGGCCTCGTGCGGCGGAGACAGGCGCACGACGATGAAGAGCTTGTCGGATGCCGATTCCACGACCAGCAGGCCCTCGGCAATGTCGATCTGCTGCTGCGCCAGGAGGCGCGTCTGCGCTGCATTGAACACGCCCAGCTCGACCGTTTGCCCGATGCCGTCACGATTGGTGGTGGAATAGGCGACCACGCCGGCCTCGTTGAACAGGGCCACCGACCAGAAGGCATCCGGCAGGACGCCGCTGAGATAGGCGGGACCCTCGTCCAGATCCACCTGGCATATGGCGTAGCTCAGTTCCGGATCGAGCTGCAGCGGATTGGGTTGGCCCGCTTCGATGCGCGGCAGTATGACCATGCGATTGTCGGCCTCAAGGGCGGCAATGCGGGTCCAGGTCGTCTCCTCGGCGAGGAGGGGCAGGGTGAGAATGGTGGCGATATGGATGATGCCGCCCAGCATCACGCCGCCGATCAGCCAAAGCAGCGTGCGAATCATGTGCAGGCCTCCCGCGTGATGGAGGGCATGGTCGTGTTGGCGGCTGCAAAGCTCGAAAGGGCAGTGGTATCGTATAGCGTCAACACCAGGCTGAACGGACCCGCGCCTGCCAGTTCGAGCCAAGTGCCGGGCTGGAGCGTGGTACCGATCCGGACACGGAGCGCGCCATCGGAAGCGCGGATCACTTCGCTCGAACGCAGGGCGGCGTCGGTGCCTGGCGCGGCCAGATTGATCCATTGCGGATCGACCGCTGCGAGGGTCCAGAAGGTCGAGACGGGCACGTGGCCATCGAGCCGATAGGTGCAGGACAGGTCAAGCGAGTCCCCGTCGCTGTCGGTCGTGGCGACGAAGCGCAGGCCTTCGCTGCGGCCAAGCTGGAGAGCTGCTTCGCGCGTGATATGGCCGCTCGTATAGGGGTTTGGGTTGGGCGAGCCGATGTCGGGCCAGGTCGTCCACGGTCCGAGGGTGACGGCGCCGAACATGCGGCCATCGGTCAGCACGTAGTAGCTGAGGCCGAAGCCGACAGCGAGCGCGACCGCAATACTCATCAACAGGCGGAGGACGAAGCGCACGGATCAGCGTCTCGACGTTTGCGGCATGGAGGGCTGGACCGGCTGCGTTGTCATGGTCATGGCTATAGCAATGGCGGCCTGATGGCGGAAGCGGAATGTCGGCCTGTTTCTTTTATGGGCATGAGGCGCTCCTCTTGCGCCCGAGCCTGGCCAAGGCCAGAAACTGCAGACCAAGCCGGAGACCGACATGCCGAAGCTGTCCACGATTGTCGTTGCGCTCGCCGCTGGCGTGACGCTCGCTTCCCACACCTTTGCGCAAAGCCCCGAGGTCGTGTCGCGCCTCGACCTGTCCGAATGGGTGGGCAAGTGGGTAGCAAGCGAAGAGCAGCAGATTTTCGTGACCATGCCCGACAAGAAAGGCCTGCGCATCGATGGCATGGCCACCTATGGGGCCCTTGATCCGGAACGCGTCGAGCGCGGCGCCGTCAATGTCGGGGATTTTTCGATTCGTATTCCAAGCCGCTGGGTCTCGGCGAATAACCAGATCGACATTGCGATCAATGCCGACGGGGATGCCGTTCCGGTAGAAGAGGCGGACGAATATGACTGCGTGCTGTCATTGCGGCTGGACTGGAACATCAACTGGATCGACGTCACCGACAACAATATGTGCGGCGGCCTCAATGTCAGCTTCACCGGTCGCTACGAGTGGCAGGACGCTGCACGGCCCAGTCTAGAGAGTAATTCCGGCATCACCTCCTATGCAGGCGGCCGGATCGAGATGGCTCAGAGACCCGTCGGGCTCGTGACCGGAGCCTGAGCCGTATCGCGTGGTGCGCCAGTTGCCGCGATGCTCGCATCGAGGCGGTCGGCCAAATCGAGGAGCTTGCGGGCGGCGGCGGGCTTGAGCGTCGGCGGGCGCTCGACCGTTTCTTCAACATCTTCGAGGTCGGCTTCGGCGACGATGGGTGCGGGGGGCACGAAGTCGATGCCGAAGACCGGCTTTATGTCCACATTGGTATGGGCATAGGCCATGAACTTCTGCCAGGCGATCGTGGGCAGGGTGCCGCCGGTGAGGTTGTTAGTGGTCGTATAGTCGTCGTTACCGAACCACACCGCGGCGACATAGTTGCCGGTAAAGCCGGCAAACCAGGCGTCGCGATAGGAGGTGGTCGTGCCCGTCTTGCCCAGCGTCGGCACACCTTCGATGCGCGCGCGAGTGCCGGTGCCGGCCTGGGTCACCGAATACATCATCTGGTTCATATAGGCGACGGTCTGCTCCGATAGCACGCGCTCCTGTGGCGCGTCGGGATCCTTTTCCCAGATCAACTGGTCGTTGAGCGTGGTGAGACGCGTGAGCCCGTAGGCGGGCGTCTGGTAGCCGTCATTGGCAAAGACCGCGTAGGAGCTGGTCATGTCAATGACCGATACCGACGCCACACCGAGCGCCAGCGACCGGGTCACGGGATATTCGGCACGCAGGCCCATGCGGTGGCTGAGCGCGGCGATCGGGTCGCGCCCGGTCTTGATCGACAGCGTGACAGGAACGGTATTGAGCGACTGCGCGAAGGCGCTTTGAAGGCTCACAGTGCCCTTGTAATTGCGGCCATAGTTCTGCGGGCACCAGTCGCCGATGCAGACCGGGCGGTCGGTGATGGAGTCCGAGGGCGTGAGGCCCAGCTGCTCCATGGCCTCGGCATATACGAAGACCTTGTAGGCCGAGCCGGGTTGGCGATTTGAAACGATGGCACGATTGAACTGGCTCTTGGCATAGTCGGTGCCCCCGACCATGGCGCGGATGGCACCATGCGTATCGGTGACGACCATGGCGCCTTGATGCACGCGATACTGTTCGCCCTGCTCGCGGATAACCGAGGTGATGGCGTCCTCGGCATAGGCCTGGAGGGTCGTGTCGATCGTCGTACGGACGACGAAATTGTTGCCCGGGGCCCCGGTTTCTTCAATGAGGCGCTTGGCTTCCTCGAAGGCATAGTCGAGGAAATAGTTGGGCGAATTGGCATCGGCTATGCGACTGATCGGCGTGGCCGGATGGCGGCGCGCTGCGGTTACCTGGCCTTCGGTAAGAAAGCCCGACGCCACCAGATTGGTGAGCACAACATTGGCGCGACCGCGCGCCGCCGCGAGGTCGACATGTGGCGCCCAGCGACCGGGGGCCTTGTAGAGGCCGGAGAGCATGGCGGCCTCGGCAAGATTGATATCCTGCACGCGCTTGCCGAAATAGTATTCTGCGGCAGCAGTGACCCCAAACGTGCCGCCGCCCATATAGGCGCGGTCGAGGTAGAGCTTGAGAATCTCGTCCTTGGAATAGTGCCATTCCAACCAGACCGACAGAAAGGCTTCGACGATCTTGCGCTCGATGGTGCGCTCGGATGAGAGGAAGAGCTGCTTGGCCAATTGCTGGGTGATCGAGGACCCGCCATGAAGGCTCGAGTCGCCAGTGGCATTGGTGAAGAGGGCACGGAGGGTCCCCACGACGTCGACGCCGAAATGCTCGTAGAAGCGCCGGTCCTCGGTCGCGAGCGTGGCCTTGATGAGATAGTCCGGCATCTGGTCGAGCGCCACGCTGTCGTCCGAGCGGATGCCGCGCCGGCCGATCTCGTTGCCGAACCGATCAAGGAAGACGACTGAATAATCCTCGGCCTTGTTGAAGGCGCCCCGATCGATGACGTCGAAGGCCGGCAGGGCAAGGGCGGTCATCAGCACCGCGCCGATAGCGCCGAAGGTGAAGGCATCGCTGAGGATTTCGACGAAGAAGCGCTTGATCCCCGAAACGTGGAAGCGGGACATGAAGTCCTGGTAGCGGGTGTAGCCACGCCCCATCGACTGCCAGAATTCATAAAGCGAGGAATCGAGCCAGGCGTCGGCAGCCAGCATGCCGCCCTTGGGACGGTGCTTCTTTTCCTTGGTGTAGAACGGATCCTGCACGGCAAACCCCGGGGCCTCGACAGAGGCAGAGTTGTCCGCAAAATCGGACAAGGCAACACAATCGTTGGAATAGGATTGCATTGGGTCGCGGGCAAGCGCAAACCGGCAACAGCATGAACGGCAAACGGTAAAGATGGCCTTCTGGGAAGAAAAGACGCTCGATCAAATGTCAGCGAGCGAGTGGGAAGCACTCTGCGACGGCTGCGGGCGCTGCTGCCTGATCAAGCTCGAGGACGAGGATACGGGCACGCTGATCACCTCGGATGTGCGGTGCAAACTGCTCGATGGGGAGAGTTGCGCTTGTACGAATTATCCGAACCGACAGGCGATCGTGCCCGACTGCATCAAGCTGACGCCCCAGAATGTGCGGGAAATACCGTGGATCCCGACCACCTGCGCTTATCGCCGGCTGGCCGAGGGCAAGGGCCTGGCTTGGTGGCATCCGCTGGTCTCGGGCGACCCGCAAACGGTTGTGGATGTTGGCGTTTCGGTCAAGGGGCGGACGTTTCTCGAGACCGAGGTCGACCCGGAAAACTGGGAAGAACATGCGGTGGAATGGCCCGAATTCGAGCCGCCCGATGCGCTTTAGCATAGGCCGGTGATTACTGCCTGTTAACCATAGCCGTGGCTTGATGGACGTACCAGGACTTGGCCCAGGACAGGCTTGATGAACAAAGTGACCATGAGCGGCGGTGACGGTCTGTGGGCGCGCATTCGTGCGGCGCTGGGTCGTGACGCTCGTGAGCCGGCTTATGGCCAGGCCGCCATTGCCAGCAATCCGAACAAAAAGACCCGCCTTGCCCAGCGCGTCGATGATGACCTGCGCCGCGGCTGGATGTATTGCGCCGACCGCAATGTGTCGCTCTGCGTTGTGACGCTGGAAATGGATGGCTATGGCGACTATTTCGCCGCCTATGGCCGCGAGGCAGTGGACGGCTGCCTCGAAACGCTCGAAGGCGTGATCGGCGGACTGCTACCACGCACGACCGACCGCTGCATCCGCAACGGCCGTGCCGGCTTCGTGCTGGTGCTGCCCGATATGCCGGCGCTGATGGCGCGTGACCTCGCGAGCCGCATTGCCGCAACGATCCGCCGGCAGGGCCTTGCCAACCGGCAGAGCCATGTCGGCCAGGTGACCATGAGCACCGGCATTGCCGTCGCCAATCCCCAGGGCGGTTTCGACCGCTCCGTGCTTGAAGCGGCCCAGCAGGCCGTCAAGAAAGCGCAGCGCCGCGGACTGGCCCGTCTCGAAGTGGTCGACCTGCGTGGCCGCGACGACAGACAGCGCCGCGCCGCCTGAGCACACGGTTGCCTTGAACCATCCTTGCCATTAAGAGAGCCGTCCCCGCGCGCCTGCCTGCGTGCTTCCCCCAATGCGGACGGCTCCCATGACCCTTGCCTGCGGCCTCGACTTCGGCACGTCCAATTCCACGCTCGGCCGCGTCGGCGCCGATGGCTTGCCGCATCTGCTACCCCTCGAAGGCGGGCAGGCGACCATGCCCAGCGTGCTGTTTTTCGGCTTTGAAGACGATCGCATCCACTATGGACGGGCGGCCGTGGCCGAATATGTCAGCGGTGCCGATGGCCGGCTGATGCGATCGCTCAAGAGCGTGTTGGGCACGGCGCTGTTCGCCGACACCACGCGCGTCAAGGCGCGGCGTCTGGGCTTCGGGGAGATCATCGGGACCTATGTGGGCGAACTGAAGCGGCGGGCCGAGGCAACGCTTGGGGATGAGCTGACCGAAGTCGTGATGGGGCGCCCGGTGCACTTCGTCGATGACGATGCTGTGGCCGATCGCGAGGCGCAGGACCAGCTTGAGGCTGCGGTGCGGGCGCAGGGATTTCGCCATGTCGAATTCCAGTATGAGCCGATCGCCGCGGCGCTCGATTACGAGCGGCAGGTCGCGGGCGAAAAGCTGGCCCTGATCGTCGACCTTGGCGGCGGCACGTCGGACTTTTCGCTGGTGCGGGTGTCACCGGACCGGGCCGGGCAGGCGGATCGTAGCGGCGATATCCTCGCCACGGCAGGCGTCCATATCGGCGGCACCGATTTCGACCGCCTGCTGGCCATGGGAAGGGTGATGCCGGAGCTGGGGCTCGGGTCGAGGACGCTCGACGGCAAGCGGCACCTGCCGGTGGCGCCCTATCACGATCTCTCCACTTGGCACCGTATCAACCGGCTCTACGATCCCAAGGCGCTGCGCGACCTGCGCTCGACTGCGCGCGAGGCCCGGGAAAGCGACAAGGTCGAGACTTTTGCCATGCTGGTCGAGGATCGTCTCGGCCATCGGCTGATTGGTGCCGTGGAAGCTGCCAAGATTGCCCTGTCGGACAAAGAGCGGTTCGACTTCGCCTTTCCGGTGCGCGACCGGGTGATCGCCACGAGCATGACGGTCAGCCAACTGGCCGAGGTGCTGGCCGCCTCCATCGAGAGACTGGAGAGCACGATCGGCGAAACGCTGCGCCAGGCGGGTTTGCAGGCCGGTTCCGTGGACAGCCTGATCCTCACCGGTGGTTCGACCCTGGTGCCGGCGGTGGCCGGACGGTTGCAGGCCCTGTTCCCGGCCGCCGAGGTGGTGCGCACCGACGTGCTCGGCAGCGTCGGACTGGGCCTGGCGCTGGAGGCGCGACGGGTCTTCGGTCCCTGAACCAGGTGACTGATTGCATCCTTGCGGTGCGACGGCACGTTAGGTCCTCAAGCGTGATGGGGGAGCAATGAGTTATCTGCGGTTCAAGCTGCGTCAGCTGATGCAGCGCATGTGGTTCCTGCCGGCCGCATTCTCGGCCATGGCCGTCCTGACGGTGGTCATTGCCTACGTGCTGGCCCGGTTTGCCCCCGATGAACTGCCCTTCGTCATGCCTTCCAATGCCGTGCAGTCGATCCTGCAGATCCTGGCCTCGAGCCTGCTGACGGTGGCGGTGTTTGCGCTCTCGACGGTAGTGGGGGCGTTTTCGGCCGCGTCGAGTTCAACCACGCCGCGAGCCGTGCCGCTGATCGCCGGGGACGTCCAGGCCCAGACCTCCATCTCGGTCTTCATCGGCGCCTTTCTGTTCTCCATCGTCGGGATCATTGGGCTTTCAGCTGGGCTCTACAGCGAGGCCGGACGGCTCTTCCTGTTTGTCGTGACGCTGGGCGTGCTGGTGCTGGTCGTCGCCGCGCTCATCCGGTGGATCGGTCAGATTTCGGCGATCGGGCGCGTATCCCACACGATCGGCGTCGTCGAGACCGCGACGCGCGATTCTCTCAAGGTGATGCGTGAGCATCCGCTGCTCGACTGCCGGCGGCTCGACGGGGAACCCGAAGGACAGCCGCTATCCGCCGAAAGGCCCGGTTACGTGCAGCATTGCGATGCCGGCGAATTGCAGGGACTCGCCGAGGAGCACGACCTGGTGGTGACGGTGATGGCCCGGCCCGGCACCTATGCCACGCCGGTTCGGCCCCTGATGCTGGTGCAGGGTGACACGGACGAGGCGCTGCGCAAGGCTTTGACGGACTGCTTCGTGCTGGGCGACCAGCGTGCATATGACAGCGACCCGCGCTATGGCTTCATCGTGCTCGGCGAGATCGCCGACAAGGCCATGTCGGCCGGCATCAACGATCCGGGTACCGCCATCGTCGTCATCGACACAGTGACGCGGTTGCTGCTGGATTGGAACGATGAATATAGGGACGGCGAGCATGACCGGATCCTGGTCGCGCCGCTGGTGCCGCGGGACGTGCTCGAGGATTTCTACCGGCCGCTGGCGCGTGATGGCGCGCATGTGATCGAAGTCGTGTCCCGCATGTTGAAAAGCCTCGAGACGGTGGCGGCCTGCAAGCCGACACTGGCCGACGCGGCCCGGGAGATGGGGCGGGATGCGGTGGCGCGCGCGGAAAAGGCGATGGATGCGCAGTCCGATTTGGCGGACTTGAAGAAGGTCAGTGCGTGGTTGGGGTAGGAGTGGGAGCGCTCGACCCTATGTTTTTCTCGATGCTCCTCGCCGTGTCATTCGAGCTGCCACTCAAGCGTCGCTTTCGTGGCCTTCTTGGCTCGCAAGGCTCCACTGGAGCCTTGCGTCCTGCGGACCCCAACGAAGTCTCATGGCCTTCGTCCCTAAAATCGGTCCACCGGAACGATTTTGCGCGTAGCGCCGGCTTCGCCATTCGACCGTAGGTCTCATGGCCTTCTCGCTTAAAATTCTTCCACTGGAAGAATTTTGCGGCTGTGCCGCCAGCTCAAAGTTATCCCCGCGTGACGGGGGTGGGGTATGTTTGGGGCATGATCACGAAATTGGGTCACGAAGCCGAGCGGAGGTCCTGCCAGCGCTGGTTGCGCATCTCGGACGGATCGACGAGGCGGCAGGGATAGTGATCCTTGATGGCTTCGTTGAAGAAGCGGCCCATGGACACTGAATTGACAAGCGCATCGTAGATGGGCTGCGGAACGCCGAAATACTTGTAGCGGCGAAAATCCGGGCCGAACCACAGCGAGAGCTCCTTGAGCTCGGGCTTGTAGTGATGATGACGGATCGCGGCTGACATCGGACATCTCCGGGTTGGATTCCGCAGGTTCGAATCCGGACGCGAGTCATCGGGTTCCAGCTCTCGATTCACAGTTGAGTCAACGACATATCGTCGACTGGCGCGCCGGCCCCTTGCTGGCGGAGGAAAGCATTGCGACATGGACGGTTTCGATCCCGAGCGGAACAAGAACAACGAGGTCGTTGCCTGGGCTTCCGTGCGGTCGGACTACGAGGCGGGCCTTTTGACCTGCAACGGCATTGCCCACCGCTACAAGCTGCGGCGCGGGCAACTGGCCAACCGGCCCCGGGCCACCAAATGGGTGCGCCCCGGCAGCGCCGGGGGACGGGACCGGCAATTGCTGATCGCGCGGCTGATGGGCCTCGTTGAACGGCAGATCGACATGGTGGAGAGCGAAATGGAGAAGGGCAACCGCGCCGAAAGCAAGGTGCTGAGCGACCTGGTGCGTGACTTGGACAAGCTGATTGCGCTCGAACGCGCCGAGGGGGGCAAAGCCGGCACGATCCGCAACCGGGGCGAGGCGAGCGAGATGCGCCGCAAGCTCGAGGAGCGCATCAACGCCATCACCAAGGGCCTGGCCTGAGATCATGGTGACCATGCGGTCGTTCCTGCTCGATTGTGCCGCCAAGCTGGAAGACAGCGAGCTTACCGGCATTGCCTTCAACTGGCCGATATGGGCCATGCCGCACCAGTTGCCGCCGGCAGGCGACTGGACCACCTGGCTGCTGCTGGGCGGGCGCGGCGCCGGCAAGACGCGCGCGGGCGCCGAATGGGTGCGCATGCTGGCAGCGCAGGGGATCGGACCGATTGCCCTGGTCGGCGAGACCATGACCGAGGCGGAAGCCGTGATGGTGCGCGGCGAAAGCGGCGTGTTGCGGGTCTGCGCGCCGGACGAGCAGCCCAAAGTGAGCGGGAACGTGCTGGTTTGGCCCAATGGGGTCGAGGCGCATGTCTTGCCCGCATCGGACCCGGAGCGATTTCGTGGGCCGCAATTCGCGGCTGCCTGGTGTGACGAGACAGGCAAGTGGAAAAAGGCCGAAGAGGCCTTCGACATGCTGCAGTTCGGACTGCGTCTCGGCGCCCGGCCGCGTCAGCTGGTGACGACGACGCCGCGCGCCACCCGCCTGATCAAGCGGCTGATGGCGGACGAGCAGACGGTGACCAGCCGGGCAGCGACCAAGGTGAACAAGCACCTGGCCGACGTGTTCCTGGCCGCTGTGGTCGAGCGCTACAAGGACAGCGTGCTCGGGCGGCAGGAACTCGATGGCGAACTGATCGAGGACCGCATCGACGCGCTATGGCAAAGGGCGATGTTCCGCCCGCCGGAAGCCGCGGTGGATGGTCGTGTCGTCGTCGCCGTCGATCCGCCGGTGACCGGCACGGTCCGCTCGGATGCCTGCGGCATCATCGTGGCGGGCCGGCAGGGCGAGGGCGCTGTGGTGCTCGAGGACGCGACGCTCAGGGGCATCATGCCTGATGTGTGGGCGCGGCGGGCCGTTGCGGCGTACCGGGCGCATGAGGCCGACTGCATCGTGGTCGAGGTGAACCAGGGCGGGGACCTGGTGCAGCAGCTGCTGTCGCAGGTGGATGCTTCGGTTCCGGTGCGTGAGGTGCGGGCCAGCCGGGGCAAATGGGTGAGGGCCGAACCGGTTGCGGCGCTCTATGCGCGTGGACTGGTGCGCCATGTGGCCGGGCTGACGGCGCTGGAAGACGAATTGTGTGCCTTTGGGCCTGACGGTAAGGCCGACGGACATTCGCCCGACCGGGTGGATGCACTGGTCTGGGCGCTGACGGAACTGGTGCTGAACGAGCAGCGGCCGCGGGTGCGGGGTTTGTAGGCCCCCCACCTAGCCTCCCCCTTCTTCAGGGCGAGGTCGGGTGGGGTGCAGCTATCGAGGACATCAAGAATGCCCAACTTTCTGAACCGCCTGTTTGGCGGGCGAACGAACGCGCCTTCAGAAGCCAAGAGTTTTGCCGGCCATACCATGCTGACACTGAGCCAGCTGGGGCCGGCGCAGTGGAGCGGGCGGGGCTATGCGAGCCTCGTCAACCAGGGCTTCATGCGCAATCCGGTGGTCTATCGCTGCATAAGGCTGATTGCCGAGGCGGCCAATCGCGTCCCGCTGGCGGTCGAGGTGGATGGCAGGCGGATGAGCGATCATCCCCTGGCACTGCTGCTGTCGCGGCCCAATGGACGGCAATCGGGCGGGGAACTGCTCGAGGCGGTCTACGCCTATCTGCAGACGGCGGGCAATGCCTATCTGCAGGCGGGCATCGTCGAGGGAACGGTGCGGACATTGTTCATCCTGCGGCCCGATCGGATGAGCGTTGTCGCTGGCCGCGATGGCTGGCCGGTGGCCTATGACTACAAGGCCGGGGGCAGGGCGACGCGGATCAGCCAGGAGGCGCTGCCCATCCCCGGCGTGCTGCATATGGCGCTGTTCCACCCGATGGACGACCATTACGGCATGGCGCCGCTGGAGGCAGCCCAGACCAGCCTCGACATCCACAATGCCTCGGCGGAGTGGAACAAGGCGCTGCTCGACAATGCGGCGCGGCCGAGCGGCGCGCTGGTCTATTCGGCCGGGGCGGGGAGCCTCACAGACGAGCAGTTCGCCCGCCTCAAGGACGAGATGGAAGCCCAGTTTTCCGGCGCCGCCAATGCCGGAAGGCCGATGGTGCTCGATGGCGGACTGGACTGGAAGGCGATCGCGCTCAGCCCCAAGGACATGGACTTCATCGAGGCGAGGCACGCGGCGGCGCGGGACATAGCCCTCGCCTTCGGGGTGCCGCCGATGCTGCTCGGCATTCCGGGCGACAATACCTATGCCAACCTCGCCGAAGCAAACAGGGCCCTGTGGCGCCAGACGCTGGTGCCGCTGATCATGCGCGTGAGCCAGGAGCTGAGCGAATGGCTGGGACCAGCCTTCGACGGCGCAACGGTAGTGCCCGATTTCGAGGGCGTCGAGGCGCTGGCCGAGGATCGCGCGACGCTTTGGGCGCGGGTGGGTGCAGCGGATTTTCTCACCGACGCGGAGAAGCGGGAGATGGTGGGCTTGGGAACCGATCGGGAGTGATCGCGATGGACACGCTGACCACAACCATCGTCGAGCGGGGGGACCTGGCGCATCTGGCGCTGTTCCTCTGGGCGACCAGTTCGAGCGCTTTGCTCGTGTGGGCCTTGAGGGAAATGGCCAAGGTGAATCAACACTTCAACGACTTCGTGCGGGAGATCGCCGCGTTGAATCGGCTTTTCCGGAAGGAGGACTAAGCCCATGGCGGACAAGCAGAATCGCGAAAGCGCGCAGCAGACGTTCCGGCAGTTTGCCTGGAACCTTGCGGGCACGCTGGCGGACAAGCAGCGCAGCATGCCCAAGCCGCGCAGTGGCGGGGGCAAGCGCTGATGGGCTCGATTTCCATCGATGCCGAGGGGCGGTTTGCCGGCTATGCGAGCGTCTTCAACAGGCTCGACAGCGGCGGCGACATAGTCTTGCCTGGGGCGTTCGCCAAGAGCCTCACGCGCCGGCGGGGGCGCATTCGGCTGCTGTTCCAGCATGATCCCAAGGAGCCGGTCGGCATCTGGGACAGCCTTGCCGAGGACAGCCACGGGCTCTTCGTGACCGGGCGCCTGGTGCCGGGCGTGCCGCGCTCGGACGCGCTCAAACGCCTGATCCAAGATGGTGCGCTCGATGGATTGTCCATCGGCTTCCGCACCGTCAAAGCCAGCCGCCGCGACGGCAACCGCCTCTTGCACGAGATCGACCTCTACGAGGTCTCGATCGTCACCTTTCCGATGATGGAGGACGCGCGCATCGCCTCCCCCCTCTCGGCCGGCGCGGCCATAGCCGCTGCCATCAGAACCATCCGCAACCGATAGAAGGACACCGACATGGATCGGATCGACGACGGCCTTGAAACCAAGGCCGGCGCAGGGGGCGATATTGCCGCGCTCTTCGCCGAATTTTCGAGCGCATTCGAGGAGTTCAAGGCGACCAACGACCAGCGCCTCGGCGAAATCGAGAAGCGCGGCAGCGCCGACGGCCTGCTCGAGGGCAAGCTCGAACGCCTCAACCGGGTGATCGACGGCCACAAGGCGGCGATGGACCGGCTGGCCGCCGAACGCGCCCGCCCGGCTATCGAGGGCAAGAGCGGCAATCTGCCCGATGGCGAATACAAGGACGCCTTCTCCGCCTATGTGAAGCGCGGCGAGGAAAAGGCGCTGCAGATCGGCGTCAACGCAGATGGCGGTTTCGTCGTGCCGGCCGAGGTCGAGAGCGAGATCACCCGGCTGATGACGCATATCTCGCCCATCCGCGCCATTGCCGGCGTACGGCAGGTGTCAGGCTCCGTCTATAAGCGTCCGATCACCGTCAGTGGTCCGCAAACCGGCTGGGTCGGCGAGACGGCAAGCCGTCCCACCACCAACAGTCAGACGCTGGCCGAGCTGAGCTATCCGACGACGGAGCTCTACGCCATGCCGGCGGCGACCACGGCCTTTCTCGACGATGCCGCGGTGGATGTGGGCCAGTGGATCGCCGACGAGGTCAACGCGGCGTTTGCAGCCCAGGAGACCACGGCCTTCGTGACCGGCGACGGCGTCAACAAGCCGAGCGGCTTCCTCAGCGGTACCAAGGTGGCAGAGGCAAGCTGGAGCTGGGGCAATCTGGGTTACCTTGCAACGGGTCTGTCGGGGGCGCTGCCGGCCAGCAATTCGAGCGATATCCTCATCGACCTCGTCTATGCGCTCAAGGCCGGCTATCGCCAGAACGCCACCTGGGTAATGAACCGCAAGACCCAAGGGGCGCTGCGCAAGCTCAAGGACGCTGACGGCAATTACCTCTGGCAGCCCGCGGCAGCCGCCGATGGCAAGGCCAGCTTCATGGGCTTTCCGCTGGTCGAAGCCGAGGACATGCCCAATATCGGCGCCAACAGCTTCTCCATCGCCTTTGGCGACTTCAGGCGCGGCTATCTCGTGGTCGACCGTCAGGGCGTTTCGGTGCTGCGCGACCCGTTCAGCTCGAAACCCTATGTGCTGTTCTACACCACCAAGCGCGTGGGCGGCGGCATTGCGGATTTTGACGCGATCAAGCTGCTGAAATTCGGCGCGAGCTGAGGAAGACCCCCACCTAACCTCCCCCTGAAGTAGGGGGAGGGACAGATCGAGTTTGCTGAACCCCACGGCTTCCGCCTCTTCTCCTCCCCCCTCTTCAGGGGGAGGCCGGGTGGGGGTGCAACACCCAACAAGGAACATCAACATGACTGCTTATCTCCTGGCGGGACCCGCCGAGGAGCCGGTTTCGCTTGCCGAGGCCAAGGCTTTTCTCAAGGTCGACGACACGGCGGAGGACGGGCTGATCACGACGCTGATCGGCGCGGCGCGGCTGCATGTCGAGGGTGTGACCGGCAAGGCGCTGCTGGCGCAGAGCTGGCGCATCGTGCTCGATGACTGGCCTGACGGTGGAGTGGTGAAACTGCCGGTGGCGCCGCTCGTCTCCGTGACGGCGATCAGTGCCGTCGACGATCATGGCGGGAGCCATGATATTGCGCTGGCTCAATTCCTGTCCGAACCGGATCGCTTGATCGTGCCCCGCGTGGTCGTGGGCATGCCGGTGCTGCAGGCACGGCAGGGGCTCGAGATCGACTATGTCGCAGGCTTCGGAACCGAACCGCAGGATGTGCCGGCCGACCTGCGACAGGCCGTGCTGGGCCTTGTGGCGCATTGGCATGAGCACCGGGACGCGGTGATCGTGGCCGGCTCGGGCGCTGTCGTGCCCTCGGGCTTTGATCGGGCGCTGGCGCCCTACAGGCGGGTGCGGTTGTGAGCGGCGAAAAGATCCCGCCTATCGGCACTCTGACCGATCGGGTGCAGTTCAAGCGCCGCGAAAGCGCGGACGACGGCGGCGGCGGGCATACGCGGATCTATGTGCCGGTGACCAATCTCTGGGCGCGGGTCCGCAGCCTGTCGGGCCGGCAGGGCACCAATGCCGACGGCCGGATGGTGGCGATCTCGCATAGCATCGTCATGCGGTTTCGCATCGACGTCTCACCGGGCGACCGCATTGTCTATCGCGGACGCAACCTCGACGTGGTGAGCACGGCCGATATCAACGGTCGCCGGGCCTATCTCAGCTGCGCCTGCAGCGAAACCAGCTTCACGGGGTAGGCGATGCATCCGATTGCACGATTGCAGGCCGCTCTGGTGAATGCCCTCCTGGCCGATGCGTCCCTCGTGGCGCTGATCGGGCCCGGATGCGTGTTCGACGCGCCACCGCGCGACCGGCCTGCGCCCTATGTGGTGATCGACCGGCACGATATGCGCCAGGCCGACGGCGATGCCGCACCGATGCAGGAACACCGGGTGCTGCTCCATTGCTGGAGCGACCAGCCCAGCCGCAAGGCGGCGCTGGATATCGCCCAGCGTGTGGTGGCGGTGGGGACGGGGACGCTGGTTCCGGTGGGGCTGGTGGTGACCCATGCCGAGCACATGCGGACCGAGACGGCCATCGACACGGCGACGGGCCAGGCACGGGCCGCGGTGATGCTGCGGTTCTTGAGTGAGTAACACGACAATCTTCCCTTCTCCCCTTGTGGGAGAAGGTGGCCCGTAGGGCCGGATGAGGGGTTTTGCCCAGGCTTCAGCACGCCATTCGAGCAGCGCTCTCATGGCCTTCTTCCCTAACTTCGCTGTGCAAGCGAAGTTGCCTTCGGCACGGCAAGAAGCCCCTCACCCTGATTTTCTGATGAACGCAGAAAATCTGTCCCTCTCCCACAAGGGGCGAGGGGAAACCGAGAGCGGGGATAGATCGATGGCAGCCCAGAGTGGCAAGGATATGCTTTTGAAACTCGACCAGACTGGGTCGGGGAGTTTTCTGACAGTGGCGGGGCTGCGCTCGCGCAGCCTGAGCTTCAATGCGGCCAGTGTCGATACGACGGACCAGGAAAGCGCCGGTCGCTGGCGCGAATTGCTGGCCGGGGGCGGGGTGAAGCGGGCTTCCGTGTCGGGGTCGGGGGTCTTCAAGGACGTGACCTCGGACGCCCAGGTGCGCTCCCTGTTCTTTGCCGGCACCATTCGCAACTGGCAGTTGATCCTGCCCCATTTCGGCATCGTGCAGGGACCGTTCCAGATCGTGGCGCTGGAGTTTTCGGCCGACCATGCCGGGGAAGTGAGCTTCGACCTGGCACTGGAGAGCGCCGGGGAAGTGACGTTTACCGCGGTTTAGGCCGACAGGCTCGGCCTGTCCTAGTCGAGAGAAAAGATGACAAACATGCATCGTGGTGAAATCGCCGCCGAGATCGGGGGCGAGAAGAGAACGCTGTGCCTGACGCTGGGGGCGCTGGCCGAGCTTGAGGCGCGGCTGGGGGCGGGGGATCTCGCGGGCCTGGCGGAGCGGTTCGGGGAAGGGCGCATTTCGGCGCGGGATCTGACGGCGATCCTGGGCGCCGGACTTCGCGGCGGTGGCCATGACGTGAGCGACGACGACCTGGCGCGGATGAGCGTGGAGGGCGGTCTGCGCGGCGCGGCGGAGATTGCCGTGCGGCTGCTGCACGCAACCTTCGGAGACCTCGCATGACACCGTTTCCCTGGAAGGAAGCCATGCGCTTCGGACTGGGCGTGCTGCGCCTGCCGCCGCGCGATTTCTGGTCGATGACGCCGCGCGAACTGGCCTCGGCCTGGAGTGCGGTGATGGGCGATCGGACCGGACCGCTGGACCGGCGCGATCTCGATGCGATGATGGAGCTGTTTCCCGATGGCCGGTGATCTCTTCGGCGAGGATTTTCGCAGCGAGCTGAGCGACGTCTCGACCGAATTCAAGCGTATCAGCGACCTGGCGGACGGCGTGGCCAGTTCGGTGAGCCGGGCCTTCCGCGGCGCAGTGATGGACGGCAAGTCGTTCCGCTCGGTTCTGTCCGATATCGGGCGGGCTTTTGCCGATATCGCGCTCAAGGCGGCGTTCAAGCCCCTGGGCACGATGATCGGAGGGCTGGTGGAGAATATTTTCGCCGCGACCAACCCGGCGCTGGGCGGGGTGACGCCCTTTGCCAAGGGCGGCGTGATCGCGAGCCCCAGTTATTTTCCGCTCGGCAAGGGTCTTGGCCTTGCCGGCGAGGCCGGGCCGGAAGCGATCATGCCGCTGCAGCGCGGACCGGATGGCCGGCTGGGGGTGGCCGGCGGTGGTGGCGGCGCGGTGCACGTGACCTTCAACGTTACGGCGAACGATGCACGCAGTTTTGCGGCCAGCGAAGCGGAGCTGAGCGCGATGCTGCTGCGGGCGGTCAAGCGCGGAGCGCGGGGGAGTTAAGGCGACCCCCACCTAACCTCCCCTGAAGGAGGGGGAGGGACCTATCCAGTGTGCTGCGACGACTGTGAACCACCAGCCCGCTCCTACCCCTTCCTCAGGGGAAGGCTGGGCGGGGGTGTCTTCAAGGAACCAGAAAATGGCATTTCATCACACGCGGTTCCCGCTCGATGTCGCGCTGGGCGCGCGGGGCGGGCCGGAGCGGCGCACGGACGTAACGACATTGGTTGGCGGCGGGGAGAAGCGCAACGGGCGCTGGGCTCATTCGCGGCGACGCTACAATGCGGGGTATGGCGTCAAATCGCGGGCCGATATGCAGGCCGTGCTGGCCTTTTTCGAGGAGCGGCGCGGCCGGCTGCATGGCTTTCTGTGGCGTGACGGGCTGGATTTTTCGTCTGGCGCAGGCGTGCCGCTGCCGACCGATCAGTGGATCGGTGCCGGGGATGGTGCGCGCACGCTGTTTCAGCTGACCAAGACCTATGGCGCGGCTTTCGACCCCTATCGGCGGCCGATTGCCAAGCCGGTGGCCGGCAGCGTCCGCGTCGCGGTCAACGGGGTTGAGGCTCTGGGCGGCTGGACGGTGGACGTGACGACCGGTGTCGTCGGCTTTGCTACGGCTCCGGCGATGGGCGCAACGGTAACGGCCGGGTTTCTCTTCGACGTGCCGGTGCGCTTCGACAGCGACCGGCTCGATATCGAGCTCAATACGTTCGACGGCGCCGAAGCCCCTAGTATTCCGCTGGTGGAGATCCTGCCATGAGAACGCTCCCGGAGGGGCTTGCCGCGCATCTGGACCAGGACACAACCACCACGGCCCGATGCTGGCGGGTGATCCGCACCGATGGCCTCGTGCTGGGCTTTACCGAGCACGACGGGACGATCGCGCTCGAGGGAACGCCATGCCAGCCGGCTTGTGGGCTGGACGGAAGCGAGATGCCCTCTCGGCTGGGACAACAGGTGGATACCGGGGAAGTCCTGGGCATCCTCGACAGCGCCGCGATCAGCGAGGACGACATCCTGCTCGGTCGCTATGACGGGGCAGAGATCGAAACCTGGCTGGTGAACTGGGCGGACCCGGATCAGCGCCTGCGACTTCGGGTCGATACGATCGGCGAGATCGTGCGCGAGGACGGCGTGTTTCGCGCCGAGCTGCGTTCCCCCCAACAAGCGCTGAACGTGACGCGAGGCCGGGTCTACCACGGGCTTTGCGATGCGCTGATCGGCGATAGTCGTTGTGGCGTTAACCTCGAGCTGCCAGCCCATGTCGGAACGGCCACCGTCACGGCGATTGTCGATGATTTTCAACTGCGCGTCAGCGGGCTGGGCGGGTTCGACGAGGGCTGGTTCGGCTTTGGCGTGGGACGCTGGCTGGTCGGCAAGCGGCAGGGTCTCGCCGATCCGGTGCTGACGCATCGGCGCGATCCCGAAGGCGACGTGCTGGGTTTTTCCCGCCGCGTCGGCGAATGGGTGATGCCGGGCGACCTGCTCAGCGTGACGGTAGGGTGCGACCGGCGCTTTGCCACCTGCAAGGCGCGCTTCGGCAATGAGGTCAATTTCCGCGGCTTTCCGCACATTCCGGGCAGCGACTATGTATTGCGCCATCCTCGTCAGGGCGACGCCATGGACGGCCGGGCGGTGGTGCCTTGAGCGCCGATGATGTGGTGATTGCGGCGCGCGCCTGGCTCGGTACACCCTATCGGCATCGCGCCTCGACGCTGGGCGCTGGGTGCGATTGCCTGGGGCTGCTGCGCGGCGTGTGGCGCACGCTTTATGGCGGGGAGCCGGTGGCGGTGCCGACCTATCGAGCCGACTGGCGGGGCGAGGGACATTCCGCGGCCCTGCGCGAGGCGGCGGAACGCTTTCTTCTCGTCGAGACCGGCAGCCCGAACGCGGGGCAGGTGGTGCTGTTCCGCCTGGGCGGCATGGCCGAGCCGCGCCACTGCGGCATCATGATATCGACGACGCGCTTCGTCCATGCCCAGGAGCATCTGGGTGTGGTCGAGGCCAACCTGACGCCCGGATGGGCGAGCCGGATCAGCGGGCTCTACCGGTTTCCCGACGCTCCCTGACATTTCGACGAGGTAAGCAGCATGGCGACACTGGCACTTTCGGTGGCCGGGCAATTTGTCGGCGGCATGGTGGGCGGGCCGATCGGCGCGACCGTGGGCCGGGCGCTAGGGGCGCTTGCGGGCAGCGTCGTTGACGGCTGGCTGTTCGGTGACGACAGGCAGGGCGAGGGGCCGCTGTTCGACGTGCGGCTCGGCTCGTCGAGCGAGGGGCTGGGCGTGCCGCGGCTTTATGGCTGGGGGCGGCTGTCGGGCAATATCATCTGGGCCCGCGAACTGGTGCGTCATGTCAGCGAGACGGCAGGCTCCAAGGGCATGGCGCCGACGCAGGAGCACGAGGAAGTACTAGCCAGCTTTGCCATCGGTTTCTGCGAGGGCCGGGTTTCGCGGCTGGGGCGTATCTGGGCCGATGGGCAATTGCTCGACACAAGCGAGCTCAACCTGCGCTTCTATCATGGTGACGAGACTCAACTGCCCGACAGCCTCATCGAGGCGGTGCAGGGCGCGGGAAATGCGCCAGCCTATCGTGGGCTCTGCTATCTCGTGGTCGAGAACCTGCCGCTGAGCCGGTTCGGCAATCGTATCCCGCATCTCTCGGCAGAACTTTGCCGGGTGGTCGGCGAGCTCGAACCGGCCATTCGCGCGGTCACCGTCATACCGGGTGCGACCGAATTCGGATATGATCCGGTGCCGCGCGTGCGGGTGCTGGGACCGGGCAGCGGGATCAGCGAAAACAGCCATCAGGTCGCAGGTTCCAGCAACTGGACCTGCTCGATCGACGAGCTGCAGTCGCTCTGCCTCAATCTGAGGCATGTGGCGCTGGTGGTGAGCTGGTTCGGCACCGACCTGCGGTGTGGGGCGTGTTCCATCGCGCCGCGGGTGGAAGGGGCGGACCGGACCATCGAGGGCACGAGCTGGCGCGTGGCCGGGCTCGGACGTGGCGATGTCGCGGTGGTATCGACCCATAATGGCGGGCCGGCCTATGGCGGCACGCCATCGGATGCGTCGGTCCTGGCGGCCATTGCCGATCTCAAGGCGCGCGGCCTCAAAGTCACGCTCTATCCGTTTATCCTCATGGATGTGCCGGCTGGAAACGGACTTCCCGATCCCCATGGCGGGGCAGAGCAGGGGGCTTATCCCTGGCGCGGCCGGATCACCTGCCATCCCGCACCCGGGCAGCCGGGTTCTCCGGATGGCACGGCGGGGGCGGCGGCTCAGGTGGCGGCCTTCGTGCCGGGCTACCGGGCGATGATGCTGCACTATGCTGGTCTCGCAGCTGCCGCCGGTGGCGTCGATACGATGGTGATCGGCTCCGAAATGGTCGGGCTGACCACGGTGCGCGGCGCCGGCAACAGCTTTCCCTTCGTGCAGAGCCTGGTTGGTCTGGCAGCGGATGTGCGGGCCGTGGTGGGTAGCGGAACGAAGCTTACCTATGCAGCGGACTGGACCGAATATTCGGGATGCCAGGGGCCGGCGGGAAAGTTCTTCCACCTCGATCCGCTCTGGGCATCGAGCCATATCGATGCGGTGGGGATCGACTGCTATTTTCCGCTGGCGGACTGGCGCGACGGCGAGGCCCATGCCGATGCGGCACTAGCGGCGAGCACGTATGATCTCGACTACCTCGAGGGCAATATCGAGGGCGGGGAGGGATACGACTGGTACTATGCCGGTCCGGCCGAACGGCGGGCGCAACTGCGCACGCCGATCACCGACGGTGCCCATGGGGAGCCGTGGGTCTGGCGGTTCAAGGATATCCGCTCCTTCTGGAGCAAGCCCCATCACGACCGGCCGGGGGGGATACGCAATGCCTCACCAACGGCCTGGATGCCGGGCAGCAAGCCGATCTGGCTGATGGAAGTCGGGTGTGGCGCAGTCGACAAGGGCGCCAACCAGCCCAACATTTTCGGCGACGAAAAAAGTGCCGAGCACGGACGGCCGTATTTTTCGCGGGGCACGCCGGACGCGCTGATCCAGCGGCAACTGCTGCGTGCCCATCACCGCCATTGGCGCAACCCCGCAAGCAATCCAGCCGGCATGGTGGATTCGGAGCGGCTCTATTGCTGGACCTGGGATGCGCGGCCCTATCCGGCCTTCCCCTCGCATGATGCGATCTGGGCCGATGGCGAAAACCACCGGACCGGGCACTGGCTTACCGGGCGGCTCGGTGCCCTGGCCAGTGACGAAATCGCCGCTGCCGTCGCGGCGGATCACGGCTGCAGCCTTGCGGCCGTTGCGGCCGCAGCACCGCTGATCGGCGGACTCACCGTATCTGGCCCAGGCACGGCGCGCGCCGTAATCGAGCCGGTGCTGGAACTCACCGGGCAGCGCCTTGCTGCCCGGGACGGGAAACTTGTCGGGGTAGTCCAGGGTGGCGGTGCGTCGGTTCTGATCAAGGCGGATGATCTGGCCTGCACCGATGCCCCTGATCTGACGCGTCGGCGGGGCGATGTGGCTGAAAAGCCGGGTCGGCTGGGCCTCGGGCATTTCGATCGCGAGCGGGATTATCTCGCGGCGACGGCGACTGCCCTCAGACCCGGCGATGGCCCATTGGCGTCGCAGAACATGCCGGTCGTGCTCGACCCGGCGTCTGCCCGGCTTGCGGCAGAACGCCTGCTCGACCTGCATTCGTCAAGTGGTGATCGGATCGAATTTGCTTTGCCATCCAATCATATGGCGCTCGAGCCTGGCGACCGGGTAGAACTCCTCGGTGTCGCCGAGGGCCCGTTTGAGGTCACCGAAGTCCGCGATGGCGCCGTCCGCCGGGTGATCGCGGGTGCAGCGACGCAGGGTGACGCGGTGGCCACGGGCATCGAGCGCCCGCGGCGGAGCGCCGGCATGCCCGTGGCGTTGGTGCAACCGCAGGCCGTGGTTGCCCATTTGCCGCCGTTGCCTGCAGACCCCGGCCGCAGCCGGCTGGTCATGGGCGCCTATGCTGACCCCTGGCCCGGAGAAGTCCGGGTAAACGACGTGGCGACGGGAGCTGCGGTGGCGCGGCTGGGGGGGCCGGCGGCGATCGGCGAGACGGTCGCTGCGCTCGCGCCCGGACCGATCTCGCGTTGGGATCGGGGGCAGGTGCTGGACATCCGCCTGCAGGCCGGGCACCCGGCCAGCGCGGAGCCGGAGGCGACGCTGGCCGGCAGCAATCGCATTCTCGTGGAAACCGATGCAGGCGCGTGGGAAGTCGTGGGCTTTGCCGAGGCGGACCTGGTTGCGCCGGTCCACTATCGCCTGTCGCAGCTGCTGCGCGGTATGGACGGGTCGGATGCGGCAATGGGACCGGTGTCTGCCGGCCGCCGGGTGATGGTGCTGGACAACAGGGTCGCCATCCTGCCGGTCGAAAACCACTGGATCGGCGAAAGTCGTGTCATGCGTTTTGCGGCGGGCAACGCACAAGGCGATGTCGTGACGCTGTCGCTTGGCGCGGGGCCCGCCTTGCCGCTGGCACCGGTTCACCTCAGGGCCAGGCGGCTGGGCGACGGCGGCATTTCTCTGCGCTGGACGCGGCGCAGTCGTGGCGATGCGGATGGCTGGGGCATGGCCGAGCCGGCGCTGGAACATGTGCCGGAAGCCTGGCGCATCCGCATCTTCAACGGCAGCGCAATGGTCCGGACGCTGACCTCCGGCGCCACAGCAGTGACCTATGGCCTTGCGGAGCAGGCGGCAGATTTTGGGGGGGCGGCTTCACCCTTCACCTATTCGATCGAGCAGGTCAGCCCGGTTTTTGGACCTGGGCATGCAGCAATGGGGGCGTTCAATGGCTGATACGCGGTTTCAAACCTGCCTGGCAGAAGTGCTGCGCCATGAAGGTGGATATGTCTACCATCCGGTCGACCCTGGCGGGGCCACCAATATGGGCATCACGCACAAGACCCTGGCGCGCTGGCGCAAGGTATCGCCCTGGTGGGAATTGCCCAAGTCTGCCGTCAAGACCATGGCACGGAGCGAGGCGGCCCAGATCTATCGCGCGCTCTATTGGGATGTATGCCGGGCGCGGGAGTTGCCCGCGGGCGTTGACCTTGCCGTCTTCGACTATGCCGTCAATTCCGGACCCGACCGGGCGATCCGGACGCTGCAGGCCGTGCTGGGCGTCGTGGTCGACGGACGCGTCGGACCGCTGACGCTCGCTGCAGCCGGGAAGGCCGACGCGGCGCGTATTGTCGATGCCATCTGCGACCGGCGCCTAGGCTTTCTTCGGATCCTCAAGACCTTTCCGACTTTTGGCCGCGGCTGGACGAGCCGCGTCGCCTCGGTGCGTGCCACGGCGCTTGCCGCCACTCCAACCACGGTTTCGACGTCACAAGGAGACACAACCATGGACATCCTGTCCGGCTACAAGACCTATATCGTGGCAGCTTTCATGCTGCTGGCGGGTATTGCGCAGATGCTCGGCGTGGATTTGCCGGCGCTGGATGGGGGGGCGGCAGGCAATCTGATGCTCGAGGCGCTGGCAATCCTTTTCCTCCGCCGGGGGCTAAAAGGGGATATCGGGAAAGCCTGAGGACGAAATTGTGAATTGCGGTCGGCGCCCGCCTCATTCATGTCCCATTCAGTTTGCAGCCGCTATTGATCGGGACATGAAAACGAAAGCTCCAAAACTCTCGGCCGCCCTTGCCCTTGCCTTGTCAGCGGTGCTGGCCTTTGCCAGCACCGGCCCTTCGCAGGCACAGGCCTGCCTCGACAAGCGCCAGATACAGGAAGCGGTATCCTCGGGGCAAATCCTGTCGCTCGACGCCGTGCTGGCCCAGGCCGGCGTCCCCGCCGACAGTGAAATACTCAATGTTCAGGTCTGTGACCAAGGCGGCGCACTGGTATATGTTATCGGCGTGTTGAGCCCCGATGGTCAGGCCCAGAACCTGACATTGAGCGCTCAGTAATTAGGCAGTTCTGGCGGGGGCGCCCATGCGTGTTCTGGTCGTTGAAGACGACACCGGTCTCAATCGGCAGCTCAAGGAAGCGCTGACTGAGGCCGGCTATGCGGTCGATGTGGCCTTTGACGGCGAGGAGGGACACTTCCTCGGCGACACCGAGCCTTACGATACGATCATCCTCGATATCGGCCTGCCGCAGATGGACGGATTGTCGGTGCTGGAAGAATGGCGCCGAGCGGGCAGGACCACGCCGGTGCTGCTGCTGACCGCGCGTGACCGCTGGAGCGACAAGGTGCAGGGGATCGATGCCGGCGCGGACGACTATGTCGCCAAGCCCTTCCACATGGAGGAGGTGCTGGCCCGGGTTCGTGCCCTCGTGCGCCGTGCGGCCGGACATGCCAGCAACGAGATCGTGTGCGGTCCCGTCCGTCTAGACGCCCGTTCGGGCAAGGTCACGGTCGATGGGCAGTCGATCAAGCTCACCAGCCACGAGCTTCGGCTCCTGAGCTACCTGATGCACCACAAGGGCAAGGTGATTTCCCGCACCGAACTCACCGAGCATCTCTATGATCAGGATTTCGACCGCGACAGCAATACGATCGAGGTCTTCGTCGGGCGCCTGCGCAAGAAGCTGCCCGAAGACTGTATCCAGACCGTACGTGGCCTCGGCTACCAGATCGTCGGCGACTGACCGGTATCGCTCAGTCCATCAAGGTCTTGAAAGGCCCCTGACATGCTGCGCAAGGGCTCCATTGCCGCATCGCTGTTCGGACTGTCGGCCGCCTGGCTGGTCCTGGCGCTGGTCACTACAGGCATATTGCTCACCGACCTGTATTCGCGCACCCTCGACCAGACGCTGACCGAGACGCTGGACTTCCATGTCGAAAGCCTGACCGGCGCCCTGCTCGAAGCGCGCGACCCGCAATCGCCCGATATCGCGCTCGCGGACCCCCGCTTCGAGAGGCCCCGATCGGGCTGGTACTGGATCATCCGGCAGGAGGATGGCGGTCTCGTCAATCTCTCGACCTCCGTGGTCGGGATCGACCTGCCATCTGTGGGCGCGACGGCTGACGCATTCGGGCGGAGTTCGGAAATCATCGACGACCCGTTCGGAACGCAACTGCGCATGGTCGAGCGCACCGTCACGCTCGACAACCGGGCCTACCGCATCACCGTGGCCGGCAATCTCACCGAAATTCTCAAACTCGTTTCCGATTTCCGGGGGCAGACCTTCATCGTGCTCGGCGCGGTGGGGATCATGCTGGCAGCGATGAGCGCCTTTGTCGCGCGCATCGCCCTACGACCCATCGCGAGGCTGAGCAAGGCGGTGGAGGCGGTTCGCGAAGGGGATAGCGCCGAGGTGTCGGGCGTGTACCCGACCGAAATTGCGCCTTTGGCCGAAGAGGTCAACGAACTGCTCCGGTCCAACACCCAGATCATCGAGCGGGCTCGCAACCAGGTGGGCAATCTCGCGCATGGCCTCAAGACCCCCATTGCCGTCCTGCGCAACGAGGCCGCGACGGACAAAGGCCCGCTGGCAGAGGTCGTTTCTGCTGAGACCCAGAAGATGAGCGCAATGGTCTCGACTTATCTCGAGCGGGCGCGGCTGGCGGCGCGGACCTCGGTGGTGGGCAAGAAGGCCGATGCGGCCATGATCATGCTGCGGCTGGCGCGGGTGATGCGGAAAATTCATCCCGACGTGACCATAGATTTCCGCGATCCGGACGCGTCGGTGCCGTGGTTCCGAGGCGACGAGGCCGACCTCGAGGAAATGGCGGGAAACCTGCTCGACAATGCCTGCAAATGGTCGAGGGGCCGGGTGGCTGTGCATCTGGGCGCCGAGCGCAGCGAGCGGGGCGGTCAGTTGCTGGTGCGCATCGAGGACAATGGACCGGGGCTTAGCGATGAAGACGCGCAAAAAGTGTTGCGCCGCGGTGTCAGGTTGGACGAGAAGACACCCGGAACCGGCTTGGGACTGGATATCGTCAAGGAACTGGTCGATGTCTATGGCGGCAGCCTTGCGTTGAAACGCTCGCAACTGGGCGGCCTGCTGGTGGAATTGCGGCTTCCAACGGCGCGGCTCGGAGGGCCGGCGAGGCTCCCCGGGACCTGACGCACTTTCGCCGCATTGCGACCACAAGAACCCACGACTGTATGCAGAGGCCAACACAGACATGACTCGCTTTTCGATCATCGCCGCTCCGCTTTTTGCCTTGGCTCTGGCGGGCTGTTCGAGCACGGGGACCACGCAGGTGGCCCAGGCTCCCGTAGCGGTGCAGCAGCCGGTGATCGCGCAGCCCATGGTGCCGACCACGGCCCAGACCGTGCAGACGGCCCGGCTGACCACCAGCATTGCCAATGGCTTTGTCGATCCCTCTGCCCTGGCGCTGATGACTGCCAAGGATTCCAACGAGGCCAACAGCGCCCAGTTCTATGCGCTGCAGTTCGGCCGTCCCGGCGCGCCGCGCCAGTGGGCCGGTGACAAGGGCACGACCGGCTCTGTGGCAGTCGGTCCCTATGTGCGCGTCAACAATCTCGATTGCCGCGATTTCACCCACACCGTGAAGCTGGGCGGAACCGACTATGTCCGCAAGGGTACGGCCTGCCGTGAGCAGAACGGCAACTGGAACGTGGTTCAGGGCGCAGCCTGATCACGAACCGAGTGCGGGCAAAGGATTGTTTACCGGGCCGCTATAGGGTCGATGGCGACGTCGATCCCGGCCCGAAGAGTCCATGAACCAGCCCGCTCCCAGCATCGAAGCCGCCGCGCCGTCTCCTGCGCGGTCCGCCGCTCGTGGTGTGCCGGCAGCGGGCCGGCCGTTTTGCGGCCTGATCGATCCGGTTCTCGTCAATGAACCTGTGCTGTTTCCACTGGCCGGCTCGATCAGCGTCGATGCGGCCAATGCCGCATGGACCTGGGTGGTCCGCGACCTCTGCGCCACCCTGATCTCCGCCGAAGGCGTGGCCAATGGCAATGTCCGCGCTGCCGACATCGAACCGGTCATGGCTGAAGTTCTGGTGCGGATGAAAGCGGCATTGGAGAAGGTCGATGGCGACGTCGAGGCGATGAGACGCCTCCGAGCCCAATCCGGCCGCGAAAATGCGCGGGAAGAATTCGGGGTGGTGATGGCAGCCTTGCGCGCTCGCGCTTTGCTGCCCAAGGCACAGGGTTTTGGCAAGGCGGTCAACAGCATGGCCGACGATGCCGCGCTGGGGACGGCGCTGCAGGCCATGCCGCTGCAGGACACGCAATTGGCCGCGCTCCTGTTTCAGGCGGCCGTGGGGCAGGTGGCCAATCCGACGCGGCTGGTTTCCACGGTCGTGCGCCTTTCGGGCAATGCCAGCGAAACCGCCATCGCGCGCAATGGCTTTTCGCCGCTCGTCGATGCTGTCCTGGCGCATGCGCAGAACCAGCTTCGCCACCTGCAACTGACAGGCCCCTTCGCCGATATCGATCTCGCCTGCCGTAGCCTTGATCGTTTTCACCGGCTGGTGCGGTCGTTGACCGGTTATATCGAGTTCGCGCGCGGCAGCCGGACCACGCAGGTTCTGGCAACCATCACCAAGGTGGTTTCGGACCGCATCGAGCCGCGGCTCAAGGAGGTCGTCACCGACCTCAACCAGGCCATGCGCCGGCCGCGCGAAGGCGCCGATCGCATCGACAACGATCGTCTGCTGGGCGCCATTAACGGCATCTACCTGCTGTCGGCGGTGCGCGACTGCCGGGATTCGCTGGCGCTCAACGCAGTTTTCGACCAGGCTTGGAGCCAGGCGGGGCAGGCTTTGGAGTTGCACATCCAGCGCAATCTCGACCTGCTGCGGCAGAACCCCGCCGATGCGATGACCGGTGCCCGATTGGATGCGGCTATCAAGATGGCCGAAATCCGCTTCAACAGCGACTATGCCGATACCCTCAGGCGCGCCCGCGCGACCGCCGAGCGGCGGGCCTGAACACGGCTAGAGCGGGACAATCTCTGCCTGGGCCGTGCCCTTGTCGCGGATGATGACGGTTAGGCCGGGCCTGGCGATGTCGGTCGCAACCAGGGCCATGCAGCCTGCATCGGTTTCGCGCAGGACGACGCCGACCGCGCGGAGCGGGTCGGCTTCATCCGAATTGCGATAGATCAGCGCGCCTGTCTCGAAGCTGCGCGTCTCTGCCGCTTGCAGGCGAACCGTGCGCGGTTCGGGTCCGAAGCGGCCATGCAGATAAACGGGAATGTCGTTTGGGGTGGGGGCCGGCGCGATTGGCGTTGGAACGTCGTCGTGCGGCTGCGACAGCGGCACCAGGGCCACCCGCTCCTGCGCCACGATGCCGGCTGCCGAAGGCGGTATGAGGCCGAGATCGACGCCTGCTGCGACATCGCAAACGGCCAGTGGCTGCGGCGCCTCGGAAAGGACGAGCAGACCAGTGCGCGGGCGCGGCCGGAACGGCAGGGAAATCCGGCGTGGCGGAGGCACCGGACGCTGCAGCATGCTGGTGCCGCCATCGAGATAGGCCGGAGCGGCCTCTGACTGTGGCGCGGCAATGGTGGCCGGCGTGTCGGGCGTTTCGTAGAGCGGGTCGATCCGCGGATCTTCTACCGGCCGGCGCTCGCGCCCAAGCAGCTGGTCTACCGCGTCTGCTCCGCTCTGGATGCAGCCCCGACGCGTGAAATAGCCCGCAACGCTGCCGGCCAGCGCGATGGCGTCGAGCGTGCCTACGGCCTCGAGCCGCGCATGGCCAGGATGCCAGTGGCTGGTACCGCCGGCAATGTGCCAGAGCGTAAGGTCCGGCTGCCAGCCGCCGCAGACCAGCAGCCTGTCGCAGAGCATGGCGCCGGCCTCGACGCGATCGGGATGGACCGACAGCGCACCGCCGGCGCGGGCCAGGGCGACAGAGGAGGGCATGGTGCCGGGCGATTGTACGATGCCATAGGCGCGGGAAAACTCGATGAAGCGGGAGGCAGGATGCGGCCGGCTGTCGAAGATGCGGCTTATGGTTATGCCGGCATCGCTGGCCAGCATCGCGAGGCGGTAGGCCGGGCTGCTCGAGGTGGCAACCAGTGCCGAGTGTCCAGGCCAGACCCCGTAGCGTGTGGCGAGCTCGTACGCATCCAGGCTGCCGATGACGCCCGGGAGGCGATTGCCGGCGAAGATCGGCAGCCGTTCCAGCGAACCGGTGGCGATGACGATGCGGGCGGCAGCAATGTCGATGACGCGGCCCTGCGCACTGCCCGACTGCATCTCCACCTGATGGGCGCGGGCAAGACCAGCGCGCAAGGCAAAAACGCGTGTTGCGCTCAGCGTCGTGATGGATGGATGCGCAGCAACTTCGGTCGCGAGTCGCGCCATGCTGTCTTCGGGAGCGTCTTCACCGTCCTGAGTGCCAAAGAGTCCGGAGTGACCGCCGAGATGGGGGCGGGCTTCGACAAGAAGGACCGAAAGCCCAGACCTGGCTCCGGCCAGGGCAGCCGCCATTCCGGCGACACCGCCGCCGATCACCAGCAGATCCGCATCTGTGCCCTGGGCACCGATGGTGCTGCGCCAGGGCCGGTCAAGTGCATGCAAGTCGTCAAGCGGCAGGCCCAGGGTCCGTCCACCTTGGAAAATGCGCGAGAAGCCACCGCGCCGGTTGCGACCAAGGGTGACGAATTCGGCGCCGTCGGTGGCGAGGGTTCGCGCCATGGGGAGGGCGCGCTGCGGATCGCCGGCAAGGCTTGCATGGCTGATGGCCGGGTTGGCGCGACAGGTCATGCCGACCGGACTGTCGTCTTTCGTGCCCAAAGTGTCGATGCCCGACGCAAGCGCCGCACTCAGGACGGTATCGCCCATGAAACCGGACACGATCCGCCCGTCCAGGCGAAAGCGGATGGGTTTGCTGCGGTCTATGGCCGAGCCGGAGAAGCCCCTCGGGGCCGTATCGGGCAGGCGATTGAGTTGTGGTTTCATGTGGCCGCTTCCTGAGGACCGGCGACGTAGTCGTCGACAGGCGCGGCGTTCAAGACGCGGTTGACGAGGCGTGCCGCAAACCAGGCCGTTTCTTCCGCTGAGGCCTGTCCGGCCAGCCAGCGCGCCAACGGCGGCGCCAGAAAAGCGCCAGACTGCCCCAAAGCCGCAATGACATCGGCGCCCACACCCGATGCCCGCCCGAAGACCGGCGCACCGTCGAGTGACACAAGGGTCTTGAATCTGGTCTGTCCGGCCTGCTCGACGCGGCGCTGGTGCCCGAGGAGTGCCTGAATGCGGCCGGAAAACTCGGCCAGATCGCCCGGGCCGAAAGCGGCGATTCCGCCCTCGGCCTGCTGGGTCAGCACGGTGCCCGAATCGAGTTCGTACATGAGCGGGGCTGCCAATGGTCGGGCTGGGGTCGTCAAAATGCTGGCGCGATGCTGCCGCCGGAGCAGCGCCGGCCATTGTCGGAGCGGCAGCCACGCCATGACCGCATCATCATCGGCAAGGACCGCCTGGCGGGCGAGATAGACCGTGCCACCCGCAAAGATCTCGGCCCGGCCGTCAGCAGCGACGCTCACCTTTTCCGCCAGCGTACGCCGCACCTGGCTCCGATCCAGCCACGTTCCAATGCCATTGTCGAGGGCAGGGCGGTGGATCCGGATCGCATCGCGCAGAATGACGCCCTGTCGGCCTTCGCCCAGGTGCGAGGGCGCCGCCCGCTCGGCCGCGATGCCGAAAGCCTCCGCCATATGCCGGATGTGGAATAGAGCTTCGACATGTGTGGTGCGTTGAGCAAAGAAAATGGGGTCGACCCGGCCGATTCCGCTGCGGCCGGCTATGCGCGAAACAAGGCGTGCGGTTTCTGGCACGCTTTGGCCGAGCAAAGACCACGTTTCAGGCCGGGTAACCGGCGCCACTGATAAGTCGATGCCGCGCGGCAGCCGGTAGCCGGATTGGCTTTCGCCGACCAGCAGGACCTTGCGGCCATGCGCACTTGCCAGAAGCCCGGCCAGCAATTGTGCAAGCGGCGTTGCGCCGAAAATGGCGAAGTCGAAAGAGATGTCGCTCATGCGGACCGTGCCGGCCCCTGTGGCAATGCGTCCCTGCCAGCGTGACCGGTTTTGGTGGTTTTTCGCCGCATTCGGCTTATAGAGGACCATGCCTTGCCGCGTCTGGCAGACAAGCGTTTGGGGCCCATGATTTTCTGGTCGATTGCCATTGCCGTTACCGCCATTGCCTGCGCCGCATTGTTTTATGCGGCGGCAGGTCGCACGGTCAACGCAGCCCCGCCGGAAATGGCTGATCCGGATGAACATTTCCGCATGTTGTTGTCCGGCATCGAAGCGGACGAGCAATCGGGTAAGCTCGACCCGAACCAGGCCGCCGCTGCACGGGGCGAACTGGCCCGCGAGCTTCTGCGCACCAGGGGCGAGCCGCAGAACCGGTCGACGGGCCAATTGGGCGGTGCTCCCCTGCTTGCGGGCCTCGTCGCCATCGCAATGATGAGCCTGGGCATCTACGCTATCCAGGGGCGCCCGGACCTGCCGAGCCAGCCGCTCGCCGAGCGGCCGGAACTCGTGGCCCAGAACATGGACCTCGGCGATGCCGTGGCGCGTATCGAGGCGCGACTGGCCGAGGCTCCGGATGACGTACGCGGCTGGGAAGTGATCGCCCCTGCCTATATCGAACTTGGACAGTATGCAGACGCTGCCAACGCCTATCGCCGGGTCTTGGCTCTTTCAGGCACCACGGCCGAGGTGCAGACCAGACTGGCCGAAGCATTGCTGCTCGAAGCCCAAGGGAGCGGCTCGGATGAGGCAACTTCGCTTCTGCGCTCGGCCGTCGCGGCCGATCCGACCCATGTTCGCTCCCGGCTCTATCTTGCGGCTGAACTGATGCGCGCTGCCGACTATGAGGATGCAGCTGTCTATTGGCAGCAGGCCATCGACCTTGCCCAAGGCGACGAAGCCTGGCTTCCGGCGGCAAGGCAGGGTCTTGTCGTGGCACAGAACGACGGCGTGGATACGAGCGCGAAGGATCAGGCCGATTTGATCGCGGGCATGGTCGGCGGGCTTGCAGAGCGCCTTTATAGAGACGGTGGTACTGTCGAGGAGTGGACGCAACTGGTCCGGTCCTACGTGGTGCTGGACGATCGCGACAATGCGCAACGCGCTTTCGATGCGGCTGTTGCCGCCTATCCTGCCGCTTTCGATCGCGGCGAACTTGATACGCTCGCGCTGGGCGCGGGCCTGACGCTCAACGGAGACAGGCAATGACGATGCCGGCCGCCAATCGCCGAAGGGGGATGACCCGCAAACAGAAGCGTCTTGCCGTGATCGCAGGGCTCGCCGTGGTCGTGGCCATCGCCACGGCCCTGGTGCTGACGGCGCTACGCGATCAGATCGTGTTTTTCTACGCACCTAGCGACGTCATCGCGCGCGGCGTCGAGCCGGGGCATCCGATCCGCCTCGGCGGCCTCGTCAAGGAAGGCAGCTGGACTCGAGCGGGACAGGACAACACCTTTACCGTCACCGATGGCGGAAACGAGATAATTGCTCACTACACCGGCATCCTGCCGGACCTTTTCCGCGAGGGACAGGGAGTCGTGGCGGAGGGCAGCATGGGCTCCGACGGGCGCTTCGAGGCCAGCACCGTTCTGGCCAAGCATGACGAGAACTACATTCCCAAGGAAGTCGTGGACGCCCTCAAGGCGCAGGGCGAGTGGCGACCGGAGGCGGCGGCGCCGTGAGTATCGAGCTCGGACATTTCGCCCTAATTCTGGCATTCGCCATCGCCTCGGTCTCGGCAGTCGGCGGGCTGCTGTTGTGGCGGCGGGGCGACAGGCTGGCGGCGGTGCTCGCGCAGGCGTCGATCCTGCAATTTGTGCTGGTTGCCGTGGCCTTCCTGGCGGTCGTCCAGGCTTTCGTGACCTCGGATTTCAGCCTTGCGCTTGCGGTCAACCATTCCCATTCACTCAAGCCCCTGATTTTCAAGATTTCCGGTGTATGGGGCAATCATGAAGGCTCCATGCTGCTCTGGGTGCTGATCCTGGTGCTGTTTGGCGCGCTGGTCGCCGCATTTGGCCGTCGCCTCCCATCGGACCTGTCCAACCTCGTGCTCGGAACGCAGAGCCTGCTGACGGCCGCTTTCGCAGGGTTCACGCTCTTCACGTCCAATCCCTTCGAGCGCATGGTCCCGGCGCCGCTCGAGGGTTCGGACCTCAATCCCGTGCTGCAGGATATCGGTCTCGCGATCCATCCGCCGTTGCTTTACGCTGGCTATGTCGGGTTCTCGATCTGCTTTTCCTTTGCCATCGCGGCTCTGGTGTCTGGCCGCATCGATCAGGCCTGGGCGCGCTGGGTGCGGCCCTGGACCATGTTGAGCTGGATATTCCTGACCCTTGGCATCGCCATGGGCTCGTACTGGGCCTATTACGAACTGGGCTGGGGCGGCTGGTGGTTCTGGGACCCGGTCGAAAATGCCAGCTTCATGCCCTGGCTCTCCGGCACGGCACTGCTCCATTCGGCGCTCGTGATGGAAAAGCGCAATGCGCTCAAGATCTGGACGGTCTTTCTCGCCATTATCACCTTCTCGCTGTCCCTGCTCGGCACTTTCCTCGTGCGCTCAGGCATCCTGACATCGGTGCATACCTTTGCCAGCGATCCCACCCGCGGGCTCGTCATCTTGACCATGCTGGCCATCCTGATCGGTGGCGCCTTCCTTCTCTTCGCCATCCGCTCTCCCGCCCTGCGCCAAGGCGGCCTGTTCGCGCCGATCAGCCGCGAGGGCGCCCTTATCCTCAATAACCTGTTCCTCGCCACCGCGGTCGGTGCGGTGCTGGTCGGCACGCTCTATCCGCTGGTCCTCGATGCACTGACCGGCACCACCATCTCGGTGGGTGCACCCTTCTTCAATTTCACCTTCGGCGCGCTGATGGCGCCATTGCTGCTGGTCCTGCCTTTCGGTCCGCTGCTGGCCTGGAAGCGCGCCGACCTCGTAGCCGCCGGACAACGGCTCGTCGCTTTTGCGGCGCTGGCGGTGTTTCTGGCGATCCTCATCTCCGCGCTGGGCGGCGTGTCCATTTCCATGGTGCCCATCGGCCTCCTGCTCGGCTTCTGGGTGACCCTGGGGTCGATTGCCGAACTGATCGAGCGCAGCCGCCTCGGCCGCATTCCGCTCGGCGAAAGCCTGCGGCGCCTTGCGGGCCTGCCGCGCACCATCTGGTCGACGGCGCTCGGCCATTTCGGCCTTGGCCTGACCGTGCTCGGCATCGTCGCCGTGTCGGCCTGGGAAACCGAACTCGTGACCACACTCAATCCGGGCGAAACTGCCGAGCTTTCGGGCTATGTCATTGCTTTTGACAGTTTCGAGCAGGTGCCGGGCGCGAACTACCTGGCCGATACCGGCAATTTCACCGTCACGGCGCCGGGGGGCAGCACCTCAACCCTCCATGCCGAGCGGAGAACCTACGTGGCCAGCGGTATGCCGACGACCGAGGCCGCCATCCAGACCTATGGGCTGTCGCAGCTTTACCTGCAGCTCGGCGAGCCGCTGGAGGACACGCATGTCATACGCGTCTGGCACAAGCCCTATATCCTGCTGATCTGGCTCGGCGCGCTGGTGATGGCGGGGGCAGGGGTGTTGTCGCTGACCGATCGGCGCCTGCGGGTCGGCCTGCCGCAACGTTCGGCGCGGCCGGCTGCGGGAGCGGCTCGATGAGGCGAGTGCTGGCTGTTCTTGCTCTGGTGCTGTTATCTGCGCCGATGGCGATGGCCGTGAGCCCTGACGAAATCCTGCCCGACGCCGCACTCGAGCAGCGGGCGCGCGACATTTCCGCAGGCTTGCGATGCCTTGTCTGCCAGAACCAGTCCATCGACGACAGCGATGCCGAGCTGGCGCGGGACCTGCGCGTGCTGGTACGCGAGCGACTGGTGGCTGGCGACAGCAATGCCGAGGTGGAGCAATATCTCGTCGATCGGTACGGCGAATTTGTCCTGCTCAATCCGCGCCTGAGCGCCCACACGATCCTGCTCTGGGCGGCAGCGCCCGTGCTGCTGTTGATCGGGCTGGCGGCAGTTTTCGTGGCGCGGCGCCGGACCGCAGCCATGGTCGAGCCGTCTCTTTCCGATGAAGAAGAGGCCGCCCTCGAAGCGCTGCGTCGGCCTGCCGAGCCACGCTAGGTCCTTGGGCCTGCCGCAATCTCGCCAGCAACATTGCCAAAGCTTAATATTGGCGCAACTTCATCGAAAGGCGCGCCGTTCCATATGTATCCCCACAAGCTGTTGAGAGCTTTACCAAGGAGATACGTTCCCATGCGTTCGACTGTTCTTACGCGCACACGTCGCTGGTTGGGCGCTTCGGCCCTCGCTCTGCTGGTCGGCGTCGGTGGCGTTTCCACCGCCTTCGTCCTGTCCGGCCAGGCCGCCAATGCCCAGGTTAAGAACGCGGCCCAGATCGTGGTTCCGCAGACTTCTGTTCAGCAGGGCTTCGCCGATCTGGTCGAGGCCGTAAAGCCCGCCGTGGTCTCCATCCTCGTCGAGGCCGAGGCTCCTGGGCGTCAGGTTCAGGGCGGCGGTCGCAGCCCCAATTTCGAATTCAATTTCCCCGACCTGCCTGAAGATCATCCGTTCCGCGACTTCTTCGACCAGTTCGGTCCACGCGGACCTGGCGGCCAGGGTGATTCCGGCGCCGAGGCACCGCGCCGCCATTTCATGGCAGCTGGCTCTGGCTTCATCATTTCGGCGGACGGCTATGTGGTGACCAACAACCACGTCGTCGAGGACGCGACCAAGGTGACTGTGGTCTTCGACGACGGCACCGAGCAGGTGGCCGAGGTCATCGGTACGGACGAGCGCACCGATCTGGCCGTGCTCAAGATCGAGGGCGAGGACCTGCCCTTCGTGACCTTCGAGCAGGAGCCGAGCCGCGTGGGCGACTGGGTGGTGGCCGTGGGTAACCCGTTCGGTCTGGGTGGCACCGTCACCGTCGGCGTCATCTCGGGCGCCGGGCGCGATATCGGTGGCTCGAACTACGGCGACTTCCTGCAGATCGATGCGGCCGTCAATACCGGCAATTCCGGTGGCCCGGCCTTCAACACCAATGGTGACGTCGTCGGCGTCAACACGGCGATCTACTCGCCCAATGGCGGCAATGTCGGTATCGCCTTCGCGATCCCGGCCCGCACGGTGCAGCAGATCGTCAACCAGCTGATCGAAAACGGCACGGTGACCCGTGGCTATCTCGGTGTCTCCATCCAGGACGTCACCAAGGACATCGCCGATAGCGTGGGCCTGCCCAACGCTCGCGGCGCCATCGTCCGCGAACCGACCGAGGATGGCCCTGCCGGTGCTGCCGGCGTGAAGTCGGGTGACATCATCACCAAGGTCGATGGCGACGACATCAACGATGCGCTGGACCTGAGCCGGACCATTGCCGGCAAGGCTCCAGACTCTACGGTCGAGCTGACCATCTGGCGCGATGGCGCTGAGACCACGCTCTCCGTACAGCTTCAGCAGCTTGATGAAACCGCCGCGGCCACGCCGTCACCCGACCAGCCGACGCCGCCCCAGGCCCTGCCTGAGGCTGCCACCGCTCTTGGCATGACCCTCGTGCCAAATGGCGACGGCTCCGGTGGCCTGCTGATCCAGAACGTCGATGGCGACAGCCTCGCTGCCCAGCGCGGCTTTGCGACCGGCGACGTGATCCTGGAAGCCGACAACAAGCCCGTGGCTCAGCCGTCGGACTTCGAAGCTGCGGTGCAGGCCGTGCGTGATCGCGGTCTCAATACGGTGCTGGTCAAGGTGGCACGCGACGGCGAGTCGCGCTTCGTCGGCCTGCCCATTGCCGAAGCCCAGTAATGCGTAAATAGTCCCGGGGCCCTGTCCCCGGGACTATCCCTCTACGGAGCGTCACCCTTGAAAATCCTGCTCATCGAAGACGACCGCGAAGCGGCGAGCTACCTCGTCCAGGCCCTCGATGAAGCCGGTCACGTCACCCACCATGCCGCCGATGGCGAGACTGGATATGCCATGGCCTCGGGCATGGACTACGACGTCCTCATCGTCGATCGCATGCTGCCACGCCGCGATGGCCTCAGCATCGTCGAAAGCCTGCGCGCCGAAGACGACCAGACGCCGGTTCTGATCCTATCCGCCCTGGGCGAAGTGGATGACCGTGTCACCGGGCTGCGAGCCGGCGGGGACGATTATCTGACCAAACCCTATGCTTTTACCGAACTTCTGGCCCGCGTCGAAGTGCTCGCACGTCGATCCAGCCCCGCCGAGGCCGCGACCAGCTACGCCGTCGGCGGCCTGACGTTGGACCGGCTCAGCCGCAAGGTCGAACGCGACGGCGAGAACATCTTACTTCAGCCGCGAGAATTCCGCCTGCTCGAATATCTCATGAAGAATGCCGGCAAAGTGGTGACCCGCACCATGCTGCTCGAAAATGTCTGGGACTATCATTTCGATCCCCAGACCAATGTCATCGACGTGCACATGTCTCGCCTGCGGTCAAAGATCGACAAGGGCCATGCCAATCCGCTGCTGCACACGGTGCGAGGCGCCGGCTATATGATCCGGGAGTAGGCTGTGAGCCGCTTCGCCCAGGTCTGGCGAACTTCCACCGTCCGCCTCACCGCCACATTCATCGCCATTTTCGTCGTTTTCGCCATCCTGCTGATGGGCTTCATCGGCTGGCAGTCGAGTGTGCAGATCCAGCGCCAGCAGACGGATGATATCGACCGCGAAATCCGGCAGTTCCAGCGGATCGAAGCCGTTCAAGGGATTCGTGCGTTGGCCTTTGCCGTCAACCGGCTGTCGAGCCAGCCCGGCCCGGGGATTTACTATCTCGGAGACGCCTCCGGGCTTTATCTCTTGGGAAATGTCACGGATGTGCCGGTGGATGTTGTGATCTCGCCCGGCGTCTATACATTCGATTACGAGCGGCCCAATCCGCTGGGCGACGGTCCCGGCGAGGATATCCGTCCGCCCCGGCAGCGCGAGGGCGTTGCCGTTGTCCGGTCGATCGAACTGGCAAACGGCATGCGGCTCGTGGTGGGGCGCGACGTGGTGGAGCGGCGCGGCTATTCGGCCATCATTCTCCAGAGCTTCCTTGTCGGCGTCGTCGGCATCATCCTGTTTTCGCTGATTGCCGGTGGCATTACCGCCCGACGCGTGCTGCGCCGGATCGACACGATCCAGCAGACTTCGAGCAAGATCATGTCCGGCAATTTGAGCGAGCGGGTGCCTGTGACCCGGCGCAATGACGAATTTGACGCGCTTGCCACCAATCTCAACGCCATGCTCGATCGCATCGAGCAATTGCTCCAGGGGCTCAAGGAGGTCACGGACAATGTCGCGCACGATCTCAAGACGCCGCTGACGCGATTGCGCAACCAGGCCGAGGCGGCCCTGCGCGACACGGCAAGCGCTGAAACTCGCGAGAAGGCTTTGGAGACGGTGATCGCGGAAAGCGATCGGCTGATCCAGACATTCAATGCGCTGCTGATGATCGCTCGTGCCGAGGCTGGCGCGCCCTCGGGCGCCCTGACCGAAGTCAATGTCAGTGATATCGTGGCCGATGTTGCCGAGCTTTATGGCCCGGTCGCCGAGGACGAGGGCATCGCTATCAAGACCGAGATCGAGCCCGGTGTCACCCTCAAGGCCAATCGCGAACTCATCGGACAGGCCATGGTCAACCTGCTCGAAAATGCGGTGAAATATGCAAAGCCTGGAACCGGAGAAGGCGGACGGATTGGCATAACGCTGCGTCGGGAACCGGGACGGGTCCGCATCGTCGTAGCCGATAACGGTCCGGGCATTCCGGAACAGGATCGGAAGCGCGTTCTGGAGCGGTTCGTCCGGCTTGAAGTGAGCAGGTCGGAGCCTGGCTCGGGGCTCGGCTTGTCGCTGGTCAACGCCGTGGCCCGCCTGCATGGCGGCACTTTCGACGTCGAGGATAATACGCCCGGCGTAAAGGCGGTGATGGACCTTCCGGTGAGCTAGCTTGCCCGACCGATGGACGCGCGCTATGCCTCAAAAATGAGCACGCCCCTTTCGCCCCTGCCGCCGGTTCCCCATCCCAAGTTCGATGCCATGCTGGCCGACACGCTGCAAGCTGCGGCACTTGAAGCAGCTGAGCCTCTGCTCGGACCATTGCTCGAGGCGGCGCCCTATCTGCTCGACCTCACCCGGATTCACGCCAGTTGGCTTTCCGAGGCCTTGAAGGCTTGCCCCGATGAGGCCTTTGCCGTGCTGCTCGATGAGATTGCGCTGGCCGGCAAGATGGCGGACGAGGCAACGGTCAGCGCCAAATTGCGCCAGGCAAAGGGTCGAACGGCACTGCTGGCTGCGGTAGCCGAAACCGGCGGGGCCTGGACGACCGCGCGCGCCACCGAGGCCTTGTCCGACCTTGCCGACGCGGCGCTCGAAGCGGCCCTGAACCTGCTCATGCGACAGGCCTTCGAGCGAGGACACCTCTCCATCCCGCTCGAACAGGCAACCGCGGCCAGTTCCGGTCTCGCCATATTCGCCCTGGGCAAGCATGGCGGCCGCGAACTCAATTATTCTTCCGACATCGACATCGTTGCCTTCTTCGATCCGCAAAAGCCGGTGCTTGCCGACCCATCCGAGGCAACCAAGATCTACTCGCGCATGGTGCAGAAGCTTGTCGGGCTGATGGAGGACCGGCAACTTGGCGGCTACGTGTTCCGCACCGACCTGAGGCTGCGCCCCGATCCTGGTTCCACGCCGGTCGCTATCTCGCTTGATGCTGCGCTGGCTTATTACGAGGTGCGCGGACAGAACTGGGAACGCGCGGCCTGGATCAAGGCGCGCCCCTGTGCTGGTGACAAGGCCGTGGGCGAGGCCTTTCTCAAGGAGCTGGCCCCCTATGTCTGGCGCAAGCATCTCGATTTCGCGACCATTGCCGATATCCAGGCTATGAAGCGGCAGATCAATATATCCAAGCGAGTCGGCGACATCCGCGTCGAGGGTCACAACGTCAAGCTTGGCCGAGGCGGCATTCGCGAGATCGAGTTCTTCGCCCAGACCCAGCAATTGATTGCGGGCGGCCGCGACAAGACCTTGCGCGTGCGTCCTACGGCCCAAGCGCTGGCGGCGCTGGCCGCCGCAAACTGGATCAGCAGCAAGACGGCGCAGGAGCTCACGGAGACCTATTGGTTCCTGCGCGCCGTTGAAAACCGGCTCCAGATGCTCCGCGACGAACAAACGCACATCATGCCCGACACTGCCGCAGCCGTGGCCGAAATCGGCAGGCTGATGGGCGAGGCGGACCTCGGCATATTCGAGCAGCGTTACCGCGCCGCGCTCGAACTGGTGGCACGCTATTATGCCGAGCTGTTCACGCAAGGAGAGACCTTGGGCTCGGATGAAGGCAACCTGGTCTTTACCGGTAGCGACGACGATCCCGGCACGCTCGAGACGCTGACCGCCATGGGCTTTGCCAACCCCTCCAAGGCCATCGAGACCGTGCGCAAATGGCACTATGGTTCCTACGCCGCCACGAGAACCTCGGCCGCCCGCGCTCATCTGACCGAGCTGTTGCCAGCTCTGCTGCTTACGCTGGGACGAGCAGGCAATGCGGATGCTGCGCTGGCCCATTTCGACGACTTCCTCGCGCGCCTGCCCGGCGGGGTGCAGCTCTTCGCGCTGTTGCGCAATCACGCGCAACTGCGCACGCTGCTGGTCCAGTTCATGGCCTCGGCGCCGCGCATGTCCGAAGCCGTCATCCACCGTGCGCACGTCATGGATGGGCTGATCGACCCAGCTTTTGCCAATGACGTGACGCATCGCGACGTGCTGGTCGGCAAGGTCGATGCCTTTCTCGCCGACGCGCGATCCTACGAGGAACTCATCGATCGGGCGCGTATCATCGGCCAGGAACAGAAGTTCCTCGTTGCAGCGGGCCTGCTGTCCGGCACGGTTTCGGCCCAAGGTGCGGGCGAGCAGTTTACGGCGCTGGCCGAGACATTGCTGCATCGCCTTTTCGACAAGGTGCAGGAGGAATTTGCCACGCGCCATGGTCGGATTCCGGGCGCAGATGTCGCGCTATTGGCGTTCGGCAAGATGGCCAGCAAGGAAATGACTTATACGTCCGACCTCGACTTCATCCTGCTCTATGACGCCCCGGACACCGAATCCGACGGCGAGCGCCAACTGTCGACGCCGCATTATTTCGCGCGCCTCACGCAGCGCTTGGTGGCCGCTGTTTCGGCTCCGACCGCAGAGGGCGTGCTCTACGAGGCCGACATGCGGCTGCGACCTTCCGGCAATTCCGGCCCGCTCGCCACGAGCCTTTCCGGCTTTCGCGCTTATCACAAGGACAATGCCTGGACCTGGGAACATCTGGCGTTGAGCCGGGCCCGGGTCATTGCCGCCACTGGCGAACTGGGCGACAAGGTCGAGACCGAGATAGCGGCCGTGATGTCGCGCCCGCGCGATGTCGCCAAGACCATCGAGGACGTCGTTTCCATGCGCGGGCTCATGGCCCGCGAGCGCAAGCCGCGCCATGCCTTTGACCTGAAGCTGGCCGCAGGCGGCCTCGTCGACCTCGAATTCATCGCCCAGTCCGCCCAACTGGTCGCCGGCGAAACCATCGCCTTGCCGCAGGCACCGACCATGCAGGTTCTCGCCCGTTTGGGTGAGGTCGGCCTCGTGCCCGCGGGGCAGCGGCTGGCAGAAATCCATGGGGTCTATTCGACCGTGCTGCAGGTCATGAGTTCGGCGCTGGTCAGCCCCTTCAAGGACGACGCCTGGACCCCCGCCTTCAAGGAATTGCTCGCGCATCTGGCCAACTATCCCGACTTCGGGCGGCTGGAACTGGATATCGCACAGATGCTGGAAGAAGTGAGAGCCGCCGCGGCAGCCTGGTACGAGCGCGCCGCAAGCCTCTAGACGTCAGGCGGCAATCAACTGCGCCGCCGCGGGATCCATGGGCAGGGTGATGGCCACGGTGGTTCCCAGCCTCGGGCTGGAGTCGATGGCCATGTGGCCGCCGCTGAGTTCTGCAATTGCGCGGGCAATGGAAATCCCCAGGCCCGGGCCAGTGCCTTCGCGCGTAAAGGTCGCGTCCCCCATGGCGAACGGTTGGCTGAGGGTCGCTAGGCGCTCCTCGCTCATGCCGATGCCGGTATCGCTGATCTCGACCACCACGCCGTCTTCGGCAGCGAAGCCCGCCAGTGTCACCTGGCCGCCTGCCTGGGTAAAGCGCAAGGCATTATCAACGATATTGCCGATCATACGGACCAGGGCCAGCCGGTCGCCGCGCAGCACCGCTCCCGTCGCGCCGCCCTGAACAAGGGCTATGCCGGCGCGCTGCGACTGACCACGGAAGCGCTGGGCTACCGTTTCGAGCACGTCGTCCAACAGGACCGGATCCTGCCTCAGGGCTTTGCTGCCGTTCTCGAGTTCGGCAAGGTCGAGGATCGTCGCAAAGGAGGAGAGCAGATGCTGGCCTGAAGTCCTGATGGTGTCCACATATTCGGCATAGCGCTCGTCACCCAGCGGCCCATAGGTCTGGTGCTGCATCAACTCGGCAAAACCGATGATGTGGTTGAGCGGCGTGCGGATGTCATGGCTGAGATGGGCGAGAAAATTGGTCTTGGCGCGGCTGGCGGCCTCGGCCTTGAGCTTTTCCTCGTGATACCGCCTGGCCAGCAGTCGCTGCTCGTCGCGGATGGCATGCAGCAGCGCATCGGTGCGCCGCGTTTCGGTGATGTCGGAAACCAGGGTCATGAAGGCCCCGTCGCCCAGCGGCCGTTCGTCGATCTGCAGGCAGGTACCATCCTCGCAGTGGAGTTCGAGCAGTCGCGCGCGGCTGTCCTCGCGCACCAATTTCATGTAGCCGCCGGCGATGAGCCGGCTGACTGCCTGGTGATAGGTGAGCTTGGTATCGTCGAGATCGAGACGGCGCCGATAATGGTCGTTGCAGACAATGAGCTCACCGGTGCCGGTCCAGCAGGCCAGGCCCATCGGGATTGCTGCCGCAAGCTGGCTATAGTTGTCGCGCTGGTCGGGGTCGGGCATGGCGCTGCGCCGGCGGCGCAAGGACGCCAGGGTCAAGAGGCCTGCCAGGGAAAACGCGGCCGCGCCGCGACCGAAAACGTCGGCAATCGCCTGGGACTGTTCGCTCTCGAGCGTCAGAATGCCATGCGGTCCGGCGGGAATGGTCTGGGCCAGTGGGAGGAATTCGGCCTCGGTGTGTCCACCAAGACTGGCGCGCGCCACATTGGCAAAGCGGGCGGTCGATGCTGTCAGGCTCGCGCTCGCATCGGCCGACGACATGGTTTCGATTTCGGCCACGATCGCGCGACCGACCAGCAGAAGTTCGCGGCGCATGTCGTCGAAGGTGCGGGCTGCATCATAGGCGACGAAAAGGCCGGCGGCGACAAAGGCCGTGGCGGCCACGGCTGCCGTCGTACGGGAGAAGCGCAAGAACGTGGTGCTGGACTTGCTGGTTTTGCGACGTTGACTGTCACTCCTTGAGCCGACGCGGAATCCAAGTGCGCCGGCGCCGGAAACCTCCGACGACCGCATGAAATTCTCCATCCTTGAAAGGGATTTAGACCCAAACCAAACTTGCCCTTAACAAGGTATGAATCAGGTGGCCCCCACTTGTCCAGAGCGCCCCGCGAGGCGATTCTGGCCAGAATTGGAAAAAGCGGAGTCGACTGAATCACTTAGCGGTGAGGAAAAAATATACCAAAAAATAGCTTGCAGTATGGCACTGATGACAGCCACGCGAAGAGCTTCGGATTGCTGGCCTAAAGACGCCGTAAAAGCCGCGAATGGAGCGGAGAACCCTCCCTGAAAAGGGTTCTCCCAAGTTCTTATCCAGCCAGGATGCGGTCCAGAATTTCCCCGACATTGCGGCTCAGCTGATGCTGGTCCTTGAGTGCACGCAGGGCATCAAGACCTGCCTCGCGGCGCGACGTCTCCAGGGTGGGCAGGATGCGGAAGCCCGTCAGAATGCGTGAGGCCACCTGCGGGTTCACCTTGTCGATTTCGGCCACGGCCTCCGTAACAAGGCGGAAGCCTGCGCCATCGGTGCGGGCGAACTGCACCGGATTGGCCATGACGAAACTGCCCAGCAGCGATCGGAGCCGATTGGGGTTTGTCTTTGGAAAGTCCGGTGCTGTCAGGGTTGCCCGGATCCGCTCCAGGACGCCGGCATCGCGCGCCTGGGCGGTCGCCGTCAGCCACTTGTCGAAGACCAGCGGGTCGCCCGCGAACCGCGTGCGGAAATCACCAAGCAGGGCAGGGGCCTCTGCGGTCCAGTTGCGTGCCGAAATCGCCATGGCCGCGTAACGGTCGGTCATGTTGGTGGCGTGGTGATATTGCGTGGTGGCCAGTTCGCTGCCACGTTCAGAACCGGTCACCAGCAGGTTCAGCAGGCCGTTGCGCAGCGATCGCTGCCCGGCCTGGGCGGCGTCGGGGCTGTATGGCGCCGAAATGGACAGTCCCTGGTAAATCGCCATGAGCCGGTCCGTGATCGGCTCTACCAGCGCCCTTACGAGTTCGGTACGGGCCTTGGCGACCGCATCGGGATCGACATCTCTGCCCATATGCCGGCCGACAGCCGGTTCGGTAGGAATGTCGATGATCTGCGCCTTGAACGCGTCGTCGAGCTCGGGATTTTCGATTGCATCGACCAGGGCCTGGCGCAAGGCGTCGATTTCCGTGACCGACCATGGTTTGCCCCGAGCGGCACGGGCGACGAGCGATGTCGTCACCGTCTGCAGCGCATCCCAGCGGTTAAAGGGATCGTTGTCATGCCGGGCAAGGAAGAGCAGTTCGTCCTGTCCGAGGTTGGAAGACACCTTGACCGGCGCCGAAAAGCCCCGGAACAGCGACGGCACCGGTTTGTTGGCGACGCCGTTGAAAGTGAAAGTCGTGGTTGGCTGGTCAAGAACGATCATGTCATCCTCCACCGTGCCGCCCGACACCGTGCTCCAGCCCATGGGACTGCCATTGGGGCCGATAAGGCCGAAGCGCACGGGGATCACCAGCGGCTTCTTGGTCGGTTCGCCGGGGGTGGGCTCGACAGTCTGGCTGATCGTCAGTGTGTAGGTCTGGCTGGCGGCGTCGTAGCTGTCGGTCACATCGACCTGTGGCGTGCCGGCTTGCAGGTACCAGGTGGCAAACTGGCTGAGGTCACGGCCGCTGGAATCCTCGAAGACCTTGATGAAGGCCTCGATCGTGGTGGCGTCACCGTCATGGCGCTCGAAATAGAGGTCCATGGCCTTGCGGAAACCATCTTCCCCGAGGAGCGTGGCGAGCATGCGCACGATCTCTGCGCCCTTTTCGTAGACCGTGGTCGTGTAGAAGTTGTTGATCTCGCGGAAGCTGTCGGGACGTGGCGGATGAGCCAGCGGACCGCCGTCTTCGGGAAACTGGCTGGTCCGCAGGTTCTGCACGTCGTGGATGCGCTGCACCGGGCGGCTGCGCTCGTCCGACGTGAATTCCTGATCGCGGAAGACGGTGAGGCCTTCCTTGAGGCAAAGCTGGAACCAGTCGCGACAGGTGATGCGATTGCCTGTCCAGTTATGGAAATATTCATGCGCGATGACGCGCTCGATGCTGTGATAGTTCGCGTCCGTCGCTGTCTCCGGCTTGGCGAAAACTAGGCGGTCGTTGAAGATGTTGAGGCCCTTGTTTTCCATGGCCCCGAAATTGAAATCGCTGACCGCAACAATGTTGAAGACGTCGAGATCGTACTCGCGACCGAAGCGGCGCTCGTCCCAGGCCATGGAACGCTTGAGGCTATCCATGGCATAGAGGCACTCGCTTTCCTTGCCATGGGTACAGTAGATGCCCAGAGCGACCTTGCGGCCGCTCATGGTCGTGAAGCTGTCGGTGGTAGAGCCGAGATCGCCGGCGACGAGAGCGAACAGATAGGCGGGTTTGAGGAACGGGTCCTCCCACACGGCATAGTGCATGCCGTCGCCCAGGTCGCCCTGATCCACCAGATTGCCATTGGCCAGAAGCACCGGCGCCAGCTCCCTGGGCGCGCTCATGCGCACCTTGAAGGGCGCGAGCACATCCGGACGATCGAGATAGTAGGTAATGCGACGGAAGCCCTCCGGCTCGCATTGGGTGCACCATGTGCCGCTTGAGCGATAGAGGCCCATGAGCTTGGTGTTTTCCGCCGGCCGCAGCGAGACCTCGGTTTCAAGCACGAAGCGGCGATGCGGCGGCTCAATCAATGTAAGGGCGTTGGCGTCGCTGGCATAGGCCGAGAGTACGAGGGGTGCCCCGTCAACGGCGATGGAATCGAGCTTGAGCTCGTCGCCATCCAGTACCAGCGGCGTGCCCGGCGCCGTGCCCTCACGCGGCTCGATGGTCAACTGCGCCCGTACGCGCGTGCTCTCTTCAAGGATCTTGAAGTCGAGTTCTACTGACGCGATCCGGTACGGCGTCGGGGCATAGTCCTTGAGATAGATCGTCTGTTCGGTCTCAGTGCGCATCAAGCGGTCCAGTTGTTGGTGTTCGTCCGCCGCAAGCGGGCTTAGGGCAAAGTTTAGTCCACAAGGTCGTCATGGCGATAGCGGCAACAAGTGCCTGCGAACAGGCGACAGGCAGCGAGTCAGTCATGTGACGAAAACAATCGCATATCGTCTGTGTCTGTCCGGTCACAGCCGACTCGTCGTTGTCGTGTATTCTGTGCGGCTCTTAGCTGCATAGTGTCGCTCTTTGTCGTCAATTGGGACGAGATCGGGGAGGCGACGCTGTGACGCTGCCAGCACGCTGTTCCTCTGCGCCGATCAGGTCGCACGAGCAGTGGTCCCTGAATTTCCGCACGGGATCGTACCGTCGGCCATCAATACCGTGTCCTCGGCAGCAGTCGGGGCCGCAATGGTCTGGCCCTCGTCCGAATACTGTGTCTGACAACGAAATGGTCGCAAGAAATGTTGCGTTGGTTTGAATCTCGCCTCGACCCGTACCCGAAGGACGATCCGGTCGAACCGCCCAAGGGCCTGCTCGCGTTCTGTCTGCACTATAGCCACGGCGCCAAGCGCTGGCTGGCGCTGATGGCCGCTTCGGCGGCCGCAGTTGCCATTGGTGAAATCATCATCTTCGGCTTCATCGGCGACGTGGTGAACTGGCTGGCCGGGGCCAATCCCGAGACCTTCCTGCAAACGGATGGCTGGAAGCTGGCGCTGATGGGCGCCATGATCGTCATCTTCCTGCCCCTGGTCGCGCTGCTCTCGACACTGGTGCAGCACCAGACGCTGCTGGGTAATTTCCCGCAGCGCATCCGCTGGATGAGCCATCGCTACCTCATTCGCCAGTCGATGAGCTATTTCCAGGACGAGTTTGCCGGCCGCATCGGCGCCAAGCTGATGCAGACTTCGCTCGCGGTCCGCGAAGTGGTGATGAAGCTGCTCGACATGCTGGTCTATGTCGTCGTGTACTTCACCGGGGCGGTTGTACTCGCCGCCTCGGCAGACTGGCGGCTGGCCATCCCCTTCCTGATCTGGCTCGCGGCCTATGTAGCGATGATGTTCTACTTCATCCCGCGCATGGGCAAGATCTCCCAGGCGCAGGCCGATGCCCGCTCGCTGATGACCGGCCGCATCGTTGACAGCTACACCAACATTGCCACGGTGAAACTGTTCTCCCATTCCAATCGCGAGGAAAAGTATGCCAAGGACGCGATGGACCAGTTCCTGGACACCGCGTACCGCCAGATGCGCCTGTTCACCGTGCTCAATACGCTGGTGCTGTGGTCCAATTCCCTGCTGCTGGCGGCGGTGGGCGGCACGGGCGTCTGGCTTTGGATGCAGGGCCTCATGACCCCCGGTTCGCTTGCCGTCTCTCTCGGCCTCGTCATGCGCTTCCAGGGCATGAGCCAGTGGGTTATGTGGGAAATGTCCTCGCTGTTCGAAAATATCGGTACGGTGCGCGACGGCATTTCCTCGCTCTCGGTGACGCGCGTCGTCTCCGATGCGCCGGGCGCGAAGGCGCTCCCGGCGGTCAAAGGCGACATCAAGTTCGAGAAGGTCTCCTTCCACTACGGCAAGAAGACTGGCGTCATCGACAATCTCGATCTCCATATCCGGCCTGGCGAGAAGATCGGCCTTGTCGGTAGGTCTGGGGCGGGCAAATCGACCATCGTCAACCTGCTGCTGCGCTTCTACGATCGGGCGGAGGGTCGCATCCTCATCGACGGGCACGATATTGCCCAGGTGACGCAGGACAGCCTGCGCGCCAATATCGGTGTCGTGACCCAGGATACCTCGCTGCTCCATCGCTCGGTGCGCGACAACATCATCTATGGCCGTCCCGACGCCGACGAGGCGATGATGCTCGCCGCTGCCGAACAGGCCGAGGCTTCCGACTTCATCCACACATTGAGCGATCTGCAGGGTCGAAAGGGCTACGACGCCCATGTGGGCGAACGCGGCGTCAAGCTGTCCGGCGGACAGCGTCAGCGCATCGCCATCGCGCGGGTGCTGCTCAAGAATGCCCCGATCCTGGTGCTGGACGAGGCGACGTCGGCCCTCGATAGCGAAGTCGAGGCGGCGATCCAGAGCCAGTTGCAGATGCTGATGCATGGCAAGACCGTCATCGCCATCGCGCATCGTCTCTCCACCATCGCCATGATGGACCGGCTTGTCGTGCTGGATAAGGGGCGCATCGTGGAGCAGGGTAGCCACGCCCAGCTCGTGGATTCGGGTGGCATCTACAGCCAGCTCTGGCACCGCCAGAGTGGCGGCTTCATCGATGCCGACGAAGCCGAGGACGCTGCGCAATAGGCGCAGAGTGAAAATACCCTTCTCCCCTATGGGAGAAGGGAAGCGCAGAGCCAATCAAGGAGAACCCAGATGGGTGACATCATCACGATCCGACAGACCATCAATCCCGGTGTGGGACCAGCCGTCAGCAAACCCCAAAAATCGGACCGATACCGAACCTGACCGGATAGCTCCGGCCTCAGGCGCGGCTCAGAATAAGAGCAGAACCATGTTCAACCGCGTCGTCGACTATTTCGACAATCTCTACTCCCCCATCGCCCTGGCCAGCAACCGCCAGCCGCCGATGGGTCTCAAGGCTTTTGTGGGCTACTTCGTAGGCCAGTTCAAAGGCGCCTTCATCCTTCGCTTCATCCTCGTTGCCATCGGCTCGGTCGCGGATGCGCTGATGCCTGTGTTTGTCGGCCTCGTGGTCGGTATGCTGGCCACCACCAATCCCGGCGAAATCTTCGACCAGCATGGCCAGACTTTGCTTTGGATGGTGTTCGTCGTCGTCCTGGTGCGGCCATTGGCCTTTCTTCTCGATACGCTGATCCGTAACCATGGCATCGTGCCCAACCTGGTCGACCTGGTGCGCTGGCAGAGCCATTGGCACGTCATCCGCCAGAGCTGGACCTTCTTCCAGAACGACTTTGCCGGACGCATCGCCAACAAGGTCATCCAGCTTGGCGAGGCCATCGAGATCGGGGTGAATCTCACCATCGACGCCGCTTGGTATGCGCTGGTTTTCGTGATCGTGGCCATCGTGGTGCTGGCCCAGCTCGATCCCATGCTCCTGGTGCCGATCGGCGTCTGGCTGCTGCTCTATGCCGTGCTCTTTACCATCACCATGCCGCTCATCGCGCGCCATTCCGAAACCCTTTCGGAAGCCAAGTCGGTGATGACCGGCCGGATCGTGGACAGCTACACCAATATCCAGACGCTCAAGACCTTTGCCACTGGCGGGCATGAGGACAGGTATGTGTCCGACAGCGTCATGGGCCACGCGGTCGAGTTCCGCAAGCTGATGCGGGTTTTCACCTATATGTGGTCGGTGCTGTTCCTGCTCAACGCCGGTCTGGTCGTGTCCGTGACCTGGCTGGCGCTCAAGGGCTGGAACGACGGTGTGCTGACGGCTGCTGCAGTCGCGACCGCCATTCCCTTCGCACTGCAGATCATGAACATGAGCGGCTGGATCCTCGAAATCGGATCCAACATCTTCCGCCAGGTCGGCACGACCCGCGATTCGATGGAGACAATTGCCCAGCCACTGGCCATGCTCGATGCGCCGGACGCCAAGCCGCTGGCGGTCAGCGCAGGTGGGCTGGACTATGATCGCGTCAGCTTCAACTACTGGCGTGGCAAGCAGGGACCGGTCATCGACGAGTTCAGCCTCAAAGTTGCTCCCGGCGAAAAGATCGGACTTGTTGGGCGCTCCGGATCGGGCAAATCCACCTTGGTAAACCTGGCGCTGAGAATGTTCGACGTGCAGGATGGCAGCATCCGTATCGACGGACAGGATGTCCGTGAGGTGACGCAGGAGAGTTTGCGGGGCGCGATCGGGCTTGTCAGTCAGGACACCTCGCTGCTGCATCGCTCGGTCCGCGAAAACCTCAAATATGGCCGTCACGACGCGACGGATGCCGAGATGATCCGGGCCGCGGAGCAGGCCAATGTCCACGACGTGATCATGGGCCTGACCGATCCGCAGGGCCGCACCGGGTATGATGCCCATGTCGGCGAGCGTGGCGTCAAACTGTCCGGCGGACAGCGTCAGCGGGTCGCCATCGCGCGCGTGCTGCTCAAGAACGCTCCGATCCTGGTTCTCGACGAGGCCACCTCCGCCCTCGATTCCGAGGTCGAAGCGGCCATCCAGGAGCAGTTGACCCAGCTGATGCGCGGCAAGACCGTGATCGCCATCGCGCACCGGCTTTCGACCATTGCTGCCATGGATCGGCTGGTCGTGCTCGAAAAAGGCAGGATTGTCGAGGAAGGGACGCATGCCCAGCTGCTCGCCTCGGGTGGCCACTATGCCATGCTCTGGCAACGGCAATCGGGCGGCTTCCTCGACCTGGATGCTGCGCCGGCAATTTAAGGCAATGGGGCGGGACTCCGGTTCCGCCCCGTTTAGCCGGCGGCCCTGCCGCCTGACCGCAAAAGGCCCCGCTCACGTTCCAGGTACTCTGGTACCTTATCGAGCATCATCGGGCGGCCAAAGAGATAGCCTTGCATCAGCGTGCCACCCAGGGCCACGAGCGTCTGGAGCTGATCTTCGGTCTCGATCCCCTCGAAGACGCAAGAAATGCCCAGATTGCGACTGAGATCGATCATGGTCTTCACGATGGCACGGCTTGCCGGGTCATCGTTCACCTCGGCCACGAAGCTGCGGTCGATCTTGATGCGATGCAGCGGCAGCTTCTGCACATGCGTAAGGCTGGAATGGCCGGTGCCGAAATCGTCAAGCGCGATCCGTGCGCCAAGGCCGAGCAGCACGAGCAGGGACTGATTGGCTTGCTTCAGATCACGCAGGATAGCGGTTTCGGTGATCTCGAAGTCTATGCGGCAAGGTGAGGGCGCCATTCCGAACAGGGTCGCGATCTGCTCGATGGCCGACGTCGAGCCGATGTCGTTGGCCGAAAGATTGACTGAAAGCCGGATGTGGCGTGGCAGTTCGGCCGAAGCCGCGATGGCTTTGCGGATGACGGCGAGTGTCACTCGGTTGATCTGTCCGGTCCGCTCCGCCATGGGAATGAAATCCACGGGCGACACTTCGCCGAGCACCGGATTGCGCCACCGGGCCAGAACTTCGAAACCGATGGTTTCTCCGGAAACCACGTCGAATTGCGGCTGCATCACGATGTAGATTTCGCGGTCGAGATCGGCCGTGTGCAGCAGATCTTCCATGTGGCGCGTCTTGCGCAGGCCCTGCAGCAGCCTGTCGGTGAACACTACGCAGCCGCCGCGCTTCTCCCGCTTGGCGACCCAGGTCGCATAGTCGGCATGGTCGAAGAGGGTATCCGCCGTTTCACCCGGCGACGAGGCCGCAATTCCCACAGACGCCGTAATGCGCACAACACCAAGCGGCATATCAAAAGATTGGCGGAACGTATCGGCGAGGGCCTTTCCGCGCTGTCCCAGCTCTTCTTCACTGCCGTCGCTGTCGATGATGACTGCAAAATTGTCGCCGTCGAGCCGTGCAACAAATCCGCGCCGGCAGACATCCTTGAGACGTCCCGCCACTTCGGCCAGCACCAGATCGCCGGTGAGCTGGCCATAGACTTCGTTCACAGACTTGAAATTGTCGATGTCCACACGGGCGACCGCCACCGTACGACCATCCGCATTGGCGCTGGCCAGGAGATCATCGAGCGTGCGCTCGAAATTGCGGCGATTGGCAATACCGGTCAGGCTGTCCACATTGGCGAGGCGGTAGTTTTCATCGAGTAGCTCCTGCGTCTCTCCCTGGCGCAGCGCCATGGCGTTGCGCGAGGCAACCAGGTCGGCAAAGTCGCGATTGTTGCCCAGAAGGATCAGCAGCAGGACCGAGATAACGAGGGCCATGTTGATGGCGATTTCGAGCAGGGTCTCCTGGCCGGAACTGGCAAAGAACACGGTATATGGAATGAGCACGCACATGCCCACGGCCAAGGCCGCGGCGCGCACATGCATGAGGCAGAACATGCAGCCGATCGTCGTAATGCCCATGTAGAAGGCGATCTGCGATCGCAGATAGGCATCGCCATAGGGGAAGAGGGCAAAGCTCCAGGCGGTAAAGCCGATCGCCATGGCCGCGCCCAGCCAGATCATGGCGCGCAGATTGCTTCGCGCCCGATCCGCGGTGATTGGACGCTCGCGCCCGCGCCACCAGATCATCGTCCTCACGATGCAGATGACGGCCAATGTTACAGGAATGTAGACAGTAAGCTCGATCGGCGCTTCATCGATGTGGGTAAACGCCAGGATCAGTGTGTTGGAGACCAGCATCGCATACATGAGCGGAACCTGGCGGCTGAGTGCCCGCCATTGCGCCAGGACGAGCTGGGACGCATCGGGTGGCTCCGCAAACAGGGCAGCGATACGCTGAGCAACGGACATAGATCAGGCCCCTCTATTGCCAAGCCTATCCGTGCAACTCCTAATATATCGGAAAAAACGTTTTCGGCTCAGCAGGCTCTTTCTATCAATACATTGACGCCCCACAGGTTGCCCCACCGATACGGGCAGGTGCAGCGGCATCCCCAAAATGCATTGTAACGTTGCATTGAAATCGATTGCACGGGCTGGTATCTCCCATTCGCGTCGGCTCTCGCCGATCTCCGGAGGAATGACCTATGACTATCGTTGCCCATAATTCTGCCCTCGACCTGGGCGGCGAATTCACCCTTGCCGCACCGGCGCGTGACATTGCCACGACGATAACGCTACCGGGCGATGTGCACCACGCGCTCCTGGCCGCCGGCATCATTCCCGACCCGTATTACGGCGAGAACGAGAAGGTCGTCATGTGGGTCAACGAGACCGCCTGGACGGTGGAGCGTCGGTTCGATGTCGCCGCCACCGATATCGATGGCTACCTGACGCTGACGCTTGCGGAGGTGGACTGCATCGCCACCATTTTCCTGAACGGCGAGGAGATCGCGCGCACCGACAACAGTTTCGTGCGGCATGATATCGACGTTACGGGCAAGGTGCATGCAGGTGAGAACATCCTGCGCATCGAATTCGAAATTGCCCCTGAAGTAGCCAAGGCTCGCGCAGAGGCTCATCCCTTCCCCATTCCCTTCACCAAGAACTACCAGACCAATGGCCTGAAGGGCATCCACATGAATTTCATCCGCAAGGCGGCCTGCCATGCGGGATGGGACTGGGGCATCTGCACCATGCCGATCGGTGTCTACGGCACGATGAGCCTGCGCAAGGCCCGGCTGGCGCGTCAGGATAGCGTCCAGGTCGACCAGGTGCATGGTGAGAATTCCGTCGAACTCTCTGTAAAGACTCGCCTTTACGCCTTTGCTCACGGCGAGGTTGAGCTAGAGCATTCAATTGCGGGACAGGTCGTTACAGATAAGGTTTTGGTACAAAAGGGTGAGAACGTCTTCACCCACAATATCACCATCCGAGACCCAAAAATCTGGTGGCCGGCAGGGCAGGGGGAGCAGCCGCTCTACGAGCTGGTGACCAATCTGGAAGGCGAAATCACGACCCGCAAGATCGGTCTGCGCAAGGTGGAATGGATCGTCGAGAAGGACGAGATCGACCACTCGTTCAAGTGCCGGATCAACGGCCGCGATATCACCATGATGGGGGCCAACTGGATCCCTGCCGACGCCATTCCGAGCCGCGTGACGCCCGATGTGATCCGCGACCTGCTGGACAGCGCCAAGGCTGCCAACATGAACATGCTGCGCATCTGGGGCGGCGGACAATACGAGCCCGACTACTTCTATGACCTCTGCGACGAGCTGGGTATTCTCATCTGGCACGACTTCATGTTTGCCTGCATGAGCTACCCGTCCAACCGCGAGTTTCTCGACAATGTGCGGCTGGAAATCACCCAGCAAGTGCGTCGCCTCAGCCACCACGCCTCCATCGCCCTATGGTGCGGCGATAACGAGGTCATCGGCTCGCTGACCTGGTACCCCGAGACCAAGGCCGATCCCGGCCGCTATCTCGCCAATTACGACCGCCTCAATTCCATGCTCGGAAATATCGTCGAGGACGAAGATCCGGTCCGCCGCTTCTGGCCGTCCTCTCCCTCCCTCGGCTATCTCGATTTCTCCGATGGCTGGCATTCGGACACGCGCGGTGACCTGCATTACTGGGATGTCTGGCACTCGGCCAAGAGCTTCGAGGCCTATCGCAGCGTCAATCCGCGCTTTGCCTCCGAATTCGGTTTCCAGTCCTTCACCTCGATGAATGTCATCGAGACCTTCGCCGATGAAAAGGACCGCAATCCGTCTTCGCCTGTCATGGAAATGCACCAGCGCAACGATGGCGGCAATGCGCGCATCCTCGAGACCATGACGCGCTATTTCCGCTTCCCGCGCGATTTCGGCCAGATGGTGTTCCTGAGCCAGATTCAGCAGGGTCTCGCTATCAAGACCGCTATCGAATACTGGCGGTCCACCAAGCCGCGCTGCATGGGCACACTCTACTGGCAGATCAACGACATTTGGCCGGTGGCCAGCTGGTCGAGCCTGGATTATGGCGGGCAGTGGAAGCTGATGCACTATATGGCGCGTCGCTTCTTCCTCCCCGTTAATGTCGTGGCCGTTCCGCAAGTTCGTGAGGTCAAGACCAATACGCGCGGCATTCCTGTCGCCGGGCAGATGCCTGACGAGCTATTGCTAAAGGCAATCAACGACACCGGCCGGCCCGTCTCGATCAGTCTCGAAGTGCGCGCGGTCAAGGTTGGCGGCGGCGATCGCGTCGTGTTCTCGGGCAATACTGCGGTGGGTGCTGACGCGGCTATCGGTGTTGCCACCATCGATATGGCGGACCTTTCGGCGGACGAATTCCTGTTCTTCGTCTGGAAGGATGCGCAGGGCCGGGTGCTTGGCGAAAACGACTACTTCCCCAAACCCTACAAGGCCTACGAATTGGTCGACGCTACCGTTTCCGCGCAGTGGTCGGACCGGGACGGCAAGGCCGTGCTAACGCTGGAAAGCGACAGGCCAACCCTCTTCACGACGGCCAGCGTTGATGCCCCCGGCTATTTCTCCGACAACGCGCTGACGCTTCTGCCCGGCCGCCCGGTCGAATTGGTCTTCCATCCCCGCCATGGAGCGAATTGCTCCTCGACCGATCTGGCAGGATCGTTGAAGGTTCGGCATCTGGCCGAGACATTCTAGAACATTGCAGCCGCCGAACACCGAAAGTCCCCTCTCCTAGAAGAGAGGGGCAGCAGGGCGCCAATCCGGATTTTGCACATGCTCCAGCACAATCCGGAGGCTCAAGACCATGAACACTCCCAGTCTTCCATACAAGTTTGATTGACACCGGTGGCGCGGTCCGCCAACGGTGAACGACACTCTTGCGGTCTGGAATTGCCTATGCCGTCCGTTTCTCCCATCGAACACCGCGCCAATCTCGGCATCATGATGGTGCTGGCGTCACAACTGGTGCTGCTGGTGCTCGACGTTTCCGCCAAGTGGCTGTCGGTGGAAGGCATGCCCACCTCAGAGATCGTGTTCGTGCGCTACAGCACGCACCTGGTCCTCCTTCTCATCCTCTTCCTACCGGTTAGTGGCAGATCGCTGCTGCTCAGCAACAACTGGAAGCTCGAAGTGTTGCGCGGAACCTGCCTGTTGATCACGACGGGCCTCAATTTCCTCGCCATGAAGTTCCTGCCGCTCACGGTCACCAGCGCCATCCAGTTCACCTCTCCCCTCATGATCTGCGCCATGTCCGGCCCGCTGCTGGGTGAAAGGGTTGGGTGGCGACGCTGGGTGGCGATCGGTGTCGGCTTCCTCGGCATCCTGATCATCGTCCGGCCGGGCTCGGAGGCCTTTCACCCGGCTGCCATTCTCAGTCTCGGCTGCGCTTTCTTTCTCGCGCTGTTTTCGATCCTCACCCGCAAGCTGGCGGGCGTGGACACGGCGCTGACCCAGCAATTCTATGCCGGTGCGACGCCCGTTATCCTGCTGCTCCCAATTGCCTTCACCGATTGGACCTGGCCCAGCATGCCCATTTCCTGGGCGGCCTTCTTAATTTTGGGAGCGGCCGGCCTGTGCGGCCACATTTTCAATTCCATGGCCCATCGGTTCGCCAGCCCCGCCACCCTTGCCCCCTTCAGCTATCTCAGCCTCATCTACCTCTCTCTGGCCAGTTGGCTGATCTTTGCGCAGCCGCCCGATCAATGGTTCATCCTGGGCGCGACAATCATAGCCTTCAGCGGTCTCTATATCTGGTTGCGCGAGCGAGCACTGGCGAGGTCTGCGTCGGCTGTCGAAGTCGTCGAACGCTGACGTTCATCAACCTCATCCAGGGGTACCGATGTTGGCGCATCGCCATGAGTGATCAGGCGCGCACTGCGATGCCCCGTGAGATAAATCCACAGCCAGCTCATGGTTATGAAAATGCGGGTGCGTGTCTCGACAAGGAAGTAGATATGGGCAAGTCCCCATACCCACCACGCAAACCAGCCCTTGAGCTTGATCGAACCGAAGTCTATGACCGCAGAGCTTTTCCCGACTGTAGCAAGATCCCCAGCGTGCTTGTAATGAAACGGCGTGGGCTGCCTGTCCCCGGCAAGGCGGCGGCGGATCACATGCGCCACATGGCGGCCCATCTGCTTGGCAGCCGGCGCCACGCCAGGCACCGGCTTGCCGTCATCCCGCAGGGCGCTGGCGGCATCACCGATGACGAATACATCCGGTAGACCTGGTACAGACAGATCGGGCTCGACCTTTACCCGGCCCGCCTTGTCGCCTTCAATACCCAACCATTTTGCAACTGGGGAAGCGGCGACACCAGCAGCCCAGATCACGGTCTTGGCCGCGATACACTTTTCTCCGAAACTGACGCCGTCGGCATCGATGCCTGTGACCATTTGGCCCAGTTCAACCTCGACGCCCATGCGTTCCAGAGCATCGCGCGTATAGGCCGAGAGTGACGGTTCAAAGTTGGCGAGGAGCCGTTCGCCGCCCTCAATCAGGACAACCCGGAGGTCACGCGACGAAAAGGTGTTGAACTGGCCCCTGATGCTGGCGTCGCCTAGTTCGACGATGGCGCCGGCCATTTCCACTCCAGTCGGCCCACCGCCGATAATGGCGAAGGTGAGAAGCGCCTTGCGTCGCTCGGGGTCAGTCTCGCGCTCTGCCGCTTCCAGGGCTAGCAACAGTTTGCGGCGAATGGCGGTCGCGTCCTCGATGGTCTTGAGCCCCGGTGCAAATGCTTCCCATTCATCATGGCCGAAATAGGCGTGCTGCGCGCCTGTGGCGAGAACCAAGCTGTCATAGCCCTGACGGCCGCCATCGGCGAAGATCACTTCGCGTTTTCGGGTATCTACGTCGGCTACCGTTGCCATCAGCACGCGCACATTCTTGTGGCGCCGCAACAGGTGACGAATGGGCCAGGCGACTTCCGATGGACTGAGTGTCGCGGTAGCGACCTGGTAAAGCAGCGGTTGGAACAAATGATGGTTGCGGCGGTCGATCAGCATGACGTCGACGTCAGCGCCATCGAGAGCCTTTGCTACGGCGATGCCGCCGAAGCCGCCTCCGATGACGACGACACGATGCCTAGGCGCGGCCATAGCGATCTCCTCTGTTGGGCGACCACTCGCGCTCGTCGCCTGGTTACGTCGCCAGCCGCTGTCGCCACTGGATTACATAGTCATTAAAGCCCGCCATCTGCAGGGGCTCTAGTGCATGGCTGCCGGTCGCCGGGGCCATTCCTCCAAACAGGAGACTGGCCCCAAGGCTCGTTCCCGTGGCGTCGGGAGACGCATGGACCGGCACGCCGCTCATTGTCGCCAACGCCCGGCCGAATAGTCGGTTGCGAGCCAGTGGCCCTTCAAGGATAATGCTTTGCCCTAGGCCGCAGAGATCGAGGCAGGCCCGCGTTACGAGGGCGAGATAGAGCGACGCCGCGGCCGTGCGCTGGCCAGGCGTGAGCGTGTCCGGATCGACCGTCCAGCGTCCGGCTCGGTGACCGAAGGGTCCGACGCCTGGTGCAAAGCTGGGCAGCACTTGAAGACAATTGCCGATGACGTGAGCGACATCGGCGGCGCTGGGCTCGGCTATCGTGGGGACGAGAGCATCGAATTCGCGGCCGCCCATGAAACGCGCGGTCGGGACAGGACGGCCGAAGGCATCGACATTGGCGAGGCTGTCGCGGCTGGCGTCGAGTGCGTCAGTCGCCCCGCCAACCGTCATGACTATGGTCCATGTGCCAGCGGAAACCACTGTAAATGGGGGTTCTGCGGTGCCGAGATGGGGCAGGAGAGAGGCGTTGGAATCGTGGATCCCGCAGGTCACGGGCGTCGATGGTTGCAGACCAGTCAGATCTGCAATTTCGGGCAGGAGCGTGCCGATAATTGAAGCCGCCGGCCTGATCGGCGGGAACAGTTTGCGCCAGTCCAGCGTGTCCACCATGCTCGAAAAATCCCGGTTTTCCGGGGCCCACAGGTCAGTGTGGCAGCCGAGTGAGGTGACTTCGCTGGCGAGTTGGCCGGTGAGGCGCCAGGCCCAGTATTGGGGGTAGGGGACTATGGCGGTGGCGCGGGCGAAGGCTTCGGGGAAGGTGCGCGATTGCCAGAAGAGCTGCGCGCCCCAATTGAGGCCACCCGGCAGGCGCGGCGACAGGGTTTCGGAAAAGTCTGGTCGAACAAGGGCATAGGCTTTGGCGGTGGCCTCGGGAGCGGGGCTTTCATAGTCCAGGACGGGCAGCACCAGACCCTCGGGCGAGAGCAGCGCGCCAGTGGCGCCATGGGTCGTGATCGAGATTCCGTCGATGCCGTGGAGGGTGTGAAACCGGGCCAGGACCCCTTTGATGAACGACCAGAGCCGCTCGACATCCGCATGCGGATAGGGCCCGCCCTGAAGGACGGAATTAGGCGTGGATTCGGCGGCCAACTGGCCCCCCGTTTCGCTGTCGATCAGCACCACTTTGGCATTGGTCTTGCCGATATCGATGACAGCGATGTGGCGGGGCGTGGTCATGGCCGGTTCCGAAGAGAATGACCTTTTGGCCTTTAGCCGATTTAGCCGACCCGCGCCACAACTGACATGTTAGCTACTTGACGACCAGGACCGGAACCTGGGCATGAGCCAGAACTTCGGCCGCCTGGCTGCCCAGCAGCAACCGCCCGAGGCCGCGACGGCCATGCGACCCCATGACGATTAGGTCGGCACCAAGCTCCTTGCCAGCATGCAGGATGCCCTCCGCCGCAGGGCTATTGGCGATATGACGGACCGTCACCGCAAGGTCCGAAGTCTTTGCCAGCTTTTCCGCCTCCGTCAGCACGGCCTTGGCGGACTCTTCCTTGGCCTTGTCGAGGTCGGCGATGATGGAACTGGTATCGACCATCATCATCTCGGCGCCCGGCGCGACAACAACGGACGGCTCGGTGACTGTGACGACTGTCAGCTTCGCCCCGATGCGGGTGGCGAGATCCACCGCATGGCGCAGGGCCTTGGTGCTGAGCTCCGATCCGTCGATGCCGCAGAGGATGTTGGAATACATGGCAAACTCCTTTGACGCTTGGATGGTTCTTCTGGACCAACGCCCGGTGCCGCGCTTTGATCCAGATCAGATGCTTGCACACTGGACAAGCGGTGCCTACGTCCCGGCTAGGAGCGGGTCAGCACATCGCGCCGTTCCGGTCTTTCGTTCCGACCGGACTTGACCGCAGCGCCGTTCCGGTAGAGGAACGCCGCCTTGAACGAGCCTTCGGGCAGGACAGGCATTGCCGGTCCGGCCGTGATTTGAATGGAGCCAGATTTCTTGACGCAGGCCGAGGCCCATAATCCGACCCCGCTGGATCGCGCCCGCCGCTTTTCCGTGGCGCCGATGATGGATTGGACGGACCGGCATTGCCGGTTCCTGCATCGCTTGCTATCGCGCCACAGCCTGCTCTTCACCGAAATGGTCAATTCCGGCGCCATCGTGCGCGGCGATGCCGAGCGGCATCTGCGTTTCGATCCATCAGAGCATGCGGTCGCCCTGCAACTGGGTGGCTCCGATCCTGTGGAGCTGGCCGCGGCCTGTCGCATCGCCGAGACCTTCGGCTATGACGAAATCAATCTCAATGTCGGATGTCCGTCCGACCGGGTGCAGTCGGGACGTTTCGGGGCCTGCCTGATGGCCGAGCCGGACCTTGTAGCCGACTGCGTTCGCGCCATGCGCGACGCGACGAGCATTCCGGTGACGGTCAAGTGCCGGATCGGTATCGACGACCAGGATATCGAGGAAAGCCTCGATCGGTTTGCCGACACGATGGTCGCTGCCGGCGTGGATGCGCTCTACGTGCATGCTCGCAAGGCTTGGCTGCAGGGCCTCAGCCCCAAGGAAAACCGCACCATCCCGCCGCTCGACTATCCACGCGTCTATCGGCTGGCCGAAAGGCTGTGGCCGCTGCCCACCATGATCAATGGCGGCATCGAGACGCTGGAGCAGGCAGAGGCGCATCTTGAACACATGGACGGCGTCATGCTGGGGCGCGCGGCCTACCACAATCCAATGCTGCTGGCGGAGGTCGATGCCCGGGTGTTCGGAGACGACCATCCGGTACCGGACCTCCGGGCCATCATGGCGGCGATGGGCGATTACGCCGAGGGGCAGCGTTCGCAAGGCGTGCGGCTGAACAACATTGCGCGCCATATGCTGGGCCTTGCCAATGGCCGGCCAGGGGCCCGCCAGTTCCGCCAGATCATGAGCGTCGATGCCTGCCGTCCGAATGCCGGACCGGAAGTGTTCACGCGGGCTCTGGCCATGGTGGAAGACAGGGCGCTCGCGGCTGCGGGTTGAAAACCGGCTGATCGAGCGGAGGGCAGCGACCGGACCGTCAGTCTACCATTTCCAGGGAATTCTGCGTCACGCTGTAGCGTGTCAGGGTTTCGAGGAAGGTCATGCCGAGAAGGCTGGTTTCCAGCGCGCCCTGCTCGGTGACGAAGGCCGTGAGATTGCGCCGGACGATGCCGCCCACCTCGATGCTTTCGAGCCGCGTGCGCGCGGCGAGACCCTGGCCGTTGGCGGTGGACACGGGGACGGTGTAGCGCAGCCCCTCGACATTGACGCCAGCGGCGCGGGCATCGGCGACGGTCAGCACCACGGCGCTGGCCCCGGTGTCGAAGATCATCGGCGTGGTGTGGCCGTTGATGGTTGCATTGATCTCGAAATGACCACTCATGCCGCGCCGGAAGGTGGCCGTGCCCGCCTCGGCATCGACCAGCGCGACGCCCGGTTGAAATTCGCCGGCTACGCGGCCCGCCACACTCATCAGTTCATCGCGATAGGCGTAGGTGACCATGGCGACGGCAAACAGGCCGGCCCAGAGGAAGAGGCCGCCCAGCAGTTCCGATGCCTTGTGCCGCCGGGTAAAGAGGCCGCCGGCGAAGATGATGAGGAGTAGAAGGAGCGGCACCAGCTGCGCGGTCTGCATCTGGCTGAGGCCGACGAGACTGCCGGCATCTGCGCTGATCAGGAGAACCAGGCCAGCGGCGACAACGAGGGCGATGCCGATGAAAATCATGCGCTGTCCGTTCCCTTGCCTTGCTCCCTTCCGA
>PJUF01000108.1_pt1 | contig 85253 bp, 61 predicted proteins | sample 1512191 | NCBI WGS metagenome assembly PJUF01 (sample SAMN08177673, study PRJNA422409) | Feces metagenome, whole genome shotgun sequencing project. | isolation source: Chicken feces (3) enriched on wood chips | host: Gallus gallus | place: USA: Madison | collected 2015-01-15 | reverse complement strand
GTACTCGTGCGACGCCGTCGCCCCCGAGCCCGTCGCCGTGTCACCGAAGTCCCACGCGTAGCCGGCGATCGTCCCGTCCGAGTCGGTCGACCCCGAACCGTCGACCGACGCCGTCAGCCCGTCCGTCGAGGAGGTGAACGCCGCCACGGGCGCCACGTTCGGCACCGGGGCCGTCACGCTCACGTCGGCGCTGTGCTCGTCGACGCCGCCGCGGTCGTCGGTGACCGTGAGGGTCACCTCGTACGTGCCGGCGCTCTCGTACTCGTGCGAGGCGGTCACGCCCGTGCCGGTGTGCCCGTCACCGAAGTCCCACGCGTACGTCGCGATCGTGCCGTCCGAGTCGCTCGAGGCGCTCGCGTCGAACGACGCCGTGAGGTCGGCGGTGCTCGACGTGAACGACGCGGTCGGCAGGACGTTGGGCGCCAGACCGGTGCGTCCGAGCGAGTTGTGCAGGGCGATCACCGCAGGCGTGAGCTCCGTGCCGTACACCGCGACCTCGTCGATCGTGCCCGCGAACCACGGCTGCGGGCCCCACGTGGTGTCGCCACCGACGCGCCAGTAGCCGGTGAAGTCCTCGGCGTCCGCCGGTGCGCCCGAGGCCACCTGCGCGCCGTCGACGAACATCCGCATGCCGGTCGGCGACTTCGTGGTCACCAGGTGGTGCCAGGCGCCGTCGTTGTACGACGCCGGCGACGAGATCGTCGTCGTGGCTCCGGTCCAGACACCGAACGTCAGGCGCCCGTCGGTCTCCATGTAGACGTGGCGGTCGTAGTTCGACGACGTACCGGTGTTCGCCGCGCCGAGCCCGATGAGCTTGCCGCCCGCCGTCGTGGTCGTCTTGAACCACAGCTCCTGGCTGAATACCTGCGGGTTCGACCACGTCTGGTTCGAGACGACGAACCCGCCGTTGCCGTTGAACGTCGCAGCGCCGTTCGTGACGCCTGCGAGCGCACCCGCAGCGCCGGGAGCCGCGCCGGTGCGGTAGGTGCCGGGCGAGCCGTACGCGCTGGTGTCGAGCGCGGCAGTGCCCGAGGCCTCGCCGAACCGCCAGTACAGCTCCGGGTCGGAGTCACGCACCGACGCCCCGTACGCGTCCGCCGGGACCGGCGCGACGGCCGTGGTGCGCCCCGTCGCCTCGTAGTGCGAGCGGATCTGCGCCTGCGTGAGGACCCGTCCGTAGACGGCGACCTCGTCGACCGCGCCGTTGAGGTAGTTCGACGACGGCGCGTTCGGGAAGTTCGAGACCCGGTCGCCACCGATCCGCCAGTTGCCCCAGTACTGGCGCAGCCACGTCACGTCGATGCGCTGACCGACGCGCACGCCGTCGACGTACAGCCGCATCATGCCCGGCTCGTAGGTGCCGACCACGTGGTGCCACTGGTTGTCGTTGACCGGGCTCGACGAGCGCAGGTTGACGCGCGACGCCGAGTACAGGCCGAAGCTGACGCGCCCCGTGTTGTCCAGGTACAGGGCACGGTCGCTCGTGTCGGACAGGCCCGACGCGCGGTTGCCGTAGTTGACGATCGAACCGCCGGACGTGCTCGAGCTGCGCACCCAGGCCTCGACCGTGAACTTCTCGGGCGCGTTCAGGGTGGGTGCGAAGCCGGCCGTGGCGCTGCCCGAGCCCGGGAAGCGGGTCGCGGTGTCGGTGTCGTCGGGGATGGCGCCCGCGACGCCGCGCGTGATCCCGGCGCCCGAGGTCGTCATCGGCAGGAACCCGGCGGAGTCCGTGAGCGTCGTGCCGGACGCCTCACCCATGCGGTACTGCAGGTCGGGGCTGTCGGCGCGCACGGCGGCCAGGTAGGCGCTGGTCGCGCCGGCGTCGGCGACGGTCACGGGCATCGTCGAGCTGACGGCGCGGTTCCCGAACGGGTCGGTCGCCGTGACGATGTAGTTGATCGACGAGCCGGGCGTGCGCCCGGTGTCCGTGAACCCGAACGCCCGGGGCGTGAACCACGGGTTGGCGGTCAGCGCCTGCTGGTAGATGGGCGTGCTGTTCACCGAGCCGCGGAACACGCGGTAGGTCAGCGTCGTGTTGTCGCGGTCCAGGTTCGCGGCCCACGAGATCCGCACCTCACCCGCGGCGGTCGACTGCGCGCGCGTGCTCCAGTTCGCCCCGGTCATCCGCGGGCCCTGGTCGTTGGGCGCGATCGTCGGCTTCGCGAACCGTGCGAGGCCCTGCTGGAGCCTGCCGTTCACGCCCGGGAACTCGCCACCCATGACCACGTAGTCGTTGGTCGACTCGATCGACCACCCGGCCTGGCCCTGCCCCGTGAACGAGCCCGTGTAGACCTGCGGGTCGAAGTACAGCGCCGCCGGAGCCGGCTTGCCGGCCGAGTGCTGGTATCCGTAGATGTCCGGCGAGTTCGTGCCCTTGGGCGCGACCGTGTACGCGTTGACCATGTGCTGCGTCCACGGCTCCGTCTGCGGGTAGCCGTCCGGGATGTTGCCGCAGTAGTGCGAGTGCGACACCGCGTACAGGACGTCGCCCAGGCGGGTGACGGAGTACGTGTCGCCGTGGCAGTCGGCGATCCAGATCGTCGCGCCGGTGACGGGGTCCGCACGGAACGCACCCTCGAGGTTGCCGCCCGCACCGAAGTGGTAGCCGGTGCCGTACACGCCGGTCTCGTCGGAGTACAGGTCGAGGATCGAGGAGTCGGCGCCCGCGTCACGCACGTCGTTCTCCACCGGGAAGGAGACGCGCTCGCCGGTCACCGGGTCGACAGCGCCCAGGCCGTACCCGGAGGCGCCGGACAGCGTCGTGAACCGCCCGCCGATGACGACCTTCTGCTGGTCGGGCGTCATGGTGAGCGCCGTGACCGCGTCGTTCGCGTCGGCGACCCACGGCCGCAGCGCGCCGGTCGTCCCGTCGAACGCCGCGGCGTAGGCGCGCGGCTGCAGCGCCGCACCCGTCTGCGGCGCCACGGAGGTGAAGTTGCCGCCGACGTACACCGTGCTGTTCGTCGCGACGAGCCCGAGGCCGCGCGAGCCGAGCGTCGGGCGGAAGTTCGGCAGCAGCTGACCGGTCGCGATGTCCCAGCCGGCGACGCGCACGCGCCACTGGCCGTCCACCTTCTGGAAGTCGCCCGTGACGTAGATACGCGAGCCGTCCGGCGTGCGGGCGATGTGCAGCCCCTGGCCGTCGAGCACGGGCGCGAAGCTGGTGTCGAGCTCACCCGTACGGATGTCGTAGGCGAGGATGTTCGCCCGCGGGGTCGTGTTCACCCCCGCTGCGGCCCCGGCCGGCCGCACGGCCGAGAACGAGCCGACGGCGTACACCTTGTTGCCGACGATCACCTGGTCCCAGACGACGCCCTTGTCGATCTGGACCGTGGGGAGCGCCGATGCGCTGACCGTGGCCGGGATGTCCGGGCGTTCGGGATCCCCGGGCGACGAGTCGGCCTGCGCGGGCAGCCCGACGGCCGTGACGATCATGGCGGCGACCGCGACGGACGAGAAGATCCCCCGCACGATGGTCCTGGTAACGCTCACGGCTTCCTCGCCCTCTGCGGCACGCCGCAGTCCGGTCATTCGGGTACAAACCGGACCATAAGGTCTGAGGCCGCCACCTCCCGCGCCCCGACGGAGACTTCACCCGACGACGCCAGGGGTTTTCACCCAACAGGGTCAGGAGATCTGCACGCCCTGTAGCACGACCGGGGAGAAGGTCGCCCCGAGCAGCACCTGCAGCGCGAGGGCGTCGCCCTCGTCGGGGCTCATGAAGACGTACACGCCGGTGGCCGACGCGCCGGGTGCGAGGTCGCCCGAGAGGTGGTCGTTGCGCCCGTCGGAGTCGACGGGCGAGAGCGGGACGCCCTCGGCGCCGCCGAACGCCGCCACCGCGACGCCCGTCGTGTCGAGCGCCGCCCGGCCCTGGTTGGTCAGCTCGAGGGTGACGAGGATGCCGGGGCCCACGACGTCGCCGGGGCCCTTCGCCTCGGTCGTCGTCGCCGAGACGCTCGCGACGCGGACCTCGATGCCGTCCGTGGCGACCGGCTCGTCGCCGCGCCCCGTCACCGGCTCCTCGGCACCGAGCGGCGGGACGGGGACGTCCTGCGGGTCGCCCGAGGGCGCGGCGTCGGGCGGCGGGGACGCGGTGCCCGACGCTCCCGTCGGCGCGGTCGTGGCGGAGGCCGGCGCGCTCGCGGTGGGGCTCGCCGACGCGTCCGGTGTCGCGCTCGTCGTCGTGGCCGTGGGCCGGGCGTCCGGCTCGTCGCCACCACCCAGCGTCAGCACCAGGACGACGACCACGACGAGCGCCGCGACGCCGCCGCCGATCCACCACCACCGCTGGGACCCCGTCGCGGACGACTCAACGCTCACTCGTGCCTCTTCCCGATCCGACGGCCTCGACGACCTGCTCCGGCGCGGGTGGCGCGGTCGGCACCACCCGGTTCGCGCGTCGCGCAGGGGCGACGAACGGCATCTCGAACAACCAGCGCACGGGCGCCCGACCCTTGGCGAACGCCAGCGCGGTCCCGACCACCAGCCCGGCGAGGTACGCCGTGCCGATCGTCGCCCACCACGGCGCCCCGGCGTCGCGCGTCCACCGCACGACCACGAGCATCACCGGGAAGTGCGCCGCGTAGTACACGATCGAGCTGCGTCCGACGAACCGGATGGGCCCCGTCCCGCGTGCCCCGCCGAGCCGCGCCGCCAGGTAGACGACGACCACGATCCCGCACAGCGAGAACGGCACGGTAGCCGCCACATAGGTGATGTCGTGCGTCGCCGCCGCGACCGCGAAGCCGAGCGCGGCCAGCCCGCACACGACGAGCGCCGGGCGGTTCGTGAGACGCGCGGGGAGGTCGCCGATACGGGCCGCGACCCACGCGCCCGCGAAGAAGAAGACCGCGAAGTAGAGCATGCGGTGCAGCAGCGGCGAGGTGACCACCATCGCGGCCGCCCAGAACGCGAGGGGCGGCACCAGCGGCGGCAACCGGCGCAGCAGCGGCGCGACGAGGTAGTAGACGCAGATGAAGAAGAGGAACCACAGGTACGTCGACGGCCAGAACGTGCGGGGGTGCCACACCGGCAGGTCGAACCCGTCGACGAGCCCCAGCACCAGGACCCAGACCACGTAGGGCCAGGCGATCAGCGCGAACTTGCCGCGGTAGTAGACGCCGAGCGGCTTGCGCAGCGACATGGGCAGCAGCAGCCCGGACAGGAACATCAGGGTCGGCATGCGATAGGGCAGCAGAGCGTCGTTGAACGCCACCACCGCCGACGGCACCTCGACGCCCTCGAGACGCGGCAGCGACGTCGCGTGCCACAGCAGCATGAGCAGGATCGCGGCGCCGCGCACGGTGTCCATCCAGACCATGCGGGGCCGCGCGGGCCGGGGCGCCGGGGCGTCCTCCCCCGGGGCGACGGGCGCCTGGCCGGCCGGCTGGTGCTCGGACGTCACGCGCCCTCCTCTCCCGGACCCGCCGACGACGTGCACGCACGCGACGACCGACCGCGTCCCATGACGCGGCCCTTCGACGCTAGACGCAACCGACGAATCGGGACAGACGGCACTCGGGTGATATGTCGGACAACACGTACTTTGTCGCGCACCGCGCACCTACACTCGCTGCGGTCGAGCCTGCAGGGGGTGCGGCTCATCGGACGACGAGGGGCGGACTGTGCGCGCGCTGGTGCTGTGGGCGGACCACCGCTCGTCGAACCTCGGGGTCCGCGTGCTCGCGGCGGGTGCGGCGGCGCTCGTCGAGCAGGTCCACCCGGGCGCGCAGATCGTCCACCTGCACTACGGGTCGGGGACCGCGCCGACCCCGGTCGGCGACTGGCGGCGGCTGGTCCGCTCGCGCGTCGACCCCCGCGAGCCGCTGCGCGACTGGCTCGCCGGGTTCGACCTGGTGGTCGACACCCGTGCGGGTGACAGCTTCAGCGACATGTACGGCCTGCGGCGGCTGGCCACGCACAGCCTGCTCGCCCGGCTCGTCGCGAGCACCAGCACGCCGCTGGTCATGGCGCCGCAGACCATCGGGCCGTTCGCCTCGCGCCGGGCCCGGGCGGTCGGGCGTCGTTCCATGAAGGACGCCCGACTCGTCATGTCGCGCGACTCGGCCAGCGCCGCGTACGCGCGCTCGCTGCGCCGCCCGGTGGACGTCGAGTCGACCGACGTCGTGTTCGCGCTGCCCCGGCCCGCCGTCGCGACGAGCCGCGACGTCGTGCTCAACGTCTCGGGGCTGCTGTGGGCCGAGAACCCGCACGTCGACCACGTCGCGTACCGGCGCGCGGTCACCGACGTGGCGCGCGGGCTCGTGGCCGACGGCCGGCGCCTGAGCCTCCTCGCGCACGTGCTCGACTCGCCCGTCGCGGACAACGACGTGCCCGCGGTCAAGGAGCTCGCCGAGCTGCTCGACGACGGCGACGTCGAGCTGGTCGTGCCCGACGACCTCGACGGCGTCCGCGCGGTCACCGCCTCCGCGCGTCTCGTCGTCGGCTCGCGCATGCACGCGTGCCTCAACGCGCTGTCGACCGGCACGCCCGCCGTCCCCCTGGCGTACTCGCGCAAGTTCGAGCCGCTGCTGAAGGACCTCGGGTGGCAGCACACGGTCGACCTGCGCACGGCCGAGGACCCGGCCGGCGCGGTGCTCGCCCTCTCGCGCCTGGACCTCACGAGCGAGGTCGACCACACGCTGGCTCGCGCCCAGGAGCTGCTCGGGCGCGCGGTGGTCGCGCTCGGGGAGGTCGGGGGCGTCAGGTGAGCGAGCCCGCCGCCGCACGCCTCGACGCCCTGATCGACCGCGTCGTGGGGACCGGGTGCTGCACGGGCTGCGGGATGTGCGCGCAGCTCGACGACGGCCTCGCGCTCACCCTCGACGCGCACGGCTTCGCCCGGCCGCACCGCGTCGGCGCCTCGACCGCCGACGACGAGGCGGTGCGGACGTTCCGCGCGGCGTGCCCCGGGATGACGGTGCGCGCGCAGCGGCCCGGGCGCGGGGCCGCACCCGCCGCGACCTACCACCCGCAGCTCGGCCCCGTCCTGGCGTGCTGGGAGGCGGCCGCCACCGACCCGGATCTGCGGCACCGCGGGAGCTCGGGCGGCGTCCTCAGCGCGCTCGCGGCGTGGGCGACGAGCACCGGCGAGGTGGCGCAGGTCGTCGGGGCGCGAGCGGCGGCCGATCCCCGCCGGACCGTGTCGGTGACGATCCGCACGCGCGCCGAGGCGCTCGCCTCCGCGGGTTCCCGCTACGAGCCCGCCTCGGCGGCCGCTCACCCGCTCGCCACCGACGCGGGCGGCGCGACGATCGGCAAGCCCTGCGAGGCCGCGGCCCTGCGTGCACTGTCGCGCGCGCAGGGCGCCCCCGCGCCGCTCCTGCTGTCCTTCTTCTGCGCGGGGACGCCGTCGGCGCACGCGACCGACGCTCTCGTCGAGCAGCTCGGGCTCGCGCCCGGACAGGTCCCCGACGAGCTCTGGTACCGCGGTCGCGGGTGGCCCGGCCGGTTCACGGTGCGCGGGCCGGGCGGCGAGCAGGTGTCGGCCTCGTACGAGGAGTCGTGGGGCGGCGTGCTGGGCCCCGCCGTCCAGTGGCGGTGCCGGACCTGCCCGGACGGCATCGGGGAGAGCAGCGACGTCACGGCGGGCGACTTCTGGCGCGCCGACGAGCGCGGTTACCCGGTGTTCGACGAGTCCGACGGCTGGAGCGCGCTCGTCGCACGCACCCCGCGCGGCCTCGACCTCGTGCGGCGCGCAGTCGCCGCGGGGGTGCTGACGGTCCGCCCGATCACGCCCGACGAGGTCATGGCCGTGCAGCCGTCGCAGCGCAAGCGTCGCCGGACGCTCGCGGGCCGGTTGCTCGGCGCGCGCGTCGCCGGTGCGCGGGTGCCGCGCTACCGCGGCTTCGGCCTGGTGCGGCTCGGCGGGCAGCACCTGCGCGAGTCGGTGCAGACCGCCCGCGGCACGTTCCGTCGGGTGCGCTCAGGCGCGCTGCGGCGGTCGGCATGACCGTGTCGCTGCAGCAGAGCGCGGCCCGCGGCGTCCTGCCCACGGGCCTGGGCCTGGTCGCGCGCCTGCTCATCCAGGTGCTCACGGTCGTCGTCCTGGCGCGTCTGCTCGACCCGCGCGACTACGGCCTGGTCGCGATGGTCGTGGCGATCGTCGGCGTGGGCGAGATCCTGCGCGACTTCGGCCTGAGCTCGGCCGCGATCCAGGCCGCGACGCTCAGCCGCGAGCAGCGCTCCAACCTGTTCTGGCTCAACTCCGGGATCGGCGCGGCGATCGGGGTCGTGGTGTTCGCGCTCGCCGAGCCGCTCGCCGCGCTGTACGACGAGCCCGCGCTCGTCGCGATCACCCGCGCACTGTCCGTGACGTTCCTGCTCAACGGGATGATGACGCAGTACCGCGCCGACCTGGTGCGCGCGATGCGGTTCGGCGCCGTGGCCCGCACCGACGTGCTCGCACCAGCGCTCGCGCTGGCCACGGGCGTCGCGCTCGCTCTGGCCGGGGCCGGGTACTGGGCGCTCGTCGCGCAGCAGCTGACGCAGTCCGTCGTCGCGCTCGTCGCCTTCGGCGCCTCGGCCCGCTGGCTGCCCGGCCGGTACGACCGCAGCGCCCCCATGCGCGGCCTGTACCGGTTCGGCCGCAACCTGCTCGTCAGCCAGCTCGTCGGTTACCTCGCGAACAACGTGGACTCGCTCACGATCGGGTACCGGTTCGGCCCCGCGCCGCTCGGCATCTACAACCGCGCGTTCCAGCTCCTGATGAACCCGCTCAACCAGGTGCGCGCACCGAGCGTGACCGTCGCGCTGCCCGTGCTCAGCCGGGCGGGCATCTCCCCCGCGTTCGACCAGATCGTGCGCACGGGCCAGCTCGTGCTCGCCTACCCGGTGACCGTCGCGCTCGCCGTGCTGACGGGTGTGGCCGTCCCGCTCGTCGCGATCCTGCTGGGCGACCCGTGGGCGCAGGTGCCGCCGGTGCTCCGCCTGCTCGCGGTCGCCGGGATCTTCCAGACGCTGTCGTACGTCGGCTACTGGGTGTACCTCGCCCGCGGTCTCACGCGCGACCTCATGCAGTACACGCTCGTGTCGGCCGCGATCCGGATCGTGTGCATCGTGGTCGGCAGCATGTGGGGCGTGGTCGGCGTGGCCGCCGGGTACGCGATCGCCCCGATGCTCGCGTGGCCGATCTCGCTGTGGTGGCTCAGCCGCGTCACACCCGTGCCGGTCCGCAGCCTGTACGGCGGCGCCGGGCGCGTGCTCGCGGTCGGCGCGCTCACCGCGGCGGCGACGTGGCTGGCCGTGGACCTGCTGGACGAGGCGGGACCGTGGTGGCAGTGCGTCGTCGGGGCGTCGGCCGGGCTGGCCGCCGCTGCCGTGTGCGCGCTCGTCGTCCCCGCGCTGCGGCGTGACGCGCAGACCCTGCGGCGGGCGGGCACGCTCGCGCTGCGCCGCACCGGTCGCGGCACGACGCCGGCGACCGACGGCTGAGGGCTGACGGCTGAGAGCAGCGGGCCGCGGGGCCCGCCGGCCCCGTTCCGGCAGACCGACGCGCGTCAGACCCGCTCGTACTCCGAGACCACTCGGCCCGCGGCACCCGCGAGCATCCCGACCCCGCGCTGCGTGGTGCGTCGTCCCATGAGCTGCTCGACCGGGTCCCGCCGTACGGCCCCGAGCGCCGTGCGCACGAGCCCGCCCGCGACCCGCACACCACCGCGCACCGCGTAGCGCACGACGACGAGCGCCCGCTCGATGCCCGGCCGCGCGACCGCGTGCTCGGCACGAGCCGCCGAGTTGCCGCTGCGCCGTGCGCGCCGCAGCACCCACCCGGCCGTCATGCGGTCGGCCGGGATGCGCTCACGGACCACGGCCTCGTCGCAGGTCACCAGGCGCAGGCCCCGGGCGACGAGCGTGCGCGTGAACATGGTGTCGCTGCCGCCGCTGAGCCCGAACCGCTCGTCGAACCGCACGCCGAGCGGTCGCACCGCGCGCAGGTCGAGCAGGAGGTTGCCCGTGCCGGCGGCCTCGAGCTCGGTGCCGGTGCGCAGCCGGCGCCGACCGAAGAACGGAGCCGCGGTCATCCACCCCTCGGGCGGCTGCTCGTAGTCCGCGACGACCGCCCCGACGACCACGGGCGCCCCGGTGCTGCGGTGGTAGCCGAGCATCGCCTCGAGCCAGCCCGGCTCGGGCCGTTCGTCGTCGTCGACGAACACGAGCACGTCGGCGTCGACCGTCTCGTCGAGCGCGCGGTTGCGCGCCGCGGCGATGCCGGGACGCGGCTCATGCGCGTACCGCAGCCGTGCGTCGTCGTAGGCCGTGACCCACGCACGCGCCGAGCCGTCGGGGTCGTTGTCGACGACGAGCAGCGTCGCGCCCTCGTCCTGCGACGCCGCGAGGAAGGCCGGGACGGCCTCGCGCAGGTCGTCCGGTCGTCGGTACGTGAGCATCGCCACGACGACGCGCTCCGTGCCGCACCCACCCTGCATCGTCCCGCTCCCCGCCTCGACCACCCGTCTGACCACCCGTCTGACCACCGAGTTCACCCTCGACGGCCCGGTGGCGACAGTACCGACTTCGATAGCATCCAGCGGTCCCCTTCGCCCGCTTTCCGCGGAATTCGCCCGCTCACCGGAGGTTCACCGTGGGATCGCGCACGACGAGCGGGACGCGTCGGCTCGTCGTCGCCCACCCGTCCACCGAGCTCTACGGGGCGGACCTGCAGATGCTCGAGTCCGTCCGCGCGGCGCTCGCGGCTGGGTGGACCGTCACCCTCGTGCTGCCGGCCGACGGCCCCCTCGCGGAGCGCGCGCACGGGCTGGGCGCGGACGTGGTGATCGCTTCGTTCCCGGTGCTGCGCAAGTCGCTGCTGAGCCCACGCGGTCTCGTCGGGCTCGCGGCACGGTCGGCGACGGCCCTGGTGCGCGCGGCCAGGTTCCTGCGCTCGACGCACGCCGACGTGCTCTACGTGAGCACCGTGACGATCCCCGTGTGGCTCGCGGCCGCCCGGCTCGCGCGCGTGCCGTCGCTGTGCCACGTCCACGAGGCCGAGGAGGACCAGCCGCGCGCCATCACCGCAGGCCTGACCGCCCCGCTCCTGCTCGCCGACGCGCTCGTCGCGAACAGCGCCGCGGCGCAGCGCGCCCTCGGGGGCGCGTTCCCGAGCCTCGCGCGGCGCACGACCGTCGTCGTCAACGGGGTGCCCGGCCCGCCGGTGGACCCGTCGCCGCGCGAGCAGGACGGCCCGCTGCGCGTCGTGCTCGTCGGCCGGCTCTCACCGCGCAAGGGCACCGACGTCGCGGTCGAGGCCGTGCACCGGCTCGTCCGTGACGGCTACGACGTGCGCCTGCGCCTGGCGGGCAGCGTGTTCGAGGGGTACGAGTGGTTCGAGGACGACCTGCGCCGGCGGATCGCCGAGCACGGGCTCGGCGACCGCGTCGAGCTGCTCGGGTTCGTCCACCCGGTGTGGGACGAGCTCGAGCGGGCCGACGTCGCCCTGGTGCCCTCGCGCGTCGAGCCGTTCGGCAACGCCGCGGTCGAGGCCCTGCTCGCGCACCGCGCGGTCGTCGCGTCGCGCGTGCAGGGGCTCGCGGAGATCGTGCGGGACCACGAGACGGGCCTGCTCGTCCCGCCCGACGACCCGACCGCGCTCGCTGCCGCGGTGCGCGCGCTCGCGGACGACCCCGACCTGCGCCGACGCCTGGCGGCCCAGGGCCGCGCGGACGCGCTCGCGCGGTTCGGCACGCAGCGCTACGGCGACGCCGTGGCGTCCGCCCTCGACGCCCTGGCCGGCCCGCGGGTCGCGGCGGACGTCTCATGAGCCTGCCGCGCGTGCTCGTCGTGGTCCCGGCGCACGACGAGGAGCAGGTGATCGCCCGCTGCGTCGGTTCGCTGCTGGCCGCGCCCGGCGTCCAGACGCGGGTCGTCGTCGTGGCGAACGGGTGCACGGACGGCACGGCCGATCGCGTGCGCGAGCTGGGCGAGCCACGCGTGACGGTCGTCGACCTGCCGACGAGCGGCAAGGCCCAGGCGGTACGCGCGGGGCTCGCGCACGCGGCGGACGAGGACGTGGTCGCGGTCGTCGACGCCGACGTGGTGCTCGACGACGCAGCACTGCCCGGGCTCGCGGCCGCGCTCGCCGGCACCGAGCCGCGCGTCGGGGCGCCTGCGCTCGAGCTCGACCTGTCCGCGTCCTCGTGGGCCGTACGCCGGTACTACGCGGCGTGGCTGCACGAGCCGCACGTGCGGACGGGCGACATCGGCGCGAGGGGCGTCTACGCCGTGAACCCCGCGGGCCTGCCGCGCCTCGCGGACCTGCCCGACGTCATCGCCGACGACGGCTGGGCGCGCGCGGTGTTCGCCCCGCACGAGCGCGTCGTGAGCGCGGGGACGTCGACGGTCCGCCCGCCCCGGACGCTGCGCGCCCAGGTGCGCCGACGCGCGCGCATCATCGCCGGCGGCCGTGAGCTCGCCCGGGTCCTGCCGCCCGACCGCCGTCCGGCCTCCCCCACCCAGCGCGCGTTCCCGCGCGCCCCGCGCACGTGGCGGTCCCGGCTGGCCGACGACGGCCTGGTCGGGACGGTCGTCTGGTACGCGGTCGAGCTACCCGCGCGCGCGATCGACCGTCGTCACCGGCGGCGCGGCTCGGCCACGCCGTGGGGCCGGGACTCCACGACGCGCTGATCGCCGCCGGGCGCGCGTCGCCCGAGCAGGAGCCAGGCGCCCGCGCACGACCCCCGCAGCGCGGGCCACAGCGTGGTCGCCGGGTGCCGCAGCGCGTGCCCCCGGCCACCGCCGCGCGTCCCCACGTCCCAGGCGTAGCCCGGCGCGCCCGCGAGCCAGCGCAGCGCTGCGCGACGCGGGAGGTTGCGGCGCGCGAACAGCAGGCGGTTGCGGCAGTTGTAGTAGCGGTACAGCGCCGACTTGCCCGTGCCCTGCGTCCCGCCGACGTCATGGGTCGCCACGACGTCGTCGCGCACGACGAGGCGAGCGCCCGCCCGGTTGGCGCGCACGCTCAGCTCGAGGTCCTCCCAGTACATGAAGTACGCGGCGCTGAAGCCGCCGATCCGCTCCCACAGGCCGGCGGACAGCGCGAGGCACGCGCCCGTGAGCCACGGCTCATGGTCCGGGTCGAGCGGGCCGCGGGTCGCCAGCGCACCGGTGCGCAGGTCGAGCGTGCCGCGCGAGAACGCGGGCCGCCCGTCGCCGTGCCGCACCGCGGGGGCGATCATCAGGGCGTCGTCGGCGGCAGCCTGCGCGAGCAGGTCGGCGGCGGCGTGGGGGTCGATCTCGACGTCGGGGTTGAGCAGCAGCAGGGCCCGGCTGCCGAGCGCCAGCGCGCGTGCGGCGCCGGCGTTCATGCCCGCCCCGAAGCCGACGTTCGGCTGGGTGACGAGCTCCCAGCCGTGCCGGTCCGCGAGCGCGGTGATCGCTGCGCGCTCGTCGGGCGAGCTCAGGTTGTCCACGACCACGACCCGCACACCGGGGGTCGCGGCGAACGCGCTCAGGTTGCGCGCGAGCAGCGCGGACGAGCCGTAGTTGACGACGACGACCGCACCGTCCGCGGGTGTCTCGTCAGGGGCGGTCTGCGGCATGTGCCCGATCGTAACGACGCGACCCCGGGGCTGGTCGTGGATCGGTCGGTCAGCTGCGCGGCCGCGCCTTGACGGCTGTCCCGTCGGACCAGACGTTGCCGGACAGGACGAGCGCGTTGAGCGTCGCCTGGTCCGCGACGATCGCGCAGCCGGCGTGGATCTGGGTCCGGGTGAACACGTTGCTCTTCAGCGCCACGGGGCTGATCTGGCCGTACCCCTTCTCGGCGAGGTTCACCGCGCAGCCTCCGTCGCTGATGTGGTTGCCCACCATCGAGAGGTTGCTGACCGCACCCTGGTCCTGCGTGACCATCACCGACGCACTGTGCGAGCCGGAGAACGTGTTGCGCAGCAGCTTGATGCCGTCGCCCTTGCTGATCTGGACGTTGTCGTCGTGCGTCCAGTCACCGCCCTGGTTCGGGTCGTTCGCGAACCGCACGTTGTCGTGCAACCACGAGTCCTGCACCAGGACGTCGCCGTCCGTGACCATGAGCTGGTCGGTCACCGTGTGGATGTCCACCCGCGTGAGCGTGAAGTTGCTGCCGATGACGCCGCGCAGGTGAGGCGAGGGGATCCGCGCGTAGAGCTCGGAGTCCTCGATCGTGACGCTGCCGCTGCCCTGCACCATCACGAGGGCGATGCTGGCGCTGACCGCACGGCCGTTGATCACCGAGTTGCGGATGACCGTGCCGGGCGCCTGGACCCAGACGATGCCGCGGATCTCCTTGCCGTCGATGACGGTGCCGGGCTCGGTGACCTTCACGTCGCCGTCGACGACCGTCAGGCGCGTGCCGGTGGGGACGCCCGTGTTGCCGGGCCCGGGACGCCCGGTGGACGGCGCGCTCGGCGACGGGCTGGGCGTGCTCGGCGGGCGCGTCGGGGACGTCGTCGGCTGCGGGGCCGGGCTGGTGCTCGGCGCGGGCGACGGCGTGGCCGAGGCTGTCGGGCTCGGCGACGCGGTCGCGCCGGGGCTGGGGGTCGTCGACGGGCTCGGGGCCGGGGTCGTGATGCCCGGCCGGTTCCGGGAGATCGGCTGGTCGACGCCCTCGCACCGCCAGAAGCGGACCAGGCAGACGGTCGCCTGGTTGCGTCCCTCGTCGGCGTTCTCGAACCGCACCTCGGTACCGAGGGACCCGGCCGCGGACGAGCCGCCCGCGGCTCCCGCAGCGGCACCGCCGTCGGTCGCACCGGCCGGTGCGACGCCGTCAGCGAGGGGCGCCGGACGGGCGGCGACGTGGGGCGCCGGGGCACCGACCTCGTCGAGGACGACCTGGGCCGAGGCCATGCCGCCGGCGACCATGCCGACCAAGAGCGCGCCGACGACGGTCGCGACCGCCGAGAGTGCTCGTTGTCCGATCATCGCCCCAGGTTCTCTGTCCGGCTGCTTCACTGTCCGACTGCGCGACGACGGCGCTGCGAGGGCGCCGTCGTTGGTTCGGGAGCCTAGGGCGAGCACACGGACGAGTGAATGGGACCCGGCGATCGGGTGTCCTGATCGCCGGCGGACGGGCGAGCGCCTGGACGCGCGCCACGCGGGCCCACCAGGCATGACGGCGCAATCGTGACATCGCCGACATCGAGATGTGACCTTCGTCACAGCCGTTATCGAATTGCGACCAAACCGACAATCAGGAGAGCTCGCGGAACCACTTCACCAGGGCCGCGAGGACGAACAGGGTCGTGGCCAGCACGAGAGCGCCGTACACGACGAGGAACGCGACGGGCAGACCGAGCAGCAGGAACGACAGGCACAGGACGCCGTAGTCCGTGGGCACCAGGAGCAGTGCGCGCAACCGGCCCGCCTGCCCCGGCTCCGCGACGCTCGTCGTCCCGCGCGCGCGGCGCATCTGCTCGGTGAGGATCATCGCGAAGAACAGCACGGTGCCGACGACCGCGTGCAGCAGCGGGATCGCGAGCCACCCGTCGTCGACGGCGTCGAACCGGTAGAGCCCGACGAGCAGCGCGAGCGGCAGTGTCACGACCTTCGTGGCATCCACGACGTGGTCGAGCCACTCGCCCGCCTGGCTCGAGGTGCCCGACAGCCGCGCGACCTGCCCGTCGGCCGAGTCGAGCGCGTAGCCCAGGACGAGCGCGCCGGCCACGACGACGCCCAGCCACCACGTCTGCGGCAGCAGAGCGAGCAGCGCGATGCCCGTGAACGTCGCGAGCGCGCTGAGACCGGTCACCTGGTTCGGGGTGAGCCCGCGGGAGTACGCCCACGCGGCCAGGAACCGCCCCAGACGCCGGTTGACGAACCGCGAGTACGCGGGTGCGCCACGTGCGGCCGTCTTCTGCGCCGCGACCAGGCGCGCGTACGCCTCGCGGTACGAGCTCGACCGGTCGGCCGCGGGCACGGGCGCGGTGCGCTCACTCACCGTGCGCCACCGCCGTCACGGCGACGGACCGGGCACCGTCGCGTCCCGCGTCGCCCCGCCTCCGCACCCGCTGCGGGCCGGGCGCGCTGCGCGCGACCAGGTCGCGGGCCAGCGACTCGTACCCCGTCGCGACGTCGTCCCAGTCGAAGTCCCGCGCCCGCTCGCGCAGCGACGCACCCGCCGACGCGGTCGCGGTCGGGTCGGCCTCGGCGGCCTCGACCGCACGGGCCACTCCCGCGGCGTCGCCGAAGTACCGGCCGTGCTCGCGCAGCACGTCGCGGTTGAAGGAGACGTCGTAGGCGATCGTGGCCGTTCCGGCACCGATCGCGCGCAGGAGCGACGGGTTCGTCCCGCCGACGCTGTGGCCGTGCACGTACGTCGCGGCGTTGGCGTAGAGCTGGTCGAGCAGCTCGGCGTCCCACACCCCGCCGAGGAAGCGCACGCGCGGGTCGTCGGCGGCCGCCGCGTGCACCCGGTTCGTGTAGTCGTCCGCGTACGGCGCCGAGCCCACGACGACGAGAGGGCGCTCCGCCGCGCTCGCGACATACCCTGCGACCGCGAGCTCGACGTGGTTCTCCGGCTCGAACCGCGCGACGACGAGGTGGTACCCCCCGGGCGTCAGGTCGAGCTCACCGAGGCGACTCGACTCCTGGGCGATCACCGGCGCGCCGTACGCGAGGTACCGGGTCGGCACACCGAACTCGTCGGTGTAGTAGCGGGCGATCCCCGGCGCGTCGGCGATCAGCGCGTCCGACCAGCGCACCGCGAGCTCCTCGGCGCGGCGGTAGTAGCGCTGTCCCGTGGGACCCCACTTGGCACGCTTCCACTCCAGTCCGTCGACGTGGGTCGCGACCGGGATCCGCGCGGTGCGCAGGGCCGGCAGGAGCGGGGCGTTGGCGGCGTTGAAGACGAACGCGGCGTCGACCCGGTGGCCGAGCACGTGGCCGACCGAGAGCGCCGTGTGGCTCAGCGTCTCCAGGGAGCGCTTGCGCAGCGCGGGCAGCACGACTCGGCGCATGCCCAGGTAGGTCGGCAGACCCTCGTCGTCCGGGTGCGAGCGGCAATAGACGACGACGCGGTGCCCCCGCTCGGCGAGCCGGCGGCCGACCTCCTCGACGGCCGTCTCGAAGCCTCCGTAGCGCGCCGGGACACCGCGCGTGCCGATCATCGCGATCGACAACGGTGCCGGCCGCAGACCGGCCCCCTGCCGTGCCCTGCCCAACGTCATCAGCTCCTGAGGTAGGCGACCTGGTGAGGATATCGACCACTTTGGCGCCGTTCACTGCACCTTGTCCGGTTTCACCCGCTTGGCCCCGTGCCGAGCCCGGGTACGCCGGCGCCCGGGGGCCCCGCCGCGGCCGGCGGCGCCCTCATTCTGTGATGCACGTCACTTCTTGACGGGTGCGCATTTCGTGATTCAGGTCACGGGTCAATTCGGACAGATCGCGCAATAGGAGCGATTTGGTGCCGGTTTACGCGATTCGTCGGGGACGGGCACGGGATCTCCACAAGTCCGAATTGCTCCGCGGTGCGGCGCCTTGACCTGCGGCGTTACCTCCCGTGCTGGGCGAGAAGGGCGTACATAGGCCTTTAGGGCCAGAAATCCCGTCCTTACAGACCGGTAACTTTTGAGTCGGTTCCACCGATTGATCCGCCAAGAGGTGCATTTCCTCGGGCGAGGCGACAAAGGCGTCGCGCGTCAATTTCACCCGTTCTTTCACCCCCTCATGGAGCACGCAATGAAGCACGTCCCCCTGCCCCGCGTGAACGCCGGCACACCGGCCGCGCGGCGCATCGGCGCCACCGCGGTCGCGGCACTCCTCGCGACCGGGCTCGCGCTGCCCGCACAGGCGGCCGCGACGTCCGCGACCACCGCGACCCCGACCGCGACCGCGACGGTCTCCCCCACCGTCCGCCACGAGTGGCGCACGGTCGCGGCCGACACGTTCTCGCGCACGACCTCCGACGGCTGGGGCGCTGCCGAGACCGGCGGTGACTGGCGGCACACCGGCACGGCGACGCAGTTCTCGACCGTGGGCGGCAAGGGCGTCCTGACGGTCACGCGCGCCGGGTCCACGATCACGTCCGCCCTGCCCTCGGCGACGTCGACGAGCACCGTCCTGACCGCGACGACGACCGCACAGGCCGCGCAGACGGGCAGCGGGACCCACCTGTCGTACCTCGCACGCCGCGTCGGCACCGCGAGCTACGGCGCCAAGGTCCGGCTGCAGGCCTCGGGCGTGAGCACCCTCGCGCTCGTCGAGAGCGGCACGTCGCTGAGCACCGCGACGCTGCCCGGGACGTTCGGCGCCGGGGACCCGATCACGGTCCGCGTCGAGGCCGTGGGCACCAGCCCGACGACGCTGCGCGCGAAGGCCTGGCGCGCAGGCACCGTCGAGCCGAGCGACTGGACGCTCACCGCGACGAGCTCGACCGCGGCGCTGCAGACCGCGGGCGACGTCGCTGTGAACTCCTACCTGTCGGGCTCGGTCACGAACCTGCCGCAGCCGTTCGCGTACGACGACGTCACGGTGTCGCAGCTCGTCGACGTGCCGAACGCCCTGCCGAACGCGCGCTTCACGAGCACCTCGACGGACCTCGCCGCGACGTTCGACGCCACCGCCTCCGCGGACGGCGACGGCACGATCGCGCAGTACAGCTGGGCGTTCGGCGACGGCGAGACCGCGACCGGCGCGACCGCCGAGCACAGCTACGCGCAGGCCGGCACCTACGCGGTGACGCTCGCGGTGACCGACAACGACGGCGACACGTCGACCACCACGCAGGACGTCGTCGTCACCGAGCCCGCGCCCCCGGCGCTCGCCGCGGACGACTTCGACGTCACCCGCACCGGTGGCTGGGGCACGGCCGACGAGGGCGGCGCCTGGACGCACGCCGGCTCGGTCGCCAACTACGCGGTCGCCACCCCGAACGGCCGCCAGGTCGTCACGGCGGCCGGGTCCACCCGGACGTCCGAGCTCACCGCGGTGTCCAGCACCGAGACGGACCTCACCACGACGGTGAGCGTCGACAAGCCTGCGACCGGCTCCGGGGTGTACCTCGCGGCGATCGGCCGCAAGGTCGCGACCAACAGCTACAGCGCCCGCGTGCGCCTGCTCGACACGGGTGCGGCGCAGCTCGGCGTGGCGATGAACTCCACGACGCTGTCCTCGACCAGCCTCCCCGGCTACTCGACGGGCGACAAGCTGCAGGTCCGCGTGCAGGTCTCCGGCACCAAGCCCACGACTCTGCGTGCCAAGGCCTGGCGCCAGGGGACGACCGAGCCCGCCGACTGGCAGGTCGTCGCGACCGACAGCACCGCGTCCCTCCAGACGGCCGGCGGCGTCGGCGTCAGCACCTACGTCGCCAGCAGCGCCACCAACGCGCCGCTGACCGCGCAGTGGACGGACCTGCTCGCGACGTCGATCGACGACGACCCGGCCGTGAGCCCGGAGCCCTCGCAGCCCGACGACGACAAGGGTGAGCAGACGCCCGAGACCGGCACGGCGCAGCCCGGTCCCACGAACACCGGCGCACGCCAGAGCGTGTTCTCGAAGGTGCACGAGGGCAATCTCGTGATCAGCACCGACGGCACCGTGATCGACGGCTGGGACATTCGCGGCTACGTCAATGTCAAGGCGAAGAACGTGGTCATCCGCAACTCCATCATCCGTGGTTCCGTTCCTGCTCAGCGCAATGATCTGGTGCGCGTCCAGGGCGACGACTACTCGGTGACGATCGAGGACTCGACGTTGCGCCCGAGCGAGCTGTCGCCGAACGTCGACGGCGTCAAGGGCTGGAACTTCACCCTGCGTCGCGTCGACATCTCCGACGTCGTCGACCCGGTCCACATCCACGGCGACAACGTGACGGTCGTCGACTCGTGGCTGCACGACAACTCGCACTACGACAACGACCCGAACTGGAGCGGTGGCCCGAGCCACGACGACACCATCCAGATCCAGGGTGGTGCGAACATCACGATCCACCACAACACGCTGGAGGACTCCTACAGCGCGGCACTGATGATCACGCAGGCGACCGCAGCGGTCACCGGCATCAGGATCACGGACAACTGGATCGACAACGGCGGGTGCAGCATCAACATCGCCGACAACGCGACGCGCGGCGCCCTGGCCGGTGCCGTCATCACGGGCAACACGTTCGGCCGCGGCCAGACGTACAAGAACTGCGCCATCCGGGTCCCCACGGCCTGGACGCTCGACGTGGCCGGGAACGCCTACGTCGACGGTGTGGCGGTCGCGCGCACCAACTTCTGACGCCGACCGACGAAGGGCGGGCGCGCTCGAGGGCGCCCGCCCTTCGTCATGCGCGGATCAGGCCCCGCACGCCAGCTGCGGGCCGTGCCGGCCGGCATCGAGGGTCGGCGTGCGCTCGATCTCGAGAGTCTCGACGCCCGCCGCAGTCGTGACGCGCGCCTGCACGCTCGTCGTCTGCCCCGGCGTCAGCACCACGTCGAGCGCCGCCACCTGGCGGCCGTCCTGCTCCTGCCGGCGCGGTCCGACCGTCACCGGCGCACCGCCGTCGACGCTCACCGTGACCTCGTCGAGCGTCCCGCCGCGCGGCGCGTACAGGAGCACCTGCGTCGCGATGCTCCCCGCGGGCACGCCGTTGACCCCGCCCCCGGTGACGTAGACGGGCAGCGTGCCGGCGGCGTCGGCGGGCGCGTTGCTGGTCAGGGTCAGCTCGAGCTGCGTGGCGGCGCCGGCGGACGAGCACGTCAGGGCATCGGCCGCCAGGTCCGTCGCCAGGTAGTAGTCCATCTTCGAGATCGTGCGGTCGTTGAGGAACACGCCCGCCGTGCGCGCCGCGCGCTCGGCGTCGCCGAGGAAGTCCCGCAGCAGCCCCGCGTCCCGGAGCCGGGCGGTGACCGCGTCGTCGGCGGTCCAGACCGCGACCCGCCCGTCGCCGGCCGCCTCGCGGACCGTCTCCACCAGGGCCGTCCCGTCGTACCCCCCGGCGAGGGTCGCCGCGGTGACGGCCTGCGCGACCGCCGCGAAGTACGCGTCCGAGTCGTCGCCGTCCGGGTACTGCAGGTACACGCCCGACAGCAGCGTCTCGAGCGCGTTGCCCGCATCGAGCACCGCGCCGTCGGGCGTCGTCGTCGGGCCGATCACCGACAGGAGCGAGGCGAGCACGACGGGGTCGACCGTGATCACGCCGTCGACGTCGCGCCCCGTGTCGAGCGTCCACAGCGCGCGGGCGAGCTCGGCGGTCCGGCCGAAGTCGGGCGTGGCCGTGACGGACTGCATGAACCTCGCCGGTGCGTCGCCGAACAGCGCGACCTCCGCGGCGCTCCACGGCAGCACCGTCGCCTCGGGCCGGGCCAGGGAACGCGCCGGTCGCTGGTCGCCGAGCTCGATCTGGCCGTCGACGGCGTGCACCTCGAGCACCGAGCCGACGATGCCACCCGCGCTGCGGAGCTCGGCGGGGTTGAGCACGAGGACCAGGTAGCTGCGCGGCCCGTCCGCACCCAGCAGCGTCGGGATGGTCGCGAGCGCGGTGTCGGCGCCGTCGAGCTGCGTCGCCAGGTCCGCGAGCTCGTCGCGCACGGGGACGAACCTGTCCGCGAGCGTTCCCACGAGTGAGTCGACGTCGACGTCGCGCAACCTCGCGACCGCCGCGTCGGTCGCGGCGCTGGCCCGCGCGACCGCGGGCGCGGCCGTCCGCAGCGCGGCGACGTCGATGCGACCGTCACGCGGCACGAGCGCGTCGAGCGAGAGCCCGTCGGACGCCTCGACGAGCGGCGGGAGCGCCCCCGTGGCCATGCCCTCGAGCGCGTCGGCCACGGCGGACGCCGCACCGAGCTGCTCACCGAGGAACGGCACGTGCTCCGCGACGCGCCACACCGGGTCACCGGTGGCAGCGCTCGCGCGCGCAGCCGCGTCCTGCAGACCGGGGACGAGCGGGTCGAGCGCGGCGACGTCCCCGTCGGAGACCGCGGCGCGCGCGGCCGTCAGGTCGTCCTGCGCGTCCCGCAACGCGCCGACGAGCTGGATGCCGCGCCACACGAGCCAGCCGCCCGCGACGACCAGCACCAGCAGGACGACGCCCAGTCCTCGACGGACCAGGCGGGTCCACCCCCGTCGAGGGCTGGGCGCCGGGTCGACGTCCGAAGCCCCGGCGACGTCCCCGGGAGGATCGCCGACGGACGCCTCGGAGTGCACGGTCAATACGCTCCCGTCCCTGCCAGCACGGCGCGTCCGGTCTTCCACAGGATCATGAGGTCCATCGCGACCGACCAGTTGTCCACGTACCGCAGGTCGAGCCGGACCGACTCCTCCCAGTCGAGGTCGGAGCGGCCGCTCACCTGCCACAGGCCCGTCAGCCCGGGCTTGACGTGCAGGCGGCGCTGGACGCTGTCGTGGTAGTCGGCGACCTCGGACTCGAGCGGCGGGCGCGGCCCGACGATCGACATGTCGCCGCGCACGACGTTCCACAGCTGGGGGAGCTCGTCGATCGAGAACCGCCGCAGCACGCGTCCGACGCGCGTCACGCGGGGGTCCTGCCGCATCTTGAACAGCACGTCGTTGCCCTCGGAGAGCTCCTGGAGCTCCGAGCGGCGCCGGTCCGCGTCCACGTACATCGTGCGCAGCTTGTAGATCGTGAACGTGGAGCCGTCGATGCCGACGCGAGTCTGCTTGTAGAACGCGGGCCCGCGCGAGTCGAGCCGGATCGCCACGGCGCTGACCAGCACGATCGGCAGCGCGACGATGCTCGCCAGGACGGACACGGCGAAGTCGAGCAGGGACTTGCCGATGAGCTTGCGCCGCGGCTGGTCGACCTGGACCTCGAGCAGCGAGAGCCCGGCGGTGGGACGCACCGACAGCCGCGGCCCGGCGACCTCGACCAGGTCGGGCGCGACCACGAGGTGCGCACCCGCGCGGCCGAGCGCCCACGACAGCCGACGCAGCGCCTCGCCGTGGACCGAGGCACCGGTCACGACGACGACCTCGGCGGCCCGGTCCGCGACGACCTGGACGACGTCCGCGATCGCGCCGACCACGGGCACGCCCTCGACGAGATCCGCGTCGTCGACGGACGGCAGGCACACGCCGTCGACCCGGTAGCCATGGTGGACCGCGGCGGACAGGTCCCGCACCACCCGGCCGGCCGACTTCTGGTCGCCCACGACGATCGTGCCCATCATCGCGGTGCCCGAGCACCGCTGGCGGTGCAGCCGCAGCCGCATCGCGTACCGCTGGAGGCCGGCGAGCACGACGACGCCGGGGATGCCGAGCAGCACGACGTGCCGCGGGACGTCGACCCGCGTGAAGTAGGCGAGCGCCATCACCACGACGCCGAGGGTCACCGCCGCGCGACCGAGCGCCTGGAACTCCGTCGGCCCGTCACCCAGCACGTTGCGCCCGTACCCGCGGCACAGGCCCACGGCCGCGACGAACAGCGGCGCGGCGAGCAACGCCACGACCACGGTGCGCGAGGTCGGGACCGCCGAGACGGCGACCGCGGCACCCACGAGCGCCGCGGCGACGACGTCGCTCAGCATCGCCAGCAGCGCGTAGCGCACCCCCATGTGCTGCCACAGCACGCGGCGCGCGCTCATCGAGTTGAAGATCGTCTCCCGGGGGACGAACGGCTCCGGTGACGCCCAGGACCGGCGTGGCTCGACCGCACGTCCTCGGCGGTCGGGCAGTCCTGGAACAGCGGCCGGGGCTCTCCCCACGGTGAGCGTCATCAGCGATCTCTCCCCCATCAGCACCTGGAACGTCCCGCACGACGTTCCAGTGACAGAAGGAGGCTATTCGCCCGCTTAGATACCGTCAGCGTTCTTTGTCCGTTTTCACCCGGTTCGCGACCCGTTTGGACCCCATCGGGTGAGGGGGCGGGCGTCAGGCCTTGGTGTGGTACCTCTGCTGCGCGGCCTCGAGCCCCTCGAGCACCACGGCCTCGACGGCGTCCGCGGCGTGGTCGAGCAGCCAGGGCAGCTCCTTCGCCTCGGTCTTCGAGAAGTCCTTGAGCACGAAGTCGGCCGGGTCCTGGCGGCCCGGCGGCCGCCCGACGCCCACGCGCACCCGCACGTAGTCCTTGGTGCCGAGCGCCTTGCTGGTGTCCCTCAGGCCGTTGTGCCCGCCCTCGCCGCCGCCGCGCTTGAGCCGCACGTCGGCGAACGGGATGTCGAGCTCGTCGTGCACCATCACGACGCGCTCGGGCTCGACGCCGTAGTACTTCGCGAGCGCGGCCACGGGGCCGCCCGACACGTTCATGTACGTGGTCGGCTTGGCCAGGACGACGCGCGGGCCGGGGGCGCCGCCGGGCAGCACGCCGAGGCGCGCCTCGGCGACCGCGGCCTGCGGGCGGCGCGACAGCAGTCCGCCGGCACGCGCCCCGAACGGCACGCCCGTGCGCCGCGCGAGCTCGTCGAGCACCATCTGCCCGACGTTGTGCCGGTTGCCCGCGTACTGCGGCCCGGGGTTGCCGAGGCCCACGACGAGCCAGGGTCCGTCGGTCACGGAGGTCCTCCAGGTGGGAGCGTGGCGGGTCCGGACGCACGGACGCCCGGTACCGCGTGTGACGGTACCGGGCGTCGGCGTCGATCAGGTGCGAGCGGAGGCTCAGGCGCCTGCGGCCTCGGCGGCCGCAGCGTCCTCGGCGAGGTCCTCGGCCGACGCGCGCGGCGTCGAGATCGCGACGATCGCGAGGTCCGCGTCGTCCGACAGCGTCGAGCCCGTGGGCAGCGGGATGTCGCTGGCCTTGACGATCGTGCCGTCGGCCAGGCCCGTGATGTCGACCTCGACCGACGAGGGCAGGTGCGTGGCCTCGGCCTCGAGCGCCAGCGTCTGCGTCTCGACGACGTGGATCGTGCCAGGGGCGGACTCGCCGACGACCACGACGGGGATCTCGACGAGGACCTTCTCGCCCTTCTTCACGATGAGGAGGTCGACGTGCTCGATGACGTTGCGGACCGGCTCGCGCTGCACGTCCTTGGCGAGGGCGAGGACCGGCTTGCCGTCGATCTCGATCTCGAACAGCGCGTTGGCCTGCTTCACCGCGAGCATCGTCTGGTGGCCCGGCAGGGCGACGTGCACCGGCTCGGTGCCGTGCCCGTACAGGACGGCGGGGATCTGACCCGCGCGACGCAGGCGGCGCGCGGCACCCTTGCCGAACTCGGTGCGGGCGGTGGCGGCGAGCTTGACCTCGGACACGATGACTCCAGTGGTGCAGGGCGCACGGTGGCGCGCGGAACTGACGAAGGCTGGCGCTTGGGCCGGTGGTCCCACGAGGGGACGGAAGTTCAGGCGCAGCCTCGACGCGGGGCGCAGGACGGGCGTCACGCACACACGCGGAGGCGCTCGCCCAGTCGATCACGGACTGAACGGTGCGGTGGGTGGTGCTCCAACCGGCCGTCCGACGTCCCTCGCCGAGGCAACCCGAGGATCTTACAGGCTGCAGGGACCAGGCCCCAACCGGGGCCCGGTCACCGACCGGGCGACGTTCGTCTCAGACGATGTCCGTCTCAGACGATGTCCGTCTCGGACGATGTCCTCTCGGACGATGTCCGTCTCAGGCGTTGCCGTCGAACAGGCTCGTCACCGAGCCGTCGTCGAACACCTCACGGATCGCGCGGGCGATCAGCGGGGCGATCGACAGGACCGTGAGCTGCTCGAAGCGCTTCTCGTCCTCGACCGGCAGCGTGTCCGTGATGACGACCTCACGCACGCCGCACGAGCTGAGGCGGCCCACGGCCGGCTCCGACAGGATGCCGTGCGTCGCGGCGACGATCACGTCCTTCGCGCCGGCCTCCTTGAGCACCCGCACGGCCTCGGCGATCGTGCCGCCCGTGTCGATCAGGTCGTCGACGAGCACGCACGAGCGGCCCTCGACGTCACCGACCACGCGGTTGGCGACCGACTTGTTGGCGGTGCGGACGTCACGCGTCTTGTGCACGAACGCGAGCGGGCCTCCGCCGAGCTTGGCGGCCCACTGCTCGGCCACGCGGATGCGACCGGCGTCGGGTGAGACCACGGTGACGTTCGTCAGGTCGACGCGCGAGCGCACGTAGTCCACGAGGATCGGCATGGCCCACAGGTGGTCCACAGGGCCGTCGAAGAAGCCCTGGATCTGCGAGGTGTGCAGGTCGACCGACATGATGCGGTCCGCACCGGCGGTCTTGAACATGTCGGCCAGCAGGCGCGCCGAGATGGGCTCACGGCCGCGGCTCTTCTTGTCCTGGCGCGCGTAGCCGTAGAACGGCGCGACGACCGTGATCGTCTTGGCCGAGGCGCGCTTGAGCGCGTCGACCATGAGCAGCTGCTCCATGATCCACTTGTTGATCACGGGCGAGGCGTGCGACTGCAGGACGAACGCGTCCGCACCGCGCACCGACTCGCCGAACCGCGTGTAGATCTCGCCGTTGGCGAAGTCGTACGCGGTGGTCGGGACGAGCTCGATGCCGAGCTCCTCGGCCACCGACTCGGACAGCTCGGCGTGCGCCCGGCCCGAGACGACGACCAGTCGCTTCTCGCCGTCGTGGGAGATGATCCCGGTCATCGCGTGTGCGTCCCCTCGGTGCCGTTCTCGGTGGTCCGTGCCGGGTCCGGCAGGTGGGCGGGCTGGTCGGGCAGGGTCGGCGGCGGCGTCACCGGGATGCCGCGGGCCGCGGTCGCGGCGCGCTCGCGCTCGGCACGGGCCTGCGGCGACAGGTCGTCGTCACCCGTCGAGCCGGTCGCCTTGGCGGCGGCCTCGGCCGCGGGGGTGCCCGCGCGTGAGCGCTGCACCCAGCCCTCGATGTTGCGCTGCGCACCCGCGCTCACGCCGAGCGCCCCGGCGGGGACGTCACGGCGGATCACCGAGCCGGCGCCGGTGTACGCGCCGTCGCCGATCGTGACCGGAGCGACGAACATGTTGTCCGCGCCCGTGCGGGCGTGCGAGCCGATCGTCGTGCGGTGCTTGTGCACGCCGTCGTAGTTGACCGTCACCGACGCGGCGCCGACGTTCGAGTGCTCGCCGATCGTCGCGTCCCCGATGTACGACAGGTGCGGGACCTTCGAGCCGTCGCCGATCTGCGCGTTCTTGGTCTCGACGAACGTGCCGATCTTGCCCTTGCGGCCCAGGACCGTGCCGGGGCGCAGGTAGGCGAACGGTCCGACGCTGGCCTTCTCGCCGATCACCGCGAGGCTGCCGTGCGTGCGCGACACCGTCGCGCCCTTGCCGACCTCGACGTCGGTGAGCGTGGTGTCCGGGCCGATCTTCGCGCCCTCGCGGACCACCGTCGCGCCGTGCAGCTGCGTGCCGGGCAGGAGCGTCACGTCACGCTCGAGCTCGACGTCCACGTCGACCCACGTCGTGGCCGGGTCGACGATCGTGACGCCCTCGCGCATCCAGTCCTCGAGCAGGCGGCGGTTGAGCTCGGCCGCGAGCGCCGCGAGCTGGACGCGGTCGTTCACGCCCTCGACCGCGTACGGGTCGTCGGTGCGCAGCGCACGCACGTGGCCGCCGTCCTCACGCGCGATCGCCAGCACGTCGGTCAGGTACACCTCGCCCTGCGCGTTGTCGCGGCCCAGGCGCCCGAGCGCGCTGCGCAGCACCGCGGCGTCGAACACGTAGATGGAGGAGTTGATCTCGCCGATCGCACGCTCGTCGTCGGACGCGTCCTTGTGCTCGACGATCCGCAGCACGTCTCCCGTGCCGGGCTCGCGCACGATCCGGCCGTAGCCGGTCGCGTCCTCGAGCTCGGTGGTGAGCACCGTGACGGCGTTGCCGTCGGCGTGGTGGGCCGCGAGCAGCTCGCCCAGCGTGCCCGCGTCGAGCAGGGGGACGTCACCCGCGACGACGACGACCGCGCCCTCGAGCAGCACGCCCGACGCGGACCCGGGCACGCCCGGGCCGTCGAGCGCGGCCACCGCGCCGGCCTGCGCGGCGGCGTCGAGCGCCGACATCGCGACCTGGACCGCGCGGCCCGTGCCGGGGATGGCGTCCTGGTCGGCGATCAGCGCCTCGGGCGCGATGTCCGCGACGTGCGCGGCGACCTTCTCGCGCTCGTGCCGCACGACGACGACCACACGGGCCGGGTCGAGGGACTGAGCGGTCGCCAGCGCGTGCCCGAGCATGCTCCGGCCGGCCAGGGTGTGCAGGACCTTGGGTGTCGCCGAGCGCATCCGCGTTCCTTCGCCTGCGGCGAGGACGATGACGGCGGCTGGGCGGGGGGTGGTCACCTGTGGGTGCTCCTCGCGGGGTGTGCCCGACGAGCCGGGCGGCGGAACCGTGCGCGTCCGTCACTCTACCGCCGCGCTCCCCCGCTCCCGGACGGTCCGGGAGTCCCGGCCGTCCGGTGTGACCAAGGACCCACCCGCGTGCCGGGGCGACGACGACCCGACCCCGACGCGCCGACCTGCGGCGGCACACCACCCGTTCGCCGGATCGACCGGCCGCCCCCGCTCTGCCACGGTGCTCACGGCGCGCACCGGGCGCGGCAGACAGGGGGGCCTCGACATGAGGACACGCATTGCCGCGTCGATCGGCGCACTCGTACTCTCGCTCGGGGTGCTCCTGGCACCCGCTGCGTCCGCCGCGGACGAGACCTACACCGTCACGGCGACCGTCACGACGCGCGGCGGCACACCGATCCCGTACGCGGCCATCGAGATCCGTCCTGCCGGCGCGCCAGAGGACGCCGACCCGATCGCGCGGCAGGAGACGGCGTCCGACGGGAGCGCGATTCTCAAGGGCGTCGCCGTCGGCGACTACGTCGTCACCTACACGGAGTGGCGACAGTCGATCCCCGTGGCCGCGACCGTCACCGTCGACGGGCACGAGACCGTGTCCTTCGTCGACGAGAAGCTCGTCGCCCTGTCCGCCCGGCTCGTCGACGACGAGACCGGCAAGGCGGTCGACGATGGTTGGGTCAAGGGCCGACCCCGCGTCGGGGGCTACTCCTTCCTCAACCTGATCGGCGACGCGGACGGGCGCGGAACGACGTTCGCCCTCGCGGGCACCTACGACCTGTGGACGGTCGCGGGCGGCGGGTCGCACAACTACATGCCGACGCGCGTCGGGACGGTCACGCTCCGGGTCGGCCAGGACGTCACCGGACGCGTGTATCGCCTCGTTCGTCAGCCGCAGATCAAGGGCAGGGTCACCGCAGGCGGGAAGGGCAAGTCCGTCTGGATCCACGGCTCCCCCAACTTCAGCACCACCTCGGGCCCCAACGGGCGGTTCTCGAGCTATGAGGCACCTGGCAGCTACGTCCTGCACGTGCCGGGCGACGTCGGCTACTTCACCACGTACTCGGGCAGCACGGTACGCAGGCCCGACGCAGAGAAGATCGTGGTGCGGCCGGGACGCGACAGCGTCGCCGACATCGCGCTCGTGCAGCGCGCGACGGTCACCGGTCGCGTCGTGGGTCGCGACGGCCGGCCCGCCAAGGGCATCGCCGTCTACGCCGCGAACGTCGACCGCACGGGCAGGGTCAACGCGACGACCGACCGGGACGGGCGGTACACGCTGCGCGGGCTCGCGACCGGGCAGGTCTCGATCGTGGCGCAGGGCGGGACGTCGTCGCTGCCCGCCGAGGGCAAGGCGACCGTGTGGGCGCGTCAGGGCGAGACAGTCGCGGCCAAGCAGATCACGCTGATGGACGACGCGATCATCTACGGCCAGGTCAAGACCACGGGCTCGAGCCCCACCAAGCAGGACGTCTCGCTGTCGACCTCGTCGGGCGAGTTCCTCGGCACGTTCCGGCCCGACGCCGACGGCTGGGTCGGCTTTGCGGCGCTTCCCGCCGGGACGTACTACGTGCACGTCGACGGCTCGAACCTGCGCCGTCAGGTCGTCGTCCGCGCGCACAAGACGGCGACGTTCGGGACCCTCACGCGCGGCGAGCTGCGGACCGTGTCCGGCAAGGTCACCGACTGGGCCGGCAAGCCCGTCGCGGGAGCGTCCGTGCACGTCTACGACCAGTACGGCACGGCGTACGCGACGGTGCGCACCGGGTCCACCGGCAGGTACACGATCCGCAGCGTGGTCTCCGGCAGCTACCAGGTGAAGGTCACGCCGAAGGCGTCCAGCCCGCTCGCATGGGGGCAGATCGCCCTCAGCGTGCGCGCCGGCAAGGACTCCGTGCGGGACGTGCGGCTCGGCAAGGGCGCGACCGTCACCGGGCTCGTCGTGAACACCAAGGGCAAGCCCGCGATCGGGGTCACGGTCTGGTCGCAGGAGGGCCACAAGGCCACGACCGACGCGACCGGCCGCTACACCCTCACGGGCGTCAAGCCGGGCCGGCAGACCCTGAAGATCACCGACCCCGACTACGTGGGCGGCTACCGCGACGCGACGACGACCGTGACCGCCAAGGGTGGCGCGACCGTCACCGCCGCGCGAGCGACCGTCCGCTGACCTCGTCCCCGCCTCGCCCGAGCGTCCACCGCCGGGCGAGGCGGCGGGCAGTCACCGCACCGACGACCACGGTCGCGCCGAAGCCGACGAGCAGCAGCGCGACCAGGTCGAGCTCGCGCCCCTCGCGCAGCGGGTGGTCCGCCAGGTCCACGAGCGCGGTGGTGGCGGTCCCCCAGCCGAGCACGACGCTCGTCGTCAGCACCCCGACGAGCCCGACGACCGCGCGCCGCGTGCGGGCCTCGATCGCCCCGCCGGCCGCGGCGGGGACCATCAGCACCGAGAACACGATCGCGATACCGAGCGTCCCGACCACCGAGAACCCCGTCTCGGCGTCGACGACGTCCGCGACGAGCCGCATCAGCACCCGCGCGACGAGCGCCGTGCCCAGCCCGACGACGACCGCTGCCCCGCCCGCCGCGCCGACGGCCCTTCCCCACGCGGGCCTCGTGCGGTCCGTCCTCTCGGAGCGGTCGTCCGCAGGGGCGGGCTCGGAGGCGCCGAGCGGCACCGTCGGATCGGCGGTCAACGTGGCTTCGTCAGTCGTCATGCCGTCCCATGAGCCGACGACAGCCCGCGAGGTACCCGCGCACGCCACGATCACTCGTTCGTGTCGAGGTCACCGCCGCCGGACTGGATGGATGGCTCCGCCCCCAGGATTCGAACCTGGACCGCAAGGCTCCAAAGGCCTGCGTGCTGCCGTTACACCAGGGCGGATCGTCGGTCGCGCGCGGCGCCGACGGCGCCCCAGTCTGCCAGCCCGCCCCCCACAACCCGCACCGCCGCCCGCCACCGCTCAGCACGGCGTCGAGATCGGCAGTTCGGCGTGAGATCGGCAGTCCGGAGTGCCGATCTCACGCGAGAGTGCCGACCTCGCGCGGGGCGCCGATCTCACGGCGGGGCGCCGAGCTCGCGCGGGGTGGCGACCTCGCTCGGGCGCCGGGGGCGCGCCCCGGTGTCGGGCCGCGCCAGCCCCGACCCGGCGGCTCGTGCAGGGATCGGCGCGGGGGCGGGGGCTGGGCGAGCAGGGTGCTGGTGAGAAGCGGGGCTGGTGAGGGGCGTGGGCACGGCATGATGGGGGCCGTGGCGGAGAAGCGAGCACCTCGGTCCCGGATGACCGGGGTCCAGCGGCGTGCCCAGCTGCTCGACGTCTCGCGCAAGCTGTTCGCCGAGAAGGGGTTCGACGGCACGAGCGTCGAGGAGATCGCGGCGCGCGCCGAGGTGTCCAAGCCGGTGGTGTACGAGCACTTCGGCGGCAAGGAAGGGGTCTACGCGGTCGTCGTCGACCGCGAGATCCAGGGCCTGACCGGCGCGCTCACGGGTGCGCTCGAGGGCGGCGGGCACCCGAAGGTGCTGGTCGAGCGGACCGCGCTGGCGCTGCTGTCGTACATCGAGTCCAACGAGGACGGGTTCCGGATCCTCGTGCGGGACTCCCCCGTGGCGCAGGCGACCGGCACGTTCTCGAGCCTGATCGGCGACGTCGCCACGCAGGTCGAGCACCTGCTCGCCGACGAGTTCAAGAAGCAGGGTCAGGACCCGAAGGCCGCGCCCATCTATGCGCAGATGCTCGTCGGGATGGTGGCCCTGACGGGGCAGTGGTGGCTCGACGCGCGCCGGCCCGGCAAGACGGACGTCGCCGCCCACCTCGTGAACCTCGCGTGGAACGGGCTGTCGGCCCTCGAGCGCCGGCCCTCCCTCACGAAGGTCACCGTGGTCGAGTCGGCGCACGCGACGCCCGACGCCGCGGGGCGCGCGACGGCCGTCGACGCACCCTGACCCCAGCCGGCCCTGGAACTCCACCCGCCGCCAGTTCGACAGGTCCGGGCGGGAGTTTGTCGATGTCGAGTAATCTCGTCGGCATGGCACCCGACGACGGCACGCCCCACGACGAGGTGGACCGGATCGTCGCTGCCTGGCAGCGCGAGCGGCCCGACCTGGACGTCCGCCCGCTCGAGGTGCTCTCGCGCGTGAGCCGCCTCGCACGGCACCTGGACCTCGCCCGGCGCGGTGCGTTCGAGCGCCACGACCTGGAGACGTGGGAGTTCGACGTGCTCTCCGCGCTGCGGCGCGCGGGTGCGCCGTACCGCCTGTCCCCCGGCGCGCTGCTGACGCTCACGCTCGTGACGTCCGGGACCATGACGAACCGCATCGACCGGCTCGCGGACAAGGGTCTGGTCGAGCGTCAGCCGTCGCCCGACGACCGGCGCGGCGTGCTCGTGCAGCTCACCCCGAGCGGCCTGGCGCGCGTGGACGCCGCGTTCGCGGACCTGCTCGACACCGAGCGCACGCTCCTGGGCGACCTGGCCGAGCCGGACCGCACGCAGCTCGCGGCGCTCCTGCGCGAGGCCCTCCTCCCGTTCGACTCCCCCCACACCCCCTGACCCCCCGCGCGACCCAGCACCTGCTCCGGCCAACACCGGCGTGTCGCGCGAGCAAGCGCTGGGTCGCGGGCGGTGGGGTCAGGTGGTGAGCTCGGCGGCCTCCAGCCAGGCCTCTTCGAGCTCGTCGCGCTCGGCGGCCAGGGCGCGCAGCTCGGTGTCGAGACGCTGGATCGCCTCGTAGTCGGTGGCCTGGGCCGCGAGCTGGGTGTGCAGCGCGGACTCGAGCTCGGCGATCTTGGCCAGGCGGCGCTCGATGCGGGCGACCTCCTTGCGCGCGGTGCGCACGTCCGCGGCCGAGCGCGCCGGGGTCGGTGCCGCGCCGGCGCCGGTGGACGCGGTCTCGTCGGACGACGAGGGCTGCGCCGACGATCCCGACGAGGGCCCTGACGACGGTCCTGACGACGAGCCCGCTGTCAGCGCCGCACGACGCAGCGCGAGGTACTCCTCGACGCCGCCCGGCAGGTCGCGCAGGTTCCCGTCGCCGAGCAGCGCGAGCTGCCGGTCGCACACGCGCTCGAGCAGGTAGCGGTCGTGCGAGACGACGATCAGCGTGCCCGGCCAGCCGTCGAGCAGGTCCTCAAGAGCCGCGAGCGTGTCGGTGTCGAGGTCGTTGGTCGGCTCGTCGAGCAGCAGCACGTTCGGCTCGCCGACGAGCAGGCGCAGCAGCGACAGCCGGCGGCGCTCGCCGCCGGACAGGTCCCGCACGGGCGTGCGCGCACGGTCGCGCGTGAAGCCGAGCCGTTCGACGAGCTGCGCCGCGGTGAGCTCCTTGCCGCCGACGACGACCGAGCGCTTCTCGGCCTCGATGACCTCGATGACCCGCAGGTCGGCGACCTCGTCGAGGTCCTCGACGTCCTGCTGCAGCTCGGCGACCTGGACCGTCTTGCCGCGCTTGACGCGGCCCGCGTCGGGCTTGAGGCGGCCGGACAGCAGGCGCAGCAGGCTCGTCTTGCCCGCGCCGTTGACGCCGACGAGCCCGTACCGGTCGCCCGGCCCGATCCGCCACGTGACGCCGTCCAGCAGCGTGCGGCCGCCGAACGCGAGCGTGACGTCCTCGACGTCGAGCACGTCCTTGCCGAGCCGCGCGGTCGCCATGCGCGACAGCTCGAGCGGGTCGCGCGGCGGCGGCTCGTCGGCGATGAGCGCGTTGGCGGCGTCGATGCGGAACTTGGGCTTGGACGTGCGTGCGGGAGCGCCGCGGCGCAGCCACGCGAGCTCCTTGCGCAGCAGGTTCTGCCGCTTCTCCTCGGTGACCGCCGCGGTCCGCGACCGCTCGGCGCGCGCGAGCACGTAGGCCGCGTAGCCGCCGTCGTACTGGTCGACCCCGCCGTCGTGCACCTCCCACGTGCGCGTGCAGACCGCGTCGAGGAACCAGCGGTCGTGGGTCACGACGACGAGCGCGCCCGAGCTGCGCGCGAACCGCTGGACCAGGTGATCGGCGAGCCAGGCCACACCCTCGACGTCGAGGTGGTTGGTGGGCTCGTCGAGCACGAGCACCTCGTCGTCGCGGACGAGCAGCGCGGCCAGGGCGACGCGGCGGCGCTGACCGCCGGACAGCGTGGCGACGTCGGCCTGCGGGTCGACGTCCGGCAGCAGGCCCGCGTGCACGGCGCGGATGCGCGGGTCCGAGGCCCACTCGTGCGCGTCCGCCGAGCCGTGGATCGCGTCGAGCACGGTGCCGGGTGCCAGGTCGTCGCGCTGGTCGAGCATCGCCAGCCGGACGCCACCGGCACGCGTGACACGGCCGTCGTCGGGCTCCTGGACGCCCGCCAGGACGCGCAGCAGCGTGGACTTGCCGGCGCCGTTCGGGCCGACGACGCCGATGCGCTGCCCGTCGTCCAGCCCGAGGCTGACCTCGTCGAGGAGGACACGGGTGCCGAGCGCGAGGGTGACGCGATCCGCGCCGAGCAGGTGAGCCATGAGGGTACGAGGCTACCGGCCCGGCGCGGCACGTCCGCGCTCAGCGGGACAGGTACGCGCCCAGGGCGTCGAGGATGCTCGCGCACCCGGTCTCGCGGTTGACGGCGTCCTGCTCGCCGCCGGTGTACACGCCCTGCTCGATGTAGGTGAGCCGCGTCCCGCCGTCGACGGCCTCGAACAGCGTGGTGACCAGCGACGTCGAGAAGTACTCCTCGCCGATCCACATGTCGTAGGTGTGCACGATCCGCCGGTTCTCGACGAGGTCGCTGTACCGGGCGACGAAGCGGCTGCGCGGCCCGTCGTGCCACACGCCGTCCTCGACGGTCGTCCCACCGACCCGGAAGTCGTGGCTGGCCTCGCTGGTCTCGAAGCCAGGGTCGTTGCCGAACCACTGCGCGCGCTCGTCGGCGTCGGCGTGCGCGGCCCACACGCGCTCCACGGGCACCGGGTAGGTGCGCTCGAGGGTGAACGTCGCGTGGGCGAGGTCGGTCGTCGTGCTGGTCATGGCTGCTCCTGGGGTGCGTCGACGAGGTGCTCGCCGAGGCGGTCGAGGCGGCGCTCGGCCGGCGTGCGCTGGTGCTGGAGCCAGGCCGTCGGTCCGACGAGCGCGTCGGGGACGAGCGTGCAGGTGCGGACGCGGCCGACCTTGTGCGAGGTCACGATGCCCGCGGCCTCGAGCACCGCGAGGTGCTGCAGGACCGCCGGGAGCGACATCGCCAGGGGTGCGGCGAGCGTGCCGACCGTGGCGGGACCGCGGACGAGTCGTTCGACGATCGCCCGGCGGCTCGCGTCCGACAGGGCGCGGAACGCCGTGTCGAGATCGGAATGGTTAAGCATCTCCTTAAGTATCAGACCCGACGAGGCCACCGTCAAGAGGTGCGTGCGATCAGGAGGCGGTCAGTCGGTCGAGACGACGCGGGCACCGGGCACCGGGCCGGACGCCGTGAGCACCCGGTCCGCCGCACCCGAGGCGGTGAACGCCGCCGCGAGCACGAGCGCGTGCTGCCGGCTGCGCGCCAGCGCGGCGACCGTGGGGCCCGAGCCCGAGACGATCACGCCCAGGGCGCCCGCGTCCTGCGCGACCGCGAGCGGCTCGGCCAGGCGGGGGTCGAGCTCCAGCGCCGCCGGCTGCAGGTCGTTGTGGAGCGCCGCGCCCAGCGCGCGGGCGTCCCCCGCGCGCAGCGCCTGCAGCAGCGGCACGTCGTCGTCCAGGTCCGGCGGGAGCGCCACGTCCTGCGCGTCCGCGCGCAGCGCGTCGAGCGCGCCGTACACCACGCCCGCCGACAGGCCGCGGTCCTGCACCGCGAACGCCCAGTGGAACTCGCCGCGCCCGAGCACCGGCGTGAGCAGGTCGCCGCGGCCCTGACCGACCGCGGTGTGACCCTGCAGGACGAACGGCACGTCCGAGCCGAGCCGCGCGGCCAGCGCGAGAAGGTCCGCGCGCGACAGCCCGGTCTGCCACAGCGCGTCGCACGCGAGGAGCGCCGCGGCGGCGTCCGCCGAACCGCCGGCCATACCGCCCGCCACGGGCACGCCCTTGTCGATGTGCAGGTGGACGCCCTCGTCGATCCCCGCGGCCTCGGCCAGCAGCTCCGCGGCACGCAGCGCGAGGTTCGACGCGTCGGTCGGCACGAGCTCGTGCTGCGGACCCGAGACCGTCACCACGCGCTCGTCGGACGTGCGCGCCGTGACCTCCTCGAACACCGAGACGGCTTGGAAGACGGTCGTCAGCGCGTGGTAGCCGTCGCGGTCGACCGGCCCCACGTGGAGCGAGAGGTTGACCTTGCCGGGGGCGCGCACACGCACCTCGCGCGTGGTGGCGACGTCCACCGGGCTCAGCGTCACGGCTCCACTGTGCCAGCCCGCGACCGACCGCGCGGGTCAGGCCGCAGGCTGACCTCCGGAAGGCGCTCCGCGATCCGGGCGAACCCCCCGATGTCGACCGTCTCACCGCGCGCCTGCGCGTCGACCCCGGCCTCGGCCAGGGCGGTCACCGTGGCCTCGCCCGAGCCGAACAGCGGCGCGAGCGCCGCGCGCAGCATCTTGCGACGCTGCGCGAACGCGGTGTCGACGACCTGGAACACCTGCTCACGCGTCGCGGACGTGCGCGGCGGCTCGCGGCGGTCCAGCCGGACGAGCGCCGAGTCGACGTTCGGGACCGGCCAGAACACCGAGCGCCCGATCGTGGACGTACGGCGGACGTGGGCGTACCAGGCGGCCTTCGCCGAGGGCACGCCGTACGTCCGGCTCCCCGGCGGCGCAGCGAGCCGGTCGGCGACCTCGGCCTGCACCATCACGAGCCCGTGCTCGAGCGAGTCGAACCGCTCGAGGAACGTCAGCAGAACGGGCACCGAGACGTTGTAGGGCAGGTTCGCGACGAGCGCGCGCGGCGGCGGCCCGGGGAGCTGGGTGACCTCGAGCGCGTCGCGCAGCACGACCGTGAGCCGCGCGCGGCCCTCGTCGTCCCGCAGCACCGCGTGGCCGTCCTCGTCGTCGACGCGGTGCAGCCCCGGCACGTGCGTGGCGACCGTCTCCGGGAGCAGGCGCGCGAGCACGGGGTCGATCTCGACCGCCACGACGTCCGCGTCCGCCTCGAGCAGCCCGAGCGTGAGCGACCCCAGGCCCGGTCCGATCTCGACCACGCGCATCCGCGGCTCGACGTCGGCCTGACGCACGATCTTGCGGACCGTCCCGCCGTCGAGCACGAAGTTCTGCCCGAGCGTCTTCGTCGGCCGCACGCCCGCACGCTCCGCGAGCTCGCGGATCTGGGCGGGCCCGAGCAGCGTCACGGGCGAGGTCATGCCCGCAAGCCTACGAGGGCGCCCGCCCCGGTCACGCCACCACACCCCTGGCGGGTGCGGGACGGACCAGGACGGGCGCCCTCGTCGTGCGGGTGTGCGCTCAGCTGAACAGGCGCGGGCCGCAGTGCGGCCACTGCCCGGCGCCGGAGCGCAGGTAGAGCATCTTGGCGCGCGACGTCTGCTCCGCGGGCGACGCCTGCGAGGGCAGGCCCGCGCCGCCGACCGAGCGCCACGTGCCCACCGAGAACTGGTAGAGGCCGTGGTAGAGGCCGTTCGCCGAGACGATCGACGGGTTGCCGCCGGACTCGCACTTGGCGAGCGCCGCCCAGTTCAGCGAGTCCGCGTCGCGCGTGTCACCGATCGGGCCGGCCTTGCCGGAGCCGCCGCCGCCGGTGGTCACGGGGCGCTTCTTGGTGCCGACCGCGACGACCTCGTCGACCGGGTTGCGCGTCTGGGTGTCGGCGACGAGCACGCGCGCGGTCTCCTTGCCGTCGACCGTCGTCACGCGCTCGACGATCGTCCGCGCACCCGCGACACCCTTGGTCGCGACGACCTTGGTGCCCTGGTAGCGCGACGCGTCGTCCTTCGTGCTCGACGAGAACGCGACCTCCTCGGTCCGCGTCACGGTCTGGATCGTGACGCGCTGCACGACGACGCGCACGTCGCCGGAGTCGTCGTTGTCGAGCGCGACCGTGTCGTAGGCGCCGAGCTCGATGCCGGCCGACTCGAGCGCGTCCGCGACCGTGGTGCGCGCGTCGTCGACCGCGACCTCGCCGCCGTCGACGACGATCGTCGCCGGGCCGCGCAGGGACAGGTCGAGCGCGAGCTCGGGACGGCCGCCACCGGACCGCGAGGCCACGATCTGGACCGCGGGGTCGCGCACGGCGAGCAGGTCGAGCGCCTCGTCGGCCGTGAGCGCGGTGGTCCACACCGTGCGCTCCTTGCCGTCCTGGGCGACGGTCACCTCGCGCGCGTGGCGCACGGTGACCACGTCGCCGTCGGACAGGCCGCCGGTCGGGCTGACCGCGTCGCGCTCGGCGACCACGACGCCCTCGTCGTCGAGCAGCCCCTCGACGGAGCCGGAGAACGTGGAGACCTCGCGGGCCTGACCGTCGACGTCGATCGTCACGGTCTTGTGCGCGTGGGCGAAGGCGGCGGTGCCGCCGGCCAGGACGAGTGCACCGGCCGCGATCGCGGCGGGCAGGGCCAGGCGTCGGCCCGGTCGGCCGCCCTGGTTCTCGGTGCTGGGGTTCGTCGTGGGGTCCACGGCGCTGTCCGTGGCGTCCGACGAGGTGGCGCGCTGGCGCGCGAAGGGGCGGACGATGCGGGTCGAGAAGGTCACGGGGCTCCAGCCGTCGTGATTCCCGGGCACGGGGGGCGGAGCGCGTCCAGCACGGACGCCCGACGTGCCTCGCCGGCAGGAGCCGGTGCGTGCCGTGACGGCTGGAGGGAGCCGTCACCGTCGGTTCCGGATCCCCGATCCGGCTGACAGTGGCCTGGCCCGCACGTGCCGGGCCGACCTCGCCGTGTCTCCGGTCCGCAGGACGCACGGGACACGAACGGAGTAACGACAGGCGACCGTAACCTGATCGTGATCCGGCCGCCAACCGTTGTTGCCCCGGGCTGCGGCGCGGCCAGACCATGCGGAAGCCGCCCCGGACCCGCGCACGGGTCGAGCGATGGTCAAGAAATCGTCAGTACCAGTGCTTCTGGGTAAAGTGCGCCCACGCCCCGCACGGGGTCTTGTAACGGCTCTTGATGTAGTTCAAGCCCCATGTGATCTGCGTCGCAGGATTCGTCCGCCAGTCGCTCGCGATCGAGGCCATCTTCGAGCCCGGCAGCGCCTGCGGGATGCCGTACGCACCCGAGCCCTTGTTGTGGGCGTCGACCCGCCAGCCGCTCTCGTGGTTCCAGAGCGTGAGCAGGCAGGCGAACTGGTCGTCGCCCCAGCCCCGAGCCGCGGCCATCTCCTTGCCCAGCGCCTGCGCGCTGCCCGGGGAGACCTTCGCGTTCGTCGGGAGCTGCGACGTCCCGACCTTGACGATCTGCGTCACGGGCGTCGTCGTGATGATCGACGTGACCACCGTGCGGCCGACCACGACGCCACCGACCACGTCGAGGTCGTACGTCGTGGTGCGCACGCCCGCACGCCCGGCCTGCGTGACGATCCGCGTGCCCTTGATGAGGTCGTCGTCCTCGATCTCCTGCGTCTCGAACGGCAGCGCCTCGGTGACGACCTCGCCACCGGTCTGCCCGCGCGTGACCAGCACCGCGAGCCCGTCGACCGCCGCGGCGTCGAGCGGCACCGAGAGCTGGTCGCCCTCGTTCATCACGAGCCCGATGTCCCGCAGCGCGTCGCGCACGGTGCTCGCCGTGGAGACGCCGTCGATCACCTGGCCGTCGACGACGAGGTGGATGGTCTTCTGCGTCGAGACGTGCAGCGTTCCGCGCCCGAGGGACGACGAGCGCGACGCCGACAGTCGGACCTCACCGTCGCGCAGCCCGAGCGCCTCGACGGCCTCGCCGACGGTCAGCGCCGTGGTCCACACCGTCTCCGGGGCGCCGTCGACCTCGACCTGGAGCTGCCGCGCGTGCCGCACGACGATCTGCTCGCCCTTGGCCACGGCCTCGCCGGTGCCGGGTGCGACGAGGTCGCGCTCCCCGACCGCGATGCCGCCCGCGGCGAGCACCTGGCCGACCGTGCGACCGAAGCCCTCGACCTGCACGAGCTGACCGTCGACGTCGACGGTCACCTCCTTGTGCAGCACCGCGAACGCGCTGGTGGCCCCGACGACGAGCGCGACGACGAGTCCCTGCGCGAGCCGCGCACCCGCTCGGCGTGAACCGCTCGCCGACCCCGCGGCAGCACGGCGCCTGGGGCTCTGGTGCGCGGAGCTCACGCTGCGAGTCCTTCCGCCGTCGGGTCTGAGATCGGGTCTGTCCTGCTCGTCAGCCCTGCCCCGGCCGGACGCTGGACCGACCGTAACTGATTCGTGATCGGCCGCGGTAGCCGGTCGCTGGACAGTTCCACGGGCTGGTCACCCGGTCGCGCGATGCTGTCCGGCGTGTCGCTCGGCGTGTCGCGCTGAGGGGTGTCCCGCCGTGCGAGCGGCGGCGTCCCGCGCTGCGGACGCGGGGCGATCACCACGCGCCGTACACCGCCTCCGACGTCCGTGACAGGGTCGCGCACAGCTCCGCCAGGTCCGCACCGCGCGCGTCGGCCAGCGCCCGGACCGTCCCGGGCAGCAGGTACGGCGCGTTCGGCCGGCCGCGGTGCGGATGCACCGTGAGGTACGGGGCGTCCGTCTCGACCAGCAGGAGCTCGGCGGGCAGCGCGCGCGCCGCGTCCCGCAGGTGCTCGTTCGACGGGAACGAGACGGGCCCCGCGAACGAGCAGAACCAGCCGTGCTCGGCCGCGACCGCGGCGAGCCCCGGACCGCCCGAGAAGCAGTGGAACACCGTGCGCTCGGGGGCGCCGTCGCGCAGCAGCACCTCGACGACCTCGTCGTGCGCGTCCCGGTCGTGGATCTGCAGCGCGAGCCCGAGCTCCTTGGCGAGCGCGACGTGCGCGCGGAACGCCTCGAGCTGGACCTCGCGCCCGCGCGGACCCGCCCGGAAGAAGTCGAGCCCCGTCTCGCCGATCGCGCGGATCCGGGGGTTGCCGCGGGCCGTGCGCGCCACGAGGTCGAGCGCCTCGTCGAGCGCCAGGTCGTGGTGCGGCGCAGGGTCCGGGTCGAGGCCGTCCGGCGCGACCTCGTGCACGCCCGCGTGCAGCACGGCCTCGTTGGGGTGGATCGCGACCGCCCCGAGCAGCGCGGCGTGCTCGCGTACGACCTCGTCCGTCCAGCGCACGGCCGCCACGTCGCAGCCCACCTGCACGAGCCGCGGCACGCCCACGCGCGCGGCGCGCTCGAGCTGCGCGGCCAGGCTGGGCGGCGCGGACTCGTCCGTGCCGTCCCAGCCGGGCGCGCGCCAGCCGACGACCGTCTCGAGGTGCGTGTGGTTGTCGACGACCGGCAGCGGCAACGGTTCCGGGGGCGCGGGCCACCCGCGCTCACGTGCGCGCGCCATCAGCGGGCCTGGTAGCGCTCGAGCTCCTCCTCGACGATCGAGTCGTCGAGCTTGGTGAACACCGGCGTGGGCTTGGCCACGGGCGTCCCGGGCACCAGCCGCGCCGACGCCCAGGCCGGCACGTCGCGGTAGTCGCCCGTGATGACCGGGTAGTGGCGCGAGTCGTCGTCGAGGTCCGTGACCTCGTCGATGCGCGGCTGCGGCGCGAACACGCCCGTGCCACCCAGCGTCTCGTGCACCTTCTGCGCCGAGTGCGGCAGGAACGGCGCGAGCAGCGTGTTGGCGTCGCTCACGACCTGCGCCGCGGTGTTCAGCACCGTGCCCAGCCGCTCGCGGTCGCCCGTGAGCTTCCACGGCTCGGTCTCCGAGACGTACCGGTTGGCGTCCTGGACCAGGCGCATCGCCGCGTCGATCCCCGCGCGGTGGCGGTGCGTGCCGATCAGCTCGCCCACCTTCGCGAAGGACTCCGACGACTGGCGCAGCATCGCCGCGTCGACCTCGTGCAGCTCGCCCGCGGCCGGGATCTCGCCGAAGTTCTTGTGGATCATGCTCGCGGTGCGGTTCACGAGGTTGCCCCAGCCGGCCACGAGCTCGTCGTTGGTGCGCCGCAGGAAGTCCGCCCACGTGAAGTCCGCGTCCTGGTTCTCCGGACCGGCGACCGAGATGAAGTAGCGCAGCGCGTCCGGCTGGTAGCGCGCGAGCATGTCGCGCACGTAGATGACGATGCCGCGCGACGACGCGAACTTCTTGCCCTCCATGGTGAGGAACTCGCTGCTGACGACCTCGGTCGGCAGCTGCAGGTCCCCGAACACGCCGGGCGTGCCGCCCCGGGCGCCCTTCCCGTCGTAGGCCAGCAGCTCCGCGGGCCAGATCTGGGAGTGGAAGGTGATGTTGTCCTTGCCCATGAAGTAGTACGAGAGCGCGGCCGGGTCGTTCCACCACTGGCGCCACGCGTCGTCGTCGCCCGACCGGCGCGCCCACTCGACCGACGCCGACAGGTACCCGATCACCGCGTCGAACCACACGTACAGGCGCTTGTTCGGGTTCTCCTCCCAACCGGCCAGCGGCACGGGGATCCCCCAGTCGATGTCGCGCGTCATGGCGCGCGGGCGCATGTCGTCGATGAGGTTGAGGCTGAAGTTCAGGACGTTCGGGCGCCAGTCCTTGCGGCCGCGCAGCCAGATCTCGAGCGCGTTCGCGAACGCCGGCAGGTCGAGGAAGAAGTGCGTCGACTCGACGAACTTCGGGGCCTCGCCGTTGACGCGGCTGCGCGGGTTGATCAGGTCGATCGGGTCGAGCTGGTTGCCGCAGTTGTCGCACTGGTCGCCGCGTGCGCCGTCGTAGCCGCAGATCGGGCACGTGCCCTCGATGTAGCGGTCCGGCAGCGTGCGGCCCGTGCTCGGGCTGATCGCGCCCATGGTCGTCTTCTCGACCATGTAGCCGTTCTTGTGCACCGTGCGGAACATCTCCTGGACGACCGCGTAGTGGTTGCGCGTCGTCGTCCGCGTGAACAGGTCGTACGTCAGGCCGAGCGCCGCGAGGTCCTCGACGATCACGCGGTTGTACGTGTCCGCGAGCGCCTGGGGCGTCGTGCCCTGCTTCTCGGCCTCGACCAGGATCGGCGTCCCGTGCTCGTCGGTGCCCGAGACCATCAGCACGTCGTGACCCGCCATGCGCATGTAGCGCGAGAAGACGTCCGAGGGGACGCCGAAGCCGGCGACGTGACCGATGTGGCGGGGACCGTTCGCGTAGGGCCACGCGACGGCCGACAGGATGCGGGACATGCGGTGATCCTAGGTGAGCCGCCGTCGCACCCGGGGTCGAGACCGGGGGACGGACCTCGAGTCGTCGCGATGCACGACGAGCGCGCCCCGACGGGCCGGTGCCCGTCCGGGACACGCCGTCGGCTCAGCCCGGGTTCCGGCGCGGCGGCCGGGCGGTCGACCCGCGACTCATCGCGAGGACGGCCCCAGGGCGAGGCGCCGCTTGGCGACGCGAGCGACCGCGAGCGCCGCGAGGCCCGCCACGAAGAGGGTCCACCCGGCGACCCACCCCTGCGCCACGCTCGCGCCGGTCAGCGCCAGCGCGCCCATCGAGGTCGCGTCGAGCTCGTACATGGTGTTGCTCCTTCCTCGCCCGACAGCTCGGGCGTCCACGGGTACCGGCGCACGTCACGGCGCGCCGGTCGGGTTGGCGGTGACGTGGTTCCACGTCACGTCGCGCCGTGCGGCCGCGCACACGACCGCACGCAGGAACGCCGCCTGCAGGGCGGCGTCGTAGACGATCTCGGGGATCACCGCCGCGGCGAGCAGGCGACCGTCGCGGCCCACGGGCCACACGGTCACGAGCCGGTTGACGACGAAGACCCCGCCGATCGCCAGCCAGAAGGGGCTGACGGCGAACACCCCGGCGACGACCGAGGCCACGGTCAGCACCGTGAGCAGCGCGAGCGTCGCCATGCCGACGCCGATCATCAGCTGCTGCCCGACGTACCGCGCGGTGGTCCGCGTGAACCCGTACTCCCGCAGGTTGTCGAGCATCCCCTTGTACCAGCGCACGCGCTGGCGATGCAGGTCGCCCCACGTCGGCATGAGCTCGGTGAGGCACACGCACTCCTGCGGCGCCTCGAGCCGCCAGCCCAGCGTCTTGAGCGCGAGCGTGAGCTCGGAGTCCTCGGTGATGGCGGTGCGGTCGTACACGTCCCCGGGGCTGCCGGGCAGCCGCCGGCCGCGCTCGGCGGCCACCTCGTCGAGCGCGGTGAGGCGGAACATCGACGCGGTCCCCGTCACGACGCTCACGCGCTGCGTCGTGAGGATCTGCGTGCGGTAGCGCTCGTACTCGTTGGCCTGCAGCTGCTGCAGCACGGACCGCGGGCGCTCGCCCACGAAGATCCCGCTCACCGCGCCGAGCCGTACGTCCGCGTCGAGCCGGGCCAGAGCCGTCTCGACGAACGCGGGCGCCAGGCGCGTGTCCGCATCGACGACGAGGACGTACTGCGCCGGTGAGGTGCGCAGCCGGACCAGCGCCTGGTCGAGCGCGCCGGCCTTCCGCGCCGTGTTGGCGACGGTCTCGACGACCTCGGCGCCGTGCCTGCGCGCCACGTCGGCTGTGTCGTCGGTGCAGTTGTCGGCGATCACGACGACCCGCTGCGGGGCGCCCGTCTGCTCCGCCAGCGCCGCGAGCGTCCCGCCGATCGCGTCCGCCTCGTCGTGCGCGGGGACCAGCACGACGAGGCGGTCGGGCGGCACGCTCGTGCGCGTGCGCTCGCTCGTCCTCGTCTCGACCTGACCCCCGTGCATCGTGACCGTCCGTGCGTGCCGTGGCGGCCCCCTCGGCCGCGTGTGCCTCCATCGCACGTCCGGCGCACGGGGTGCTCAGCCACGGTCAGGCGCGCGTGAGCAGCGCCCAGCACGCGCGTGAGCACCCGGGGCGCGCCTGGCGGGTGCGCCGGTGCCCGCCGTCGTGCACCGGGATCGCTCGGGAGCCGGCAGGCGGGCGGGACCGGTCCGGAGCCGTCAGACGAGGCGGGCGAGGTCCTCGCGCGACGTCACGCCGAGCTTGCGGTAGATGCGGTACAGGTGGTTGTCGATCGTGCGGTCGCTCACGACGAGGCGCTCGGCCGCCTCCCTGTTCGTCAGCCCGGCTGCCACGAGGCGAGCGACCTCGAGCTCGCGCGGCGTGAGGTCCGCCGTGGGCGCCGCAGACGGCACCAGGAGAGCCAGCTCCTGACCGGACCCCGCGACGAGCTCCGTCAGCCGCGCGGCCTCGTGCACCGCGTCACCGGGCGGGCCTGAGCGGCGCAGCACGCGCACGGCACTCGCGTGCGCGAGGGTCGCGTGCAGCAGCAACCCGCCGGCCCGCAGATCGTCCGCCACCTGCAGCAGTGCGGTCGCCGAGCCCGCGGCCGCGGCCTCGAGGTAGCGACCGAGCAGCGGCAGCAGCGACCCTTGGGCGTCCTGCGCGAGCGCTGCCGCGCGCGCCGCGACCGCGGGGTCGACGTGCAGGTCCACGAGCAGCGCCGCGTCGAACACCGCGGCGAGCGCCCAGCCCTCGTCGACGAGCCCAGCGACCGCTCGCCACGCCGGAGCTGCGGCCTGCTCCGGGGGGAGGCCGGACGCGAGCGCGAGCGCGGCGTGCGCCGGGCCCGGCCGGGCGATGGGGAAGGGCAGGGCCCGCAGGTCGAGCGCCTCGAGCTGCTCGGTCATGCTGCGCGCGGCCGGCAGGTTGTGCTCGGCGAGCGAGAGGAAGGCCCCCAGGGCGAGCAGGCCCGCGCGCGGCTGCGGGCGCAACGGCGACGGCGCGTTGAGCGCGAACATGATCGTCAGGTGCTCACGCAGGTCCGTGAGCCGGCCCGCGAGCAGCAGGCCGAGCGCAACGGTGTAGCCGTGCGGCTCGATCTCCGCCTGGTCGAGGCCGCCCTGGGCCTCGTCGAACAGCCGCATCGCCGTGGACGTGCCCTCGTCCAGCGCTCCCGTGCACACACGCGCCAGCGGCCCCAGCGCCTCGCCGTCGCGTCGCGGCGAGGTCGTCGGCAGCGCGAGCCGCGCCAGCGCCGTCGCTGCGTCGGCCATCCGGCCCGCGGCTATCAGGTGCTCACCACCGATCAGCGCGACGACCGTCTCGACCTGCGCGTCCGCCGAGCTCGACGACGCGCTCGCGGGGTCGAGCCGGCCGACCAGGTCACTGCCGTCGTCGCTCGGTGGCGGGAACGCTCCCGAGTCGTCGACACCCAGCAGACGCAGGTGCTCCTGCGTCGCGTCGAACACCGCGCTCTGCTCGGGGTGCGCGCGTCGCGCCACGGCGAGGAGGCGGACGGCCGCCGGCGCGTCCCGCAGGACGAGCGCACGGTACGTCGCCTCCCAGGTGAGCACGAGGGCCTGCAGCGGCGCGTCCGAGGGTTGCGCCAGCTCGCGCGACTGGGCCAGCACCATCTCGATCGTCTCGGCAGGTGCGCCGTCGCCGAGCAGCGCGTCGAGGTACATCACGGTCGACCTGCCCGTCGGCTCGCGCTCCCACGCGTGCCGGCGCACCAGCAGGTTCGTCCGCGACTGCTCGCGTAGCAGCCGCCCGAGCACCGCCGCCGACTCAGGCGACGTGGACCACCGCAGCGGCGAGCCGAGCACAGCCCGACGCCCACCCGCGACATCCGTGCTCCGGCCGAACGCCGCGCTGATCTGCTCCGCTGCGCGCCGGCCACGGGCTCCGCGGTCAGCGTTCCGCAGGTGGTCCGTGAGCAGCGGCGGGAACAGCGCGACGACGAGCCGCCCCTCGGTCTCGACGAAGCGCAGGAGACCGTGGTCGTCCAGCTGCACGAGCACGGGCCAGGGCACGAGCTGCAGCGCCGCTGCGAGCTCGGTGGGCCCGAGCGCCGCGAGCAGGTGCAGGGCCTCGCGACCCGCCTCGTCCAGCCCTTCCTGCAGTCGACCGACGACGACCGCGAGGGCCGGCGTCACGAGGTCCTGCCGCGCGACCCAGCGTCCGCCCTCCGGCACGACCCGTCCCGCACGCCGGGCCGCGACGACGACCGTCCGCGCGATCCCCGGCAACCCGCCCGAGAGCGCGAAGACCCGGCCGACCACGTCGACGTCCACGCCACCCGGCAGCAGCTCGACCGTCATGCGGTGGACGTCCTCGAACGCGAGCGGGGGCACCGTCAGCAGTGCGGTGTCCCCGACACCCACGGCCACGTCCACGACGCGCGTGCCCGGCACCGGCGGGCGGGACGTCGCCACGACGCTCACGTCGGCACGCGTACGCACCGCCGCGAGGACGGCCGCCGAGGTCTCGTCGAGCCGCTCGGCGTCGTCGACGAGAAGGACGGTGCGCCGGGCGGCCACACGCTGCACGAGCTGGTCCGAGGCCGCCGCGAGCGCGCTCGGTGCGGCAGGTCCGGACAGCAGGCCCGCCAGCGCGAGGGACTCGAGCGGACGACCCTCCCCGCGCACGGCGTCGATCCTCACCACGTCGAACCCGACGTCTGCGACGACGTCTCGCACCTGGCCGAGCAGCCGCGTGCGACCCGACCCGGGCAGGCCGACGACCACCACGTCCACCCGCGACTCGGCGGCCTCACGGACCTGGTCCACGAGGCCTTCGCGCGCGTCCGGGCCGCTCACGTCTCCACCCTAGGGCGATGCGGGCCGCGCGGCCGGGTCAGCCGCGGGCGGCACGAAAGGGGCGATGATCGTCGTGAAGTAGCCGATCATGTCGGTCCTGGTCGCGACCGCGCGCCCCGTGTCGATCGCTCCCTCGTGCTCCAGGAGGCGCCGGCTGGTGCGGATGAACGCGTCCAGCACGTCGTCCGCGAGGCCCAGCAGCGCGCGCACGGTGCGCGCGACCGCGTCGACCAGCGGGCTGATGTGCTCGGCCGCCTTGATCGCGAGCCGCGCCGCGCGGGCCGCGGCGGCCACCGGTCCGCACACCGACGCGACGAAGCACGCGATGATCTCTGCGAGCGTGTCGCGGATCAGGTCGTGCACGGCGCGCACGATCTGCGCGCAGACCCCGACGGCGGCGCCGACAGCCCCGGCCGCTGCCGCGAGCGCCTCGGTGGTCGAGGTCAGGACCGCGCTCGCGCCGACGTAGGCCGTCACCGCCGGCCCGCGCATGCCCGCGGTGTCCTGGCCCACGTCGCTGCGGTAGCGCGCGGCGACGTCGTCGAGCGCCCGGCTGATCGAGCCCCACGTCGCGGCGTAGGCGGCGACCACGTCCGCATCACCCGCGAAAGCGTCGAGCATGCCCTTGAGCGGTGCGACGTGGTCGAGCAGCCAGCCGGCCCCCCAGCTCACCGCCGCACCGAGCGGGTCGAACGCCGCGCCGGCGACCCCCGCACCGAGCGCGAGCCCGGACAGCGCCCCGTCGATCCACGCCCCGCTGTCGAGCGCCCGTGAGCAGCTCACGAGGTCGTCGATCGCGCCGGCGCCCGACCACGCCGACTCGGACGGCACCACGGGCGTCGGCACGACCACCACGCCGCTCATCGCAGCGCCTTGCGGAACGTGGCAGCCACGAGGTCGTCGACCTCGTCGCTGACCGCCGCCCCCGCACGCACGGCGTCCGCGGCGACGGCGAGCACTCCCGACAGCCCGTCGATCGCGCCTGCGGCGGCCCCCTGCACCAGCGACATCCGCACCCCCAGCGGCGCCAGGACGACGCCGTACGCGAGACGGTCCGCCGCCATCGCGCGGGCGCGGCCCGCGATCCCCGCCACGTCCTGGCCGTGCGCGTCGACGCGTCGCGCGTGGTCCCGCCATCGATCCGTGTCGACCTCGTACCCGTCCATCACAACCCCCTGCTCGTCCGGAAGGTGTCGTGACGGTAGCCGGACGCGGCCGAGCCCCGCGCGGAGCCTGTGGACAACCAGGAGTCACGCACTCACGGCGCGCTCGACGCACCTCGGGCCACCGTCGGCGCCCCGACCACGCGTGCGCTCCCGACGGACGGCCGTGCGCGCGTCAGCGCACGACGACCCGCAGGATCCGGTCGTCGCCGGGACGCGGGTCGCCGCGCCCGTCGGTGTTGTTCGTCGCCACCAGGAGCGACCCGTCGGCGGCCACGGCGACCGCGCGCAGCCGGCCGTGCTCGCCAGTCAGGAGCGCCTGCGGCTCGCCCACCCCGTCGGCGTCGGTCGCGCCCGCGGGCCTCAGCGGCACGCGCCAGAGCCGCTCGCCGCGCAGTCCCGCGACGTAGACGGCCTCGTCGGTCACCGCGAGGCCGCTCGGCGAGGCGTCCGCGGTGGCCCACACGGCCACCGGGTCGACGAACCCCTCGTCGGCCCCGCCCTCGCCCTCCACCTCGGGCCAGCCGTAGTTGCCGCCCGGGTGGATGACGTTGACCTCGTCGAACGTGTTCTGCCCGAACTCCGAGGCGAACATCCGCCCGTCGCTCACCCACCCCAGGCCCTGCACGTTGCGATGCCCGAGGCTCCACACGGGCGAGTCGGGGTCGGGGTTGCCCGGGGCCGGCCGGCCGTCTGCCGTGACCCGCAGGATCTTCCCGCCGAGATCCGCTGGGTCCTGCGCTCGCGCGACGTCACCCGCGTCGCCCGTGCTCACGTAGAGGAAACCGTCCGGCCCGACGGCGAGACGACCGCCGTCGTGGTTGCGCGCCGCGGGGATGCCCGTGAGCACGGCCGTGAGCTCGCCGAGCCTGCGGTCGCGCAGCGTGCCGCGCAGCACGCGGTTGTCGTCGGCCGCCGTCGCGTACAGCGCCAGGTCGAGACCCTCGTCGGACTCCCCCAGCACCGCGACGCCCAGGAGCCCGCCCTCGCCCTGCGGCTGGACGACGTCCTCGAGCTGGTCCGCTCCCGGTCCCGCGACGTCCCGGACCGCACCGTCCGGCGTCACGACGACGAGCCGCGCGGCGTCCCGCAGCGTCACGAGCACGCTCCCGTCGTCGAGCGGCGCCAGGCCCCACGGCACGTCGAGCCCGGTCGCCAGCGTGCTCACCGACACCTCGACCGTGTCGGGCCCCGAGGGCGAGCCGGACAGCGCCGACGCCCCTGCCGACGGTCGGCCGCCCGACGCGCTCGTCGTCCCGGAGGTGCACCCCGCCACGACGCCCGCGACCATCACCACCCCGACGACACCGCGCCACCGCCCGCCCCCGAGACCAGCGCGGCCACGCCGCTCACCCCTCGCCCGACCCAGCGACCGCTCCGGCCCCTCGCCGCCGTGCCCGGAGCAGCTGCTGGCTCGTCGCTCAGGTCCCGAGCGACGCAGCGACCGCTCCGGCTCACGCCCGCCGAGTCCGGAGTCACCGCTGCGTCGCCGCCGAGCCGCCGCGCGAGCCGGCGATGGCTCAGGCGACGTGGAGGGCTCGGCTGCGCGAGCGCTGGGTCGGTGGTGTGCGGGCTGCGTCGGTGCCGGAGGGACGGGCCGCATCTCGGGCCTCAGTCGGTGACGTCGTCGAACGCCGAGACGCTGTCGACGAGCTCGACGCCCGCCGCGCGCAGGTCGTCGCGCGCCGCTGCGCCCAGCTCGGGCGTCACCGGCACGGTCAGGTCGGTCAGGACGCGGGTGTGCAGGCCCTCGGCGTGCGCGTCGAGCGCGGTCGCGCGCACGCAGTGGGACTCGGCGATCCCGACGACGTCCACGTCCGTCACCCGCTCGTCGCGCAGGATCGCCGCGAGCGCTCGGCCCTGCCCGTCCACGCCCTCGAACCCCGAGTAGGCCGCCGCGTACTGACCCTTGCGCACGCTCGCGTCCGGACCGAGCTCGGACAAGGCCGGGTGCAGCTCGGCCTCGGCGGTGCCCGCCACGCCGTGCGGCGGCCAGGTGTCGACGAAGTCGGGGTGATCGGAGAAGTGCGCGCCCGGGTCGATGTGCCAGTCCTGCGTGGTGACGACGACGTCGTACCGGTCGCGCCGCGCGGCGGCGTAGCGCGCGATCGCCTCGGCCACGGCGTTGCCGCCCGCGACCGGCAGCGCACCGCCCTCGCAGAACGTCGGCTGCACATCCACGACGAGCAACGCCCGACGCTCCTGGTCCATCACGCCCTCCTGGCTCGACGCCCTCACTCCGTCGTCCCAGCCTCGCACGCCCTCACCTGCGACACCACGGCTCAGCCTCGGCGACGCGCTCCTGGCGTCCGCAGGTTCGATGCAGCGATGAATGCAGCGGCGATGCGTCAGCCGCGCACGTCTGCTGCCGTCATCCCTGCCGCCACCGGGGAGGTCAGGAGGCGGGGCGCGAGTGAGCGGCGGGGAGGGAGGCGTCGTAGAGGGTGCGGGTGGGCAGGCCGGCGGCGGTGGCCACCGCACGCGCGGCGTCCTTGAGGCGCTCACCCGCGTCGACGCGGGCGCGGACCTGCGCGACCAGCGAGGTCAGGTCACCGCCACCCGCGGGCCGGGTCGCGCCGCCGACGACCACCACGATCTCTCCCCGCACCTCCCCCGCCGCCCAGGCCACGAGCTCGCCGAGCGAGCCCCGGCGGATCTCCTCGTACGTCTTGGTCAGCTCGCGGCACACCGCAGCGGGCCGGTCCTCGCCGAACGCCTCCGCCATCGCCGCCAGCAGCGCCCCGACACGGTGCGGCGCCTCGAAGAAGACCATCGTCCGGCGCTCGTCGGCCAACGCCGCGAGCGCCCTCGCGCGCTCCCCCGGCTTGCGCGGCGCGAAGCCCTCGAAGCAGAACCGGTCGGTCGGCAGCCCCGACAGCGCCAGGGCGGTGAGCACGGCGCTCGGCCCGGGCGCGGCCGTGACGGGCAGCCCGGCCTGCACAGCGGCGGTCACGACACGGAACCCCGGGTCGGAGACCGCGGGCATCCCCGCGTCCGTCACCACCACGACCGTCCCGCCACCCGCGACGACGTCCAGGAGGTCTCCCGCGCGCTCCGCCTCGTTGTGCTCGTGGTACGAGACCACGCGACCGCGCACCTCGATCCCGAGGCGCCCGACGAGCGCCCGCAGGCGACGCGTGTCCTCGGCGGCGACGACGTCGGCGGTCGCCAGCAGCTCGCGCAGGCGCACCGACGCGTCGTCGACGTTGCCGATGGGGGTCGCCGCCAGCACTAGCCGGCCGGTCGAGGCGTCCACGTCCATCCCCCCAGCCTGCCATCGCCGCGCCCGGACGACGGCGGCGCGCCGCTGCACCCGCACCCGGCCCGCGCGCAGCCGCGCACGCGCGAGCGACCGGGGGTGCGACGAGTGCGACGATCCGGAGACGGACGAGTCCCCACGAACTGGTCGCGCCCGTACCATGTCCGCGTGCCGCACACGCATGACGACGCCGTCGACCCCGCCCTGGGCGGTCCCGAAGGGCCACCCGCGCGCGCGACCGGCGCTGCGCGGACGGTCGACGAGGGGCGGGCCACGCCCCCGCCGGGCAGCGACCAGTCGCCGTACGCCATGTCCGACGACGACGTGCGGCGCGCCGACGAGCGCGCCGCAACCGCTGCGGCAGCGGGCTGGCCCTCCACGACGGCCGTCCTGCCGTACCCCGCCGAGCCCGTCGCACCCCCGTCGCCCCCGGACAAGGACGAGCTGCTCGAGCGCCTGCTCGGTCGCGCGTCGCTCGCCCTGGACGCGACGCGCCGCAACCGGCTGATCGGCTGGGCGTGGACGCTCGCGATCACCGTCTTCGCGGGGATCCTGCGGTTCTGGAACCTGGGATCGCCGCACTCGCTCGTCTTCGACGAGACGTACTACGTCAAGGACGGCTGGGCGCTCGTCACGCGCGGCTACGAGGCGGACTGGGGCGAGGACCCCAACCCGGGCTTCGAGTCGGGTGACGACTCGATGCTCGGCACCCGCCCCGAGTACTTCGTCCACCCGCAGGTCGGCAAGTGGCTGATCGGGCTGGGCATGAAGGTCGGCGGCGGCATGGAGTCGTCGTTCTCGTGGCGGCTCGCGGTCGCGCTGTTCGGCACGCTGAGCGTGCTGCTCATGGTGCGGATCGCGCGACGGCTGTTCGCGTCGAACGCGTGGGGCGCGGTCGCGGGCGGGCTGCTCGCGGTGGACGGCCTCGCGATCGTCATGTCGCGCACGTCGCTCCTGGACCCGTTCCTCATGTTCTTCGCGCTCGCGGCGTTCGGCGCGCTCCTGCTCGACCGTGAGCAGGCACGACGACGCCTCGCGGAACGCACCGCGAACGTGCTCGCCGCGGGCGGTGACCTCGGCTGGGGCCCGTCGCTCGGCATGCGATGGTGGCGCGTGGCCGCCGCGGTGCTGCTCGGGCTCGCGATCGGCACCAAGTGGTCCGGCCTCTACTTCCTGGCGGTGTTCGGGCTGCTCACGGTGATGTGGGACGCCACCGCACGCCGGACGGTCGGTGTCCGGAGGTGGGCGGTCGGGGCGCTCGTCAAGGACGCCCTGGTTGCCGGCGTGGTCATGGTGGGGACGGCGCTCGTCGTCTACGTCGCCACGTGGTGGTCGTGGTTCACGCACCCGCAGTCGTGGGGCCGCAACTGGGCGGCCGAGCACCCGGGCGAGGGTCTGACGTGGCTGCCGGGCCCGCTGCGCTCGCTGGCCGACTTCCACGTCCAGATGTGGAACTTCCACAAGGGGCTCGACACGCCCCACACGTACGAGGCGCACCCGCTGGGCTGGATCGTGCAGTGGCGGCCCACGTCGTTCTACTGGGGCGACGTGGCGAACCTGACCGGCGCCGAGGCGCAGGACGCGTGCGGCACGGACCACTGCGCGCAGGCGATCCTCGCCGTCGGCAACCCCATCCTGTGGTGGGCGGGGGCGGCCGCGATCCTCGTCGCGATCTTCTGGCTGATCCGGTACCGCGACTGGGTCGCCGGCGCGGTGCTGTCCGGGCTGCTCGCGGGCTGGGTGCCCTGGTTCTTCTTCGCAAGCCGCACGATCTTCGACTTCTACGCGATCGCGTTCACGCCCTGGGTGGTGCTCACGCTCGTGTACGTCCTGACGCTCATCGTCGGTCCGCCCACGCTGCCCGACCGCGCCCGGCGCGGCGCGATCATCGGTGTCGGGGTGTTCCTGGGGATCGTCGTCGCGGTGGGCGTCTACTTCTACCCGATCTGGGCGGGCTGGGTGGTCCCGTACGACTTCTGGCACCAGCACATCTGGATGCGCCAGTGGGTCTAGCCGGCTCCACGCGTGGCGCGGCCGAACCTACCGGCGGGTAGCGGAGCGCCAGTCGACCTGGGGGCTGGCGTACCAGCGCAGACCGATGCGGTTCCACAGGTCGCTGTGGTGGGCGACGCGCGTGCGGAAGTCCTCCCAGTCGCGGCGCTCGGGAGCGGTCCACGCGACCTCGGCGACGGCCGCGAGGCGCGGCAGCAGCATGGTCGTGAGCCCGTCCAGGTCGCGGATGGTCTCGGTCCACACGGCGGCCTCGACGCCGATCACGGCGTCCGCGGGCACGCCGTCGATCAGCGTCGTGGGCTCCCACTCGTAGGCGTCACGCAGCTCGATGTGCCCGGCCCACTCGAGGCCCAGCTCGGTGTGCTCGTCGTACTTCATGTCGAGGTACGCCTTGGACCCGGGTGACATGAGGAACTTCGCGCCGGCGTGGGCGGCCGCGACGAACGGGGCGGCCTCGACGCGCGTGTCCCAGTACTGCACGACCGTCCCGGGCTCGAGCGGCGTGGTGGCGATCTCCTGCCAGCCGACGACCTTCTTGCCGGCCGCGCGCACGGCAGCGGCAGCCTGCGCGACGAGCCGCGCATACTCGTCGTGCTCCATGGTCAGGACCTCGTCGCCGCCGATGTGCACGTACTCGCCCGGCGTCATGGTCGCGACGTCGTCGAACACCGCGCGCAGGAACTCGGAGGTCGCCGGCAGGTCCGCGTACAGCCGCGAGAAGCCGACCTCGATGCCCGTGTACGCGTCCGTGGGGACGCCGTCGGGCGTGAGCTCGCCGTACGCATGGGTCGCGGCGTTGACGTGACCGGGGACGTCGATCTCGGGGACGACCGTGATGCCGCGCACGGCGGCGTACTGCACGAGGTCGCCGAAGTCGGTGGGCGTGTAGTAACCGCCCGGGTCGCCGCCGACCGACGTGCCGGACGACTTGCGCGCCAGGTGCGGGCGGGACGGGACGTGCAGGCGCCAGCCCTGGTCGTCGGTGAGGTGCAGGTGCAGCACGTTGAGCTTGTAGTGCGCCATGAGCCCGATGACGACCTTGAGCGAGTCGACGGGCAGGAAGTGCCGGGCGACGTCGACGGACAGGCCGCGCCAGCCGAACCGCGGCGCGTCGTCGATGCGGACGCAGGGCGCGCGCCACGAGCCGTCGCCGTTGTGCTCGAGGACCTGCCGCAGCGTGACCACGGCGTGCGTGAGCCCCTCGGACGTGCGCGCGACGGCCTCGACGCGCTGGGGCGTCACGACGAGCCGGTACGCCTCGTCGCCCTCGAGGAGCCCCGGGTCGTCGGCGACGATCCGCAACCGGATCACGTCGCGCGCGCCGCGCGCCTCGTCGCTGTAGCGGACCTCGATCGCCTGTCCGGTCACGCGGCCCAGGAGGTCCGCAGCGAGCACGCCGTGGGCGATCAGGTCCGGACGCGGGTCGACGACGACGGTCGTGGACTCACCGACGACGAAGGCCGCCCCGTCCTGGGTCTCACAACGTGCGGGACGGGGGACGATCCCGAGCTGGGTCACGGTGCTCCCTGAGTGCGATCGCGTGGCGCAGCCGCGCGGACGGTGGTGCGCCGACCCGCACGGGCAGCGGCTGACCGAGCCGGGCGAGTCGTCAGGCGGCACGCTACCCGACCGCGCCGAGCCGCCGGGCGACCACGGCGCACGTCGCGAGCTGGATCTGGTGGAACACGATCACCGGCAGCGCGACGCTGGCCGCCACGACGGGCGAGAACAGCACCGCGGCCATGGGCAGGCCGGTCGCGAGGCTCTTCTTCGACCCGCACATGAGCAGCGCGATGCGGTCCCCGCGGTCCAGGCCGATCCGCGCGCCGCTCCACCACGTGAGCGCCAGCATCGCCGCGAGCAGCACGGAGCACACGACGACGAGCGCGGCGAGCGCCGCGAGGGTCACGTGGTCCCACGCGCCGGTGGCCTGCGCCTCGCTCACCGACGTGTACGCGACGAGCAGGATGACGAGCCGGTCGCACACGCGCGTGAGCAGCGGTCGCGCGCGCAGCCACGGCCCGAGCCACCGCTCGACGAGCTGGCCCGCGACGAACGGCAGCAGGATCTGCAGCACGACCCCGCGCACCGAGCCGGCGTCGAGACCGCCCGTCGTCGCGCCCAGGAGCAGCGTGACGAGCAGCGGCGTGAGCAGGACGCCGACGACGTTGGAGATCGTGGCGCCCGTGATGGCGCCCGCGACGTTGCCGCGCGCGAGCGACGTGAACACGATCGACGCCTGCACGGTCGACGGCAGCAGCGACAGGTACAGCAGCCCGGTCTGCAGCTCGGGCGCGAGGAACGCGTCGGGCACGAGCTGCGCCGCGAGGCCGAGCACGGGGAACACGACGTACGTCGCGGCGAGCATCGAGCCCTGCAGGCGCCAGTTGCGCAGGCCGCGCAGCACCTCGTGCGTGGGCATGCGCGCGCCGTACAGGAAGAACAGCACGACGATCGCGCCGGTCCGCACGACCTCGAGCACCTCGGCGAACCCGCCGCGCGCGGGCCACAGGAGCCCGACGACGAGCACCGCGACGATCATCACGACGAGCGGGTCGACCCAGGCCCGCACGCGGCTCAGCACGGCCGACGAGCGGGGCACGGCGGGGCCGGGGTCGTCGTCGGGCACGACGTCATCCTGCCGCACGTGCCGCGGCGCCCCCTGCACGCCGCGGCACGCACTGTGCGCGCGTCCTCACGCGCCGCGCGACGGCGGCCGACCGCCCTCCCGGTCGGCCGCCGTCGCGACCCACACCCGCTGCGGCGAGCGGGGCGTCAGTAGATCCCGCAGGTCGCGTCCGCGGTCGAGCTCCCGGAGGACCGACCCTTGACCCGGCCGCACGGCGTCGCGGTCTGCACGACCCACGAGCCCACCCGGAGCTCGAACTTGTGCTTCGAGTACGAGCGGCCCTCGTTCGAGACGACTCCCTTGCCGCTCGCGATCACGCCCTCGTAGTCCCAGCCGGGCGTGGACGTCTCGCCGCCGTAGTCGGCGATGCGCGCGCTCGTCACCGAGCTCCCCGACGAGCACCACGACCCGACGTGGTAGTAGGTGTAGAGCGTGTTGCCCGCCGCGGCCTTGGGCGCCCACGTCCAACGCTGCGACCAGCAGCCCGTCGCGAGCGGCGAGACGCGCAGGCCGGTCAGGCGCGCGGTCAGGAGCGAGCTGACCGCCGCGCCGTCGGTCGGCACCTGCGCCCCGACCACGACGTCGACGGTCGCGGGGAGCAGCGTCGCGAGGAACTGCTCGCGCTCCGCCGGCGTCAGGGTCTCCAGGTACGCGACGAGCTGCGGGTCGAGGTCGTCGCCGACCGTGTCCTCGGCGCGTGCGGCAGAGCCTCCGGCGACAAGCAGCGCCGCGGTCAGCACCGCGGTCACGAGCTTCTTCACGTGGTGCACGAAACCCCCTTGTTGGGTCGACGAACGGCCCTGGCCGCCGCAGGTTCCTACCAAAGCAGAGTTCTTTGCAACAATCACTACCTTGCGCAGCAAGAGACTGCTAGGTTCCCCCACATGGCCGCAGAGTCAGACGCGCTGCTGACGCAGCTGCGCAAGGGGGTTCTGGAGTACTGCGTGCTCGCCTGCCTGCACTCCGGCCGCGCGTACGGGCTCGAGCTGGCGACACGTCTGTCCCGTCACCAGGTGCTCTTCGCGAGCGAGGGCACGCTGTACCCGCTGCTCTCCCGGCTGCGCCGGCTGGGCTGGGTCGAGACCACGTGGCAGGAGTCGACGAGCGGTCCGCCGCGCCGGTACTACGAGCTCACCCCGGACGGACGAACGGCCCTCGAGCAGTTCACCCGTGCGTGGGAACCCTTCCGGCAGGACGTCGACACCGTGCTGGCAGAGTCCCGATGACAAGGACGACACCCATGTCAGAGCACCCGCTGGTCCAGGCCTACCTGGCGGACCTCGACCGCGCCCTCGTCGGGTCCGACCCGCGCGAGCACCAGGACACGCTCGACGCGGTGCGCGAGCACCTCGAGGAGGCGCTCGGGGAGGAGCCGACGTCCGACGACGTGCGTCGCGTGCTCGCCGGCCTCGGCTCGGTCGACGCGATCGCCGCGGGCACCACCCCGGTCGTCGCGCCGCCGGCGGTCACGGTCCTGCCCGCCGCGCCTGCGCCCGGCAGGGCGGACCCCGGCGCACTGGTAGCGCTCGTCGCCTCGCTCGTCGCGGTGCTGACCCTGTTCCTCAGCCCGTTCGTCGCGATCCCGCTCGCGCTCGTGGCGCTCGTCGTCGCGATCCTGCGGGTGCGGCGGCCCAGCGGCCGCTCGACGCTCGCCTGGTCCGCGCTCGTCGTCTCCGGCACGACGCTCGTGCTCAGCACCGTGCTGGGCCTCCTGCTCATCGCGGTGGGCGACAGCTCCCCCGAACCCGGCCCGGTGCACAGTGAGCCCGCGGCCGAGCGCTGACGTGGCCGCCCAGCGGTCAGCCGACGCCACGCGGGCCGTCCGCCGGGCGGCGTACCTGCAACGGCGCGCACTGCTCGCGCTGCCGCTGCACCAACGCATCGCGCTCGTCCTGCGCGGTGCGGGATCCCAGCAACCACCGGCGGCACGCACCACGCCGTGACGCCGCCCACCCGACGCGCACCCCGGCTGCGAGGCCGCGTCGGACGACCCGCTGCGCAGCCGCGACCTGAAGGAGTCCCCGTGCACCGCCCGACCGCACGGTCCACCGTGCCAGACACCGTCCCCTCCGCCTGGGCCGCGCCCGAACCCGCTCGCGAGCTCCTGGTGATGTCCGCCTCCGCCCCCGACCACTGGACGCCACTGCCGGCGGCTGAGCTCGGGCCGCGACTGGCCCGCCTGGAGTCGGGCGAGGCCCTGATCGTCACGCTCGAGGTCACCGACACGCGCCTGGCCCAGGTGGTCCGCGCCGTGCCCGGCGAGGGCACGTGCTTCCTGGTCGAGCTCACCGGCGAGCTCGGCACGCACCAGATCGGCACCAGCAACGACCCGGCGGCGGCCGTCACCGTCCTGCCGCGCGTGACGCGCCGCTGCGGTCACGCACCGCTGGTGCGCGTGGGCCCGGGCTGGCGGCACACCGCCCGGACGGCACCCGCGCTCGTCCTGTCGTGGCTGCTGCGCGGCAACGTCGGCGCGCAGTACACCGTCGCACCCTTCCTGTGCGGGGGCTCGTGCCCGTCGCAGAGGACCGCATGACGTCGCGCCCCCTGCGCAGTACGTGAGGCAGGGTGCGGCTGAGCAGGGGGCAGCCGCACCCGACGCACGACGAGGCCCCGGATCGGGGGAACCGGGGCCTCGTCGTGCTGGTCGTCGACGCGAGCGTCAACGCACTCGCGTCACTTCGTGATCGTCACTTCGCGATCGTCACTTCGTGATCGTCACAGCGTCCGTCCCGGTGCTGGCGGACAGCGTTCCGCTGCCGCCGTAGACGGCCTTGATCTGCAGCGTGCCGACGGCCGTGCCGGACACGGAGACCGTGGCCTTGCCGTTGGCGCCGAGCGTGGCCGTGGTGACGAGCTTCCACGAACCGCCCTGCTGCTTCGTGTAGACCTTCACCGAGGCGCCGGCCGTGGACGCTGCCGGGGTGACCGCGACCGTGGCCGAGATCTTCGCGCGCAGCTTGGCCTTCGACGCGGCCGAGACCGACGTCTTCGTGACCTTCTTGACCACGCTGACCGCCGTCGCCGGCGAGGTCGACGCGGCGTAGCGGGCGTCACCGGCGTAGACCGCGCGGACCGAGAGGGTCGCGGTGCTCGTCGGTGCCGTGAAGGAGTACGACGCGGTGCCCTTGCTGGTCAGGGTCGCGGTGGTGGCCGTGGACCACGCACCGGTGCCCTTCTTGACCTGCACGGTGACCTTGCCGCTCGGCTTCGTGCCGGCGATCCCGCCGGACAGCGTCACCGTGCCGGACACCCTCCCGCCGACCGTGACCGACGTCGGAGCCGTGGCGGCCGCCGCGGTCGCCCGCTTCGCGATCGTCACGTCGGCCGAGACGGTGCCGCTCGCCGCGACCTTCGCGGTGCCGTCGAACGTCGCCGAGACCGTGTACGACCCGGGCGTGAGCCCGGCCGGCAGCGCGACCTTCGCCGACCCGCCGACGAGCGTGAGCCGCTGCGACGTCGAGCCGTAGGTGAGGGTCACCGTGCCGGTGGTCGAACCGCCGACCGCGACGACCCCGGTGACCGGCGTGCCGTACACCGAGTCGGACGTGCCGAGCGCCAGCGCGATCGTCGACAGGCCCTTGGCGAGCAGGAACGAGACGACCTGCGACGACGAGGACGCGGCCGTGGCCGTCTCGCCGAACGTCGCGGTGATCGCGTGCTCACCGGCGGCGAACCCGTCGGCGACCTCGAGCGTCGCGACGCCCTCGACCACGTCGGCCGTGCCGAGCACGGTCTCGCCGTCGAGGAAGGTGACCTCACCGGCGACCTCGACACCCTCGACGGCCGCCGTCAGCGTGACCGGCTCGAGGATGCCCGGGAGCTCCGGGGCGAGCGAGAGCGTCGTCGACGTGGGCGCCAGCACCGAGACCGTGCCGGTGGCCGTCCGGCCCGAGCCCGCGGCGAGCGCCGTGAGCTCGGCGGTCCCGAGCGCCGCGTCCTGCGGGACGACGACCGCGGCCGTGACCGTGCCGTCGCCGGCGGCGACGAACGAGCCGACCGGGACGCCACCGAGCGTGAACGCGACCGACTCGGCCGCGCGGAACCCGCTGCCCGTCACCGTGAGGGTCTCGCCCGGGCCGACCTTCTCGACGCCCGGGGTGAGCGTGCCGACCGTCGCGGAGAGCTCGGCGCACGGGTCACCCTGCACGCCGTACGCGGGTGCCGGGGTCCCCGCCGTCACGCCGTCGTCCTCGCGGACGACGAGCGGCGCGAACGCGTCGGTGCCCATGACGGCGTTGCTCGTGTTGGTCACCGACACCGTGTACGTGGTCGTGGCCGCCGAGCTCGCCGCCGCGTCGCCGTAGGTGGCGACGGGGACCGTGGTGCACGTCTGGCCCGGGGCGAAGACGACCTTGGCCATCTGCATCCCGGCCTTGGCGGTCGCGGTCGTGCCGCCGATCACCGACACGTAGGCAGTGACGGGCTTCGTCGCGGGCTTCGACAGGACGACCGGGACGAGTGCCTCGTCCGGGCCGTTGCCCTCCTCGACCCGTACGGGCGCCGTGTTGACCGTGACCTCGGTCGTGGCCGTGGCCGTGCCGAGTGCGGACGACGCGAACGCGAGGTCCGTGAGGTACACGCCACCGCTGACCGAGTCGCCGAGGCCGACCGCCGCCTTGATCCGGACCTCACGCACATCCGTCAGGTCGATGTCCACCGACTCCAGCGGGAGCCGGACCTCGTGCAGCACGATCTTGCCCAGCGTCGTGGGGTTCTGCGTGCTCTGCGGGAGCCGGACCAGGGCATTCGGGTTGAGCGCCGAGACCGCCGTGGTGGAGGTCGCACCCGTGCCGTCGACGAGAGTCACCGTCAGGTCCGTGCCGGCGCCGTACGCGACCGACTCGTCCGGCGAGGCCTTGAGCGTGAGGAACTCGTGCGCCGAGGCGTCACGCGCCGAGCGCGGGACCGAGACGCGGATCTCGCCCGTGCCGTTGGTCCACTGCATGCGGGTCATCGGGCTCGCGGGGACGTCACCGCCGAAGCGGACCGAGGTCCAGTGCGGGAGCTGCGCCGAGGCGAGCGTCGTCGAGCAGTACGGCAGGACCTGCGGGACCGCGCGTCCCGACATCGACGCGCACAGCGTGGCCGTGGCCGTGCCGTACGTGCGCACCGCACCCGCCGTGGTGAACGTCGCGATGTCGGAGCGGGCGGAGGCGGGCTGGGTCGCCGAGACGCGGATGTCGAAGTCCTTGATCGAGTCGACCTTCGCACCCGAGCCGTCGAACATCGGCAGGAACTCGTCCTCGCCACCGACCGTCAGGCGGAACCAGCCGGCCATGAGCGTCGTGCCCGTGTCGTACTGCTCGTCGTCGGTGAGGCGGATGGTCGTGTCGACCGCCGCGCCCGTCGTGCCGCAGACCGAGTCGGTCGAGCGGGCCGAGGTGGCGTTGGTGCCCGACCAGTCGTCGGACGTCGACAGGGAGTACTTCGACGGCGTCCAGACCGTGTTGAAGAAGTTGTGGTTCGCACCCATGACCCACACGTCCGTGCGGAGCACGTCGTCGTCGAACGCGTAGCGCGAGTCGTCGTTCATGTGCTGGCCCTGCTGGCTCGACACGTCGCCGTCGCAGTAGGGCAGCAGCAGCATCGTCGGGATGTTCGGCGTCGTCATGCGGCCGAAGTCGACCGGGGCGAGCGGAAGGATCGAGACGATGTCGAACGGGTCGTCGAGGCCGGCGTTGAGCGTGGCCGCCGACGTGACGCCCTCACCACCGCGCGAGTGGCCCATGAGGCCGATGCGCGAGAAGTCGAGCTTGCCGACGAGGTCAGCGGGCGTCAGCTCGACGATGTCGTCGTCGAGCGCCGCGGCGGGCAGGTCCGCCGTTCCCGCGAGCGCGTCGGCGAGCGTGACGTCGGCGTCGGTCTGCGCGTCGTGCAGCGTCGTCGACTTCCCCTCGTTCGCGTCCTCGAAGATCGAGAGCGTGTCGAGGATCAGCTGGCCGCGCGCCTGCGCGCCGTAGTCGAGCGCGAGCTGGTTGTCGTTCGAGTTGATCGCGTTCGCGCCGATCGAGATCACCGCGTAGCCGTGGCTGGCCAGCGCCTCGGCGGCGCCGTCGTAGCCGGCGTAGCTCGGGATGTTGGTCTGCGTGGGCAGGCAGGGCCAGCGCGCGGGGTTGCTGCCCGCGCCGTTGCACGACGTGTGCCGGCCGTGCAGGAACAGCACGACGGGCGCGGCCTCGTCCATGTCGGGCAGGTAGACCTTGCCCTCGACCTCTCCACGGATGCCGCTGATGCCGGCGAGCTCGATGGCCTGGTTGCCGAAGGAGTACAGCGCCTTGGTGTAGGAGTACTCGCCCGGGACCGACGGGTCGGGCGTGCCCTGCGGCGCGTCGTCGATGTCCTCGGGCTCCGGCGCGGGGTCGACGTCGGCGGGCTTGACCGACGTCGTCCCGGCGTCGCTGAACCAGCCGGCCGTCACGCGCTTCGCCGTGAGGACGGAGGCGTCGTCCGTGAGGGCCGTCAGGGTGCGGCCCGAGGGGGACTCCGTCGCGAGGCCCACGGCCTTGCCGTCGACCAGCAGCGTGGGGGCGTCGCTGCGGATCTCCAAGGGACGGTCGAGGTCGAGCGTGACCTCGTACATGCCGCCGAGGTCGGTGACGGTCCAGTTGTCGCCGGAGGCGACCTCACCGTTCGTGGTCGGGGTGGCGGCAGCGTTCGCTGCTGTGGCCACCGTGGTGAGTGTTCCTGTGGTGAGCGCTACGGCGAGGGCAACCGCCGTGAGTCGGCTCGAGCGCGTCGAGGTTCGCACGTCGTTCCTTTGCTTCCGGGAGGTCCCGACGGGGGCGAACGGGACCGACGCCGACGCTACGAAGCGGCGCGCACGCTAGATGAGGTGCACATTTCCAGCGCGTAAATCATGTGCGGAGCATGTTTTCTGCGCGTTACGCGCCCGGAGCAACTACTGCCGAATCACCCAGGCGGCGGGCGCCAGTGCGCCGAGCGGGATGACCGGCGACCGAGCTCGCCGTGACCGTGGCGGGGCACGCGTCGGGCCACACGCGGGAGGATCGGGAACGACGAAGGGCCCGGCCGTCTGGCCGGACCCTTCGACATGGGTGGAGCTCCGTAGAGAGTTTGAGAACCCCTGCCCACACCTGAAAACACTGTCTTTGCGCAGGTCACGGGGCTTCTACAACCACGACCAGCGCTCCTCTGAGCCTACCGTTTCCGACTCAAGGGGGCGAGTGGTGCGATCACTTGGGATGGCTCAAACCCTCCTTCGCCCGGAGCAGGTCGACGATCTAGTGGCGCAGTACCGCGAGGGCGCAACGCTCGTGGAACTGGCATGCGTGTTCGGCGTGAACCGCCGCACAGTCGCCACCCACCTCACCCGGCGGGAGGTGACGATCCGCCGTGGACGGTTCGATCCCTCCCGCATCCACGAAGCAGCCGACCTCTACCTCAGCGGGTTGACGCTGGTAGAGGTCGGCGTGAAGGTTGGGGCGGGGCCTCAGGCTGTCCGGCGAGCGCTCGCTTCGCACGGCATCGTGATCCGGCCTGGCGGGCGCTGTGGTTCTCGCATCACGGCATCCACTGCCGTGGGCGGTTGAGCCTAGACACGAAGGGCAGGCTCACGCAGGCTCGCCTCGACGCGCGAGTCGTGGCGCTGGTGACGACGGACCGCAGCCTCGCGCAGGCGCGCACGGATGAGCAGAGCGACGCTCACGGGTCCCATGATGATGAACTTGAGCGCGTTCCAGCATGCCCACAGCACGATGAGGTGGAGCCAGCCGGGGCCGCCGTCGGCTGCCGAGCCAGAGCAGATGCTGGCGATCAGGATGTACGGAAGCGCGACCAGCATCGCCGGTATCCCCCACTTGAGTCCGCGGCGGGTGCGGATGCCAGCGAGCAGGCGGTTGCTCGGCATGTAGCGGTGCAGGTAGTCGCGGGTGCGAACGCTGGGCGTCCAGATAAGGCGGAACATGACGTGCCTCTCGTCACACGTGTTACTCCGTCGAGGAGGCAGAACGTGTGTGAGTGCCCGAAGGCCGTCCCGGAGGACCCGCAATATGAGGAGAACCTGCCTCGCCGTCCACTCTACGCCGGGGTCGGCGTTCATGGAACCCTCCGGCTTCCGCGTCGCCGCGCGCACCTCTCTGTAGGAGCGAGAGGACCCGACGATGACAAACCTGAGCCACGTAGTCCAGGACGAGCGCACAGCACGGATGGTGCTGTCGATGATCGTCGACCCAGACGACGCCGTGACGGGACGCCTCCTCGGCGAACTGGGAACGCTTGAGCTGTTTCGGCTTGCCGAGCGTGATGACGCGGTGCCGGGCCTCAGTACCATTGACGCTCAGGTGTGGCGTTCCCAATTCCAGCGCTCAGACACTCGGACACTTGAGCAGAACGTCGTCGAAGCCGAGCGCGCTGGTATCGGCACGCTGATCCCCGGCGATAGGGAGTGGCCATCCGCACTCGACGATCTTGGCGACCGACGGCCATACGTCCTCTGGACTCGTGGCACGACATCGTTCCTCGCGCGACCGCTCAGCGATTTGGTCACGATCACCGGAGCGAGGGCTTCGACCTCCTACGGCGAGCAGGTGGCCGGGCAGCTTGCCTCCGACCTCGCCAGCGCTGAGCGGATCATCGTGGCCGGCGGTGCGTACGGCATCGAAGGTGCTGCTCATCGAGCAGCCCTCGCGTCAGGCGGCGACACGATCGCGGTCGTGGCGAACGGCGTTGATCGCCCCTACCCGATAGGCCACCGTGAACTGCTTGAGCGAGTGGCTGACCTCGGCCTCATGGTCAGCGAGGTTCCACCGGGCGCAGTGCCGACGCGCCACCGCTTCATTGCCCGGGCGCGGCTGATGGCCGCGCTGTCCTCGACCACCGTCGTGGTCGAGGCTGGCGTTCGCTCTGGATCGATGACCGTCGCCCGGCATGCGCACGAACTCGGCCGCACTGTCGGAGCTGTTCCCGGCCCGGTGAACAGCGCAACGAGCGCCGGCCCCAATCTCTTGCTCGCACAGAGACTCGCTCATGTTGTCGCGCATGCGGGTGATCTGACGCGCCCGCGCCAACCGACGGAGACGAGATCGTTCAGTCACGAGGGCAGGCAGGCCCTCGCAGCATCCGATCCCCAGGCTCCCATGTCACGGGACTCGGCGCGTAGCCATCAAGGCTCCCGGTCAACGTTGTCGAGGTGAAAGTCCGCGTTCATGCTCACCGCAGGATCGGGTTTCGCTGTCAGACCTCGATCACTGCGGCCACCTGCTGGTAGACCGGTGTCCAGAGGTCGACTTCCACCTCGGGTGCCTCGATGCTGACGACGAGCGAGTAGTTGACGCCTTTGTCGCTCTGATCCAGCTTCGGCCGGTTCTTCCACCAACCTGCGACGGGGTACACAACGACAGCCTCTTTGGCCGCGAGGTCAGCGGCCGACCCCGACCAAATATCGGTGTGAAGCGATCCGGCCGAGGTCTGCTGGTCACGGCCGAAGAGCCAACCGCTCTCGGTATTGAGGGCCAGTGGCTTCTCACCTTCATCGCGTGCCTGCTTGTTGACGCGCTGGCGGAACGCGTCAAGGTTGTCCTCGGGTCGTTTCATCGCGAAGCGCAACCCATGAGAGGGGTAGACGTATCGGCCCGTCCAGCCGCGACTCGATGGGTTTGGTTCTACGAAGTACGAGAGGGTGATGCGCAGCCGAACTTCGGTCTCTCCAAGCGCGGACAACTCGTCGATGGGCCACGGCAGGCGATGCAGGTTCATCTCCCGCGCTTTCCCGCTGCTGGAATTGCCGTCACGCTCATATGGATGGATGACGGCCTCGTCCACCAGCGTCAGCGCATTGGTTGCGCTGCGGGTAGCGCGTTCCAGGCTGGGCACGCCCATCCCGTAGCGACGAAGCAAGTTGACCGCTGCTCCCTTTGTGCTCGCGGCAGTGATTCGCGCTTGCATCGCGTCCGTCCACTCAGCAGAGTGGACGATCAGGGCGCGGACTGTCTCGGGCCTCAAGTGAGGGTAGGCGGCCCGGATGTCGGCTGCGATAGCCGAGACCTGGGCCGTGGCAGCCGAGGTATCCCGGGCGGTCGTAAAGAAGCCCTCGCCAGGGTGTTGGAGACGAGTGGTGAGGATCGCGAGGTTCTCAGGTGTGTCTACCCCTGAGCCGTCAGGGGTCCGAGCAAGGTTCCCACCAGGTGCGACGACATCCGGCTTGAACGGCCACCGCTTCTGATCAAAGGAAACCGAAGTCCGACTGGTGGGCGATAGCTCACCACGGGCTGCGATCGGCACGTATCCTGCGAAGACGTCAGGGGCATGATCCATCGCGTCATGCTCCGCGTAGGCTCCAACCGCGAGCGCGTTCCACGACTGTGCCGGGTCTTCGACTCCTTCCGCATCGCTACGATCAAGGTGATTGTCCTCGGCGCGCACGTCACGGATGTTGCCAGCGGAAACGACAAAGAGCCGGGGCGTAGGCTCCTCGTCTCGGTTCAGGTAGGTGAACTTGGGGACGCTGTCATCAATCGCACGGCCGAAGGTCAGGGCATCGAGCGTGGCGGACCACGCTGTCGGACGCCCGGACTCCTGCTTCGGACGGTCCTCGACACGATGCCCTGGGTTTGGCGCAGCGGCAGGTGCAGTGATGGCCAGCATGTACACCCGGGCCCGATTCAGTGCTGAAATCTCGGGCTGATCGATCGCTCTCGCTGTCACGGCCCCGTACACATCGGGATCGTTGTCCCCAGTGTCAGGGAGCAGCTTCACTGATTCGAGCCGATGCTCCAGACGGATGCGGTGCTGAGCGCCGATTGCGGCTTGCAGGTCTCCATAGAGCGCAAGTCCAGCCATCTCGGTGCCGTGTGCGTGGATCGCCACATCTTTGCGCCAACTTGGCTCAACCGCGTGAAGGTCGTCGGCTGCGAGTGAGTCTTCCAGTAGCGGGTGTGCGGCCTGCACGCCACGGTCGAGGAGGCACACCACGGGAGCGTCGGTTCCAGCGTGCTCGACGCGAGACTGCAACTCGCGCACCCAGTCGCGTTGTTCGAATGCTGATAACCCTGGAAGGAACGAGGCTACTTCGTGGGGGCGACGCAGCTCGGCGATGTCGTCGATGCTCCGGAAGGTCATCGCGAGTTGTTCACTCGTGGCGCGGATGAGCACGACCGTTCGGTCACCGAATCCGAGGTAGTGGTCGCTCACAGGGAGGTTATGCAACTGGGCGTACGCCGTCAGTCGGGCGTACTCCTGGCCGTCAATGGCTCTGAGCCAAAGTTCCCACCAGCGGGATTCGGTGGGGCTATTCGGGTATTCGTCCGCAGGGTCCGTCCACAGCTCTCGGATCGTTGCGCGACGGATCGAGGCAATACCCTCGATAAGAGCCGCGTGCTTCGGCTTCCCTTCTGCGACCTCGGCCGTCTGGACGTACTGCTCAAGTTTCTTGAGGAAGAACTCCTTCTGCCCTTCGGGGATGAAGACCGTCGCGTTTGCGATCTCACCTGCTGGGGTCGATTCCTGTTGGACAGCAACAAGCTCTGGCTGGGCACCAGGCCGACGCGACTCCAAGCTCTCGAACATCAGGTCGAGGCCGGGGAAGGAGGCGAAGGTGAGGTACGTGCCTGTGGTTTCAGGCTCATCTACAGGGGGCGCCCAGGCGGCCTCGAATTCTTGAGTCAGGCGCTTCCCGTGCTCGCTCCGGCTCCCGCTAAAGCCACCGCCTCGGCTCGTCACCGGCGTCGTGATAGGCGTGAAGGACTCAGACGCGGGCGGCGTGGGCACCAGGATGTGCGGACGGTCTCGCTCAGCCATCTCCGCTAGTTTGCCCCGTCAGTCCGACGCTTGGAGCGGGGACGTTCTTCCAAAGCGATGACAACATCATCGGTACGCACTTGGGTGCGTCCACCAAGGACGGTTCGCTTAGCGGCGTTCTCGGCTGCTGTCGCGATCTCAGCGTGACTCAGACCACGAGCTGCTGGGATGATTCGTGTCCAGCTCAGGTTGTAGATGTGGAATGACGCAAGCCGGTTCTTGATAACTGACTCCACTGCCGCGTCGTCCGGCAGAGCGAAGTCCATTACGGTGTCGAACCTGCGGAACAGCGCGTTGTCCAACAGGCTGGGATGGTTCGTTGCAGCAATGATGACGCTGTCTGACGTGTCCTCTTCGAGGAACTGTAGGAACGAGTTGAGTACTCGACGAATCTCCCCTACGTCATTCTGTGCGGCGCGGTCGCCACCGAGCGCGTCAACCTCGTCGAAGAGGTAGACACCACGAGTCTCGGCGAGCGCATCGAATACAAGACGCAGCTTCGCGGCAGTCTCTCCCATGAACTTCGTCAGCACTGTATCCAGTCTGATCGAGAACAGCGGAAGTCCTAGTTCGCCCGCGATCACGCGCGCAGTAGATGTCTTCCCGGTGCCTGGCGGCCCAGTGAGCAAAAGACGCCGGGCAGGGGTCAGGCCATGTCGTGCCAGCGCGTCACGCTGTCGCTGTTCCAGCAGTACGTGCGTCAGTCGTTCGTGAAGTTTGTCCGTGAGCACAAGATCGCTCAGTCTGGCCTCGGGGTACGAGACGTTCAGCAGCGCCCCGAGCTCACCCTTCGGCTGAGCGAACGGAACCACGGCGGCGATGCGGGCGCGTTGGCCAGATCGCTCACGGAGGTCGTTGACGAGGTCGCGAAGCTCCTGGGCGAACTTCGACTGCCCGGCGCGTGCGGCTTTGGCTGCGACCTGCATGGCCACCGCGTAGAACTGCGGGTCGTCCCCGTCGGCGTGGCTCTTTACGAGTGCCTTGAGCTGATCGTTGGTCGCCATCAGGGGACCTCCTCTCAGTGGCACGCCTCCAAAGCCGGGTGGTGATCTTCTAAGCGTACCGGTAGGGACCTCTCGCTGCGGGGAGCACCTGCCGAGAGAGACAAGGTCGTGCCAGATGCTCCCTCCGCCCACGACACGGGTCAGTTCCAGGCAGGTGGACGACGCTATCCTCCGCAGATCGCCCGCCCGCCACGGGACCTACAGCGAGCGGCCGGGCGATCTGTGCTCGACCGGCTGGTGCATGCTATGTCCTGTGCGCGTACCTGCGACTTCGGTCGCCTGCGTCAGCGCGGATCGCGCCCTCGCAGCGTCGATCTTCTGGGCAGCCGACTCGGGTGGCGCACCGAGGGGTGCGTCGTCGGTGATGCGGTAGCGGTCTCGGTAGGCGGCGACCACGCGTGCGGACTTGCACCAGGCCGCGGCTCGTCGTCGGTCGTTCGGCTGCGCTCCAAGGGCCTTCGTCCACGGCACGTTATCGGTCAGCGCGTCGTCGAGTACGGCGGCGGCGCGCGCCTCTATCAGTGCCTCTCGCTCATCGAGAGCTGCTCGCATCTCGGCGTCGATGACTCCATGCGCCCGTGGGAGGAGACCGACGATGAGTCGCGATGGCTTGCAGGTCCGGCCTGAGCCTGCGGGGCGTCCGGTCGCCCGCTCGACCCGGTAGTGGAGGACCGCGGCGATGTCGTCGGCGTCGCCGAACCCGCGTGCAGCGACGAGGCGCGGCAGCAGCACATCGACATCGTGATGGTTCGCTTCAGCCCGGCGAAGTTCAGCCGCGAGTGGGCCGAACGCCTCGGACTCGATGGCACTCTCGGTCTGTTCGTTGGTTAGCCCGGAGTTGCGAATGAGGGTGGCCCAGCGGTCGCGTTGGGCTGCGGCCGCGATGGTCTCGTACTCGGCTGCGAGCTGAGCGATCGAGCCCCACTGCTCTTGCTCGGCGACGATGGTCTCGTGCGCCGAGAGTTCGGCACCGCTGTGCTGCAGAACGCCGTAGAGCACGCTTCGCGCGGTGGCATGCGGGTCGTCGCCGGGGTGTGGCTGTGCGTGGTCGTCGGCGCGGTCGAGCGTCACGTAGGCATGGTTTGAGTGCCGTCCTCGGGTCATAGCGACGTAGAAGGTTTCCCTCGTCGAGGTCGGTTCCACCAGAACGTGCGCAGTGTCGGTCGTGACCCCTTGGGCGCGGTAGGCGGTGACTGCGTAGCCGAGATCGACATGCTCGGCCACATACGAGGCTGGAAGCACGATGCTGCCGCCGAACCTGCGCCCACGCCTGCGAGCTCTGATGGTTCCGTCGTCGCGGACGGTGGTGCCGGTCCCGTAGTCGCGTGCGATCGTGATGGTCCCGTCGTCGCCGACGGCGGTGACGGCCCAGATGTCGCCGTTGCGCACCCAGTCCCGCCCGGCCAGTGTGCAGAGTTCGCGCTTGTTGAGTCGCGTGATGATCGTGTCGCCGACGCATGCGGCGGTGCCGTCGCGCAGCCGCACTTCGCGGTCGGGGGTCAGTGTCTCGTTGAGGATCAGGTCGGCACGGGCACGACCGTTCAGCGTGGTGACGTCTTCGCGGGTTTCGGCGATCAGCACCGAGACGAATCCGGCGTCGCGGTCGGCGCGCCAGGCGTTGTAGGCCGCGTCAGTCATGGCCTCGGCGTCCCCATCTGTGATTCGCTCGTGGACGAGGTAGCTGTCGATGGCCGCCGTGTGCCCGTGACGCAGTTCCAGTGAGGCTGTCTTCTCCCAGGCGTGGGTGAAGCGGTGAACGTCGACCAGTTCGGGGGTGTCGGTCCGGTCTCGGGCGATCATCGCGAACGCGCCGCCGGCGTCCACGGATTGCAGTTGGGCGTAGTCGCCGACGAGCAGCACCTTCGCGCCCGCGGCTTGGGCGAGGTGGGTGATGCGGTCCAGTGACAGGGTGCCGGCCAGGGATGCTTCATCGATGATGACGAGCTGGCCCGCCTCGAAGGTGGTGCCGTGGATGAGGTGGTTCTGCCACCACTTCGCCGTGTTCTCCGTCTCGATTCCGAGATCGTCGGCGAGGACTTGTGCGGCGACCGCTGACGGCGCGAGCCCGACGACGGAACCGGGGCCGTGCTCGGCTTCCCAGGCGCGGCGGAGCGCGTTCATGGCGGTGGTCTTGCCTGCCCCGGCAGGACCGACCAGCACGTCGAGCATCCGTCCCGACACCGCGATGCGGGTCAAGGCATCGGCTTGGTCGTCGCCGAGCATCCGACCGTCCGCGTCGGGTCTGCGCGTGATCTTCTCGACCGTCGCGAGCTGCACCGTCGGACCGGCCAGGTTCGCTGCTCGTTCCAGGAGTCTGTCCTCCGCCGCGAGCTGGGACTCGGAGGTGAACACGGTCGAGCTCTTCGGCCGGAACACCGAGGTGCCGTCGGGCCGACGGAACACAACCGGGGACGCGGCGAGTTCGGGCGGCGTCAGCCGAAGCGAGACGAGTTCGGCGGCGTCGGCGACCATCGCGACGATGGCTTCCCGGTCCTGCGTGGTGGCGAACCGCCAGCCCATCGTCTGCCGGGATGCCTCGGCCATGAGATTCCATCGCCGCCAGGTCGAGCGCTTCTGACCGACCTCCTCGACGACCGAGCGCCCGAGCTCGCCGATCACGTCGAGTGGCACGTCGTCGGCGCGTAGCAGGAGCGGTTTGTCGTTGTCGGTCATCTCGCGTGCCCACGTCGTCGCGTCCCGACCGAGAGTCTTGGATGCGCGATCCCGCCACTCGGCGGTCAGGTCAGCCAAGGATCGGACCTGCTTCTCAGGCCTCGTGGCCAGCGTGGCCTGGGCTCGCAGCTTGAGGATCGTCGCGTTCGATGGTTGGTGTCTGTGATGGGCAACGTACTCGGCGATGAGCCGGTTCTTCTCGACGTCGATGTGACGGGCACGGGACGAGAACTCCGAGACCAGCTCTTCCGGAACCCCGGTGATCGCCCACGCCGGATTCCGGTCCCGCCCCATCTCGCGCTCCTCCCACGAGACGCCGAAGGAGCGCGTCATATGGTCGGCGAACACGGCTTCGTGTAGTTCGGAGAGGGCAACGACGGCGGCGTGCATCGGTCTGCCGTCAAGCGAGCGCCATTTCCCATCGACGACGGTCTTGGCCTTGTTGCTGATCACCACGTGCGTGTGGATGTGGGGGTCGCCGGCGCGGGAGTCGAAGTGATCGAAGGCGGTGGCGATGAGCCCGGTGACATCGACTTGCGCAACCGCGCCGTCTCCGGCGGTTGCGCCCGCGCGGGTGGCTGCAACTTCACGTTCCATGAACGCAACCACCTCCGCAACCGCTCGATGGTGCGCCTCCCCGATGAGTGCTTGGACCCCGGCGTCGGCGACTGCCCACAGCACCGATGCGGACTTCGGGATGGAGAAGGTGAAGTCGAAGCCTGCGACCGCACGCCGTGTGCTGTGAGCTGTCTCCTCGGCAACGATCTGCGCGATGGCCTCGCCCTTGGCCCCAGGTGTGAGCGTCTGGTCAAGAGCGGCGATCCGTGCCTCGATCCGCTCGTCCTGGCTCTTGTACGCAGGGAAGCCCAGGCCGAGCTTGTCGCCGGTGATCGGATCACAGCCCGTGCCCATCAGGAGCTGGAGTTGGTCTTCTGATACTCGGTCGCCCACCTGAATCTCGCCCTTGCCGAGGGCCGCTACGCCTGCGCCGAGCCAGCGGCCGGGCGGTGTGCCTTCTTCCATGTAGTAACGAGTGAGCGGCGTCGAGAGCGGCCTGTTGCCGTCGGCTGCCGCGACCGTCTTGAGCAGGTACTTGTAGCCATCACCTGCCGACATCACGCGCATCGAAACCGTCATGCTCACCTCCGTTCCTGGCGAGCAGGTGAGCACCCGCACCCGGTGACTTCTGAGCCGGTAGTGCCCGGCTCTTCTACCTCGACCTGCAAGACGCGTGTGGCCTCGGATGGCGGTCGGAGCCGAGGCCGGAGATGGAGGACCTCAGGCGGCGGCAAGCGGGTCTCGGTTGAGCAGCGAGCGCGTGTCGGAGTCGTGCACCTGACAGGTGACCAGCTCGGCATCAGCCTCCGGATGAGGCGTTGCCGAGGACGACCGTCACCGGAGCAGACTTCATGCACGACCTCAACGCCAGCGGTGGCCCAGGACTCAGGATCGGATCGCTCTTCAGCGGCTACGGCGGCCTCGACCTCGCCGTCGAGCACGTCTTCAACGCCAAGACCGTGTGGTTCTCCGAACTCAACGAGCCCGTCGCCCGCGACTTCGCCCGCCACTGGCCCGACGCGCCGAACCTCGGCGACATCACGACCATCGACTGGCGTCAGGTCGATGTGGACATCCTTATCGGCGGGTTCCCGTGCCAAGACGTTTCGACGGTAGGCAAGCGCGCCGGTCTCGCCCCGGGTACGCGCTCGGGTCTGTGGGCGCACATGGCCGTGGCCATCGACGCGCTCCAGCCCGAATGGGTCGTCATCGAGAACGTCCGCGGGCTGCTGTCCTCACCCGCGACACGGCCACCCGCAGAAGGAGACGACCATGACCGACGCAACCCCGGCGATGCAACCCCCGACGGCGCAACCCTTCGCGGCATGGACGCGACCTGTGGCATCTGGGAGACAACGCAGCTCGACCTCTACGGGCTCTCGGCGCCGTTCTCGGTGATCTGGCCGACCTGCGGCTGGATGCGCGATGGATCGGCCTACCGGCTTCCCATATCGGCGCTCCTCACCAACGCTTCCGCATCTTCGCCCTCGCCCGGCGCACTGTTCCGCACCCCGCTGGCGACGGACTCATCGCGAGGCGGGGAGACTCTCGACCAGGTGCGAGCGAGGCGCGGGACGATCGCGCTGTCGCACCAGATCATCGACTTCGCGCTCCACGGACCGGCTGGCTCACCGACCAGGAGAACCGACTCGGAGACGCTGTGGTCCCTGATCGACGGACTGTTCAGCGCTGGGGACGCTACGCCGACGCCATCGCCCGCTGGGAACACATCACCGGACGGTCAGCACCCGCGCCAGCCCTCCTGAACGACGCCGACGGCCCCCGCCCAGCACCCGCGTTCGTCGAATGGCTCATGGGTTTGCCGACTGGGTGGGTCACCGATACCGACCAGCTGACGCAGAATCAACAGATCACCGCGCTCGGCAACGGAGTGCTTCCGCTGCACGCTGTCACTGCTCTGCGGACGCTGAAACTCTCGGGCCGGCCGGGCCATCTCTAGTCGTCGTACGATGCGGCGGGTAGCAGCGCCGCAAGTTCGGGGGTGCCGTAGGTGAGGAAGACCAGGTCAGCGTCGTCGCTCTCATCCCAGGTAGCACGGTCGAACGTCACCGGCAGCGGGGCGAGCGGCGACAGGTCGAAGTACTCCTCGATGTCGTGCACGCCATCGTCTTTTCGGAAGGACAGAGCTGAGAGTGCTTCCGCCGGAGGCTTGAGCCAATACACCCGAGGACGGGAAGTGTCGGGCTCGAAGGCATCACTGGTTAGGCCGTTCGCGGTGAGTACACGTTCCAGGTCTCGCAGAGACGTACCGCCCTCCAGCGTTGGCGGCTGCTTGATCCGACCGCCATCGCCGGGTTCGCCCATGTCGTCGTTGCCGACAGGCTCACTCTTGATGTCCTCGACCTGCTGGCGAATCTGTCCGACTTCGGAGTCGATCTCGGTGGTCGTTGCGTGGCCAGTCAGTGCCAGACGCTCGATAGCCTTCTCAATATTGGCGAGCACTGGGGCTGCGTCGCCCACGATGTCGGTGAAGTCGCCATAGTCCTCGGCGATGCCCTTGTACACCTGCTCCTCAACGGTGTCAGCGTAGAAGTAGTTGCTGATGCGGATGTCCTTGTACGACGCGCCAATGCGGTCGACGCGCCCGATCCGCTGCTCAACACGCATGAGGTTCCAAGGCATGTCGTAGTTGATAAGCCGCCCGGACGTTTGCAGGTTCAGACCTTCACTCATGGAGTCTGTGCCGATGAGAACTTCAAGCTCACCACTGCGGAACCTGGTCTTGATCTCCGACTTCGTAACCTCGGTCCAGCTTCCAGACTCGACGTTGTAGACCTCACCACCCCGGCCCGAGTAGCAGCCGAGGCGGCGGTACCCCGCCGTGCGCAGCCGGTCACGGACGTAGTCCATCGTGTCGGCATACTGCGTGAAGACAACCACCGACGAGTACGTGTTCAGCGCCTCAGTCACGTCGGCAACGAGTTTGCTGGCCTTGCTGTCTTCGCCAGTGATGCTGTCCAGGTCTTGGAGGAACGACTTGAGTTCGGCGATCTCATCGCGGAGCCGGTCGGCCCTCGTGTCGAACACCTCCGGCTCGAACAGTGAGCCTTCGACATCTACGTTGTCGTCATCAGTGAGAAGCTCAGCGAGGTTCTTGCCGTCCTCCAGCACACTCAGCCGACGGCGAAGAGACCGTTTGATCGCTTCGAACGAGGAGGTCAGTCGGCGGCGATAGACGGTCATGATGAACCCGAGCGCCTGATTGCCAGCCTCGGCCATGTAAGCGTTGTAGTGGCGGCGGATGTACTCCTCGATCCGCTCATACAGGCGTCGCTCGTTCGGTTGTAGCGGGATGAACTCATCTTTGACGTGGCGATACGGGATCACCACATCGTCAGGGATGATCCCCGCTGCCTGGTAGTCGCGCATGGTCTTTCGGGTGTTGCGGAAGACACGATCCCGCATCGGAGTGTGGCGACGGAGCCACTTGTCCATCCACTCCGAGGTCTCGTTCGGGAACTTGGCCTTCAGGTCCGCGCTCGGCGGGTTCCCGGCTAGAGCCGTAACCACGTACGCGCCCGTCCAGCCGAGTGCGTCGTCGATCTCCCGTTCGAGGTCAGCGTCCCGCTCGGCCTGCGGGTCGGCGAAGTAGTCCTCCAACATGGCGCACAACAGGTCCCAGTGCCGGTGCATCGGGTCGATTGCCAGCAGCTTGAAGTACCGAATGAAGTCCTCGGCGCTGACGCCCCACCGACCCTTGAGCCCGAGCAGGGAGATCAAGTCCCAGGCTTCATGTGGGTTCATCTGCATCGGTGTTGCCGTGGCGAGGTACAGCGCCCGCCACATCTCCTTGTCGCGCATCTCTTGAAGTAGCGCCAGCAATGAGTTCGGAGTGTCGGTCGGCTTGGAGCCACGTCGCCGGGCGTGATGAGCCTCGTCAACCAGGACAACGTCCCACGGACCGGCGTCGAGTATCTGCCGCCGGCGGTCGCGACGCCGAGCAAGATGCGACGAAGCGAGCACGATGGGGAACGCGGACCACGGATTCGCGTTCGGACCGACTGGGATTGGCGCATCGTAACGATCTACGAAAGCACCCTTGTCGAAGCGGGCCACATCGAGGTTCATCTTCTCGTGGAGTTCCTCTTGCCACTGCTTCATCACGGAGGCGGGGACGAGCAGCAGTGCCTTCTTCGCCCGGCCCGATGTGAAGAGTTCGCGGAGGACCATGCCCGCTTCCACGGTCTTGCCGAGCCCAACCTCGTCGGCGAGCAGGTAGCCGCGCGGGTAGGTGCTCACGACACGGCTAATGAGCTCCGCTTGGTGCGGGAGAGGCTGCGCCCATGCCGATCCGACGCCCGTCCAGGGCGACGCGGTTGGTGCATCGCGCAGTGCGACGAGCTCGTCCCATGCTGCCTCGACATCGAACTCCTCGGTGTCGTCTTCGGACGAGGTCGGCGTCTCCAGAGGTGGCGAGACAACGCCGGGTGGAAGCGGCGGGGTCTCGGGGGCGTGCTCGATGAGGTGCTTCCGCACTGCCGACGGCAGGTCTATGACCGCCCATCCTGCATCAGCGTTGTCGGTCCAGTGCTTCTCGAAATCAAGCACCTTGTGGACACCCAGGTAGTCCCAGATCGGCACATTCCAGGATGGGTAGGCGTCGAACGTCTCATGGTTCCTCGCCCAGGCCGTCACCGACGAGTTGTTCGATCCGTTGAAGGCGACTCGATTCCCGTACCGATCCGCGAAGATGCCGTACTTGGTGTGGAAGTATCGTCCCGACTGTAGGTGCGTCAGCAGCTCACCGTCTTCTCCCCTCGGGACACCGACACGAATCTCAAGCCTGTCCGTGGCGACCATCCACGCAAGCACGCTCAGATGCTCGCTCTGCACGATCCGCGTCCCGGCAAGGTCCGGATCAGCGAGCAGCCTCGCCGCCACTACGTCGTCGAGCGGCTTGCCCTCGATGACGGCGTCCACGTCTCGCTGCGCGAGTTGCGCACCGACGATGAGGCGCATCTTCCCACCGTTCGCGAGGAAATGGGCGGTGCCCTGTGCCGCGTACTGAAGCTCGGACGCTGACCAGTAGCCCACGGCTCTGTCGTAGGTCACCGCCCGAGACAGCAACGGTAAATAGAACGTCTCGAACGGGTGGTCGTCCGGCGAGTAGGTTGCTCCCAGATCAACAAATTGGAACGAATCCGGCGACGAAATAGAGTCCCCTGAGGACAGCTCAGAACTCGCCGGTCCGCCAGGTGGCGCCGACGATCCAGGTGATAGAGCGTCGCTGTCGTCCAGTGTCATGTCACACCACGTCGAACAACGTGTTCTCATTGGGGTCTGTCTGTGCGGCCATCTCCTCCGCCTCCGGTAGAACCACATCATCGAAGTAGAGCGTGCAGAGTGTGTCGATGAGCCCAGCCTCCGGCACCACCCAAGCACCTTTGACCTTGGTACGTGGGATCGCGTTCGCCAGACCTTGCAGGGTGGAAATGAACCCGGCATCGCTGGTGTAACCGTGGCGATCGAGGAAGCGCTTGGCGGCCTGCTGGCCGTCCACCTCGGCAATGTAGAGCGCAGTGTCGACAGCGTCAATAATGTACTCGAACGAGGATGCTTCAGGTGTGACGCCGGGAAGGCCCGAGTCAGCACCGCGCCGCAACCGTTCCTTCGGCGTTAGCAGTGTGACTTTCCCGGACGACTTCGACACGATCTTTGCACGCTCCAGGTCGTCCACATCTAGGCCCCCCACGGCAAGGGCAAGCAGTCTGGCCGTATCAAACGGGAACTCCCGCGCGCCGAACGTGTCCCACGCCAACAGGACGAAGTCAGTGAGGCCATCGACCTTCGCCGCCTTTCCAACAAGGCGGGATCGGCGAAGGTCTACGATCTCCTCACGAGCCAAGGCGAGAGCGTCTTCAGGACGGAGCAACTGGTCTCGTCCATCAGCGTCCGGAGTAGAAGAGTAGACGGGCCAGTTCTGCGAGATCACGGACAGAGTTGGGCCGTATGTTGAGAGCAGTAGGTCCACGCCGTCGATACCGTCATGCTGGAATCTTGTTGCTGCATCACGTGCTGCGAGACGAATATCCTGCTCGATGTCATCCAGGTACGTTCGGTGTTCTGTCTCCCGATCCTCCCGCTTGCGACACACGAGCATGATCGTCGATGCCGCCGAGTTCATGTTCGCTTGATGGAGTGAGGTCTCGGCCTCCGTGTTGACGGGCCACGAGGTCTCGATGGTGAAGCCGGCCTGCAGCAAGCCCATGCCGAGGGTGTCCCACGCCTCGGCTCGTTTGTGAGTGAACATCACCGAGAGGACTCCGTCGTCTGCCAACACTCGGCGGGATTCGGCGAAGATAGAAGTCATTTTCGACTCATAGTCAAGATCGGCGAGTTCGTTCTTGCGTGGTCCCATCGCCGCGAAACGAGCTGGGTTCGCCACCGCCTCGTTGTCCTTGTCGGTGAGTTCATCCCGGAAGTAGTCAGGAACGAGACGCCCCAGCGTGCGCTTCTCCCAGACGTAGAAAAAGTCTGCGAGTTCTGCATACATCACGTTGTTGTAGTAGGGCGGGTCCATGCAGATATGCGTCACCGAGCCGTCATCCAGTGGAAGGCTTGCCGCGCTACCTTGCGTAACCGTGACCTGACGCTCAAGTCGGTCGTTCATGCCGAGCTCTGCCGATCCGGTCTCGTCGAGCAGGCGGGCGATCCCACCGTAGGCATCTGTTAGTTGGTCGAGGCACCACGAGTAGAGGGCGGTTGCGCCTTCGAACTCGGCGAATGTCCACTTGAACGCGAAGTCATGCCTCTCGAAGACGCTTCGCATCACTTGTTTTGAGACGTGCCATGAGCCAAGTCTCGAATTGTAATTGAGGGCCTTGCCCTGCATCAGAGCCAACTCGAAAAGCACCTGGTCAGCAGCATGGCCGAGAGCCTCGCGCACCTCGGGCACGAGGCGCGCGAACTCCTCACCAAACGTGCCATGTACGAGCGCTTGGCGAGGAGTGAAGAAATCTACCCAACGATCGAGACCGTAGTGTTTGGGGCGCAGATCGTTCCCTTCAGGAAACTCCTCGGTGGGCAGGATTCCGGTATCAAACCACTCTTCCTTCACTTCGTGGAAAGTGCGATTCGCAGATTCCAGTGCCCGAAGGTCTACCTCATTAGGTGCTCGGAAGGTACGCTCACCGGATGGCTTTCGGACAGCCACGGCATAGAGCAATTGGTGCATCTCACCGTTCTGAGCTGCATCTTTGATGTAGTCGGCATCGATTACAAGGTTGTCGTATGGAGAGACTGCCTTGCCTCGTGCCATTGTCCCGATGCTGGCATCAGCTTTGTCCACTTCACGCCCCAGAATCACCTCGAAGCGTGGCTCTCTGAGTTCGACCCCTTCAACGGACGTGATCATCCGGACAGCGGCCTCTTTCCCCGCTGCTTTGCGTAGCCACTTGTCTGTCAGCAGTGGCACAAGTCGCCCGGTTCGGGGGCAAGGGACAGCGTTTGTGAATAAGTAGGTTGCGACAACCTCGCCCTCGCCGCTCGGGAAGAACTCCTTGAGGCGCTTCTCCACGCGATTGACGAGAACGCCGCCCCATTTCTTGATTTCGGGTAACAGGTCGAGACCCCGGGTTGCAGGTATCTCAACGCCTGCCTTCAGCACGCTGGCCGCGACTCCGTTGAGGTCGTTCGCGACGACAGGTAGCCCCAGTCGACTCGCAGCCCATGGGATTGAACCCCCACCCGCAGTGGGGTCAGCGACTACGGGCAGTGTGCCCCAAGTTCGACGAAGAAGAGCGTGCAGGAGATCAATGTCGCTCCTCGGGATCGCGTTACGGAAAGCCTGGCGGTATGTGTAGGGATTCGCCACCCGAACGCCGCTAGCAACCGCCGCATCGTAAATACGTCGAGCAGAGATCGGATCACCCCAGATTCCTACAAGCCGTAGCAACCAACCTCGGTATGCAGATTCAGTGCGTACTTCCGGCGCTTCTGGGAACGATTCGGCTAGCTCTTCGGTCCATGCCGGCATGACGCCCGCGAGTGCGACAGCAGCGGAGGCTACAAGTGGTCGACGAGCCCACCAGATGTGAAGGAACGAGAGCGGTGGTAAGGCTGAGGCTGCTCCGCGCTCTCGCCGGGACTCGATTCCGAGTTCTGCGACAGGTAGCCAGTCCTCGATGAGGACTCGTGGTCTTGAATTGGTCACGTTGTGTCCTTAATCTGCGAGGAGGGTTCGGAGTGCTTTGCGGGCGCGGTTACCATCGAGGCCCATGCACTTGGAGTACCAGTAGTAGGTCTCTTCAACGCTCATGGCGTTGATTCCGGCCACGAGGGCTCGGACTCTCTCGTGCTTGGCAATGGGTTGGGTCGCGAGCAGGACCAGCGCAAGGCGGACCCCCTCGGCTTCGCCTAGGCGAATGGGCGCCTTACGTTTGAAAGCCAGCACGCTCGGCTGGTGTCCGGCTTTGCGAACCGCGACGAACAGTGCATCGACCACGCGACCAGCTTGAACGGGTGTGGCAGTGGTCACCGGCGCGGTGATCGAGTTGCCGCTCTCGCCGTAGGTCTCTTCGAGCGTCACTCCGAAGGCTTCACCTCGGCCCGGCCTCACGACGAGTCGGAACCCTCGGACGCCTTCGACCAACGCGAGATGGGATGCAGGGCGGAACCGCTTGACCGCGCTCACTTGCTCACCTCGGCCGTCATGGTGGTGCTCTTCATACCGAGATTCTTGACGACCGTGTGAATCTGGCCGAACTGAGCATCGGTGATGTCCAGGGCGGGGGCGAAACGGAAGACGAGGGTGACCTCGCCCGCTACCTTGTTCGCTCCGGCGACGGTCTTCTTCACATGGTTGTAGGCGGACTGGAAGTCTTGACGGTCGGCGGCGCCCTGGAACTGGACTCCACCGTTGACTCCCTTGAACTCGGCGCGGATCGTCGCGCGAACGGTGATGTGCTGCTTCTGCAACATCCCGAGCAATGCCACGGCGAGGTCGATGTCGCTGGTGCCTGAGGCCTCGTCGGCGGTGACCTTCAAGGTCATCGTGCTTACCGTCGGAACCGTGAAGTCCGAAATCTGATCGAGGAGGCTCTGCATTGCCGCGCCGCCCGGGCCGGCTGCATTGAAGGTCTTCGAGTTCGGAGTGCGGGTCGGCACCTCGATCTCTTGCGCGTCGGCGGCTTCCCTGCTGAGGATGCGCAGACCGTCGAGCCCCTTGTCTTTGATCGCGGATGGCGACAGTGCCCGAACGCCAGGGCCGGGATCTGCATCGAGGACAACGAACCACTTGTAGTCACTGGCTTGTACCGCAGTGGCGAGCAGTTCGAGGACGTCGGTCTTGGTGGGCTCGCCGCCGCACTGGGCTTCGAGGCGGGAACGTATCTCGCCTCCGGTGAGGTAATCGTTGGTGATGACGGCGCGCAAGTCGGTCTGGGTCGGCTTGCGAACGAGTAGACCTCGTGACTGTGCTTCGGAAGCAGTCATCACCTCGGCGTCAGGCTTCATCTCGGGCGAGAACCCGGCCATCGTGCTTGCCGTGTAAGTCTTCCCCGTGGCCGCGTCGTAGTAGACCCAGTTCTCGTTCTTCACGCCGTTGACGATCGCTTCGCGAATCAGGTTTGGGTTGCGGACGATCTGGATCGTGTGGTCTGTCCAGAAGTAGTCGGCGATCGAGCGTGTGGTGGCGGAGCTTGCAGCGTGCCAGGTCTTCGACCGGAGGTACGAGGCAGTGAACGGACTGCTCCGAATCTTGTCCTCGTCTTCGAGCAAGCTCAACACCGCTGAGGTCGCATTCTTCGTGTCCCCTTGCGCCTGAGCCGGGAGCTCACGGTGGCGGAGGTACCCGGTCGCCTTGTCCCCAGAGGGAAAGTAGATGTGCTTGTAGCAGCGGGTCACCGCGATACGGGCATTGAGCGTGGCTTCCTTGTTGTAGACCTCCACCTTCTTGCGCACCTCGGCGCTGAACTGTGCGAGTCGAGCGGCGTCGCTGGCGAGGTTGTTGGATGCAATCAGAGCTCGTGCTCGATCTTTCAGCACTTCGATTTGCTCTTCATCGGGGACTGCAAACACCACGGCATTGCGGTAGGTCCGCGGGCTGCCGACGGAGCCGACCTTGTCCAGCATCTCAACGACTGCGGAAGGTGGCTGCTCTGCGCTCTTCTGCGTGACAGCCACGACGTTGTAGTCAAGTACGACCACTCGTAGCCCGGCTTCGTCGTGAACCTCGGCGGGACCCGACGGGAAGTGCACAGCTTTGGCGCCACCATCGTTGGCGAACGCGTTGCGGATGAGAGTATCGACCATCGCCGCAACAGCGGTATTGGCGACGTTGCGCTTCTCGGTCTCGATGATGGCGTTGACGTTCGGCTCGATGTTGAAGCGCCACCGCCCGCCGTCGAACGATAGATGCCAGAAGACTTTCTCGGACTCCGTGAGTGCTTTCTCGAAGATGGCGGTGTCTTCGCCTGGGCGGAGCGTGCCGACGATCCAGTCGTTGCGGCCTGCTCCTGCGGTTGCCACCATTTCAAGCGAATGTGTGAACACGGTGCGTGCGACGCGGGTGGTGTATGCAGGTTTGCCGGGGAAGACATCAGCGTCCACTGCTGCGGAGTGCGACTTCTTGCCTGCGAAGTCTCCCTCAGCCACGGATGCGTACTCGGCCCGTCCGAGACCATCGGTGAGATGGTTCAGCACCGGGTCGTTGTCGTAGTCGATGTCGCCAACGTTGATGATCGCGGTGTCATCGTTCGTCGCGTAGATGTGTGCCACGACCTCAGCCAGCAACTTCAACGCGCCTCTTGCTCGCTGGAACTGTGTGATGTTGCCCAGGCGCTTGTCCAGGACACGGACGAGCTCGGGGTGGAACGGGTACGTCTTTGTGACCAGCTCGCCATAGGTCGCAGGGTGCTCGGCACCGCCCGCCAACTGCTCGGTCTTGCCGAGTGTCTCGTACAGGTCTCTGTAGGCGTCACCAGCGGCAGCCGCAGCATCTTGATCGACTGAGGCAAAGATGCGCTTCTTGAGGATTTCGCCGATCTCGTTGTCGTCGGCAGGGCGGATCACCGCGGACGGTTGCACGGCGCGAGTCAGTACGTCGCCGGTCTCTTCCGCTGCCTTGACCGAGGCGGCGTTCGCCGCGTCGGCCCGTTCCTTCTCGTCGCCGGTGAGGTCGCTGATCTCGGTGGTCTCTGCACCGAATGCGTTGGTGGTGGCCGCCAGGGTGATGATGACTGAGACCCGATTGGTCGGGTCAGACGCGACCTCGAACAGGTTCCCCAGGAACACCGGGATCGCGCGCGCCATTCGACGCACGTCCTCGCTGCCCGAGGAGGACACCGCTCGCAGGTACTTGGCGATCTCGTCCACGATGACGATCGTTGGCTTGCCGCCGAACGCCGCCTTGATGGTGCCCGTTCCCGGCGCCGTGCGCTCGCCGTCATTGGCAGCCATCACAGAGAAGGCGTCATCGCCGATCTGTGCCGCCAACTCACCCCACAGCGTGTAGGTGCGGTGGCCATCAGTGTCGACCCCAGCGGTGGGGTCGAGAGCGTCGCCGACGAGCGCGGCAACCTGAACAGCACCGTCCGGAAGCAAGCTTGGGTCGATGAACTCTGCGATGTTGGCAGGTCGCGCCCCACCGGCCAGGTGGTAGACCGCTGTGAGGCCGTGGGTCTTGCCGCCACCGAAGGAGGTGGTGGGCCGCAGGACCCCGTTCTCTCCCGCCACGCCTTTCGCCCCAGTGATACGACCGAAGGTCTTAGTGAGAAGGGTCTTCAACCCGGAAGTCGGGTAGGTCTGAGCGAAGAAGGCCTCGGCGTCGCCGTACACCGGGTAGTGCTCGGCGTCACGTACAACCTTGTCGAGCTGCGCTGCGAAGTGGTTGTCGGCGAGACCACCCTGTAGCACGTCCTCTCGTGGCACACAGGCAGTACGCAGCGGGATCAAGCTCAAGTCGCTCATATGTCTTCCTTCTCAAACCAGTTCCAAGCGGTCGAGCTCGCACGATGCGCTACCTCGCGCGTCACTTGTCGCCCTCCGATGCAGCGTGGCCGTTTCGCACCCAGTCATCCACTTCGCTGGCCTGGAACTTCCAGAGGCGCCCGACCTTGTGCGCGGGCATCGCCTTCTCGGCGATCCAGGTGTAGACGGTGTCTTTGGTGATCCCAAGGTGGGCGGCGATGTCGTCGGCAGACAGCCAAGGCTCAGCCACGTTGGTCCTCCCTCGCTCTTTGGCCAGTCAGGCCAGCAGTGGCAAGCCTACCGGAGAGGTGCCGTTTGAGTTGGGTTTTTGCGGGCGTGGTGGGTCAAGGCGGGTCGCGCCGGGCCGAGAGCCATGTGGTCGCTGACTTAAGCCACCGGTCGGGGTCGGAGTTCCAGCAGAGGGTGTGGCCGGCGTCGAAGGTCTCCAGCTCGACGAGGTCCGGGCGGGCGTGTCGGAGTGCTTGTGAGAGCTGGATCGGTACGGAGTCGTCTCGCGTGCCGTGGAGGATCAGGGTCGGCGTCGTGAGTGAACCGCCCCGGCTTCCATGGAGGCTCTCAGTCCACGGAGGATGAGAGTCATGGCAGCACCGAGGAAGTACCCGGACGAGCTTCGGGAGCGGGCGATCCGCATGGCGGTCGATCTGCGGCGTGACCCGGCCACGCGCAAGGGCGCGCTGGCCCG